>Ga0209023_10005176_pt1 | contig 14401 bp, 12 predicted proteins | sample LakOneMetagenome_FD_187468 | JGI IMG/M metagenome (GOLD analysis project Ga0209023, IMG submission 187468) | Freshwater and sediment microbial communities from Lake Erie, Canada (SPAdes) (version 2) | ecosystem: Environmental > Aquatic > Freshwater > Lentic | place: Lake Erie, Canada...
TGGCCGAGAAAGGCGACAAATTCCTGGCGGAGCTGCGGAGCAGATCCGCCTCGCTTGGCGACGAGGCCCGAGCGGCATTGGACGGCAAGATCGCCGTGGTCGGTGCGATGATAGAATTTGCTCGTTCCGTACCGGATGACTGGAGCGAGCACGAGACGATCGCGAATATGCCGCGAGGGTTAGGCATTCACGCGATGAATCTGGATGTCGACGTAGGCCCTTTGCTGCAGACTCAGAAGCTTCTGGACTCGGTGACATTCGCACGGAAGAAAGGATTTCCGCGGGAACTTTCCGCCGCCGAACTCGAGATGATGAATCTTACCGGCGACGGCAACGGATTCGACATGATCAGCATGCCGGCCGTCATGCGCGAGCGAGTACCGACATCGAATTTCTTCCATCGGGCAGGATATGAGCGCAATCCCGTCGCCATTCGCAACAATACCGTCGCCAGCTTGATTGCCGCGACCGACGCCAAGATGGACGCCGAGAGCAAGTTGCAGGGCGCAAGGGATCTGGCCGCCGCATTCCAGCGCGCGTCGGCCGCTCAATTGCGACACGCGGGAAGCATATTCGCGCCAGCGAGCCCCGAAAAACCGTGAATGGACATTCACATCGAAAAAAGTCGTCAGATTGTTGACACCGCGCTTTCGCGGTAAGCAATCTGGCAGGGAACCGTACAGCCAGACCTGAGATGACCGAACACTTCGCCATTGCGCCTGCCCCGGCAGCCATCGGGCGCCGCGACTTCATCCGCCTCGCAGGCAGCGCCGCCGCAGGATGGCTCGCGCTTGGCGCCACGCCGGAACGGATGCGGGTCATCGGTCTCCTAATCGGATTTCCACTTAGCGACCAGTTGGCCAGTAAACAGGTCCCGGAAGGCACGAAGGCCCGCTTCGCGGGGCTGATCAAGGACCTGCGCGACCGGGGCTGGGTCGAAGGTGTCAATATCCGGTTCGAGCCTCGTTCGAGCTACGGCGGCCCGGCGAACCAGCAGGCGGCCGTCAAGGAGTTGCTCGAACTCAATCCCGACGTGGTCCTGACCTCCTCGACGGTCGAAACCGCGTTGATGACCGCGGCCACCAGGACGATTCCGATCGTGTTCGCGACCGCCAGCGATCCGGTCGGCAACGGTTTCGTCCAGAGCCTCGCCCGGCCGGGCGGCAACGTCACCGGCTTTACCAACAGCGACCCCGAGATGGGCGGCAAATGGCTTCAGTTGTTGAAGGAGATCGACCCGCGGATTGAGCGCATCGGCGCCCTCTTCAATCCCAAGACCGCGCCGCGCGGCGGTCGGTATTACCTCGACTCGATCGAAAGCGAGGCCGCGTCGACCGGCATCAGGGTGACGCCGGTGCCGCTGAACGACCCATCCGAAATCGACGAGGCGGTTCGCAGCTATTCCGGCAGTCCCGCCGGCGGATTGATCGGTCTGGCCGACAGTTTCCTCGTCATCAACCGGGCCACCGTTGTCGCAGCAACGGCGAAGCACCGCGTGCCGATGATCTATCCGTTTCGCTATTTCGTCGATGCCGGCGGATTGATCGCCTACGGTGCCGCGCTCGAAGTGCGGTCCGGCGAATATGTCGACCTGATCCTGCACGGCACCAAACCCGGCGACCTGCCCGTGCAATCGCCGCGCAAATATGAACTGCTGATCAACCGCAAAGGTGCGGACGAGCTCGGATTGAAACTGTCGCCGGCCTTGCTGGCGCGCGCCGACGAGATTCGCGAGTGACCGCGACAGCCTACTCCGCGGATCGGAGTGCGCCCCGCAGCCGGCTGTTTCGCAAGTATCTATATTCGTTTGTAGCGCTCGCCTTCGCCACGCTCGCCGTCAACGGCGCGTTCGATGCGTGGTTTTCCTACAGCGAACAAAAGCTTCTGCTGGCCGCGATCCAGCGTGAACAGGCGGCTTCCGCGGCGACCCAGATCAACCAGTTCATCGGTCAAATCGAGGTCGAACTGAACTGGCTGTCGCGCCTGCCCGCCGACCTGCAGGCGCGCGACGAGCAGCGACTCAACGCGATCCGCCTGCTGCGCCTGTCGCTGCCAATTGCCGAAGTGACGCGGATCGACGCTCGGGGGCGCGAACAATTGCGCATCTCCCGGCGCGTGGCCGACGTCATCGGCAGCAACAGGGATCTGTCGGACACCCCGGCGTTTCGCGGCGCCAAGGCCGGCGCGATCTACTACGGTCCGGTTTACTTTTTCGGCGAAACCGAACCGTTCATGACCATCGCCGTGCGCGGCGAAGGCGCCGACGCCGGCGTCACCGTCGCCGAGGTCAACCTGCGCTTCATCTGGGACGTCGTCGCCAGGATCAAGGTCGGCAATACCGGCAAGGCGTTCGTCGTCGACCGCGAAGGCCGGTTGATCGCGCATCCGGATCTGTGGCCGGTGCTGCGCAAGACCGATCTGTCGACGCGTCCCGCCGTACGCGCCGGCCTGTCCGGCGCCGTGCCTTCGGAAACCGGCGATGTCGGCAACGACCTGTCCGGCCAACGCGTGCTGTCGAGCTACGCCACCGTACCGGTGCTCGGCTGGCTGGTATTCGTCGAGTTGCCGCTGAACGAAGCCTATGCGCCGATCTACGTTTCGATCGGGCGCTCGGCACTGCTGCTGCTTGCGCTGCTGGCCTGCTCCGCGCTTGCCGCCTTTCTGCTCAGCCGGCGCATGACCGTTCCGATCCGGATATTGACCGAGGGCGCGGCGCGGATCGGCAGCGGCGATCTCGAACAGCGGCTCTCGATCAACACCGGCGACGAACTCGAAGCGCTCGGCGAACAGTTCAACCAGATGGCGGCGCATTTGCGCGAGTCCTACGCCACGCTTGAACGCAAGGTCATCGAGCGGACCGCCGAACTCGAAAAGGCCCGCGACCACGCGCTCGCCGCCCACGCCACCGCCGAACGCGCGCGCAACGCCGCCGAACAGGCCAACGAAACCAAATCGCGCTTTCTGGCCGTCGTCAGCCATGAACTGCGTACACCGCTGAACGGCGTCATGGGCGTGCTGCAACTGCTCGATGACGGCCGCCTCAGCGATGCGCAGCGCAGTTATCTCGCGACCGCGGCCGCCTCCGGCGACACGCTGATCGGGCTGATCGACACCATCCTGGAATACGCCCGCCTGCAGGCCAATGCCGAAGTGATGGAGAGCCGCAATTTCCGCCTCGACCAGTTGATCGAGACCGCAGTCGATCTGTTGCGACCGCAGGCGCTCGCCAAGGGGCTGGCGTTCGACCTCGCATGTGATGCTTCTGTGCGAGTGGATGTACACGGCGATCCGGTACGGCTCAACCGCGTGCTGCTCAACGTCATCGGCAACGCCATCAAGTTCACCTCTGAAGGCAGCATCGGCGTGCTCGCCACGATCGCGCGGCAATCGTCCGGCTATCAGCTCCGGCTTACCGTCGAGGATACCGGCATCGGCATCGCCCCGGAAATGCACGAACGGATCTTCGAGGATTTCGTGCAGGCCGACGACAGCGTCGCGCGCCGGTTTGGCGGCACCGGGTTGGGATTGGCGATCGCGCGCCGGCTGGCCCGCCTGATGGGCGGCGACCTCTCGGTTGAGAGCGTACCCGGGTCGGGCAGCGCGTTTCATCTGGTGATGCCGCTCACAGCTGCCGAAGACCGCCCGAGGGCAGCCGGCGCAGCGGAACATTCGGTTTTTCGGCCGCTGCGGGTGCTGCTGGTCGACGACGATCCGATCAATTGCGAGGTCGGCGAAGCCATGCTGCGCCGGCTGGGTCACCAGGCCGTCGTGGCGCGGAACGGGACCTCGGCCGTCGAACTGGCCGGCCGCGAAGCGTTCGACGTCGTCCTGATGGATCTGCATATGCCCGACATGGACGGCGTCGAGGCCACCGAGCAAATCCGCAAGCTTCCGCTGTCGCGGTTCCCCCGCATCATTGCCCTGACGGCCGACGTGTCGGAGCGCAGCCGCGAACGCTTTGCGCAGGCCGGCATCCGCACCATCATCGGCAAGCCGATCCTGCTGCAGACCTTGCGCGACGTGCTCGGCAACAGCCCCGCAGGCGGTAGCCCGCCGGATGTGACCGTCATCGCGCGGCCGCCGACGCACGGGCTCGTCGACGCGGCCTTTCTCAACGACCAGAAGGAATTGCTTGGCGGCACGCAGATCGTCAAACTGCTGCGGCTACTACAGAAGACGGCGGCGGATCTCGCCGCCGAGATCGCCCGAGCGGTCGCTGCCGGCGATCGCGTGCGGCTGGCGCGAGGCGCGCACCAGCTCGGCAGCGCCGCGAGCGCGCTCGGCCTCATCCGTCTGATGCGCCGATGCGGCGAGATCGAGCTCGCCGCCGCCACGATGTCTCCGGAGCGATGCCGGGCGGCCGGCGACGAATTGAACGCGCTTCAACAGCGATCGCTGGCCGCGCTGTGCGACCTGCTCGGCGTCGACGAGCAGCCATCGGCTGCCATTAGCGAGGGCAATCTTCAGACTGATATGCCGCTGGGTTAGCCAGCCGCCCGCTTCAGTCGTCAAGCGCTATCCTGTAGCCGACCCCGGTCACCGTCGTGATCACCGGCCGGCCGCTCTGGCACACGAGCTTGCGGCGCAATCGCGCCACCAGCGCATCGACGGTGCGGATGTCGACGTCGGCCTGCCGGTTGCTGACGACTTCGATCAGATAGGTGCGGCTGAGCGGCTCGCCCTGTGCGTCGACCAGCGCGGCGAGCAAATCGAACTCGGCGCGCGTCAACTGGATTTGCGTATCGTCAACCGCCGCCAGTTCGCGGCGGACCAGGTCGATGGTCCAGTCGCGGAAGCGCAACTGCGAACCCGCGCGCGCCGCCGGCCGCTCGATCGCGCGCCGTCGCAGCAGCGAACGGGCCCGCGCCAGCAGGTCGCGCAGGTCGATTGGCTTGGTCACGTAGTGATCGCCCGCTACCTCGAGCCCGCGAATTCGGTCGTCATTCGTGTCTCGCCGCGTCACGAAGATGATGCCGACCTGGCTCGCCGCGCGAATTTCCTGCGCCAGTTCGATGCCGTCGCCGTCCGGAAGCTGAATGTCGAGAAACAACAGATCCGGATCGATCCGCGGCAGCAGCTTGCGACAACCGTCGCAGTCCCCGGTAACCGTCACGTCGAATTCATGCTGGGTGAAATAGCCCGCGATCATCTCGCTGGTGACCGGATCGTCTTCCAGCACGATCAATCGCTGGCGACGCTGCGCCTCGCTATGCGGCAAATGAAGCCCCTGCCCTAACCCGACTCGGAGCAAAGACGCGCTCCGGACGATCGCAATTATGCACCGGGTGTGTTGAAAATCATGTGGTTTATTTCACAAAATGCTAGTGAAATCGTTGAGTTACAATTTGGTAACTGGGGTTCCCGTTGGGACCGAGTGCATGAGATTTATCGCAGAAGGCGTGGCGTTTGGTTCCACTACTCAACAGCGATCGAGAGACCACATTGAAATGCGCCATCGCATCTGGCTGCGTTTCGGCGACCGAGGACGCGGTTCAAGCCAAGCGCTGTTGCAAACAATCGAAGCGGGAATCGAGGCAGGCTGCGAGCGAACGAGATCGCTTACGCGCCGGCGGTCGGCAGGCTGGCGGCGGCGATGGCGACGATCTGGGAAAGCCGACGCCCGATCCGGGACGGCGCACCACGCAGCAATGAGCGAATCTGTTGCATCTCACATCTTCCATCTGCGCCGGTGGAACAACGTCCCAGCGGTGGCGCACGATGGAAAATGGTCTTTCCCGGTTAAGTAGTCGAGATGCTTACGAAAATAGCAATGAGCGCATCGCGCGGATGCCGCTCCGCAGTGGATTTATTGCCGGGATTGAGCCTGCGGCGGGAGAAATCTTCTCCCCGGTTCCAGCTCAAAGTCCGGTGATTCCACTATCGACCGCCAGCGTCTGCGCGTTCACGTAGACGCTGTCGTCGGACATAAAGAACAGCACCGCATAGGCGATCTCCCAGCCCGTCGCCATCCGCCCGAACGGCGCGCCGGAAGCACTGCGCGACGGCCGACCGGCGCTGGCGTGGCGTCCGAGCGGCGTATCGACCAGGCCCGGGCAAACGATGTTGGCGCGAATGCCGCGCCGGGCGCCCTCCTTGGCGACGTTGCGCATCAGGCCACCGAGCGCCGCCTTCGACGTGTCATAGGCCACCAGCCGCGAACCGGAACGAAGTCCCGCGATCGAGGAGATGAACACGATCGACGAACCCGGATCGAGGTGCCGCAGCGCCTTGCGACAACACAGCATCGGCCCGGTGAGGTTGACCGCAAAGGTGTCGTTCCATTGCTTCAGATCGACGTCGTCGATGCCGAGCGCGCCGACGCCGATGCCGACATTGAGCACCATGCCGTCGAGCCCGCCGAGGCCGTTCATCGCCTCCTCGATCATCCGGTTGACATCGGCCTCCTGGGCGATGTTGGCCTCGATCGAAAACGCGCGGCCGCCTTCGGCGGTGATGCGCCCGACGGTGTCGTCGGCGCTGGCGCGGTTCATGTCGGCCACCGCGACATGGGCCCCCTCCCTGGCGAACACCAGCGACATCGCCCGCCCGTTGCCGACCGGGTCGGTTTCGGCATCGAACGTCTGCTGTCCGCCACCGACGACCAGGATGCGACGGCCCTGCAGCCGGCCGCGGCCCGGCGCTTCGCCGCGAGATTCTGCGCTGGGCTCGCGGACGTAACGGATCTTGTCTGACATGTGCTGTCTCCTAACGAATGCATCAACCCGACACGCCGAGAAACCGCCGCAGCGTCGCCAGCACTTCGTCGAGCCGGTCGTGATGCAGCCAATGTCCCGCGCCGGCAATCTTCAGTATCTCGGCCTGCTTGAAATGCGCCAACAGGCCGGCGGCCTCCGGATCGGCCAGAAAACTTTCGCTGCCCCACATCAACAGCGTCGGACATGTGATGCGCGACCACAAGCCGATATAGTCGGCCGGCGACAACCGGTACGGTGCCCTCGCCCGCTGGTAATGATCGAACTTCCAGCGATAGAGACCGTCGGCGTGCTGCCGGACGCCATGGCGGGCCAGATGCTGCGCGAGCTCCGGCGTCAGCCGCTTGTTCCGCCCCGACAGCCGCTGCGCAGCTTCGTCGATGGTCTTGAATGCGCTGGGCTCGATCTGTGCGATCCGCTCAAGCTGCTTGATCCACCGCGACATCTGTTCGGCGATCGGCGCCGGTTGCGAGGTCGACAGGAAGGTGCCGTCGAGCACGGCAAGCCGCGACACCTGATCTGGAAACGTGCCGGCATAGGCCTGCGCCACCATGCCGCCCATCGAATGGCCGATCAGCGCGGCATCCTTCAGGTCTGCTGCGGCGGTCAGGCGCGTGACGTCGGCGACGTTATCGACCAGCGTATAGCTGCTTCCTTTAGCCCAGTCGGAATCGCCGTGCCCGCGCAGATCGGGCGCGACGATATGGAAGTGCGGCTGCAACGCGCGCGCTATGGCATCCCAGTTGCGGCAGTGATCGAGCCCGCCATGGATCAGCACCAGTGGCGGCGCACTCTCATTGCCCCAGTCGGCATAATGCAGCCGCAGTCCCTGCGACTCATAGAAGCGATCTTCCGGTTCGGTCATGTCGCCCACGACGCTACTTCGGCGCAAATCCGAATGTCTTCTCGAAGCGTTTGGCGTAAGCCGGCCAAACTTCGGGATTGATCAGGCGCGGCGGGCGCTTGCCGTCGAGCGCGTCGAGGATCTGCTCGGCGGCGATCCGGCCCATGTTCTGGCGCGCCTCGTGGGTGACGCCCGCGGTATGCGGGCTTGCCAGCACGTTGTCGAATTGCAGCAGCGGATGCTCCGGCGGCGGCGGCTCCTTGTCCCAGACGTCGAGGCCGGCGCCGGCGATGCGCTTGTCGCGCAGTGCGTCATACAGCGCGCGCTCGTCGTGAATGAAGCCGCGCGCGGTGGTGATGAAGAAGGCGTGCGGCTGCATCAGCGCGAATTGCCTCGCGCCGATCATGCCGCGGTTGTCCTTGTTCAGCGGGCACGAGATCGACACGAAATCCGAGCGCCGCATCAGGTCGTCGAGCTCGACCTTTTCGGCACCCCGCGCCGCGATCTCTTCGGCGCTCAGGAACGGATCGTAGGCGATCACCTTCATGTGCAGGAGGCCCTTGCACAGCTCGGCGATGCGGCGGCCGACATTGCCGATACCGACGATACCGATGGTCTTGCCCTTGGCCTCGTTGCCCATCAGCGCGTTACGGTTGACATTGGCGTCGCGCCGCAGCGCGCGGTCGGCCTCGATGATGCGCTTCGACAGCGTCAGCAGCATGCCGACGGCATGCTCGGCCACCGAGTTGGCGTTGCCGCCGGACTGGTTGAGCACGATCACGCCGGCCGCGGTGCAGGCATCGACGTCGACCGGATCGAAGCCGGCGCCGTTGGAGGACACGATCAGCAAGTTCGGCGCCCGCTTCAGTAGGTCGGCATCGGCGTGGAAATGCGGCGCCAGCTCGTCGCGCGCGGCCCCGATCTGATAGGCATGCGCCTCCGCCAGGATCGGCGCCGAGACGGAATCCGGGCTGTCGTTCTCCAGCCGATCGAGCCGGACGTCGGGCCGCGCCTTGATGATTTCCTCGTAGATCGGATGGGCGAGATATTTGACGTAGAACACGCGCTTGTTGTTGACGGTCATTTCTGCTGGCTACCTTGTGGCGACGTTCAATTCGGGAAACCGTAGAGCTTTGCGGGATTGGCGACGAGAATGCGCTCTTGCGTCGCTTTATCAGGCGTCCACATCTGAAACAATTCGAGCAGGTGCCCGGCGTCGGGCATTTCGCCCTCGACGCGCGGATGCGGCCAGTCGCCGCCCCACACCAGCCGCTCCGGGTTGGCCCGCACCAGCGCTTCGTGAAACGGCCGTGCATCGGGATAATCAGGCGCGTTCTGGCTTAACCGGTGCGCGCCCGACAGTTTCGCCCAGCACCAGCCGTCGCTGACCGCGCGGAGCAGGCTTTGAAAACCCTCCGTCCCGGTGCCGGCGCGGGCGTCGGTGCGGCCCATGTGGTCGATCACCACAGGCAGCCGCAGCGCCTTCAGCACCGGTATCGTCTGCGGCAGGTCCTTGACGTCGATCCAGAGCTGCAAATGCCAGCCGAGTTCGGCCATGAGGGACGCATGCTTTTCAGCGACCGACAGCGGTATGCCGCCGCGGTAATGCAGCTGGCCGTCGCGAAAGAAATGGTTGAAACGCAGGGCGCGGACACCGAGCCTGTTCCATGCGCGCAATGCGTCGGCGGAGACGTCCGCATCGGCCACCGCGACGCCGCGCAACCGCTCCGGTTGACGCTTCAGCGCGTCGAGCATCGCCGCATTGTCGTGGCCGTGAGCGCTGCCCTGCACCAGCACGCCACGCGAAAAACCGATCGCATCGAGCATGCCGAGATATTTTTCCAGCGGCGCATCCGGCGGCGTGTAGCTGCGGTCGTCGGCATAGGGAAAGCGATCCGCCGGGCCGAACACGTGGGCATGGGTATCGCAGGCGCCCGGCGGCAGCGGGATACGCGGGCGGGTGACGGCGCGCGGTGGCAGGCAGGCGGGAATCATCGGTAGCACCGCCGCGTCATTCGGCCTTCATTCCGGCGGCCTTGATGATCGGCCCCCATTTGTCGTAGTCGGCATGAATCCTGGCGTCGAACGCCTGCGGCGTGCTGCCGATCGGCAACGCCCCGAGCTTGCCAAGACGTTCCTTGACCGCATCGGTGTTCAGCGCCGCGACGAAATCGTGCGAAAGCTTTGCCAGCACATCCGCCGGCATGCCGCCCGGGCCGAGCAGCCCCCACCACACCCCGGTGTCGTAACCCGGCACGGTCTCCGACATGCTGGGCACGTCGGGCAGGAACGGCGCGCGCGTGGCTGACGTGACCGCGAGCGCACGAACCGTGCCGGCCTGCAACTGGCCGACCGACTCCGGACCGTTGTTGAACGTCATCGGAATCTGCCCGCCGAGGAGATCGTTGATGGCCGGCGCGCCGCCCTTGTAGGGAATGCCGTTGATGTCAATTTTGGCGAGAGCCTTCAGCAGTTCGCCGGCCATATGCGTGGACGTGCCGCTGCCGGCATGGGCAAACGACAGGCTGCCCGGTTTCGCCTTCGCCGCCGCGATGACATCGCCGACCGTCTTGAAGGGCGAGTCGGCCCGCACCAGCAAAATATTGGGCGATGACGCCAGCAGCGAGATCGGCGTGAAATCCTTGAAGGTGTCGTAAGGGATTTTTGGATACAGCAACGGATTGGTCGCGTGGCCGCTCGCCACCATGATCAGCGTGTAACCATCCGGTGCTGACGTAGCTACCGCCTGCGAAGCAATCACGCCGCCGGCGCCCGGGCGATTTTCGACCACGACCGACTGGCCCCATTGCCTGGAGACCGCCTCGCCCAGCGTACGCGTCAGCACGTCGACGCCCCCGCCCGCGGCATAGGGCACGAAGATATGTACGGGCTTCGACGGGAATCCCGGCTCGGCCGATGCCGCACCGGCCGTGGCCAGCGCGAGCGCCCATGCGGCCATCCAGAACCGTCCGGCCATGGTCTCCTCCCGATATTCTCGTCTTTTTATCTCACATCGTCGCATCCCGACGCAGCGCCTCAGGGCGCAGGCCGCCATACGACCGGGACATGTTGACAATCCCATCGATCGCGTCAAGTTGCGGCGCATCGACGGCGCGAACGAAACATCGTCGCGGGCGAAAGGGAGACCGAGATGGCGGCTGCCGCGCAGGAAAAGGCACAGGACAAGCCCCTGGAAAAGACTTCAGAAAGGGCTTGGCACAGCATCGTGCTGGAAGCGCTCAAGCGCAACGATATCCGCCTGGTGCCCTACGTTCCCGATCGGGTGCTGACCACGCTGATCAAGAACATTCACGCCGATCCGTTCTTCACCACCTTCCCTGCCGCGCGCGAGGAAGAAGCGGTCGGCATCGTCACCGGCGCGTGGATGGCCGGCATGCGCGGCGCCGTGCTGATGCAGACCTCGGGTTTTGCCACGCTCGCCAACGTGCTGGCATCGCTGGTGGTGCCCTCGCAGATCCCGCTGATCATGTTCGTGTCGGAACGCGGCACGCTCGGCGAATTCAACTACGGCCAGTCGCTGGTGTGCCGCACCATGCGCCCGGTACTGGATTCGCTGGCGATGGAGCATCACACCTGCACCCGGCTCGACGAGTTCGACTTCATCGTCGACCGCTCGATCAAGCAGGCGCTCGCCACGCAGGCGCCGGTGGCGCTGATCCTCTCGCCGCTGCTGACCGGCGGCAAGACCTTCGACAAGTGAGCGATCCCATGAACACCGCCGCCAACAACCCCGCCCGCAACACCAAGATCATGAACCGGTTCGACGTCACGTCGCGGCTGGTTGCGAAGCTGAAGGACGAAGCCGTGATCGGCGGCATCGGCAATACCAATTTCGATCTGTGGGCGGCCGGGCATCGGCCGCAGAACTTCTACATGCTGGGCAGCATGGGCCTTGCGTTCCCGATCGCGCTCGGCGTGGCGCTGGCGCAGCCGAAGCGCCATGTGTTCGCGCTGGAGGGCGACGGCTCGCTGCTGATGCAGCTCGGTACGCTGTCGACGATTGCGACGCTGGCGCCGAAGAACCTGACCATGGTGGTCATGGACAACGGCGTCTATCAGATTACCGGCGCACAGCCGACACCGGCCGCCGCCGTCGCCGATCTCGTCGCCATTGCGGTTGCCAGCGGCCTGACCAATAGCGCCTGGGCCGCGGATGAGGACGACTTCGAGCGCCTGATCGAGCAGTCGATGTCATCGCCCGGCCCGACGCTGATCGGCATCCGCATCGACGACAAGCCCGGCACCGGAACCACCCGCCGCGATCCCGTGCAGATCCGCGAGCGCTTTATGCACGGAATGGGCGTGCGGGAACCGTTGTAGGTGCGTGGAAACCGCCAAGGCGCGAACGTTAACCACACACGTTGCGCTTAACCAAAACGCGTGACGATTTCGCATCTGCGTAAAATCCGACGGCAAGTCATGCTAAGCCGTCGCCATGACGATCCTTCTTCGCCTTTTTGCCTGGGCCCTCGCGGCCGCCGTTGCGTTTGCGACGCTTGGCCCGCCCCGGCTCCGGCCGCACTCCGACCTCGGACAGGACGGCGAGCATGCGCTCGCCTTCGTGCTGCTCGGCTTGGCCTTCGGCCTCGCCTATACCGGCAACCGCTGGCTGACCGCTGCTCTCGCCGTGGCGCTGACCGGCGTGCTCGAATTGTTGCAGCTCTGGATGCCCGGACGGCACGCCCGGCTCGAAGATTTCATTGTCGATGCACTGGCGGCATGCGTCGGGCTCGCGGTGGCTGCGGCGCTGGACTGGATCATTCGCCGAACGCGCCAAACCAGCGCCAGCCCCACCTGATACGACGATCCCCGCGGGACAAATGCCCCACGGGGATCGATAGCAGCCGTTATTCGATAATCCGATTGTCAGTCGATAATCCGATCATCAATCGATGATCCCGATTATCAGTCGATAATCTTGATTACCTTGCGCGTGCGCGGCTCGACGATCACGCGGCGGTCGTTGACGACGGCATAGCGATATTCGGTATGGCTCGGCACCGGCCGCAACTCGACGGCCGGCGGCAGCGGCTCGCCGACCACGACGCGCTCACGCACCACAACCGACGGCGCGTGCTCCGCGGTCACCGACGTGATCACCGCATTCGGGATTTCCAGGCCGAGGCCGACTGCCGCGCCTACGGTGCCGCCGACGGCAGCGCCGACCGGACCGGCCACCGCACCGCCAGCAGCAGCGCCATTATTGGCACCTTCCACGGTGGTCGATTGCGCAAAGGCCGTACCTGAGGTCAGCAGCGAAGCGGCAACGAGCGAAACAGCAAGACGTTTGTTCATGGTGTCCTCCAGTGAATGGTACGCGTCACAACCACGGGAGCAGTAAGATGTTCCGGTTCCATTTGCCGCTAATGGCGTCACGCGCACGACATCGGCACGGTTCCGGTTCCAAACAAAAATGCCGCCGGAATCACCGGCGGCATTTGAGCATTCAATTCGTTGGAACGGTTACAGCAGCCCCGCGCCGCGCGCCCACTTGTACTTGGCGCCGAGCACCTCGACCGGCAGTTCGGTCGAATAGGCATAGGCCGGGATGCCGTTCTGGTAGAGATATTCGGCGGCCTCCTCGACCTCGACGTCGCCGGCGAGCGAGGCGACGATCGGCTTGACGAAGCCCTTGGCCTCCATCTCCTTCTTCACCTCGACCATGTTGCGCGCGAACACCATCGGCGGCGTCACGATCGTGTGCCAGTAGCCGAGGATCAGCGCATGGATGCGCTCATCCGACAGGCCGAGCTTGACGGTGTTGACATAGGTGATCGGCGGTTCGCCGCCGGTGATGTCGACCGGGTTGCCGGCCGCGCCGAACGGCGGGATGAACTTGCGGAACGCAGCATCGAGGTCCGGCGGCATCGCCATCAGCGACAGGCCGTTGTCGACCACCGAGTCCGAGAGCAGCACGCCCGAGCCGCCGGCGCCGGTGATGATCAGGATGTTCTCGCCCTTCGGCGTCGGCAAGACAGGCACGCCGCGCGCGAATTCGAGCAATTGCCGCAAGCTGCGGGCGCGGATCACGCCGGACTGCTTGAGCACGTCCTCATAGATCTTGTCGTTGCCGGCGAGCGCGCCGGTATGCGACGCCGCCGCCTTGGCACCAGCCGAGGTGCGGCCGGCCTTGAGCACGATCACCGGCTTTTTCTTGGCGACACGCTTGGCGGCCTCAGCGAAGGCGCGACCGTCCTTGAGGTCTTCGCAATGCTGGGCGATCAGGTTGGTGTTGGGATCCTGCTCGAAGAAGGCGAGCAGATCGTCCTCGTCGATGTCGGACTTGTTGCCGAGGCCGACGATCGCGGAGACGCCCATCTTGGCCGAGCGCGAGAAGCCGATGATCGCCATGCCGATGCCGCCGGACTGCGACGACAGCGCCGCCGAACCCTTGACGTCATAGGCCGTGCAGAACGTGGCGCAGAGATTGGCCGGCGTATAGTAGAAGCCGTAGATGTTCGGCCCCATCAGGCGGACATTGTACTTCTTGCCGATCTCGACGATCTCGGCCTGCAGTTCGGGCGCGCCGGCTTCGGCGAAGCCCGACGGAATGAGAACCGCGCCGGGAATTTTCTTCTCGCCACATTCGATCAGCGCGCCGGCGACAAACTTCGCGGGGATCGCGAACACAGCGGTATCGATCACGCCCGGAACGTCCTTGACGCTCTTGTAGGCCTTGTAACCGAGGATCTCGGCGGCCTTCGGGTGGATCGGATAGATCTCGCCCTTGTAGCCGCCGTTGATCAGGTTCTTCATCACGGAGTTGCCGATCTTGCCGTCCTCGGCGGAGGCGCCGATCACGGCGACCCCCTTCGGCTGCATG
>Ga0209023_10005177_pt1 | contig 14399 bp, 11 predicted proteins | sample LakOneMetagenome_FD_187468 | JGI IMG/M metagenome (GOLD analysis project Ga0209023, IMG submission 187468) | Freshwater and sediment microbial communities from Lake Erie, Canada (SPAdes) (version 2) | ecosystem: Environmental > Aquatic > Freshwater > Lentic | place: Lake Erie, Canada...
CCCATGCCAAGATGCTGCTCATCGTGCGCCGCGAAGGCCGCAAGCTGCGCCGCTACGCGCACCTGGGCACCGGCAACTACCACGCCGGCACCGCGCGCGCCTACACCGACATCGGCCTGGTCACCGCCGATCCCGACATCGGCGATGACGTGCACCAGATCTTCCAGCAACTGTCCGGACTCGCGCCGGAAACCAGGCTCAAGCGCCTGCTGCAATCGCCGTTCACCCTGCACCCCGGCGTGCTCGCGCGGATCGAACGCGAGGCCGGGCACGCACGCGCCGGCCGGCCGGCGCGCATCGTCGCCAAGATGAACGCGCTCAGCGAACCGGAAGTGGTGCGCGCGCTGTACCGCGCCTCGCAGGCCGGCGTGCAGATCGACCTGATCGTGCGCGGCGCCTGCTGCCTGCGGCCCGGCGTGCCGGGCGTGTCCGACAACATCCGCGTGCGTTCGATCGTCGGTCGCTTCCTCGAACACAGCCGCGTGTACTGGTTCGCCAACGGCGACGAACCGGAACTGTTCTGCGCCAGCGCCGACTGGCTGGAACGCAACCTGCTGTACCGGATCGAAGCCTGCTTCCCGATCCTCGATCCCGCGCTCGCCGAACGGGTGAAGTCGGAAACGCTGGACAATTACCTCGCCGACAACGTCGAGGCCTGGGAGTTGCAGGCCGATGGCGCATACCTGCGACGCTCGCCCGCGCCCGGCGAAGCCCCGCATTCCGCGCAGGCCGCGCTGCTGGCAAAGCTCGCCTCGTGAACGACAGCGCGCGCCGGCCACGCACCAGCCCGATGCAGCCCGCGCTGCAGGACGGCGACCTGCTCGCCGCGGTCGACATCGGATCCAACAGCTTCCACATGGTGGTCGCGCGCTACGTGCTCGGCCAGTTGCGCGTGGTCGACCGCCTGCGCGAGATGGTGCGCCTCGCCGAGGGCCTCGACGAACGCGGCGGGCTCGCGCCGCAGGTGCAGCAGCGCGCGTTCGATTGCCTCGCGCGCTTCGGCCAGCGCATCCACGACATCCCGCCGCAGCGCGTGCGTGCGCTCGCCACCAACACCGTTCGCGCGCTGGCGCGGCCGCAGGCGTTCCTCGTGCCGGCGGAAACCGCGCTCGGGCACGCCATCGAGATCGTGTCCGGCCGCGAGGAAGCGCGCCTGGTCTATCTCGGCGTCGCGCATGCGCAACCGCCGAAACCGGGACAACGCCGGCTGGTGATGGACGTCGGCGGCGGTTCCACCGAATGCATCATCGGCAGCGGCCTGGATCCGATCGAACGCGAAAGCCTGCAGGTCGGCTGCGTCGCCAGCACGCGCCGCTTCTTCGGAGACGGCAAGCTCTCGCGCAAGCGCTGGAAGGAAGCGCTGGTGGAAGTCGGCGTCGAGTTCCAGCAGTTCGCCAGCGCCTACCGCAACGTCGGCTGGGACGAAGCGCTCGGTTCCTCCGGCACGCTCAAGCAGGTCGCCGAGATCTGCGTGGCGATGAAGCTGACCAAGGGCTCGATCATCGCCGAGGCGATCCCCGAGGTGCGCGAACGACTGCTGCGCGCCGAGCGCATCGAGGACATCGACCTGCCCGGCCTGTCCGACGAACGCCGCCCCATCATCGCCGGCGGCCTGCTGATCGTCGAGGCCGCGTTCTCCGCGCTCGGGCTCGCGCGCATGGCGGTGAGCAAGGCCGCGCTGCGCGAGGGCACGCTGTACGACATGCTCGGCCGCGGTGGCGCCGACGATCCGCGCGAGGCTTCGGTCGCGGCGCTGATGCAGCGCTACGGCATCGACGAGGTCCACGCCGCGCGCGTGGAAGCCACCGCGCTCATGCTGTTCGACCGCGTCGCCGGCGACTGGAAACTCGACGCCGACGCGCGCCGCATGCTGGCCTGGGCCGCGCGCCTGCACGAACTCGGCCTCGCCATCGCGCACAGCCAGTACCAGTTGCACGGCGCCTACGTATTGCAGCACTCCGACATCGCCGGTTTCTCGCAGCAGGAACAGCAGGTGCTGGCCGCACTGGTGCGCAGCCACCGGCGCAAGGTGCCGGGCAAGGCGTTCGACATGATCCCCGATCGCCTGCTCGCGGACACGCGCCGCATCGCCGCGCTGCTGCGGCTCGCGGTGTTGCTGCACCGCACGCACGAGGCGGCGGAACTGCCGGAACTGCGCGCGACCGCCAAGCGCGATCAACTCTCGCTCACCCTGCCCGTGCGCTGGCTGGAACAGCGCCCGCTGCTGCGCGCCGACCTCGACGGCGAACCGGCGGACATGGCCGGGCTCGGGATCACCTTGGAGATTTTGGCGAATTGATTCGGTTGGCGAGTGCCTGTGACCACCCCTCGCTACGGCAGCCCGTATCCAGTGGGATTCAACACGAAGGTGTCCGAGCCTTCGCCACCACCCTGGATCCAAGTGCCTTTGTTGTCGTACAACACCACGCAATTCGAATCCGAGGACACAACGGCCGCATTGTTGCTTGCCGTGATCGATGTGATTGGTGCGCCGCAAGAGTCCACGTGTACCGAATAATCAGCGCGTAGCACTCGTGCGTAGTAAACGCTCTGGTCATGGCCTGCATAGACCCAGGATCCGAGCACGGCCAATGAACAATGCGCGGTGCCGCTGCCATCGAGTCCAGACAGTTCGATTTGCTTCAACAAATCCATTGAAGGCGTGGACGAGGACACCTGTTTGTATATGTACAGGGTGGGATGACCACCGGAAACGCCAGAATCGAGCACATAGACTCCGTTTCCGGAACCAGCGATCGAACACGGCCGAACAAACGGGCCAATCGTTCCTCCGCCATAGCAACCCGAGCCCGTGGGGTCGTATCCACAGGTCGTCCAGGAGATGTTCTCGCCAAATTGCTCGTACGTGGTGGCAAACCAGGAGACCGATCTTGGATGCCCGGGCCCAATTTGTGCGGCGACATTCCGTACGGCGGGAAGTCGGCTTTGCGCGTTGATGTCGGATACCGGCGTGACGAGCAAAACAGCAGCGATCAAGCACAAACGCATGGCAATCGAGGTGGTGTCCATGCAGCCCCCAGTCGAGACGGGCCTTGATGGTACGCCCTTTGGAGTCAAGCCTGGGCTTCAAGAATCGGGCTGAGCCGCGTGCTGGCTGGAACAGCGTCCGCTACTGCGCGCCGACCTCGATGGCGAACCGGCGAACATGGCCGGGCTCGGGATCGCGCTGGAGATCCGGGCGGATTGATCGCTATTTTCCTTCTCCCCACGAGCGGGGAGAAGGTGGCCGACAGGCCGGATGAGGGGCGAGTACGCGACAGATCCGAGATGCTGGGATTGCGCTACGCTTCACCCCAGCCTACGAGGCTGCCATGAAGACACTCCTTTTTTCTTGGACTCTCGCCCTTACGCTGCTTGCTGCCAGCTGCAGCAGCATGCCCCCTCCTATCACCCCAACTTTCTCGCCTTCGACGCCAACCCTTGTTACCGGCCGTGTGATAGAGCTGAAACAACAAGGGGCGTGGATCGATTTTGACGATAAGTTTGTCTCGTATGACAGTGTCGTCATTGAGCTTTCATCGCCGGAGGATGCGTTTGGCAAACGCGTATCTCTCCAGTACCAAGGTGAACCAAACATCGACGGATGGGTAGTTCAACCCGGCCAGGTTCTGAGGTTCACTTTGCCAGTCGTACCAAGTTCCACTTGCTGCGAGCCATATCTCAAGGACATTACGGACCTCCGGAAAGTCCCGAGTGGCAACTGACGATCCATCCAAGCCGGAGCTTTTCCCATGCGCACCCTCATCATCATCGCCATCGGCATCCTCGTCGGCCTGCTGACCATGTGGGTCATGCGCAAGGCCCGCAAATCGCCGCGCGCGGCATTCCTTCTGTTCGCAATCCTCTGGTTCGCGTTCTGCGCCTACAACATGTGGGTCGGCGTGTCCTCCGCCGGCTACGCCGTCACCGAGGAACTGCCCTTCCTCGCGATCAACTTCCTCGTGCCGGTCGGCGTGGTGTTCGCGCTGCGCAAGCGGATCGGGCGAAGCGCTCGCTGATCCCGCCATGACCCGTTTCGACCAAGAGCTGGACGACGCCTTCGAGGCGCTGAAGGCCGAGCTCGGGCGCGACCCGAATTCCGACGAGGCGGACTACCTGCGCGATAAGCAGTTCAAGGACTGGATCGAAGCCGCGCGCTTCGACGAGCTGATCGGTTACATCCACGACACCTACGAATTCGGCGGCGGCTTCGGCGACTGCGACATCCTCAGCGAAGCGCTGCGCAAGCGCGGCGACCTCGCACGGATCGAGAAGCTCTTCGACGGACTGGTGGCAAGCCGCAAGACCGCTCTCGGGAGAGTTTGGCCACTGGCGCAGACCGGCCACATCGGCGCCATGCGCGAATCTGCCGCATACCTGTCCGCTGCGATGGACGCGCTGGCCGGTTACTACCATGGCTACTGGTCGCTCGACGACGAAGCCGGGAAGGCCAGGATCAAGGACGAAATGTTGCGACTGCAGCGGAAATCGCAGGCAAGCCCATGAGCGACAACGACAGAGTCTTCGCGGGTTCGATCCCGGCGCTGTACGAGCGATACCTCGTGCCGATGATCTTCGCGCCCTACGCCGCCGACCTCGCGCGTCGGCTGTCCGAACTGAAACCTCGCCGCGTCCTCGAAATCGCCGCAGGCACCGGCGTCGTCACCCGCGCGCTGGCGGAGGCATTGCCCGATGCCGGGATCGTCGCCACCGACCTCAATCCGGCGATGCTCGAACAGGCACGGGCGACGGGAATCTCGCGCCCGGTGCAGTGGCGACAGGCCGACGCGATGGCCCTGCCCTTCGACGATGGAGAATTCGACGCGGTCGTGTGCCAGTTCGGCGTGATGTTCTTCCCCGACAAGCCGCAGGCCTTCGCCGAGGTACGGCGCGTGCTGAAGCCCGGCGGCACGTTCCTGTTCAATGTCTGGGACCGGGTCGAGGAAAACGACTTCGCCGACGCCATCGGCGATGCGCTCGCGACGGTATTCCCGGACGACCCGCCGCGGTTCATGGCGCGCACGCCGCACGGCTACCACGACGCCGCGACGATCCGTCGCGACCTCGCCACGGCCGGCTTCGCGTTTCCGCCGCGGATCGAAACCCTCGCCTTCCGCAGCCGCGCGCAATCGGCACGCATCGTGGCGGTCGCCTATTGCCAGGGCACGCCATGGCGCAACGAGATCGAAGCGCGCGACGCGTCCATGCTCGAAGCGGCGACCGACGCGGCCGAGGCGGAAATCGCGCGGCGATTCGGCGCCGGCGCGATCGACGGCAGGATCCAGGCCATCGTGGTGAAGATCGAAGCATGAATTTCCGCATCCGCCCCCTCATGTCCGGCGACGCGCCGGTGCTGCACGCGGCGGTGCGCACGTCGCTGGCCTCGCTGTCGCGGTGGTTCCCGTGGGCGCATCCCGGTTATTGGCTCGCGGATGCCGAATCGCGGGTGGCGCATTGTCTGGCCGCGCGCGAACGCGGCGAGGAATTCGCATTCGGAATTTTCGACAGCAGCGGCGAGTTGCTCGGCTGCGTCGGTCTCAACCAGCTCGATCCGGCGAAGCGTTCCGCCAACCTCGGCTACTGGATCGGCGAAAAACACCGCGGCCATAGCGTGGCGACGGATGCGGCAAGGCAGGCCGCCGCGTTCGGATTCGACGAAATCGGGCTCGCGCGGATCGAAATCGCGACGCTGCCGGACAACACGGCGAGCCAGCGCGTGGCGGCGAAAATCGGCGCGACGCGGGAAGGGATATTCCCGAACCGGATCGTCGTGCATGGCGCGCCGATGGACGCGGTCGTATTCTCGCTCGTCCCCCGCGACCCGGAACACGCATGAACCACGACGCCATCAACCTGCGCGACAAGCTCGCGCTGTTCCCGGAACACTGGTCGCCGCGCGTCGTCGCCGAGATGAACGACGTCCAGTTCAAGCTGGCGAAGTTGCAGGGCGAGTTCGTCTGGCATGCGCACGCCGATACCGACGAGGTGTTCATCGTCATCGACGGCGAACTGGCGATCGAGTTCCGCGATGGCGAAGTGCGCCTCGTCGCCGGCGAGATGTTCGTCGTGCCCAAAGGCGTGGAGCATCGCCCGGTCGCGACGGAAGAATGCTGCGTGATGCTGGTCGAGCCGCGCGGCGTGGTGAACACCGGCGACGCGGGCGGCGCGTACACCGCGGCCAATGACATCTGGGTCTGGCCGGAGCCAGGATCGCGCCTTCACCTGCGCGTCATGGCGCGACCTGGGGCAATCGCCGCTGCAAGCCGCTCCCGCAAGAGCGGATCAAGCCAAGGGAATGTACAACTCGGCGACGGTGCCGCCGCCATCGCGTTCGCGCAACTCGACGCGGCCCTTGTGCAAAGCGGCGACTTGGGCCACGAACGGCAGGCCCAGCCCGCTGCTGCGACTGACGCCATCCGGGCGCGGCAACGAATAGAAGCGTTCGAACACGCGTTCGCGCGCGTAATCCGGCACGCCCGGCCCACGATCGGCGATTTCGAAGCGCACGTCGCCGCCCTCGCGCGTTGCCCGCGCCTCGACCGTCGATCCACGCGGCGCGAAATCCAATGCGTTGTCGAGCAGGTTGACCAGCGCCTGCCGCAGCAGGAAACCATCGCCTTGCAGTTCCTCGTCGGCGGACGCATCGACCAGCAGTTCGATCCAGCTGGATCCTGCACGCTGGCGCACTGCGTCCGTGGCTTCGTGCAGCAAGGTTGCGATTTCGATTCGCTGCGGCTGTTCGATCTTCTGCCGATGCTCCACCGCGGCCAGCGCCAGCAGCTTGTCGACCATCTGCGCCATGCGTTCGCCCTGCGCACGGATGCTCGCGACGAAGCGCAAGCGGTCGGCGTCGGGAAGCGGATTCTCGAGCAGTTCCGCCGCACCGCGGATCGCGGCCAGCGGGCTTTTCAGTTCGTGGGTGAGCGCGTGCACGTACTGTTCGACGTATTGCTTGCCCTCGAGTTTCTCGCGCATGTCTTGCAGGGCGCGGCCGAGGTCGCCGAATTCGCCGGCGGCCCGCGGCTGCGGCGCGCGTTCGCCCGCGGCCACCGCATCGGCATAACGACGCAGCGTACCGAGCTGGCGCGACAGCCACCACGTCGCGGCGAGCCCGATCAACAACGCCGCGCCCATCAGCACGAAACCCCAGCGCGCGATGATGTTCTGGCTGCGCGCGATGAACGGCGCCATCGCCCGGTTCGGCTTGGCCACGGTGAGCGCGCCGATGATCTTTCCACCACCGTCGTAGATCGGCGCGGCGACGTGCATCACCGTGCTGTCCGCGTCGTCCGGATCGTCGCGGGTGGAACGCGCGCCGTACTGGCCGCGCAACGTCCGGTACACGTCGTTCCAGCGCGAATTGTCGCGACCGAGGTCCTTGCCTTCGGAATCGAACACCACGATGCCGCGTGCATCGACGACGGTGACGCGGAATCCGCTGCGATCGGTGCGGAAACCCCAGACATCGGCGCCGACCTTGCGCGCGGATACCGCCTTCACCCTTCGCGCGAAATTCCCGTCGGCGATATGCCCGGCGAGCATGTCGTCGCTCGCGAGTTCCGCCAGCGTATTCGCGGTGTCGATCAGCGTGCCTTCCATCGCCTGGCGCACGCCCGGCTTGACCTGTTCGACGAAGACCTTGCCGACCAGCAGCGCCGCCAGCGCGACGATCAGGAAGTAGCCGAGCAGCACGCGCAGGCCAATGCGCATCGTTCAGCCCTCGATGTGGACCGAATAGCCGAGCCCGCGCACCGTGCGGATCGGATCCGCATCCGACGCGATCGCGCGCAGTTTCGCGCGCAGCGTCTTCACGTGCGTGTCCACGGTGCGTTCGCCGGTGTCGAGCGCGTCGCCCCAGACCCGGTCCATCAGCTTGCCTCGTTCCAGCACCGCGCCGGGCCGCGCCAGCAACGTTTCCAGCAGGCCGGATTCGTAGCGCGTGAGTTCCAGCAGCACGCCGTCGAAACGGATGCGGTGGCCGCCGGCGTCGAGGTCGAAGCGCCCGAGCCGGCGCCAGCCGCCGTCGACCGGCGCACTGCGGCGCAGGCGCGCGCGTACCCGCGCCACCAGTTCGCGCGGGGAAAACGGCTTGGTCATGTAATCGTCGCCGCCGAGCTCCAGCCCGAGCACGCGATCGGCCTCGCCATCGCGCGCGGTGAGGAACAGCACCGGCACTTCGCTTTCCGCGCGCAGTTCGCGGCAGACGTCGAAACCGTTGCGGTCCGGCAGGCCGACGTCGAGGATCACCAGGTCGACGCCGCCGCGGCGCAAGCGCGGCAGTACCTGGCCGCCGAGCAGCACGTGTTCGGCCGCATAGCCGTCCGCACGCAGCGCGTACAGCACGGTTTCGGCGATGGCGATCTCGTCCTCGGCCAGCAAAATCGTCGGCATGGCGGCATCGTAGCCGAGGCAGCAACCCGTTTTGCGTGGCCAGCGTGAAGTAGGAGCGTTCTCGAGCGCGACCCAGCATCTAGAATCCGCTCCATGAACTACCGCCACGCCTTCCATGCCGGCAACCACGCCGACGTGCTCAAGCACGTCGTGTTGCTGGCGCTGTGCGAGGCGCTGGTGGCGAAACCGGCGGCGTGCTTCGCGCTGGACACCCACGCCGGCCGCGGCCTGTACCGGCTCGAAGGCGAGGAGGCTCGACGCACGGGCGAAGCGGCCGAAGGCGTCGCCCGACTGCGAACCAGCGTCGATCCCGCCATCGATCGCTACCTCGACGCCATCACCGCCTGCCGGGCTGCGCATGGCGACGATGCCTACCCGGGCTCGCCCTGGCTGCTCGCGCACGCCCTGCGCGCGCACGACCGCATCGCATGCTGCGAACTGCAGCCGGAGGAAGCCGCGGCGCTGAAGGCGAACTTCGCTGGCGACGCGCGCGTTGCCGTGCATGCGCGCGACGGCTACGCCGCGATCAAGGCGCTGCTGCCGCCGAAGGTCGATGGCGAACGCTACGCGCGCGGGCTGGTACTCATCGATCCGCCCTACGAAGCGCAACTCGCGGAATTCGACGCCGCCTTCGTCGCCTTGCGCGAAGGCCTCGCGCGCTGGCCGCAGGCGACGTTCGCGCTGTGGTACCCGATCAAGCAGCGACGCACCTTGCAGCCGATGCTGCGCGAGGCGTCGGCCTTGCCGGCGAAGTCCTCGTTGCTCGCGGAATTGCTGGTGCGCCCCGACGATTCGCCGCTGCGCATGAACGGCTCGGGGATGCTGCTGCTCAACCCGCCGTTCGGGCTGGAACACCAGCTGGCATTGGCCCTGGCCGCTTTGCGCGCGATGCTCGGGGAAGGCGAGGGCCGCGGCGATGCGCGCATCGCTTGGGCGAAGCCGCGCGACTGACGCGGGGCGTCGTCATTCCGCGCGCAGCGCTTCCGGTTCGAAGAAGCTCCAGCGCACTTCCGGGAACTGCGCCTTCACCGCGCGTTCGACCGCGGTGATCTGCCGCAGCAGCACGGCCACGTCGCGTTCCTCCTGCATCCGCGCCTGCACCGACAGCATCACCCGGTCGCCGAGCTGCAGGCTGATGACGCTGATCACTTCGGCGATTTCCGGGCGCAGGCGCAGGAACTCGCGCAAGGCCCGCTCGCGTTCCGGATCCATCCCCTGCCCGACCAGCAGCGCCTTCACCTCGACCGCGACGAACACCGCCACCACCACCAGCAGCGCGCCGATGGCCAAGGTGCCGATCGCATCCCACGCCGGGTTGCCGGTGACCACGGTCAGCAGCACCGCGGCCAGCGCGAACACCAGGCCCAGCAGCGCGGCCAGGTCCTCGCCGAAGATGACGACGAGTTCGGCCTGGCGGCTGGCGTGGAACCATTGCCACAGCGAACGCTCGCCGCGCGCGCGCGCCACTTCCTGCAGGCAGGCGCGCATCGACACGCCCTCGGCGACGATGGCGAAGACCAGCACGCCGACCGCCCACCACCACTGCCGCAGCGGTTCCGGGTGCATGAGCTTGTGCCAGCCTTCGTACAGCGAATACAGGCCGCCGACGGTGAACAGGATCAACGCGACCAGGAACGACCAGAAGTAGATCGCCTTGCCCTGCCCCAGCGGGTGTTCTCGCGACGGCGCGCGGCGGGCCTGGCGCATGCCCAGCAGCAACAGCAGCTGGTTGCCGCAATCGGCCAGCGAATGCACGGTTTCGGCCAGCATCGCGCTGGAGCCGGTGAAGAACGCGGCCACGCCCTTGGCGCAGGCGATGGCGAAGTTGGCGCCGAGCGCGAACACGATCGCGCGGGTGGAGTCGCCGTTGCCGGCCATGGTCGGGGGATCGTCGCGTGGGGCACCGCAGTTTAGCAACCGCCGGATGGATCCCCGTCAAGCAAGCTTTAACGTCGCGCATGGCAGGATGCCGCGATGGCCGCTCGCAATCGACTTCCGCCCTGGCACCAGGAACTCCGGCTCAGCAATGGCCGCCGGGTGCTGATCCGCCCGATCCGCCCCGAGGACGCCGAACCGCTGCGCGCGGCGTTCCCGTTGCTGCAGCCCGAGGAAGTACGCCAGCGTTTCCTGCACGCGATGTCGGAATTGTCGCCGGCGATGACCGAACGCCTGACCCGGCCGGACCCGAAGAGCGAATTCGCCCTGGTCGCCGCGGAACCGCTGCCGCCGGGCGAGGCGCTGGTCGGGGCGGTCGCGCGCGTGTCCATCGACCCGGGCACCCGCGATGCGGAATTCGCGATCCTCGTCAGCCACTACCTCACCGGCATGGGCCTGGGCCGGCACCTCATGCGCCGGCTCGTGCGCTGGGCCAAGGGCCGGCGGCTGGAACGCCTGTACGGCGACGTGCTCGACTACAACCAGCCGATGATCTCGCTGGCCGAATCGATGGATTTCAAGCGCGACCCCCTGCCCGACCAGCCTTCGCTGGTGCGCATGGTGCTGGCGTTGCGCCCGCCGCATCCGCATTGAATCCGCGCGTTGATCGGGCGCCGGCCGCGTCCACCGGCGGGCTTCGCCTGAGGCGCATCCTTTAGAATCGCCGGTTCGATGTCGAACCCCACGCCTTCCGTTCCCGCCCTGCCTTCGGGCGGCCACCGTCGCGCCTGGTGGCGCGCACCCGGCTCGTCCTCGGCGCTGGCCTGGGCCGTCGCCGCGGCCGCGCGCAGGCACGACGGCCCGCTGCTGGTGGTGCTCGCCGACAACCACGCCGCGGACCGGCTGGAAACCGACCTGCAGGTACTGCTCGGCGACGATGCATCGCTGCCGGTGGTGCATTTCCCCGATTGGGAAACCCTGCCCTACGACCAGTTCAGCCCGCATCCGGAGATCGTCTCGCGCCGGCTCGCGGCCCTGCAACGCCTGCCGGCGCTGAGGCGCGGCATCGTGGTGGTGCCGGTTGCGACGCTGATGCAGCGCCTGCCGCCGACGAGTTACATCGCCGGCAACAGTTTCGATGTCGCGGTCGGGCAGAAGCTCGACCTCGATGGCGAACGCCTGCGCCTGCAGGCCGGCGGCTACCGGCTGGTGCCGCAGGTGCTCGATCCCGGCGATTACGCGATCCGCGGCGGCCTGCTCGACGTGTTCCCGATGGGCGCCGGCGAGCCCTACCGCGTGGAACTGCTCGACGACGAGATCGATTCGATCCGCGCCTTCGATCCGGAAACCCAGCGCTCGCTCGACAAGGTCGATGCGGTGCGCATGCTGCCCGGCCGCGAAGTGCCGCTGGACGAGGCTTCGACCAAACGCGCGATGGAAGCGCTGCGCGATCGCTTCGACATCGACACCCGGCGCAGCGCGCTGTTCCAGGACCTGAAGGCCGGGCTCGCGCCGGCCGGCATCGAAGCCTGGATGCCGCTGTTCTTCGACCGGACCGCGACCCTGTTCGACTACCTCGGCGCCAACACGCTACCGCTGCTCGGCGAGAACATCGGCGCCGCGGCGGACCATGCGTGGACGCAGGCGGCCGAACGCCACGAACAACGCCGCCACGACATCGAACGTCCGTTGCTGCCGCCGGCGGAACTGTGGCTGTCGCCGGATGCGCTGCGCGAACACTTCAATGCCCAGGCCTGCATCGAGGTCTGCGCGAAAGACCATCCACGCTACGACGAAGCGCATGGCACGGGGACGCAACCCGCGCCGGATTTGCCGCTGGCGCCACGCGGACAACCTGCCGGCGATGCGATCCGCAGCTTCCTCGGCAATTACCCGGGCCGCGTGCTCGTCGCCGCCGATTCCGCCGGCCGCCGCGAAGCGCTGCTGGAAGTGATGGCCGCGGCGGGATTGAAGCCGCAGGTTGTCGCGGATTTCGCAACGTTTTTTCCCTCTCCCCTCGTGGGAGAGGGTGGCCGCAGGCCGGGAGAGGGGGAACGATTCGCCATCACCGTCGCCCCTTTCGACGACGGCTTCGCCCTCGATGCGCCGCAAATCTGCGTTCTCACCGAACGCGAACTGTTCCCCGAACGCGCATCGCAACCGCGTCGACGCAAGCGCGTGGGCCGCGAACCGGAAGCGATCATCCGCGACCTCGGCGAACTCGCCGAAGGCGCGCCGATCGTGCACGAGGACCACGGCGTCGGCCGTTATCGCGGGCTGGTGACGCTGGAAGCCGGCGGCATCACCGGCGAATACCTCGACATCGAATACGCCAAGGGCGACCGCCTGTACGTGCCGGTCGCGCAACTGCACCTGGTCGCGCGCTACTCGGGCGCCTCGCCGGACACCGCGCCGCTGCATTCGCTCGGCGGCGAGCAGTGGGCGAAGGCCAAGCGCAAGGCCGCGGAGAAAGTCCGCGACGTCGCCGCGGAACTGCTCGACATCCAGGCGCGGCGCATGGCCCGCGCGGGACTCGCGCTGGAGACGGATCGCGCCTTGTACGAACCATTCGCCGCCGCGTTCCCGTTCGAGGAAACGCCGGACCAGCACGCCGCGATCGAGGCGGTGATCCGCGACCTCGCCAGTTCGCAGCCGATGGACCGCGTGGTCTGCGGCGATGTCGGCTTCGGCAAGACCGAAGTCGCGGTGCGCGCCGCCTACGTCGCCGCGACCGCCGGCAAACAGGTCGCGGTGCTGGTGCCGACCACGCTACTGGCCGAACAGCACTACCGCACCATGCACGACCGTTTCGCCGACTGGCCGCTGAAGGTGGAAGTGCTGTCGCGCTTCAAGACGAAAAAAGAGATCGAAGCCGAACTCGCCAAGCTCGCCGAAGGCAGGATCGACGTCATCGTCGGCACCCATCGCCTGCTGCAGAAAGACGTGAAGTTCAAGGACCTCGGCCTCGTGATCGTCGACGAGGAACAGCGCTTCGGCGTGCGCCAGAAGGAGGCGCTGAAGGCCCTGCGTGCGAACGTGCACCTGCTCACCCTGACCGCCACGCCCATTCCGCGCACGTTGAACATGGCGATGGCCGGCCTGCGCGACCTCTCGATCATCGCCACCCCGCCCGCGCACCGGCTCGCGGTGCAGACCTTCGTCGTGCCCTGGGACGACGCGCAGCTGCGCGAGGCGTTCCAGCGCGAACTCGGCCGCGGCGGCCAGGTGTATTTCCTGCACAACGACGTGGAGAGCATCGGCCGCATGCACGACCAGTTGCAGGCGCTGGTGCCGGAAGCGCGCATCGGCATCGCCCACGGGCAGATGCCGGAACGCGAGCTGGAACGAGTGATGCTCGATTTCCACAAGCAGCGCTTCAACGTGCTGTTGTGCACGACGATCATCGAATCCGGGATCGACATCCCGAACGCGAACACCATCGTCATGAACCGCGCCGACCGGCTCGGGCTGGCGCAGATGCACCAGCTGCGCGGTCGCGTCGGGCGTTCGCACCACCGCGCCTACGCCTACCTCGTCGTGCCCGACAAGCGCAGCATCACCGCCGATGCGCGCAAGCGGCTGGAGGCGATCGCCTCGATGGACGAACTCGGCGCCGGTTTCACCCTGGCCACGCACGACCTCGAGATCCGCGGTGCCGGCGAACTGCTGGGCGAGGACCAGAGCGGGCAGATGGCCGAAGTCGGCTTCAGTCTCTACACCGAACTGCTGGAACGCGCGGTCAAGTCGATCAAGGCCGGCAAGCTGCCCGACCTCGATGCGACCGAACATCGCGGCAGCGAGGTGGAACTGCACGTGCCGGCGCTGATCCCGGAGGATTACCTGCCCGACGTGCACGCGCGCCTCACGCTGTACAAGCGCATCAGCGGCGCGCGCGACGCCGAGGAACTGCGCGAACTGCAGGTGGAGATGATCGATCGCTTCGGGCTGCTGCCGGATGCGGCCAAGCACCTGTTCGCCATCGCCGAACTGAAACTGCAGGCGACGGCGCTCGGCATCCGCAAGCTGGTGCTCGGCGCGGAAGGCGGACGATTGCAGTTCGAGGCGAAACCCAACGTCGATCCGATGACCGTGATCCGCCTGATCCAGGGCCAGCCGAAGCATTACCGGATGGA
>Ga0209023_10005178_pt1 | contig 14399 bp, 15 predicted proteins | sample LakOneMetagenome_FD_187468 | JGI IMG/M metagenome (GOLD analysis project Ga0209023, IMG submission 187468) | Freshwater and sediment microbial communities from Lake Erie, Canada (SPAdes) (version 2) | ecosystem: Environmental > Aquatic > Freshwater > Lentic | place: Lake Erie, Canada...
GTACGACGGACGTGACCGGTTCGATCGAACTGCCAGCAGACAAAGAAATGGTCATGCCAGGCGATAACGTGTCGATCACCGTCAAGCTGATCAACCCGATCGCGATGGAAGAAGGTCTGCGCTTCGCTATCCGCGAAGGTGGCCGTACCGTCGGCGCCGGTGTTGTTGCCAAGATCATCGCTTAATTTTTAAGTTGATCTGATTCAAGCAGGGGGAAACAGTTTATACTGTGCCCCCTGCGGTTTTATTCGCAGCACGTACGACCTTATTCATATTGCCGGCGCGACAAGCCCGGTTCGCTCTTTAAAGGAAATACCATGTCCGCACCAAACCAGAAAATCCGCATTCGCCTGAAGGCGTTCGATTACAAGCTGATCGACCAGTCCGCACTGGAAATCGTTGACACCGCCAAGCGTACCGGCGCTGTTGTCAAAGGCCCAGTACCACTGCCAACCCGCATCCAGCGTTTTGACGTTCTGCGTTCGCCGCACGTCAACAAAACCTCGCGCGATCAGTTCGAAATCCGTACCCACCAGCGTCTGATGGACATCGTGGACCCAACGGACAAGACCGTTGACGCGCTGATGAAGCTGGACCTGCCAGCTGGTGTCGACGTCGAAATCAAACTGCAATAATTCATTGCTTTTTGCGCCGCGCAGCAATGCGCGGCCATTCGGGGCCGGGGGAGTCCGCTGCATAGCGGATGAACCCGGCCCCGATGCATTTGCGGCCTGTTAAAATGACATCATTGCAACCGATGGGGATGGGATGTCGATCGTGAGCGCGCGCCTGGCGCAGGCGTGGCGATGGCTGCGCGGAGCCAGCTGGTCGTATGTGCTGGGGCTGGTGGTCTTCGTCATCCTGTCGGCGGCCATCCTCACCCTTGGCGCCGCACCCGGCAGTGGCCGCGCCCTGATCTGGCCGCTGGGCAAGAAGTTGGTTGGCATGCTGGTGCTGGCCAAGTGCGCCGCGCACTACCAGGGCCATGCGCGCCTCCGCGCGGCCCTGGCCGGCGGCGCTGGCTGGGGCGCCGCCGTCGCCGCCTTGATTCCCCGGCCAGCCATCGCCTGGCTGCGCCTGGACCAGGCCAATGTGCGCGCTTGCCTGGCGTGGATCGCGCGCCGCCCCCATCCGGTCCGGCCGCCCGGTACTTCCTTCACCCTGCTGAAAAAGAGTGGCTACGGCACCGTCGTCCTGATCCTGCTGGTGGGCGTGTTCGGCGAATTGCCGATGCACGCGACCATCGTCGGCGCCATGGTCAAGGATGCGGCCGTGCAGAAACAGGTGCAGCTGATCATGCTGGCGCTGGCCCTGTACAGCCTGCTGTGGATTGCCGGCGACCGGCGCGCCATGCAAGGCAGCCGGTATGTGGTGGGCGAGGACGTGTTCGATGTGGTGGTGGGAAACCGGTTTTCCGCCGCCATTCCGTTGCGGGCGATCGTCGGGTGCGCAGCGCTGGCGCAAGGGGAGTCCGGCTGGCGCGAACGCAACGCGGTGGCGCCAGAAGCGACCCTGACAATCACGCCGGCCGATGCCCCCAACGTGATGATCGCCATCGATCCTCAGGCTGCCCTGACCGTGGTGAGCTGGCAGCTGGAACGGCCGGCCCCAGCGACCCTGTTTCTGTTTGCCGACGAACCGGCGCAGCTCATTGCCACGCTCAAACAGGCGGCCAATCCGGCAAGCTAGCAGGCGCGCGCGGCGCTGCCGGGCCCGGGAAGCTTACTTCGCTTCGACCGCCAGCGGCAGGCCGGTCTGCTTGCGGCAGACGTTGCGCAATTCGAGTTCTTCCTTGTTCGACTGTTCCAGTGAGGGCGGCTTGGCGCCAGCCTGCATCGCGGTCATTGCCTTCATCGCGCGCGCCTCGAACAGTTTGGAGAAGCACTTGCAGTACTCGGGCAGCTTGGCATTGCCTTTCAAATCCCATTCACCGTACGGCTTGGGCAGCGTGGCGGCGTTGACGCACATGTCGCTGTAGCTCATTTGCTTGCCTTGGGCCTGGGCCGCGGGAAGCGCTGCCAGCAGCAAGCCGGCAGCGATGGTGGCGCGTTGGAGGAATTGGAAGGTGGTCATATTTCCCTGTCAAAAAGTGAAGGTAAAGGTGAAGCTCAGCGCGAATATAGCATGCAAATATTGGTCAAAATGCCATTTCTTGTAAGCGGGCGTAAGCAACGCCGATTGACGCCTGCCCGCCTCAGCCCTGATACTCACGCCACTGCCACCCTGCGCTCCCATTCATGTCCAGAACCATCCTGATCGTCGAAGACGAAGTCGCCATCGCCGACAGCCTTGCCTATGCCCTGCGCACCGATGGTTACGCGCCCGTGCACGTGTCGCTCGGTCAGCAGGCGCTGGACGCCGTGCGTGCGCCGCCCGGCCCGGCGCCCGAACTGATTGTCCTCGACGTGGGCCTGCCCGACATGAACGGCTTCGAAGTGTGCCGCCAGCTGCGCCAGTTCTCGGACGTACCGGTGATTTTCCTGACCGCGCGCAGCGATGAAATCGACCGCATCGTGGGACTGGAAATCGGTGCGGACGATTATGTGACCAAGCCGTTTTCGCCGCGCGAACTGGTGGCGCGCATTCGCGTGGTGCTGCGCCGCCTGGCCCCGGCGCCTGCGGTGGGGGCGGCTGCGCCGCCGCGCTTCGAGCTGCACGCCGCGCAGGCGCGCGTGCTGTTCTGCGGCCGGCAGCTTGAGCTCACGCGCTATGAATACCTGCTGCTCAAGACGCTGATCGAGCATCCCGGCCATGTCCTGTCGCGCGCCCAACTGATGGACCGCGTCTGGGCCGACGCGCCGGACACGCTGGATCGCACGGTCGACGCCCACGTGAAGTCGCTGCGCGCCAAACTGCGCGGCATCGACCCCGCCTCCGATCCCATTCACACCCACCGCGGCATGGGTTACAGCCTGACGCCCGCATGAAAATCGGCCTGCGCATTCTGCTGGGCTACTTCCTGGTGGTGGGCCTGGCGGCGTATTTCGTGCTCAATGTCTTCGTCCAGCAGGTCAAGCCGGGCGTGCGCGCGACCCAGGAAGATGCCATGGTCGATACCGCCTTCCTGCTGGCGGCGATGGTGGCTGACGACGTCAAGGCGGGCCGGGTCGCCAACTCGGTCTTGATGGAGCGGATCGGCTCGGTGCGCCGGCGCAGCGACGATGTGCGCATTGCCGGGTTTGCCAAGCCCGACTTCAACTACCGCATCTACATCACCGATGTGCGCGGCATCGTCATCTTCGATTCGACCGGCACCGACGTCGGTCAGGATTACTCGAAGTGGAATGACGTCTACCGTACCCTGCGCGGCCAGTACGGCGCCCGCAGCACGCGTGCCCAATACGCCGACGAGATGAGCACCGTCATGCACGTCGCCGCGCCCGTGCGCGACGGCAATCGCATCATCGGCGTGCTGACCGTGGCCAAACCGAATCTGGCGGTCCAGCCGTTCGTGGAACGCAGCCAGCAGATCATCCTGCAGCGCGGGGCGCTGCTGCTTGGGCTGTCGCTGCTGATCGGCGCCGGCTTCGCGTGGTGGCTCACCCATGCGCTGGGCAAGCTGATGCTTTACGTGCGCGCCGTCGAGGCGGGCAAGAAGGTATCGCTACCGGCGCTGGGGAAAAATGAAATCGGCACCCTGGGCCGCGCGCTCGAAGCGATGCGCGAAAAGCTGGAGGGCAAGGAGTATGTCGAAGAACTGATGCACACCATGGCGCACGAGCTGAAAAGTCCGATCGCGGCGATCCAGGGCTCGGCCGAACTGCTGCAGGAAGAGATGCCGGCCGAGCAGCGCAACCACTTCCTGGCCAATATCCTGAATCAGAACGCACGCCAGAAGCAGTTGATCGACAAGCTGCTGGCGCTGGTCATGGTGGAAAAGCAGCAGCGCCTGACGGCGCCGGCCAGCGTCGACCTGCGCGCCCTGGCGCAGCAGGCGCAGGCCGATTGCGCCAGCCGCCTGGCCGCGCGCGCGCTCACCCTGAGCGTTGACGCGCAAGCGCTGACCCTGTCGGGCGACGCCCTGCTGCTGCGCCAGGCGGTCGGCAATTTGCTCGACAACGCCATCGACTTTTCGCCGCGCGGCGGCGCCATTGCCCTGTGCGTGGCGCAGCGCGGCAACGGTGCCTGCATCAGCGTGCGCGATCATGGCGCCGGCATTCCCGACTATGCGCAGACGCGCCTGTTCGAGCGTTTTTATTCGCTGCCGCGGCCGGACGGCGCCAGGAGCACCGGTCTGGGCCTGCCGTTCGTGCGCGAAGCGGCGGCACTGCACGGCGGCCGCGTGACGGTATCGAACGCGCCCGACGGCGGCGTGCTGGCCGAGCTCGAACTGCCTTTGCGCTGACGCTTCACACAGAACGCATCATCAGCGCATGCGCGCTCCCTACACTGGCCGTGTCTATCACAGGGAGCAAGCATGCAACGTACATTGTTATACAAAATCTTGATCATTCTCGGCCTGGCGATCCTGATCGCCGTCGCGCTGGCCATGATCCAGACCACCATCAGCGATCGGGCCCAGTTCCGCCAGGACGCCGTCAAAAGCGTATCGGCCGAATCGGTGCGCGAGCAGACCATCACCGGCCCGGTGCTGGTCATTCCCTATACCGATGACTATGACGAAGTCATCCCCGCCGGCAGCAAGCAGGAAGCGGCCGAAACCGTGCATCGCAGCGTCGCGCGCAAGCACCTGGTGTTTCCCAACCAGCTCGATATCGATGGCAATCTCGAGACCTACCGGCGCTATCGGGGCATTCATCAAGTCTTGATGTACAGCGGCGCGCACAGCATCAAGGGCGACTTCACCCTGCCCGCTGCCAGCGCGCTGCCGCGCGCGTCCGGGCGCTCGGTGGTCACGGTGGGCCGGGCCTACCTCACGCTGGGTATCGAGGATGTGCGCGGTATCGCCGATTTTCCCAAGGTGAACTGGAATGGCGGCGTGGTGGAGTTCCAGCAGGGTAGCGGCATGCAGCCGGCCCGGGGCGGGCTGCATGCCGATCTGCCAGCCACCAACCTGGACACCAAGGCCAGCTTCGCCTTCCAGCTCAAACTCAACGGCATTGAGCGCCAGCACTTCGTCCCGGTCGGGAAGAACAACACGATCACGCTGACCTCGAACTGGCCGCATCCGCAGTTTGGCGGCGACTTCCTGCCGGCGCCGTCGCGCACGGTCGATGCCAAGGGCTTCCACGCGACCTGGACCATCGCGTCGCTGGCGACCAACGCACAGCAGCAGCTGCGCGACAATGCCCTGGCGACCGAGTCGGCCCAGTTGCGCCCCGTCGATTCCTTCAACGTGGCGTTCATCGAACCGGTGAACGTGTATTCGATGGCCGAGCGCGCGACCAAGTACGGTCTGCTGTTCGTCACGCTCACGTTCGCCGCGTTCTTCATGTTCGAAATACTCAAGCAGCTGCCGATTCACCCGGTGCAGTATCTGCTGGTGGGGCTGGCGCTGGTGCTGTTCTTCCTGCTGCTGGTAAGTTTGTCGGAGCACATCGCGTTTATGTTCGCCTATCTGGCGGCCAGTAGCGCCTGTATCGTGCTGATCGGCTATTACCTGTCGGCGGTACTGGGCGACTGGCGGCGCGGCATGGGCTTCGGCGTCGGGCTCACGCTGCTGTATGGCGCGCTGTATGGCTTGCTGGTGTCGGAGAATAATGCGCTGGTGCTGGGGAGCTTGCTGCTGTTCGCGGTGCTCGCGGCGGTGATGGTGGCAACCCGTAAGGTGGATTGGTATCAGATCGGGAAGGCGGCTTGATTTCTCGCCGCGCTGGCGTATCCACGTCGCCCCGCAGGCAGGGGGCCATGGCACGTCTCCGGATTCGGTGAAGCGCTATGGGCCCCCGCCTGCGCGAGGGCGACGTCGTGGGTGCCGTCGGCTTGCCTAGTCCTTGGTTCCCGTCGTCCAGCGCAAGCCAAAGCCGAAGCGCCGGTCCATCAGTTCGTGCGCACTCTCGCGGCCCTGCTGCGAGAAGTATTCTTCCAGCTTGGTGATCTGCAGATTGCCGCTGCGGTTTTCGATCATCGCGATCGCGCACATCATCTGGCTGCCACCCTGGTCGAGCCGCACTTCGATCGGCGCCTGGTCCGGCATCCGGACGGTGACCACGCCATCGGTCGCGGCCCAGTTGGGCGCCCCCTTGTAGATGAACGCGAAAATCAGCGCGCGCTTGATCTCGCCCACATGGTCGCCGTTGATGACGAGGTTTTCGCCATTGCTGGACTGCCCGGTGCGGTCGTCGCCTTCGAGCTTGATGTACGGCGCCTGCTCGTAATTGCCCCAGGCATTGCCCAGCGCCTGGACCAGGCCGGGCCGGCCGTCGGCCAGCTCGAACATGCAGCCCAGGTCGAGGTCGATCCCTTCGCTGGCGCCGCTGCCCGTCAGGCGCGACAGGAAGCCCGACTTTTGCGCCGTGGCTGGCGCGCCCGCATGGTTCCAGTTCAGATTGACGTGGATGCGGCCGAAGCCCCGTCCGCCCGCGCGCTTTTCCAGCGATACCTTGTCGCCGCGTTTTTCCAGCGTGACCTTGGATACCGACACGCGCGGCGGCTCGGCCGCGGCGGGGGCCGGTGCTGGCGCCGGTGCGCCGGCCTCGGTGCCGCCAAAATGCTTGAGCAGCGCCGACAGGCCGCCGTTGAATCCCTGGCCCACCGCGCCGAATCGCCACACGCCATCCTTGCGGTAGATCTCGCCGATGATGACCGCTTTTTCGTCCTGGAAGTCGGCGCCGCTGATGGGGAATTCCAGCGCGCCGCCCAGCGCCATGCTGCTCGCGCCCAGGCCGCGCATGGTGCCGTTGCCGTCGATGGCGGCCACGAATACCAGCTTGACGATGGTCTGCGGCAGGGCGTCCAGGTTGACGCTGAAACGGGCGCGAGCGTCGCTCAGGTTGAGCACGATGGCGTCGGCCGGCGCCGCCAGCTGGTTGTAGAACACCATGAAGCGCTCGTCGGACAGCTTGTCCGCGCTGTCCACGCCAAAGCAGGAGACGTCGATGGCCATGCCATTGGCGGCCAGGGTCAGGTCGACCGTGAGAGGCGAGTGCAGGCCCAGGTCGGCCAGCTTGCCCTTTTGTCCACGCGAGAAAATAGTCACAATGCGTTCCTTTTCGGTTGAAGTGTTCAGGGTGTGGCCGTGTCGCTCTGGTGCGCGCCGAAGATGTCCGACTGCTCGACCATGCGCTGCGCCCAGGCGCGGTGGGTGGCCACCTCGCACATCGAATTATGCATCTTGAAGACGGCCGGGCTGTCCTCGTCGAGGATGGCGCGGGCCGCTTCCAGGTCGCGCGCCTTGACCCGGTAGTGCTGCTCGATCGGCGCGATCTGGCTCGGATGGATGGCGGTCTTGCCCACCATGCCGTAGGCGATGTCTTCGACCACTTCCTGGTCCAGCAGTTCCGGCAGGTCCAGGTGTTCGAACACGGGCGCCGTCAGCACGAAGCCGTACGGGCGGAATGTGGTGACCAGGCGCGCGATCACGGGACCGAGCGGCGTGCGGTAAATCGTCAGGTTGCGCGGGCGGCGCAGGCCCAGCAGGGCCAGCAGGTCGTTGCCGCCGATACGCAGCGCCAGAATGCGCGCGCGCACGCCCGGCGCCTGCAGCATGTCGCGCAGCAGGCGCATCTCTTCATCGTTGAATACCTCGGCCGTCTCCAGCGTCGGCATCAGCATGTGCTCGGTGTGGCGCACCTGCTTGAAGTAGGCGTCGAAGTTGTGGCGCGTGCATTTCGGCAGGACGAAGCCGGTCAGCTTTTCCGCACCGCGCATGGCCAGCACACGCGCCATCACCTCAGGATTACGCACGCGCACGAAACGCTCGGCCTGGCTGTCGGCTTGCATATTGGCCAGCACGACCGACAGGTTGAACAGTGCCCAGCTCAAGTCGGCGTCGGCAACGGCGTCCTCGGTGCAAAAGATCAGCGAGCGCGTGTGGCCGAGGCGGGTACCGTCGGCCACCGCCATCAGATGCTTGTGGTTTGCGGGAATATAGAGCGAAGCGCCCATCGACTTAGCCATCCAGTGCACTCCTGATCAGCGAAACTGCGTAATAGGGCAGACCGGCATCGGTCGCCACGGGAATCTGCTTTTCCTGCGCCAGCAGCAGCAGGTGCGCCACGTCGCGCGCCTGCGGGTCGCGCACGATCAGCAGGCGCGGGCTGCGCCGCAGCAGCACGCGGGTGGCTTCGCCGATGCCCGGCTTGACCATGTTGGCGTCTGCAATGCCGTGCTCGGCCAGCGCCTGCTGCATGTAGCGGCGCGAGACGTCGGCGGCCGCTTCGCGGTCCACCGGCACCGCTGCCGCATCCGGCTGGCCCAGCGCCATGGCGCGCGCGACCAGGTCGTCGGCAAACTGCTGCGACTGGTCGTGCGCTTCGAACTGCTGGTAGTACACGCAGCCGTGGAAGTCGCCGGGGCCGATCGCCTCGTTGAGGATGGAGCGGCTGATCAGGCCGGAGACGGTGGCGTTGAGGATGCTCGACGGGATCAGGTAGTCGTCGCACGAGGCGGCGCAGGCGGCGCTGCCGGCCAGGTCCGACAGCACGTACAGGCCGCCGTCGATGTTGGTGCCGTGGCTGGCGTTGAAGCTGGCCACGGTCGCTGCCAGTTCGCGCGAGATCACGCCCTTGCCGGTCCAGCCGTCAATGAAGACGATCGATTCGGGCGCATGGCCGGCCGCCAGAATGTGCTCGAGCGCGACCTGGTCGATGCCGCGGTCGCGGATGATCGATACCGAATAGTGCACCGCCGCGCGCCCCAGCGCCCGTTCCAGCAGGTGGCGCAGCACCACGCCGACCGGTGTGCCGGCGCGCGCCAGCGACACCAGCGTGACGGGCCCGGCGCGGCGCGCGGCGATCAGGGCGGCCAGGGTCATGCAGTCGGCCGCCATGCGCTCGATATTGGCTGCGCAGGCCTGGCGGAAGACGTCCAGGTAGCGCGCCGACGGCAGCGATTCGGGCGTGAGCATTTCGCTGTAGTGCTTCTGGCCCGATTGGATCAGCCATTCCTTGTGCGGCACGTCGACGAAGTCGCACAGCGCCAGTGGCTTGAGCAGGAAATCCACATCGCCGCTGCGGTAGCTGCCGGAAAAGCTCATAGCGTCTCCAGCGTCAGGCCGGCCAGCTGGGTGGCGCGCGGAATGATGGCGTAGTCGCAGGCGGCCATGAAGCGCGCATCGGAGCGGCTGTCGCCCATGCCGAAGGTGAGGATGTCGCCGTGCTGGGCGCGCAGACACGCGCTGACATACGCCACCGCAGCGGCCTTGCCCAGCGCCGCCGGCAGGATCGCCAGGTTGTTGCCATTGCGGTGAATGTAGTAGGGCCGCTTGCCCGCGGCGATCCAGGGGGCGACGACGTCGCGCTCGATCGGTTCCAGGCGCGCGGCGATCTTGTCCGCATCCTTGACGACCAGGTAGAACGGCGTGCCGGCGTCCTCGATCAGACGCGCGCGCCCGGCAAAGCCGGTGCGCTCGGCCCAGGCGTCGATCAGCGCGGCCAGTTCCTGCAGGCCGGGCAGGGCGGCCTGCATGGCGTCCTGCATGCGGGTGAGCCATTCCTGGTCGATGGCGCCGCCCGGCTGCAGCACGATTCCGCCGTAGTCGAGCACGGCCCAGCTGTCGAATGGCAGGTCCACGCGCTGGAACGCATTGATGTTGCGCGCGGTGGCGGGAATCATGGTCATGCCATCCTGGGCGAAGGCGACGAAGGCGCGCTGGCCCGGCGTCATGTACGAAATCGGGCTGCCATCCTTGAGGAAGGCAGCTGCATGCAGCGGCGCGCTGTCGCCGCATTTTTCGCGCGACTGGAACAGCGTGTCGTCCAGGTCAGCGAACAGGAACTTCTGAAACTTCTTCAACGTGGGTCTCGCTCATGAAATGGAACAGGCGTGCATCGAACACGGCGGCCAGCTGGTACAGCGCGTCGCCGGGCGCGGTCTCGTGGCAGATGAACACGTGGTCGTACTGGCCGGGGGTGACGTTATACAGGAAATTGGTGACGCCCTCGCCGTAATTGTCGGGGAAGGCCAGCGCGGCCGATACCGCACCCCATTTGAGGATGGGCGAACGGGTGGTCGACTGCACCGCCACGTCAAGCCCGCGCTGTTCGAGGGCGGCGCCGAGCAGGTAGGCCGGGTGCATGAATTCGCCGGTGCCGAGCACCAGCACGCGCTCGCCGCTGCGCACCTGGCCGGCCAGGCTGTCGGCCAGCGCGGCCGGCACGCCGAGCGCCGCGGTCAGGCCGAAGCGGCCGAACGCGCCGCTGGCGCCGCGGTCGGCGCTCGGGTCGAAGCGCTGGGCGGGCGCGCCTTCGGCCGCCAGTTCGCCGGCAATGAACTGGTACTCGCCCGTCAGGGCCGCTGCCATGGTGGTGGGCAGGCCGAAGCGCTCGCTCAGCGCGGCTGTGGCGTCCTCGCCCATGAAGTTGGTAATGGCCGCCAGGTGCACGCGTTCGATGCCGGCATTGAGCTCGCGGCAGACCTTGGCCAGATTGAGGAAGGTGTTGCCGGTGCTGGCTTCATCGTCGACCAGTACGAGGGTGGTCGCGCCCTGCAGCAGGGCGCGCTGGCGCGGATCCGGCGGCAGGTGCAGGAACTGGCGCGGCGCGTGGCTGTGCGCTTCGGCGAACTCGATGATGGGCACCTCGCCCACGTGGTAGCGGGTGGTGTGGATGAACAGGGCGTCGCGCTCCGGGTGGGCGCGTTTCCAGGCTTCGAACACGCCCTGGCCCAGGCCGATGGCTGTCTCGGCCATGGCGATAAAGACCACCGGGCCGGTGCTGGCCGGGACGTCCGCAGCCATCTGCGTGTGCAGGGCGCGCATCATGGACGGGGTGACGGGCCAGTGCTTGCCCAGCACCTTGGACAGGAACAGGAAACCGCGCTTGTTGTTGGCGCGCGCGGCAAAGCCGAGCAGGTCGTCGAGCGGGAAGGCGCTGCGGCTCACGCTCAGTTCGAGCGTGCCCGTGGGCAGGGCGACAGTGCGGCGCGTGCTCATGCCAGCTCCGTCGACGAGGTCAGCTCGGCCACGCGGATACCGTTGCGTACCGGCGGCACCTGGACCTGGTCGAAGCCGTCGGCAAAGCCGCACAGGGCGATCCACGGCAGGTTGGGCCCGGCCACGCATGCCATGCCGATGCCGCCCGACATGCGCGGATTGATTTCGAGCAGATGGAGCTTGGCGCCGTCTTCGCGGAACTGCACATTGAAGCAGCCGTTCAGGCCGAACTGCGCGGCCAGGGCGGCGCAGGCGTCGAGGATGTCCTGGCGCATGTCGATCAGCTGGCCGCGCCCGGCCTGCATGGGTTTCTTGCGCGCGATGGCGGCCACCAGGCGGCCCTGGTCGCCCACGCAGTCGACGCTGTATTCGTGGCCGTCGAGGTATTGCATCAGCAGCATGGTGCGGAATTCGCCCAGCTCGGCCATTCCGCGCCGCATGTCGGCCAGGCCGATGTGATACTGGGCGCCGGCAATGAGCAGGGCGGCACTGCTGCGCTCTTCGTCGAGGATGGAAAAGCCCAGCCCGAACACCGACTTGGACGGCTTGACGCACAGCTTGGGATAGCGCTGGCGCAGGTCGGCATAGGCGGCGTCGAACTGTGCCAGGTTCTCGAACTGGCGCGTCTCGGCGAGCGGCGCGCCTGGTAAATCGAGGGCGGCGTAGAAACGCGCCTTGTCATGAATCAGTTCCAGCGCCTCTGGCGCGGCGGCGCTGAGCATGCGCGTGCCCTGGGCGGCGAAGCGCGCATGGGCAGCCGCCAGGGCGGTCGACTCCTTGCCGGGAATGAAAATATCGACCTGGTGGGTCCGGCAAAATTCCAGGCACCAATCGATGTAGGCGGCCGTGTCCAGTCCGGTCGGCTCGACCATGAACGCGTGCGCCACGCGGCCCGCGGCGGCGTGCTCGTTGGCATTGCTGTAGATGAGGTGGAAGCGTCCGTCACGATCCGCTTCACGGATCAGGCCGATAGCCGCGTACACGGACGAAAACGTCCTGTTAAACCAGACACGCATGAAAACCCTTCAGAAAACGTGGAAACCTGTCCGGCGTCCGGCCCTGCCGCGCGCGGCGGCGGGCGGGGCCGGCGGTGCGAGCAGCGATCAGGCGTTGACGCCGTAGGAGCGGGCCAGGGGACCGAGGCCGCCCTTGAAACCCTGGCCGATGGCCTTGAACTTCCATTCCGCGCCGGCGCGGTACAGTTCGCCGAAAATCATGGCCGTTTCGGTCGAGCTGTCTTCGGACAGGTCGTAGCGGGCCAGCTCCTTGTTGCTGTCATGGTCGACGCAGCGGATGTAGGCCTTGCTGACCATGCCAAAGTTCTGGCGCCGCGCATCGGCTTCGTGGATGGTCACGCTAAACGGAATGCGGTCGATCTCGGCCGGCACGCGCGACAGGTCGACAATGATTTTTTCGTCATCGCCTTCGCCCTGGCCCGAGGTATTGTCGCCCTGGTGCACAACGGAGCCATCGGTGGACTTGAGGTTGTTATAAAAGATGAAGTCGGAATCGCCGCGCACCTTGCCGTCGGCCTTGACCATGAAGGCGCTGCCATCGAGGTCGAACGCGGCGCCGTCGGTGGCGCGCGGATCCCAGCCCAAGCCGATCAATACCTTGGTCAAGCCTGGCGCTTCCTTGCTGAGGTTGACGTTACCGCCTTTTTGCAAACTGATTGCCATTGTTCTCTCCTAGTCTGGTTGGAAAATCCCGTCACTCTCGCAAGCGCGGTCGGAACACCCCAGATGGGCATGTTCCGTAATCATTCAAGCAATCTATTTTATCGCGGATGCAACGCGCGCACGGCAGTTGCTGGACAGAAAAAGCCCTTGCAACGTACACTGGAGGCCTTGCTTCCGCCTTCTTCCGCCATGACCATCGATCTCGACAGCCGCCGCCCCATCCGCAAGCTCCTGGGCACCGATTTCGCCGGTTTCCCGGTGTGGGAATGGGCCCTCCACGAACAAGAGACACTGGGCCAGCGCGAATCGTTCGTCCGGCCCACGGCACTGGCTGCCATTCCCGTCGACAGCGCGCGCCAGTTTGTCGTCAGCGCCACCTTCACCCTGAGCGATGGCACGGTGCTGCCCGGCTGCGTCGAGCTCGACGTGCGCGCGCGCAAGGTCCGGGCGCAACCGATGTTCCTGTTTCTGCAGGAACGCCAGCTGGCCTTCGGCGCCGACCAGACCCGCACCACCCTGGCCCATTTGACGGGCGTGGCGCAAGTGCGCCCCGTCAGCTGGACGCTGGCCGTGCCGGTCGAGGGCCAGCCGCGCGCGGCCAGCGGCAAGATCCGCCGCAGCCTGCGTGCCTGCCTGGCCAGCCTGTTCGCCCGCACCCCGGCCACCAGCGCCTGGGTGCGCGTGTAAGCGGCCAGACGCCTGCCTGCTCCACTTGCCAAAAGTCTAACGGGAACCGGTCTGGCTGTCACCGGTAGAGTGGCTGCCATTTGACCGCCATTTGACTGCCATTCGCGCATTAGGAACTGGGGCAGGGGCAAGACATGTGGTCAACTTGATTATTCTACAAACTTTACATTTGTTCATCTAGCGTTCTCGTCGCCCGCGCGGCGCGCCAACAATGGCGGGAAAGCGGCCGATGCGGCACGGATTGTGCTTTGTGCAATCTTGCATTTTGCGCCATATCAATCTGGAGAACCCATGAAGACCATTCAACTGCTGCTTGCCAGCGCCTGCCTTGCCGCCTCGACCTGTGCCTCGGCCGGTGTCATCTATAACTGGAACATCGCCTCGACCTCGCCGGAGATCCGCGCCGTGTCCGGCTTTATCGAATTGAGCGACAACGCAGTCGGCCCGGTCAGCTACCACGCACCGGCCTGCAACAGCACCCCGTGCGACTTTGCCGATCCGGCCAGCCCCGTCTTGCGCCTGGGAATGCGCTTTAATAATATGTTTGAAGGCAGCATCGACCTGGACGTGGCGGCCGGCACCGGCTATGTGATCGACGATCCGGTCTTCGACATCGCCTTCACGGTCGAGGGTGACCGCCTCAGCCACCTGAATCTGTACCTGAACACCTTTTTCGTGACGCTGGAGATCGTCGAAGGGCAATTCGCCTACTACGCCAGCGACAGCACCAACTGCTATTTCGGTTGCACGGGCGGCAGCGGCGCCTTCCTGCGCGATGCGGCGGTGCAGGTACCCGAACCCGGTTCGCTGGGCTTGCTGGCCCTGGCCGGCCTGGCCCTGGCGCGCGTGCGCCGGCGCGTGCGCGGCGCCTGACGGCCGGGTAGGGGGCGCGCTGCTGGTCCCCCGTTCATGCGGCGCGCAACACCCCGACATACCCCCAACTAAGTTGTTGCGTCAAGCCCTTTTGCGCGTTATACTAGCCGGCTTCGGTATGGATTCGTCTTTTTTGAATCTGTCCTTTACTTGGTAGTTAAACATCA
>Ga0209023_10005179_pt1 | contig 14396 bp, 12 predicted proteins | sample LakOneMetagenome_FD_187468 | JGI IMG/M metagenome (GOLD analysis project Ga0209023, IMG submission 187468) | Freshwater and sediment microbial communities from Lake Erie, Canada (SPAdes) (version 2) | ecosystem: Environmental > Aquatic > Freshwater > Lentic | place: Lake Erie, Canada...
CGATCTTTCGCCTGCTGCGCGACCCCATCCGGGCGCGCCGGCGGCGTTGTCGCACCTCGACGGGCCTCCGGCCCGCCTTCGGCACTCCGCCTTGCCGGCGCACCCGTCTGGAGCCGCTCGCGACGGCGACGATCGGTGGGTCGAGGCTGAGGCGACGACATGGAACCCCCTGGCTAGTGGTCGACAACCCTCAGACGCACGCGGCGGCCAGTTGGTTGCTTCGACACTCTAGGGGTCTTGTCGGCCGCGCACACGCACCCGAACGTCCGATGTGGACGAGTCACTCCGCAGCGGGAGCGAGCTCCACGAGGACCTGGCCACCGGAGACCGCATCGCCCGGTGCGACGAGGACCGCCGAGACGATGCCGCCGACCGGCGCGGTGATCTCGGTCTCCATCTTCATGGCCTCCAGGACGATGAGCACCTCACCGGCCTCGATCTCCTGGCCCTCGTCGACGAGGACCCGGGCGACCGACCCGGCGAGCGGGGCCTTGACCCCGTCGCCGCTTCCGCCGTTGCCATCGGAGGCGGGCGTGGTCGCGTGCTGGGCGACGTAGCCACCACCCATGAAGATCGACCCGAGCGCCGGTCGCGCCTCCTCCTCGACCTCGACCTCGACCTCATAGACGACGCCGTTGACGGTCACCTTCAGCTGCATGGCCTCATCCGATCCCGAACGATCACGTGGTTGTCTGTCTCATCAAGCGCCACGGTCACGCACCTCATCGCACACCGTGCATGATCTGGTGGCCTTGGACGGCGGCCCGGCCCTGCTGGGTCCACGCACCGCCGCTGCGGTAGCGCACCTGCTTGAGCCTGGCCCGGTGCCCCAGGAACGCCGCCACGGCGGCGGAGATGGCCAGCACGACCTCCTCGGGCACCTCGTCGTGGGGCCGGCCGGCGCGTATGGCGGCCAGCTCCGACTCCAGCGAGTCGACCCGCGACGCGAGTGCCTGCACCGTCGCGAGGAGCTCCGCGACGGTCGGCTCGGTGGCTGCGTGCTCGCCGGTCACGCCGGCCCCAGCCCGTGCTTCTTCGGCGGCCGGATGTCGCGCTTGGCGACCAGGATCTCCAGTGCCTGGGCGACCTGCTGCCGGGTGCGGCTCGGCTCGATGATGTCGTCGACGAGGCCCCGCGACGCGGCGACGTAGGGCGTCGAGAACGTCGAGCGGTACTCCTCGATCAGCTCGGCCCGTTTCGTCTCCGGATCCTCGGCTTCCGCGATCTCGCGGCGGAACACGATCTCGGCGGCCCCCTCGGCACCCATCACCGCGATCTCGGCCGTCGGCCAGGCGAACACCCGGTCGGCGCCGAGGTCCTTGGAGCACATGGCGAGGTAGGCGCCGCCGTAGGCCTTGCGCAGCACCACCGTCACCTTGGGGACCGTGGCCGCGGAGTAGGCGTAGAGCATCTTGGCGCCGTGCCGGATGATCCCGTTGTGCTCCTGGGCGACACCGGGCAGGAAGCCCGGCACGTCGACCAGCGTCAGCAGCGGGATGTTGAACGCGTTGCAGAAGCGGATGAACTGCGAGGACTTGTCGGAGGCGTTGATGTCGAGCACGCCCGACAGCACCATCGGCTGGTTGGCCACGATGCCGATCGTGCGGCCGTTGATCCGCGCGAAGCCGACGACGATGTTCTGGGCATAGCCGGCCTGACTCTCCAGGAAGTCGCCGTGGTCGACGATCCGCAGGATCACGTCGCGGATGTCGTAGCCCTTCTTGCCCTTCACTGGGACCAGGTCGGCCAGCCCGGGATCGGGCTCGATCAGCGGGTCCGGGTCGACGATCGGCGGGTCCTCGGTGTTGTTCTGCGGCAGGAAGCTCAGCAGCTTCTGGGCCACCAGGATGGCCTGCTCGTCGTCGTCGACCACGAAGTGGTTGACGCCCGAGAGACTCATGTGGGCGTCGGCGCCGCCGAGCGCGTCTGAGGTCACCTGCTCGCCGGTCACCTGGGCGATGACGCTGGGCCCGGTGATGAACATGTGGGCCTTGCGGGTCTGGATGATGAAGTCGGTCAGCGCCGGGGAGTACGCCGCCCCGCCCGCGCACGGCCCGGCGATGATCGAGATCTGCGGGACCACGCCGGACAGCAGCACGTTGTTGTAGAAGACGCGGCCATAGCCGGCCAGGGAGCCGATGCCCTCCTGGACCCGGGCGCCGCCCGAGTCGTTGATGAACACGAACGGCGTGCCGGTCATCAGGCTCGCCTTCATCATCGCGGCGACCTTGTCGGAGTGGATCTCACCGGCCGAGCCGCCGGCCACCGTGAAGTCCTGCGACGCCACGTGGACGGGGCGACCGAGCACCGCGCCGGCGCCCGTGACGACGCCGTCGGCGGGGAGGTCCATCTTGTCGAGGCCGAAGTAGGACGACTGGTGGCGGGCGAACATGCCCGTCTCCTGGAACGTGCCGGGGTCGAGCAGCCGGGCGAGCCGCTCACGTGCGGTGAGCTTGCCCTGCTGGCGCTGCTTGTCCAGCCGCGCCTCGCCACCGCCGAGCTCGACCTCGTGGCGGCGCTCGACGAGCTCCGCGGTCCGCTCCTCCATGCTCTTGTTCTTCGTCATGACGCCTTCACACCCGCTCGACCGAGACGTGGTGGGCCTTGCCGTCCATCGTGACGGCATATTTGATCGGCCCCTTCACCGGCCCTTGGCCGGCTGCCTTGTTCAGCTTCTCGGCCGCGACCTCGGCGGGGTCCTTGCCGACGTTGACCGGCCCCTCGGGTCGCGACTTGAAGAAGGTCGGTGCCACCCCGGGGAACATCGCGTAGGTCAGCACGTCCTCGTCGGTGCCGTCGGCGCCCTCGAGCGCGTTGGCCTGGTCGCAGAGCTTGCCCCACTCGGGCTCGAGCAGGTCGGCCGGCCGACTCTCGATCGGCTCCTTCTTGGTCTGCTCCTGGGCCTTGCGGACCACCTCGGGGTCGCGCGAGCCCAGCGTCGAGCCGTAGTAGCCGAGCATCAGGTCGGCGAACTCGGCAGTGAGCACCTTGTAGGGGCCCATCAGCACGTTGAAGACGGCCTGGGTGCCGACGATCTGGGACGACGGCGTCACCAACGGCGGGAAGCCGGCGACCTCGCGGACCCGCGGGACCTCCTCGAGGACCTCCTTGAGGCGGTCGCCCGCACCCTGCTGACGGAGCTGGTCCTCCATGTTGGAGATCATGCCGCCGGGGATCTGGCTCTTGAAGATCTCGGTCTCGACGCCGGTGATCGAGGACATGAACTGCGTGTAGCGCGGGCGGACGGCCGCGAAGTGGTCCTTGATCCTGACGAGCCGCTCGTCGTCGAGGTTCGTCGTGTACGGCGTCCCGGAGAGCATCTCGACCAGCGACTCGGTGGGGTTGTGCCCCGGGCCGAGCGAGATCGACGAGATCGCGGTGTCGACGACGTCGGCGCCGGCCTCGATGGCCTTCATCAGGCTGACCAGCGTGACGCCGGTGGTCGCGTGGCAGTGGACGTGGATCCGGACGTCCTGGCCGAGGTCGTCCTTGATCGCCTTGACGATGTCGTAGGCCGGCTGGGGCTTGAGCAGGGCCGCCATGTCCTTGAGGCACAGCGAGTCACAGCCGAGCTCCATGAGCCCTCGGGCCTGCTCGACGTAGCCCTGCACGGTGTGCAGTGGCGACTCGGTGTAGCAGAGCGTGCCCTGGGCGTGCTTGTCCACGCGACGGACCGCCGCGATGGCCTGCTTGACGTTGCGGACGTCGTTGAGGGCGTCGAAGACGCGGTAGACGTCCATGCCGTTCTCGGCCGACTTCTCGACGAAGCGGTTGACGACCTCGTCCTGGTAGTGGCGGTAGCCGAGCAGGTTCTGGCCGCGCAGCAGCATCTGGAGCCGACTGTTGGGCATCAGCTCACGGAAGGTGCGCAGGCGCTCCCAGGGGTCCTCGTTGAGGAAGCGGATGCAGGCGTCGTAGGTCGCCCCGCCCCAGCACTCGACGGACCAGTAGCCCGCGGCGTCGATGTCGGCGCACGCGTCGACCATGTCCTCCATCGCCATCCGGGTGGCCATCAGGCTCTGGTGCGCGTCCCGCAGCACCAGCTCGGTGACCCCGATCTCGCGCTGGGGCTGGTTCTCGGTTGTCGCGGTCATGGTGCCAGCGTTCCATTGTTACGGGGGTCACGCCACAGGCGGTGCGCCCCAGGGGTGCCATCCGGTGGCGTGGGTCACCAAGTCCGGACTCATGTGTTTCGATGGGGCTTGTGGCGACCCCTCTCGACGACGCTGCCCCCCTGGCCGAGCGCTGGCCCCTGTGCGGTGGCAACGAGCTCCGCGAGGCGCTGCTCGCGGCCTGGGACGCACCCCATCGCGGCTACCACGACCTGCTCCACCTGCGCGAGGTGCTCGACCGCCTCGACGAGCTCTCCCAGGCGGGGATGACCTTCGATCGGGTCGCCGTGGGGCTGGCGGCGTGGTTCCACGACGCGGTGTATGACGCCTCACCCGGCGACGAGGAGCGGTCCGCGGCCTGGGCCGCCGAGGCGCTGCCTCCCCTGGTCGGCGACGACGTCGCCGCCGAGGTGGCCCGGCTCGTGCTGGTCACCGAGCGGCACCGCCCCGACGACGCGGACGTGTCCGGCGAGGTGCTCTGCGACGCGGACCTGGCGATCCTGGCGGCCGCGCCGCAGCGTTATGCGGCCTATGTCGCCGCCGTACGCCGGGAGTATGCGCACGTGCCCGACGAGGCCTTCGGCGCCGGACGTGCGGCGGTACTGCGCGACCTGCTCGACAAGTCGACGCTGTTCCACACGGCGTACGCCCGGGAGCGCTGGGAGGCGCCGGCCCGGGCCAACGTCGAGGCCGAGCTGGTGGGGCTCCACGGGGGACGCGGCTCGCGCCTCAACTCATAATATGTGTCGTGGTGTGCGACAGCCCTGGGAATACCGACGGGAGGCCCACCGACGGGAACCGGCTCTCGATCACGTCCCAGAAGAGGTCGCGATAGTCGTGTTGGAGCGCCACGTTGCCATCGGGGTCGAGCGCGTCGAGGGCAAGGTCACTGGTGCCTCGCACGTCGCCACCCGCCACACCGGCGCCGAACGCCATGGCCAGGCCGGCGTAGCCGTGGTCGAGGCCATTGTCGCCGTTGGCGCCGACCCGGCGGCCGAACTCGCTGATGGTCACCAGGGTGACCCGGTCGCCGTCGCTACCCAGGTCGTTGAAGAACGCGACCATGGAGCTAGCGAAGTGGTCGAGCTGGTCGTACATCCACTCGCCTGGCTTCGGGTCGTCCGTGCCGAGCTGGGTGTGCATGTCCCAGTTGCCGTAGTCGATGGTGATCATCTTGGCGCCGACATCCGCCTTGATGAGCAGGGCAGTGTTGGCCAGGACGTCGCGCAACGCACCCTCGGGGTACTTCGCCTTCGCGGCGTTCATATCAGCATCACTGGTGTTGGCGACCGGCGCGAGGCGGGTCACCGATCCAATGGCGGTGCGGACACCTTCGTTGAGCGTGGTTGCACTGCCCTTCCACATCGTGGTGAGCGCGTCGTTGAGGTTCTGGTCGTTCCACAGGTCCGGCATCTTGAGGTCGGTCACCTGGTAGGTGCCGAGCGCGGCGGCCGGCCCAGTGAGGGAGGTCGGCAGCATCTGGTCGCCGATCTGGATCTGCTCCTCGGGCAGCGCTCCGGCGTCGAGGCCGATCAGCCGGTTGATCCAGCCCTGACGATCGGAGGAGCCGGGGTTTGCCAGCTCTAACTGCTCCATCGCGTCGAAGTGCGACATGTTGGACTGCGGCAGCCCGACTGCGTGCACGGCACCGAAGGTGCCGGCGTTCCACATCGCCTCGAGCGGCGCCATCGCCGGGTGCAGACCCCAGTTCCCGTTGCCGAAGGCGAAGCGGTCGGTCGGGATCGCGATGTTGCCGCGCCCACCGTTGTCGATGCTCGCGGTGAGGACGGCCTGGTCCGCTCCCCTCTTGGGGATAACGATCGAAAGCCCGTCGGAGCCACCTCGGAAGGAGAGCACGACCAGGACGTTGCCGCCCGGGGCCGCGCCGTAGGAGACCTGGCGGAAGGCGTCACCGAAGAGGCTGCCCGCCGTCAGCACGCCGGTCGCGGCAGCGACGCCGCCGAGGAAGGACCGCCTACTGAGCTCGAAGTCGGGGCACCCACAGGCCTTACGGGGCTGTCCGTTCTTGGGGTTGGGGCTCATCAAAGTCTCCTCAGCGGGTCATGTGGGTCGGGGACCCGAGCAGGGCCGTCAGGATCTGGCCGACGGTCTCGTCGCCCATATCGGACGCCTTGACGTTCTTGCCCAGGGCGATCCCTGTACGGATCGACACCGAGCGCTTCATGTTGGCGGTCGCGGGAACGCCCAGGAGTTCGCCGCTGATGTGGTTGACCACGGTGCCGAACTTGTTGGGCAGCTTGGGGAGCCACGAGTCGAGCCGCGGCACCTGGACCCGGTCGTCCTTCTTGGGGTCGTCTGGGTGGTACCACGCCGCCAGGCTGCGGTGCATGTCGAAGGAGTTGAGGGCCCGCCCGGCGCTCGACCACGGCAGGTTGGTCTCGGGGTGGCCGTTGGGCTGCGGCCAGTCATAGGGCGTCTGACCGAGGCTGTAGGCCCGCCAGAAGATCGAGACCGCGAAGTCGTCATAGGTCTCGCGGTCAGCCCGCGGCTTGAGCGGCTTGATCTCCAGCGCCCGCACCGTGGCGAGCAGGTCCTCGAGCGGCTTGCGGACCTTCTCGCCGGCCGACGAGGCGAACTCCGGGTGGCCCACCATCGCCTGGAGGGTGGCCTTGATGTCGGTGCCGCTGCGGGTCCAGGCCTTGGTCATCGTGCGGATCAGGTCCTTGGACGGCTCGTCGTGGACGAACCGCACGGCGAGTCTGGTGGCGATCCGCTTGGCGGTGGCCGGGTGGTTTGCGAGATAGCGAACGTACTTCTCCGTCTCCTTGCGTCCGTCCCGGTCCGCGTTGGGGCTAGAGAACCCGAAGATCTTGAGCTTGCCCTTCCAGTGCCAGTCCTTGTAGTAGAGGGCCCGGGTGCCGTCGTAGTCGCCGGAGCCCGGCTTGGTCTCGAAATAGATGTCGACCCGATAGCCGGTCAACATCTTGGCGGAATTCTCGACGTCCTTCTGGGTGTAGCCGGCGTCGACGCCGACCGAGTGCAGCTCAAGCAGCTCACGACCCAGGTTCTCGTTGGGCGCGTAGCGCGTGGAAGTCGCATTGTCGAGCCACAGCCCCATGCAGGGATGAGTGGTCGCGGCGACGAGCATGTCGTCGAACCGGCCCAGGGCGTGCTTGCGGATCATCGCGTCGTACGAGATGCGGTAGGGCCAAGCGAGGTCGTCGCCGATCGCGATCTGGAGCAGGTTGGACCAGAAGTCGACCATCATCTCGTGGAGCTGGCGATTGCTGAGGATGCGGCGCATCATCGTCCAGCGGCCGAGGTCTTCCATGACGTTCCAACCCTCGGCGCCCGGGAACCGGTCTGCATGCTGAGAGCGATAGAAGATCCTGGCCGGGGAGTACCACATGTTGGGGTACCAGCTCTTGGTGGCGTCGGCGGCCTTGTCCTTGATGGACTCATAGCGCAGCTGCTGCTCGAACCACGCACGGCCGCTGCCGGCGTCGGCGACTGCTGCTTCGAGGCCCTTGTTGTAGCCGAAGCTGAACCTGTCGGCGAAGTGCCTGTCCCGGCTGCTGAGGGGCTTCTTGAGGAGGCCGGGCGCGCTGAGGGTGGTCGACATGGGGGGGTTGTCCTTCCGACCGGAAAGTAAAGAATCGGTAACGAGGCTAGCGAACCCGACCGATCTTGGCATCTTGTGGTCCAGCCCACCGGACATTCACGCAATCGGCGTCAAGGTGCCGCTGTCGCCGTCCAGCAGCGCCGACCGGCCGAGTGCCAGCGCGACATTGGTCGGCCCGTGGCCGACGGGGAGGTCCAGGACCATGGGCACGCCGAGCGGGCCGAGACGCCGTTGCAGCAGGTCACGGACGGTGTCGGGATCTCCGCAGTCGGTGAAGTCACCACCGGCGATCCCCTGCACGTCGTCGAACCAGCCAGCGCGCAGCAGCTGGGTGAGCAGCCGGTCGAGCCGATAGGGCGCCTCGGCGACGTCCTCGATCAGCGCGATCCCTCCGGCGGCAGGGCGCAGACCGGGGGTGCCGAGCATCGAGGCGAGCATCACGAGGTTGCCACCCACGAGCGAGCCCTGCGCCTGTCCTCCGACGGCCGGGGAGCCCACGAGCGGCCGGCTGTCGCCGCCCAGGAGCAGCCGCCGGGTCGAGGCGATGGTCTCGGCCGTGGCGTCGGGCAGCGAGGCGACACCCGGACCGTGCGCCGTCGCGATGCCGAGATGGGCGGCGAAGGCCTGGTGCAGGGCGGTGACGTCGGAGTAGCCGACCAACCAGCGGGGCCGCACGGTGGTCAGCCGCCGCCAGTCGAGCAGGTCCAGCACCCGCTGGGAGCCGAAGCCGCCCCGGGCGCACCACACCGCGGCCACGTTCGGGTCCAGCCAGGCGTCCTGGAGCTCGGCCGCGCGCGCCTCGTCGGCGGCCGCCAGCCACGGCACGTCGGCCGGCACGACGGCCGCCGGCGGGCGGACCTCGAGTCCCCACGAGCGGAGCACGTCGATGCCGATCGCCAGCTTGCCGGGATCGACAGGGCCGGCGGGGGTGACCACCGCGACCACCGAGCCGGGCGCCAGCGGTGCGGGTCGCTGGAGGAGTCGCCCCGGCGGACGTGGATGCAGCGACTGGCTCTTGCGGCGCCGCAGGCCCGCCGCGATCAGCAGCTGGACGAGCTCCCGGGAGCCCACCGGCCTGGCACCCGCGGCGACCACGTCGGCGTAGCGCTCCTCGGGCACGTCGTAGTGGTCGCGGTCGAAGCCGCGTTCGGGGATCCCGACCCGCCGGGCGAAGGCGTGCAGCTCCTCATAAGAGGTGTCGCTGGCGAGGTGGGACCACAGCCGACCGTGCCCGGCCGCGTTGGGCGGGTCGATGAGGATGGTCATCGACCCAGGTGGTCGGCCGTCGAGTCGAGCAGCAGCCGCCAGGACCGGACCAGGCCCGCGTCGACGTAGGCCTTGGGGGAACCGCCGGGCCGCGCCTGGGCCTCGACCCGGAACTGGTGGACGCCCGCGCGGACCAGCCACGGCACCTGCTCGGCGACGAGGCCGCCCGCAGGCTGGAGCAGTGCCGCGACCGCGGGATCGGCCTCGGCCAGCGCGAGCAGGTCGTCATAGCCCTGGGAGAGGCCGAGGGCCGAGCCGCCGCTCGCGACGGCGGTCACGCCCGCCAGCGCTCGGAGCGAGCGCCAGGCTCGGCGATGGTCGAGGACCCGGTCCACGATCCGGTGGAACGTCCAGGGGACACCCGGGAGGGCGTCGGCGAGCGCCGAGCAGGTGTCGACGTCGATCTCGAGGTCGGGGTCGAGGAAGCCGAAGGCGACCCCCTCGGCGCCCAGGGCGAGGTATTCCTCGGCCAGCCCGATCAGGCGGGTGAACTCACCGCCCGTCGTGGTGGCGGACTCGTTGAGCCGGAGCATCACGCGCACCGGCACGTCGCTCTCGCGGAGCACGGCCGAGGCGTCGGCGAGGTCCGGCGACAGCCCGTCGTCAGGGCCGGCGATGGACAGCAGGACGCGGTCGGCACCGCCGGTCACCGCGCCCGCGACGTCGCGTGCCTCAGCAACCGCGACCTCGAGCAGCGGGGAGCCCATGGCCGAAGCCTAGGCCGTCACGGCGACGGGGTCAGCCGTCGGTCACTCCTCGTGGCCCACCTGGACGAACATCGTGAAGCGGTCCGCGCGGTAGGTGGCTCGCGAGACCTCGACGACAACGTCGTGGCACCTGGCCCGACGGGCGACGCGCAGCACCGGGGTGCCGGGCTCGACCTCGAGCAGCTCGGCCTCGGTCTCGGTGGCCAGGTCGGCGGTGATGGAGTCCTCGGCCCACGTCGGCTGGAGGGCGCGCTTGGTCAGGGCGCCGTAGAGGCTCGTGGGCATGGCCTTCTCGAGGAAGCCGGGCAGCAGCACCTCGTTGAGGAAGGCGTCCTGGACGCAGACGGGGGCACCGTCGGCACGGCGGATCCGCCGCCAGTGGAAGACGGAGTCTCCTGCGGTGATCTCGAGCGCGCGGGCCACACCGGGGCCGGCCTGCTCGAGGCGGGTGAGCAGCGTCTGTGACTCGGGCTGGAGCCCGCGCCGCATCATCTCCTCGGTGAAACCCACCGGCCGGTCGGGCCTGCGCCGCGCGTGCGCGACGAACGTGCCCTTGCCGGGCATTCGCTCCAGCAGCCCCTCACCGACCAGGGCGTCCATCGCTTGACGCACCGTCATCCGGGCAACCCCGAACCTTGTCACCAGCTCCCGTTCCGAGGGCGCGGGCGAGCCTGGCTCGGCGCCCTCGACGAGCGACCTGACGTACTCACGCACCTGGACGTGTTTCAGTGCGCGGGGCCGCGACACCATGACATCGTCCACGTCAGGAACTGTAGGTCTGAAGCCTCAGTCCTGTACGGCGAATGGCAGAACCTTTGTCATTCGGTGGCGATGGCCTTGAGCACGTCGAGCTTGGCCGCTCGGCGGGCCGGGAAGACGGCGGCCAGGACCCCGACGAGCACCGCGGAGACCACGAAGATCGCCAGCTGGACCACGGGGATGCTGAGCGTGCTCAGCCCGTCGTCCTGGAAGGCCTTCCACACCGCGAGGCCGAAGAAGATCCCCAGGCCCAGCCCCATCAGCGACCCGAGCACGGCGATGGCCACCGACTCCAGGCTCACCATGCGGCGCAACTGGCGACGGGTCATCCCCACGGCGCGCAGCAGCCCGATCTCACGGGTCCGCTCGATGACCGAGAGCGCGAGCGTGTTGACGATGCCGAGCACGGCGATGATGAGTGCCAGCGCCAGCAGGCCATAGATCATCAGCAGTCCCTGGTTGGCCTGGTCGTTCTGCTGCTCGACGAGCCCGGTCTGGTCGTTGACGGTCACCAGCGGGTTGCCCGCGATCACGTCCTCGAGCGCCTGGAGCCGGTCACCGTCGGCCTCGATCAGCAGCAGGGCGTCCTGCTTCGGGAACCCGGCGGCTGCCAGGTCGTCGATCGTCATGGCGGGCAGGTAGAGGAGTGGGGCCGGCTCCACGATCGCAGCCACCGTGAACGTCTCCTCGCCGGACGGCAGGGCGATGGTCACGTCGCTGCCGGCGTGCAGTCCCTTGCCCTCGGCCCAGGGGCGGTCGACGACCAGCGTGCCGTCCTTGAAGTCGGCGACGTCACCCTCGACCACATCGACCTTGACGACGGACCCGAGGCCGGAGGGGTCGATCGCCCCGAGGAACTGGCGGTCCGCGCCGATCAGGCCGACGCCGTAGCGCTGGCGCATCACCTGGGTCACGCCCTCGACCTGGGACATCTTGCGTGCGACGTCGGGCGAGAAGGTCTGCCCGGTGCCGCTGCCCACGACGTAGTCGCCGGAGAAGGTCTCGTCGATGGCGACGGCCGCCGACTCCTTGCCCGAGGCGCCGAGGATGGCGACGGCGCAGGCCAGGGAGAGCCCGATCATCAGGGCCGACGCGGTCGCTGCCGTGCGGCGCGGGTTGCGCCGCGCGTTCTCACCTGCCAGGGCTCCGACCGCCCCGAACACCCGGCGGAACACGGCCTGCGACGCCGTCAGCAAGGGCCGACCGAACGCCGGCGAGGCGAGGCTCGTGCCCAGCAGGACGGCGACGGCACCGACGACGGTCACCCACCCGGAGCGGGGGATGTCGGTCAGCAGGCCGAGCGCCATGCCGACGACACCGAGCGCCGCCATCACCAGCCCGCCGAACAGGCGTCGTCCCAGTGACCCTTCGGGCATCGCGACGACGTCGCTGAGCGCCTGGATCGGCGGGACGCGCCGAGCCCGCCAGGCCGGGATCGCGGCAGCGAGCACCGTGACGACGATGCCGATGCCATAGGCGGCCAGGACCGTCATCGGCGTGACGACGATGGACTGGCCGGCCAGGTCCAGGCCGAAGGCGCTGAACATCGCTTGGAGCAGCTTGGCCAGCACCAGCCCGAACCCGAGCCCGATGGTCGACCCGAGCAGTCCGACGACGAAGGCCTCGAGGATCACCGAGCTGAACACCTGCCGCGACGAGGCGCCCAGGGCGCGGAAGAGCGCGAGCTCGCGGCTGCGCTGGGCGACCAGGATCGCGAACGTGTTGACGATCAGGAAGGCGCCGACGAACAGCGAGATGCCGGCGAAGACGAGGAGGAACGTGCGCAGGAAGCCGAGCGCCTCGCCGATGCCCGAGGCCGAGTCCGCAGCCACCTTCGTCCCCGTGAGCGCTTCGGTGTGAGCGGGCAGGACCTTCGCGGCGGCGTCCTTCAGCTCGTCCTGGCTCACGCCGGGCTCGGCGGTCACCCAGATGTCGGTGAACTCGTCACGACCGTCGAGGAAGAGGTCCTGGGCGGTCTGGGTGTCGAAGACGGTGAGGGTGGCCCCCGCCAGGGTGCCCCCGTCGGCGAACTCGATGACACCGACGAGCTTCTCGTCGAGCTGGTCCGTGCTGCCATTGGTGACCAGCTTGATCTCGTCGCCCACGACGTAGCCGGCCTTCTCGGCCGTGCGTGAGTCGATCGCGACCTCGCCCGAGGTCTCGGGGGCTCGGCCGTCGACGAGGCTGGCGACGGGCTCGCCACCCTGACCCGGCGCGTCGCTCCAGTTGAACGCCAGACCGGGAGCGCCCATGCCGCCGACGACCTTGCCGTCGGACCCGATGACGAACACGTTGGCAGCGCTCACGTTGCCGTCCGCCCGGGCTGCACCCGGGATGCCGGCCAGCTCGTCCACCAGCGAGGCGGGCACCGTCTTGTTGGTCGGTGAGCCGTACTCGTCCACACCGTTGACGTCGCGGACGACGACGTCGCCGGTGGCCCGCTCGAAGATCTTGGTGAATCCCGAGGAGAGCATGTCGGTGAAGACCAGCGACCCGACGACGAACCCGACGCCGAGCACGATGGCCGAGGTGCTGAGCAGGAGTCTCAGCTTGCGGTCGAGGAGACTCTTGAGTGCTGCCTTGAGCATCAGTCGTTCCTCACCGGCACGGGCGCGGTCATCTTGGTCATGATCTCGAGCACGGCCTCGCGGGTCGGCTGGCGCAGCTCGTGCACCACGCGGCCGTCGGCGAGGAAGAGCACCCGGTCGGTGTAGGCGGCGGCCACCGGGTCGTGGGTGACCATCACGATGGTCTGGCCGACCTCGTCGACGCTGCGCCGCAGCAGCGACAGGACCTCGGCGCCGGAGTGGCTGTCGAGGTTGCCGGTCGGCTCGTCGGCGAAGACGATCGTCGGGCGGCTGACCAGGGCGCGGGCCACGGCGACGCGCTGCTGCTGACCGCCGGACAGCTCGCTCGGCTTGTGCTTGAGCCGGTCACCCAGACCGACGGTGGAGATCACCGAGTCGTACCACCCGGGATCGGGCTTGCGCCCGGCCAGCGTCATGGGCAGGAGCATGTTCTCCTCGGCGGTCAGCGTGGGCACGAGGTTGAACGCCTGGAAGACGAACCCGATCTGGTCACGCCGGAGCTGGGTGAGCGCCTTGTCCTTGAGCGACCCGAGCTGCTGGTCGCCGATGTAGACCTCCCCCGAGGTGGCCTTGTCCAGCGCGGCGCAGCAGTGCATCAGCGTGGACTTGCCGGAGCCGCTGGGACCCATCACGGCGGTGAACTCGCCGGCGTAGAGGTCCAGGGTCACGCCGTCGAGGGCGCGGACCTCGGCATCGCCAGAGCCGTAGACCTTGGTCAGGCCGACGACGCGGGCGGCAGCGGTCTGGGTGGCCGGGTCGGCCGCGGAGGTCGTTGTCATGGCCCCAGCGTGCCAAGTCGAGGCAAGTGGACGCCACCGGGTTCACCGGAGTCTCACCCCGAGGTTGTCCCTGACCCTCCCCTGAGGGGTACCCCCACCGCGGAGTTTCGTTCGGCGACCCCAAGCCAGTCTCGAACACCTGTTCGACCCGGTGTTAGGCTGGGTCGATGGAGTTCCAGGCCACGCTCTTCGACGAGGCCGTCGTGGGCACGCCGACCGCGTCCGGCGACACCGGGCTGCGTGCGCTGGGCTCGGCCGTCGACCGCACGCCGCTCACGCGGGGTGCCTGGGTGGACATCCGCCCCAACTGGGTCACCGCCGCCGACGAGGTGCTCGCCGCCCTCGCCGGACGGGTCCCGTGGCGGGCCGAGCAACGCCCGATGTATGACCGCGTGGTCGACGTACCCCGCCTGGTGTCGACCTATCACGCCGGGGAGCCCCTCCCCCACCCGCTGCTCGCGACGGCCCGCGAGGCGCTGTCGACCCACTACCTGCCCGAGCTGGGCGAGCCGTTCGTGACCGCCGGCTGCTGCTTCTACCGCGACGGCCGCGACTCGGTCGCCTGGCACGGCGACACGTTCGGTCGAGGGCGGGCCGAGGAC
>Ga0209023_10005181_pt1 | contig 14393 bp, 16 predicted proteins | sample LakOneMetagenome_FD_187468 | JGI IMG/M metagenome (GOLD analysis project Ga0209023, IMG submission 187468) | Freshwater and sediment microbial communities from Lake Erie, Canada (SPAdes) (version 2) | ecosystem: Environmental > Aquatic > Freshwater > Lentic | place: Lake Erie, Canada...
CGGTGTTCAAGGCCGAGGAGTGGGAAAACTTCGGCCTCGCCACCGTCGATTCCAGCCTGATCTACTCGATCATCGACGTGCTGCTCGGCGGCCGCCGCGGCCAGACCTCGCTGCGCATCGAAGGCCGGCCCTACACCACGATCGAAACCAATCTCGTCAAGCGCCTGGTCGAGGTCGTCCTGGCCGACGCCGAGCAGGCGTTCCGGCCGCTGTCGCCGGTGACGTTCTCGATCGACCGACTGGAAACCAATCCGCGCTTCGCCGCGATCTCGCGGCCCGCCAATGCCGCGATCCTGGTGCGGCTGCGCATCGACATGGAAGACCGCGGCGGCAATATCGAATTGCTGCTGCCCTACGCCACCATCGAGCCGATCCGTCCGGTTCTGCTCCAGATGTTCATGGGCGAAAAATTCGGCCGTGATCCGATCTGGGAAGGCCACTTTGCCACCGAAGTGGCGCAGGCCGAGATCGCCGTCGACGCGGTGCTGTATGAAGCCGACATTCCGCTCAAGCACCTGATGAAGCTGAAGGTCGGCGACACGCTGCCGCTGGAAATGCGCGCCGACGCGCTGGTGTCGGTGCGTTGCGGCAACGTCATCCTGACCGAGGGGCGGATGGGCCGGGTCGGCGACCGCGTCGCCATTCGCGTCACCAAGCCGTTGCGCAAACCGCAGACCACCTTCGCGATGTTCGAGAAGGCCGACGAGCAAACCAAGTTGATGGAGGCACAATGAATCATTCCCTCGGAATCATAATCGAGAGTCTGGTGGCGGTGCTGCTGATCCTCACCATTTGCTACTGCATGGTGCTCAACAACCGCCTGAAGCGGCTGAAGGCGGACGAGCATTCGCTGAAAGCCACCATCGGCGAACTGATCACCGCGACCGAAATCGCAGAGCGCGCGATCGGCGGCCTCAAGCACACCGTGCGCGATGTCAACGAACACCTCGGCAGCCAGATCAACGCCGCGACCCAGATGTCGATGCATCTGAAGAGCCAGCTCGCCGAAGGTGACGGCGTGATCCGCCGTCTCTCCAAGATCGCGGCTGCAGCCCGGCCGGCGGCGCCGGAAGCCGAGGCTGCGCCGGCAGCGCCGAAAGTCTCGGCCGCGAAAGCGGTCGCCGCAGCAGCGCAGGCCTTCACCGAGCGCCGAAGGGCGGATGGCCTCGCTGCATGAAATCGTTCCGCGACATCAGAGTCCTGCCCGTCGTGCTGGTTGCGATCTTCGGCCTTGCCGTGCTGAAGATCGCAGGGCTCGTGCTCGACGGCGGCTACGTGTTCGACTATCAGCCGAACAAGCCGCCGGGAAAGATGTCGTGGGCGCAGGAAAATCTCGGTTTCCCCGGCGCCAAGAAGATCGATCCGGATGACATCACCGGCTCGACCCATGGCGCGCCCAAGGAAGAGAAAAAGGAAGAAGCGCCGAAGCCTTCGGCTCCCGGCACCGAAGCCGCCAAGCCCGACGGCGTGGTGGTGTTTCCCGAACAGAGCCCGCAGTCGGTGTCGCCGTCGGAGCGCGCCATTCTCGAGCGGCTGCAGACGCGCCGTCAGGAACTCGAACAGCGCGCACGCGAGGTCGAAATTCGCGAAAGCCTGCTGAAGGCGGCCGAGAAGCGCATCGACAGCCGCGCCGAGGAAGCAAAGGCGACCGAGGCCCGGATGTCCGGCGCGGCGGCGCAGAAAGCCGAACAGGACGCCGCCCGTTTCAAGGGCATCATCACGATGTACGAGGGCATGAAGCCCAAGGACGCCGCCAAGGTGTTCGACCGGCTGGAAATGTCCGTGCTCTACGATATCGCCTCGCAGATCGCGCCGCGAAAGATGTCCGACATCCTGGGCCTGATGCAGCCGGAGGCCGCCGAACGGTTGACCGTGGAACTGGCCCGCCGCGCCAGCGGCGACAAATCCAATGCCACGGCCGAACTGCCCAAGATCGAGGGCAAGATGCTGCAGCAAAAGACCAATTGAAACGGCATATTTAACAAAACCTTAAGCCGGCCAATTCAAGATTCAAACGAGCAGGCGAGGACGCTTCGCGTAACACATTCGTTTAGGGCCAAGAGACTTCCTGGATGGGGCATCGGGCTGCCGCTGGATTAGGGTCGCGGGGCCGCGCATTGGCGCGGATCGCCCGGCGCTGCCTGGTGCTGGCTTCGATCGCAGCCGGGCTGACTTTTCCGCATGCGGCGCTGGCCGACGATCCGGTCCGGGGCGAGGCGACGTTTTCGGCCGCCGGCGGCTACGCGCGGCTGACGCTGAAACTCGCTGAGGACGTCGAGTCCGACGTCACCACCGCCGGCTCCATCATCGTGATCCGCTTCAAGCGCCCGGTAGACGTGCCGGTCGACAAGCTCTCGGATGCGGTGCCCGATTACGTCGGTTCGGCGCGGCGCGATCCCGACGGCATGGCGATCCGGCTGTCTCTCGCACGACGCGCGACCGTCAACACCATGACGGCGGGCGAGCGCATCTTCGTCGACTTCCTGCCCGATGGCTGGACCGGTCCGCCGCCGTCGCTGCCGGCCGAGGTCATCAGAGAATTGTCGGAACGGGCGCGGCTGGCCGAACGCGCGCTGCGGGCGCAACTCGCCGTTGCCGCCGCCAAGAAGAAGCCGCCAATTCGCGTCCGCGCCTCGGTGCAGCCGACCTTCGTGCGCTTTGTGTTCGAGATGCCCGACGGCATCAACGTGTCGTCGGTGCTCAACGATCAAAAACTCACGCTGCAGTTCAACAACGTGCTGAGCTTCGATCTCGCCGACGCCAAGGTAGCGGCGCCGCCGAACGTCGCCTCGATCACCCAGCGGACGGATGTGGATTCGTCTGCGGTCGATATCCTGCTGATTGGCGAGGTCGACGTTCACTCGTTCCGCGAGGAAAAGAACTACATCGTCGACGTCGCGTTCCAGCAGGTGGAAAAGCCCGCTGTCGCGGATAGCCATGCGCCGGCTCCGGCGGATACGCATGCGCCTGCCGCCAAGCATGGCCCGGCCAAGGGCAAGCCGGTGGCGCAGCTCCCGCGCGAAAGTCAGGCCAAGGCGCCGCCGCCGCCGCAAGAACCCACGCCGCCGCCGCCGGTGACCTCGGAGGCGATCGCCGAGCAGGCCCATATCGAGATCAAGCCCGACCAGCCCACGGCCGAGGCGGCGCAACCGGCGTCCGAACAGGCCGCGCCCGCGCCCGAGCGCGCCGCACCCGCCGCCGAGCACGCCGCGTCGGCCGCCGAGAAGGTTGCGGCTGCGCCCGAGCCTGCCAAGGAAGTCGGCAAGGAAACCGTCAAGGAAACCGTCAAGCCTGCGGAGCCGGTCGAAGCCGCGCATGCCGTGGAAGCGCCAAAGCCGGCCGCGCCGAAGCCGACCAAGGAGCCGGTGAAAGCTGCGGTAACGGAAGCTCCGAAGAAGGCGGCCGCCGTGCCTGCGCCGCAAGCCGGTCCGAAAGCGGCCACCGTCGAGGCACAGCGCGACAGCGACGGCCTGCGCGTGACCTTCTCCTTTGTCTCGCCGACGCCGGCCGCGATGTTCCGCCGCGCCGATACGGTGTGGCTGGTGTTCGACAAGACCGGTTCGATCGATCTCGATCAGATCCGCGCCAAGGCCGGCGCCATCATCGGCGACGTCAGCCCGATGCCGCTGGACAAGGGCCTCGCGATCCGCATTCGCCTCAACCGGCCGCAGATGCCTTCGCTGGAAAGCGATCCGCGCTCCGGCGGCAAGGACTGGACGCTGACCTTTGCCGATCGCGTGCAGGCGCCGCCGCTGCCGCTGATGGTATTGCGCAACATCACCGATCCCGCCCTCGCCAATGTCAGCGTGCCGTTGGCCAATCCCGGCCAGTTGTACAAGTTCACCGATCCCGACGCCGGCGATACGCTGCTGGTGGTGACCGCCCCGCCACCGGTCCGCGGCCTGATCAAGCGACAGGATTTCGTCGAATTCTCGCTGCTGGAAACCGGCCACGGTGTGGTGGTGCATCCGAATTCCGACGACGTCTCCGCCGAGGTCGGCTCCGACAAGGTGATGCTGGGACGGCCGGGCGGGTTGACGCTGTCGTCGGCCGATGTCGCCGCCGAGCGCGCGACCGCCGCGGTGCGGCCGTTGTTCGACCCTGCCGAGTGGCGCAAGAACCAGCAGGAAAATTTCCTGCCGCGGCTGGACGCGCTGATCAAGGCCGCCGCGCTTGCGGAGCCCGAGCAGAAGACCCAGGCCCGGCTCGACCTCGCCAATTTCTACATGGCGCGCGCGATGTACCAGGAAGCGCGCGGGGTCACCAACCTGATCTACTCCGAGACCAAGCAGGGCAGTGAAGAGGCTGCCGTGATGATGGTGCATGCGGTGGCCTCGATCCTGATCGGCCATCCCGAGCGCGGCTTGAAGGATCTCGCCAATCCCGCGATCGGCAATGGCTACGATTCGCAGTTGTGGAAAGGCTTCGCCTTTGCCCGCCAGGAAAAATGGACCGACGCCCGCGAAAAATTCAAGAATGCCGAATTTTCAATCGCATCATTGCCGCTGGACCTGCAGCGCATCGTGACCGCGGATGCGATGCGGGCTTCGCTCGAGGTCAAGGACTATGCCGGCGCCTCGAAGCGACGCAGCGAACTCGACGTGATCGGCGTTCCCGACGCGATGAAGCCCGAGATCGCGGTGCTGCGCGGCCGGCTCGCCGAGGCGCTCGGCTACGACAAGGACGCGCTCGACGCCTACAAGTATGCCGCCAATACCAGCAACCGGCTGGCAGCGGCGGAAGGCCGGCAGCTCGAGGTGCTGTTGCGCCAGAAGCGCGGCGAGATGGGGCAGGCCGAGGTGCTGCGCGAAATGGAGACGCTGTCGGCGATCTGGCGCGGCGACTCGATCGAGATCAGGACGCTGCAGCAGATGGCGAAGATCTACGCCGATACCGGCCGCTACTCGGATTCCTTTGCCGCGGTGAAGACCGCAACGCGGCTGCAGCCGAACGCCGAACTGTCGCGGCAGGCGCAGGACGCCGCGTCCGCGCTGTTTGCCCAGCTCTATCTCAGCCCGAAGGGCGAGGACATGAAGCCGATCGACGCGCTCGGCATGTTCTACGAATACCGCGAGTTGACGCCGATCGGCCGCCGCGGCGACGAGATGATCCGGCGGCTGGCGGACCGGCTGGTGACGGTCGACCTGCTCGACCAGGCGGCTGACCTGCTGCAATACCAGGTCGACAAGCGGCTCGAAGGCGCTGCGCGGGCGCAGGTCGCAGCAAGACTGGCGATGGTGTACCTGACCAACCGCAAGCCGGACCGTGCGATCGCGGCGCTGCGCTCGACGCGGATCGCCGATCTCTCGGGCGAACTGCGGCAACAACGGTTATTGCTGGAAGCGCGTGCGCAGAGCGACGTCGGCCGGCACGACCTCGCGCTCGACATCATTTCCAACATCACCGGCCGTGAGGCGATCCGGCTGCGCTCCGACATCTACTGGGCGTCGCGGCAGTGGCGCGAGGCCTCCGAACAGATCGAGCTCTACTACGGCGATCGCTGGCGCGACTTCAAGCCGCTGAATGCGGCCGAGAAGGCCGACGTGATCCGCGCGGTGGTCGGCTATGCGCTGGCCGAGGACGCGATCGGGCTGGCGCGCTTCCGCGAGAAGTATGCGCCGCTGATGTCGGGCGATGCCGACCGGCAGGCGTTCGACATGGCCAGCAAGCCGGCCTCGTCCTCCAGCACCGAGTTCGCGCTGATCGCCAAGATGGCTGCCAGCGTCGATACGCTCGACGGCTTCATCCGCGAAATGAAGATCCGCTTCCCCGACGCCGCCACGCGCGCGACGCTGCCGGGCGAAGCCAAGGGCGAACCGGCCAGTGGCGAGCATGGCAAGGCCGAGCCGGCCCATACCGGCTCATTGCCTGCCATCATCGGCCTGAAGCGGGTCGAGGCGTCGCGGTAGGGCAGGCCATGGCGTTACGCCGCGGATGTCTGCGACATCGACGGCGAAGCCGGAAGTTGCCCGGTGAGCGGAAATCTTGACGCCGTCAGCTCTTCCAGCTTCGACATCTCCTCTGCCAGTCGTCTTTCGATGAACTGCCGTTCCAGCTCCGACAGGCGAGTGTTCAGCAAATTGCGGTAACGGCTGATATTGATGCGATGTGAGCGCATACGCGCAAGATACCGTTCGATCATCTTCCGTCTCCTACGCAGCAAGCAGGCGTGCCGTCGAACGCAGGCGATTTGGCTTTCCTCCGGGCGGATCGCGAGGGTCATCGTCCAGAAGACGCAGGGCATCCAGGATTTCGTCGATCGTAACCGGCGCCTTCAGCCCTTTCGGTGCCCTGAGCGAGGGGGCGGATGAGACCGCCGAAGCATCCGACGCCCACGAAGCGAGGATGGCTCGCTTTTCGGCCACGGAGAGTGATCGGCTCGCCAGCACGTCCTTCGGGTGATCGAAGGCCAGTTCGGGACGAAGCAGCGCGTTGATGTCGATGACATTGTCGTAGGTCGCGGTCGTCGGCCGCATGGTCGCCTCCATTTCAAGACGAATGAAAGATAAGGGTGAGCTGCGCCCCTCCTCGGCGCGCAGCAATGGTCTTCGCAATCGATTCAGGCCGCCTTGGCTTCGAGCTGATGGACGGTGCCGGTCGGTGCCCCGTCGATCGCGATCCGGCGGGGCTTCATCGCCTCGGGGATCTCCCGGACCAGTTCCACCTTCAGCAGGCCGTTGTCGAACGCCGCGCCCTTGACCTGGACATAGTCGGCCAGGCTGAATTGGCGCTTGAATTGCCGCGTCGAGATGCCCCGATACAGGAACTCGCGCTCGCCTTTCTCGGCCTTCGTCCCCTCTACGGTGACGACGTTCTGCTCGGCCGTGATCGATATCTCATTGGGAGAAAAGCCGGCGACCGCCAGGGTGATCTGATAGCGGTCCTCGGCAATCCGTTCGATATTGTAAGGCGGGTAGTTGTCCTCGGTGGCACGCTGGGCCGTTTCGGCGAGGTTCAACAGACGATCGAAACCGATGGTCGACCGGAAAAGCGGTGATAGGTCATAAGTGCGCATAGCCAAATCCTCCAAAGAGCAAGATGGGTATGAGGCACCGGACACAACCGGTGCCCGTCTAGCCCGGGCCCTAGAGGCACCCGAGCGCCACCGTCAGGTGACGACGGGGAAAATAAAAAAACCGGATTTTGGTTTCAAGAGGGGTGAGCGATTTTTTTCGCGCTCCAGTCCTGTGGCGGTTAACCGCGGCGACATGTCTGGTTGGATGGCGGAATGGATCGGCCGCGGCGAGTTCACCGACGACTTTCTCGTGACCCGCCGATAGCGGCCGGCACGCGTGCCGTTGGCCGCTGTCAAGCCGACGCGCCCTTGATGTCCCGCTGGGCGAAGGCGCATCTTGTGCTATATCGGACCGGGGATGGCTGTTTTTGCAGCCGGGTGAGAGCCTGCCGACCGATGCCGCTGATCCGAAACAAAATCGTGGGATACGATGACGAGCGGCTGGCGTTCAAGTTCACGATGCTGAGCGAAAACAACGGCGAGACGGTCGAGTGCCAGATCAGCGACGCCGCGATGGACGAACTGGCAGGTGTCAAGGGCACGGAGAGCATCGCCAGGCAGGCCCAATTCCTGGCGCTGCGGGATACCGTCGAGGGCATCGCTTCCGACATATTCGACGAAGCGCCCCGCTTCAAAGGCTATGCGGTGCGCATCTTCACCAAACATATCCGCAAATAGTTGCAAACGGCCGCCCCGGGCCGAAGCGGCTGCTTTTGTCCCCTCGACAGACGTCCACTGACACGGCAACCTAGCTGGAAAGAAGTCGCTTCCAATCGTCAAACCCTTCATGAAATCCTTCAAAATCTTCGGGGAACCATCGCCATGAGCAAGCCCGTCAAGTCTGAGGCCGAATTGATCGCGATGGCGCGGGCCGAACTCAAGGTTCATGCCGACTGTCCCGACGGTATCGAAATTTCAGTGCTCCGCGACGGCGATAGCTGGGAATTCCGCGCCCGCGCCGACGCCGCCACCGTGGCGAAGCCCGGCTATCCCGAATGCGTTGCGATGCTGGTTCAGGTCGGCGATCACCTCAGCAAGCAATACGACGTGGGGTGACGGACCAGAGCTTTTCGGGCGAAGTGGATGCCGGTCTATCGATCCGCCAAGTCCTTGCCCGCGGTCTCGATATTCCTGACCGGCGTCGTCAGGCGACAGCGCAGGCCCGCCGGTTCGTAGGACAGTTCGACCGTCCCGTTGAAATCGTCCTTCAGCACGCGGGTGATCAACCGCGAGCCGAAGCCGGTGCCCGCAGGCGGTGACACCGCGGGACCGCCGGTCTCCTGCCAGGTGAAAACGAAATGCGGATCGGCATTTTCCCATGTGATCGAGATGCGTCCTGCGGGATCGCTCAGCGCGCCGTACTTGATCGCATTGGTCGCAAGTTCGTGGATCGCCAGCGACAGCGAAAGCGCCTGCCGCGACCTGACGATGGTCGCAGGTCCCGAGACCTTGAAGCGGTCCTCGTCGATCCGGTATGGCGTCAGCGCAGTCTGGATCACGTCGTGTAGCGGCGCTTCGATCCAGTGCGAGGCGGTCAGCAGGTCGTGCGCCCGTCCAAAGGCTGCCAGCCTTCCCTGATAGATTTCAAGCGCGGGCTTGCTCGACGGGTCGCGAAAGGTCTGGGCCGCCACGGCACTGAGAACGGCAAGCGTGTTTTTGACGCGATGCTGCAGTTCATGGTTGGCGAGGTCGAGCGCTTCCCGCGCCCGATGCTCCGAGGTGACGTCGTTGCAGACCACGAGCACGCCGCCGACCTTGCCGTCGACATCGATCGGCCCGTAGCTGTAGGTCCACCACACGTCCTCGCGGCGGCCGTGGCGCGTGACCGGCACAAGCTGGTCGACATGCCAGGTCGAACCCTTGCCGGCCATGACGTAATCGATCTGGGGACCGATGATGTCCCAGATCTCGTCCCAGCATGCGCGTCCACCGGCGCCGAGCGCGCTCGGATGCCGCTCCGGGCCCATCGTCTCGCGGTAGGCGTCGTTGTAAAACTGGATGAGTTCGGGTCCCCACCAGATGAACATCGGGTGGCCCGAATTGAGGACGAGGCGCACCGTCACGCGGAGACTTTGCGGCCACGTATCGGGTAAACCGAGGCTGGTCTTCGACCAGTCGAACGCCCGCGTCAGCGCCCCCATCTCGCCGCCGCCGGCCAAGAAATCATTCTCTGGTTCGGCCTCGCCCATCATCTCTCCCGGGATCACGCCATGACGCCATCATGCCACAGATGGCGGCGACGGGTAGTCCGGGAGCAGCGGCCGAGGGACGGGCTCAACCGGGTCCGTTGCCTTCGGCGAGTTCCGGTTCGACCGATACAATCTGGTTGCACGCCTCGCATTTGTAGACGTGGACGAGCGGGCGCAATCCGATCCGGGGCAATTTTCCCAATCGGGCGGTGTCGCGTCCGCAGGCTTTACAGCGCGGCGCCGGGGGCTTTTCCTTGAGCGGTCGGGACATGACGGGAATCACTGACGCTGGCAACGAAACATGCCGCGAGGTTGATAATGGATTGCATCCTAATCATGGAAAAATAGTCCGTAGGACTACGAGGTGCCGCCACCGCGCCGCTCACATTGCGCCATCGGCCACGCTTTTTTCTGCCACCAAATCGGCCAGTGGCGGGCCTAGCACCACACTGTGACGCGCATGTTCAAGCCGCCAGCGCGTGACCCACGGAACGGCCGACATGGATTTGAAATCCCGGCCGGATCCGCAATTTGTGAGGCGTGCGAAATGGTTTCTACCGACGGTCGTGATCAGGGGCGTGGTGCGTTGACGGTTGCCAAAGGAACGAACAGGGGGACGAAGAAGGCAGCTTCATCCCGTCCTTCACCCGCCGAAAAATTCGATGCCGGCCACGACGAGCCTGCGATACGCGCCGGGAGGCTGCAGGTGCAGGCACAGAGATCGCAGAAGCTGCACGAATATTACGACGAGGCGCTCGCTGAAATCCGCGCGTCTCTGGAGCGGGCTCCGCAGCGGTAGCAGACGACTGCACGATTACCGTCTTGGCCGGGCTTGCCCCGGCCATCCACGTCTTTCCAACCGCGTGGCCAGAGAAGACGTGGATGCCCGGGACACGGCCCGGGCAGGACGGAGAGCTATTTTCTGGTCTTCGCCTGTTTCAGCTCGCACCCGGCACCGATCCAAACTCCTTCCGACTACTTCCGATCGAGCTTGGTGATGGTCTTGGCGTCGCCGGTGCCGGTGGCGGAATAGTTGACCTTGTCGCCGGCATGCAGCGCATCGAGCGAAATGCCGCTCTGGACCTTGAACTGTTCGGCGGCAGCGCCGCTGCCCGCGCCGACGGTGCCGCTCTGGGTCTGCTGAATGCTGACGGTGCCGTTCAGGCGGTCGATCCTCATCACGGTGCCCGTCAGCGTTTGCTGGGCAAGCGCCGATGAACCGATGAGGGTGAGGGCCGCGGTAGTGGCGATCAAGAGATTGGCAAGCTTCATGGCACGCTCCCCGCGTTGAGGTATTTGCGATAACTCGCAGCGAGCCGGATTGGTTCCGGTTGATGCTGCCGATTGTTAGCCGCGCTTGCCCGGGGATTTGGCCTTGCCGGCCGGCTTGGGCGCCGTGGAGGGCGCGCCGGCAACGGCGGCGCCGAGGCGATCAGCGCTTTCAGGAACGTCATGACGATCTGCCCACTGCGCCTGGCCTCGACATCGGCCGATAGCAGCGGGTGGCAGAGGGTCGTGTCCCAGTTCAAGTTTCACGCGAGCTATCTCGGCGTCCTCCTGTTCTCGTTCGGCTACCTGCAATTCGGCAAACTCGGCCGCGCGATCTCGCTATTGCCGGCGCGCTGATGGTGATCGCGGCGCAGGCCTGGGCGACGCCAAAGGCAGCGGATCTCGGTTCGATCGCCGCTGCCGCCAGGGGGAGGCGGCTACTTCGCCGTCCCGGCCGGCAGTTTGACCGGCATGTGCGGCGAGGTGCTGATAACCCGCGGGCTTCCGTCGGCATGGGTGCTGCGCTTCAGCGCTTCGAGCATCAAGAAGAATTTCTCGGCCAGCATGATCGAACTCCATCGTTGATCATCCCGGGCAGTCTGTCCGCGCCGGATTTCCGGTTGCTTTCGCCGGCCGGCAAAATGGTTTCATCGTTGTCCCGATCGGCTTCTTCGCACCTGGCGCGACGAAACCGGCTCACGCCCCCGTGACGGCTACCCCGGTGCAATGCAACATGGAACTCGCGCCGGTCGCATCGGCAGGATTGTCGAATTTTACGCTTTGCTAACCGGTTATTCTAACGTGAACTGCACCTGTCTCCCGTACGTTCGTGGCGGAAGGATACGCCGCGACGGCAAAAGAGCTCACCAGGGCCGGGGTCCATCGCCAAAGTTACGAGCGAGAGGGCTTGTCGTGCGAGGGACCACCAAACCATCCGACGTCGCGCAATCCTATGCCGTCCGGCTGATGCAGCATCTGGTCGTGCCGACCTTCGTGCTCAATCCGCAGCGTGAGGTCGTGGTCTGGAATCGGGCGTGCGAGCGCCTGACCGGCGTTGCCGCGCATGAGGTGATCGGCACCAAGAAGCACTGGCGCGCTTTCTATAAGGAAAAGCGGTTCTGTCTTGCCGACCTGGTGGCCGAGGAGCGGCCGGATCTGCTCGGCAGCCTTTATCCGGAATTCACGGTTTCGACGCACGGGCTCGGCTTCAGCGCGGAGAACTGGTGCGTGATGCCGAAACTCGGCAATCAGCTCTATCTCGCGATCGATGCCGGCCCGATCCACGACGAGGACGGAAGGCTGATCGCGGTGGTCGAAACGCTGCGCGACATGACCGACCAGAAGCGCGCGGAATCAGCATTGAAGGCGCTGGCCTCCAGCGACGGGTTGACCGGGCTTGCCAACCGGCGCTCGTTCGATTCCGCACTCGCGGTCGAATGGGCGCGCGCGCAACGCACCGGTTCGCCGTTGTCGCTGCTGCTGGTCGATGTCGACCACTTCAAGCTCTACAACGACCTGCACGGCCACCAGAAGGGTGACGACTGCCTGCGCGCGGTCGGCTCCGCAATGGCCGCCGATCTGCGGCCGGCCGATGTCGCCGCCCGCTATGGCGGCGAGGAATTTGCCGTGCTGATGCCGGACTCGACGCATGGCATCGCCCTCGGGGTGGCGGAGCGGCTGCGCGGAGCGATCTCGCGCCTGCGCATGGCGCACGGCGCAGTCGCCGCCGGATCCCACGTCACGCTCAGCATCGGTGTCGCCACCGAAGTGCCGACCGAAGACATGTGCTCGGATTTTCTGGTGGCGCGGGCCGACCAGGCGCTCTATGCGGCGAAGCATTCCGGCCGCGACCGCGTGCTGTCGGCGGAGAATGCTCTCGCCGTATTCAGCGCCGCGGAAGACACGGTTGCCAAGAACAAGGCTCCGCGCAAGGTTCGCGCGCGTTAACTGCGCAGCCGCCGGGTCAGGGCGGCGACGAAATGCTCGGTATCGGTTTCGTCGTTGAGGACGTGCGGCGAGACGCGCAGGCGGCCGAGGCGGGCCGCGACATAGATGCTGTCAGCGGCAAGTCCTTCGATTAATCCTTTCGGCATCCCGTCCTTGAAGCCGAGGCAGAGGATATGCGGCGCCCGCACGCGGCGATCGAGGACACGGATGCCGAGGTCGTGTACGCGCTCTTCGATTCCCGCCGTCAGCATGGCCAGGCGTTCGGCAATCGCAGACGCGCCCCAGTCGGCAACCATCTCCATGCCGATCGCGGCCATCTCCAGCGAGATGAAATGGTCGCGCTCGCCCATGTCGAAGCGCCTGCCGTCGCCGACGTAATTCAGGTCGGTGAAATAGACGTCGTTCTCGGCGCGGACGTTGCGGCGGGCGCCGGCGGTCTGCTCGAGCGGGATACCGTTCTGGTGACGCTTGGCGACGTAGAGAAAGGCCCGGCCGTAGGGGCCGATCAGCCATTTGTAGGTCGGAAACAGCACGAAATCCGGATCGAGGCGTCTGACGTCCATGGCCAGCACGCCGGCGCTCTGTGTTGCGTCGATCAGGAACAGGGCGCCTTGCCGCCGCAGCGCCGCCGTGACCTGTTCGAGATCGATCATTCCGCCGTCCGACCAGTGCACGGACGAGATCGAGGCGAGGCCGACCGGCGGCGCGCCTGATCGTTCGATGGCGCCAAGGACAGCCGCAGTCCAGTCGCCGTCGTCGGGCTGATGTACCGTCTCGACCGTAAAGCCTTGCGCCTCGGCGCGGGCGTGCCATTCCAGCACCGGCGAAGAGTGATCGTTTTCCAGCACGATGACGCGGCTGTCGCGGGCGATCGTGATCAGCTTGGCGGCGGTCGCGACGCCGTAGCTGATCGATGGCGTCAGCGCGACGTCGGCAGGATCGGCATGAATGAGACGGGCGGCGGCAGTGCGGGCACGCTCGTGTTGGCCGCGGATGAAATCCGCATCCAGCATCCAGGGCCGGCCCTTGCGGCCGACCGCGGCGCGGCCGGCTTCCAGCGTCCGCAGCGGCAACGGGCTGTAGGAGGCCGAGTTGAGGTAGCAGACGTCGCGCGGCACATCGAACAGATCGCGTTGCGAGCCAAGCATCTGTCTATCCGCCGCCGTAACTCTGCACCAGGCTGCCCGCCACCAGCGACCAACCGTCGACCAGGACGAAGAAGATCAGCTTGAACGGCAGCGACACCACCACCGGCGGCAGCATCATCATGCCCATCGACATCAAGACCGAGGCCACCACGAGGTCGATGATCAGGAAGGGGAGGAACAGCAGGAAGCCGATTTCGAAGGCGCGCTTCAACTCCGAGATCATGAAGGCGGGGACGAGGATGCGCAGCGACATGTCCTCGGGCGTCGCCGGCGGCGGCTCGCCGGAGAGATCGACGAACAGTTTCAGGTCCTTTTCGCGGACGTTCTTCTGCATGAAGCCGCGCAGCGGGACCGAGGCTTTCTGCAGCGCTTCCTCGACGCCGATCTGGTTGGCGACCAGGGGCTTGATGCCGTCGTCATAGGACTTCTGCAGCACCGGCCCCATCACGAAGGCGGTGAGGAACATCGCCAGCGCGATGATCACGGAGTTCGGCGGCGCGGTCGCGGTGCCCAATGCGGTGCGCAGCAGCGACAGCACGACGACGATGCGCGTGAACGACGTCATCATGATCAGGATCGACGGCGCGATCGAGAGCACCGTCAACAGCGCGATCAACTGGATCGCGCGCTCGGTGACGCCGCCGTTGCCCTGGCCGAGATTGATGCTGATATCCTGCGCCATCGCCGGATCGATCAGCGATCCGGCGATTGTCAGGCTAGCAAGGAATAAAAATACTCTACGCGGGAAGCTCGCCGATCTCACGAAGGCGACTTCGGACGGCCCAGCAGCGATGCCATTTCGTCCTCGAGATTTTCAAACCCGCT
>Ga0209023_10005182_pt1 | contig 14390 bp, 9 predicted proteins | sample LakOneMetagenome_FD_187468 | JGI IMG/M metagenome (GOLD analysis project Ga0209023, IMG submission 187468) | Freshwater and sediment microbial communities from Lake Erie, Canada (SPAdes) (version 2) | ecosystem: Environmental > Aquatic > Freshwater > Lentic | place: Lake Erie, Canada | collected...
CCGATAATGGTGGAAGCACCAAAATTCGACGCACCGAAATTTGATGCCCCCAAGCTGGACGTGGCCCCGGTCATCACCCCGCGCATCGCTCTGGTGCCGGATGCACCCAAGCCTGTGGCTCTGGCAGAGCCCGTCACAGCGCGTCAGTCGGCGTCAGAACTTTGGCAGTCCACGTCAGGGCAAATCGTGCCACCTGCGATCTCTGCCAATCCGGGTGATGATGAGCCTTTGTTCCTGAGTGATCTCGTCGCAGAAGAAACACGCGAGGCCGAACGCAAGGCCTTGGCGGACAAGCTCGCCGCAGAAAAAGCCGCTGCCGAAAAGCTCGCCGCAGCCAAGGCGGAAGCGGAGCGTCTTGCAGCTGAAAAGGCTGAACTCGAGCGTCTCGCCGCGGCAAAGGCGGAAAACGAACGCCTCGCCGCGATCAAGGCTGAGGAAGAGCGCATCGCGGAAGCCAAGGCGGTCGCTGAACAGCTTGAAGCCTCACGCCGTGAAGAACAGCGCCTTGCCGCTCTGGCCGCAGAAGAGGATCGTCTCGCGGCGCTCCATGCCGAAGAAGCCCGCATTGCTGCTGAAAAAGCCGAAGAAGAACGCCTGATTGCCGAACAGGTGGCCCTCGCCACCGCGGCGAAGGAAAAGGCCGAAGCCGAAGCCAAGGCAGCCGCTGAAAAAATCGCGGCTGAAAAGCTCGCTGCTGAAACGGCGGCACTTGAAGCAAGGCGGACCGCTGAAAAGCTCGAAGCCGAACGTTTTGCGGCTGAAAAGGCCAATACTGAAAAGCTCGCAGCCCTTGCCGCCAGCGCTGCGGCTGCTGCTGACAAGTTGGATTCGGAAACCATCTCCGATGTTGGCGCCAAAGTGGTGCCGTTGCGTCCGGTGAACCACGTTAAGCCGGACAACAACACCCGTCTCGGTTCGCAAATGGTGGAACTCTCCGCCACCGAGCGCAACGCGTTCCGCGAAATCGCCCGCGCTCTTGGCGCGCGTCCGCAGGATGACGATGCTTCCGCGAAAGCCGCTGAAAAGACAGAGCTTCCGGCTGTCGAAGCGCCTGCGGCGCCTGTGGCGGAAAAGCCTGCCGCTCCCGTGCTTGAAACGCCAATGGCCCCTGTTGCTGAAAAGCCCGTGGCAACGGTTGGCCCGCGTGATCTGCTGACCATTGCCAGCACCGTCGCCGCGGCCACCATCGCCAGCAAGGCCGCAACGCCGAAAGCACCAGAAGCACCCACTCTGCCCTTCGCGGAAAACCCGGTTGCGGCTATGGCCGAAGCCAGGCCCACCGATGAGCTGGGCAACAACGCTCGCACGCTTCTGGATCGTCTGCCCGCTGGCGTTCTCGTGAGCCGTGGCGATGTGCCGATTTTCCTCAACAAAACCCTGCTGGATCTGCTCGGCTATGCTGACGCCGATGCCTTTTATGCCGCCGGTGGCATGGAGCGCATGTTCAAGGGCCGTCAGCCCGAAAGCCTCAATCCTGCGGCTGAAGGTGGTGCGATTCCAATCATCACCAACAATGGCACGGTTGTTCCGGTCGATGCCCGTATCCAGCGCATCGAATGGGATGGTCTGCCCGCAAGCTTGCTGACCCTGCGCCGCACGGGGGATGAAGAACTCACCCCGCGCATCCAGTCGCTGGAACACGAGTTGCGCCAGCGCGAGGCCGAAACCCGCGAACTGCACGACATTCTCGACACCGCAACCGATGGTGTGGCCGTGCTCGATTCCGAAGGGCGCATCCTGTCGCTCAACCGCTCAGGCGAAGCCCTGTTTGGCTATGATCAGAACGCACTGGCCGGTGAGCCGCTGACTGTTATCGTCGCCAAGGAAAGCCATGCGGCCGCCATGGATTACCTCGATGGCCTGAAAGCCAATGGTGTCGCCAGCGTGCTCAACGATGGCCGCGAGATTATGGGCCGCGCCCGCCAGGGTGGCACGATTCCGCTGTTCATGACCCTTGGTCGCGTCGGCCGTGGGTCGGATGTGAAATTCTGCGCCGTCCTGCGGGATATGAGCAACTGGAAAAAGGCCGAGCGCGAGCTGAACGACGCCCGCAAACAGGCCGAACGCGCCAGCGCTCTGAAATCGGATTTTCTCGCCAAAATCAGCCATGAAATCCGCACGCCGCTCAACGCCATTCTCGGATTTGCCGAAGTGATCATGGAAGAGCGTTTTGGCCCTGTCGGCAACGAGCGCTACAAGGATTACATGAAAGACATCCACTCCTCGGGTGCGCATGTCATGAGCCTTGTCAACGACTTGCTCGATCTCTCCAAGATCGAAGCCGGCAAGATGGATCTGAACTTCATCTCCGTCGATGCCAACCGCATCGTTGGCGAATGTGTGTCGATCATGCAGCCGCAGGCCAGCCGCGAACGCGTTATCATGCGCCTCGCCCTTGCGCCGCGTCTGCCCAACATCGTCGCCGATGAGCGCTCGTTGCGCCAGATCGTGCTGAACCTGCTGTCCAATGCGGTAAAATTCAACGAGGCAGGCGGTCAGGTGATTGTCTCGACCGCACTTACCGATGCGGGACATGCAGTCATCCGCATCCGTGATACGGGCGTCGGCATGTCGGATGCGGAAGTCGAGACCGCACTCGAACCCTTCCGCCAGTTGAACACGGCGCGCAACACGTCGGGCACTGGCCTTGGCCTGCCGCTGACCAAGGCGTTGATTGAGGCCAACCGCGCCAGCTTCACAATCAAGAGCAAGCGCAAGGAAGGCACGTTGGTCGAAATCGCCTTTCCGCCAACCCGCGTTCTGGCCGAATAAGCTTTTATAAACAAACATAAAAAACCCGCGAGACGCACATCTCGCGGGCTTTTGTATTTCAGTGTCGTGATCGAAGAACCCGCTCTGCTGTGGCTGATGGCGTTGGTTTTGAGAACCGGAGCGCAGCGGACTTGTATGTCCGTGAGCACCGGAAGCGCAAAAACCGACGTCAGACGCCCAGCAGAGTTAGGGTTATGCTCAGTTCGCCCGCGTCCAGCTCACGCTCTTGCAAATCAAGCCACCCATCACGCAGCCGGAGGTCGTGAGCGAATTGCCGGAAAGCGACATTTTGCCGGAATAGGTTTTGCCATCTTCCGGGTTGAACGCGCTGCCCTTCCACGAGCCTTCACCCGCAGGCTTCATGTCGTAAAACACGCGCATGCCGACTTTCGAGGGACCGCTGGAATCCTTCAGCCATACGGTGGTGCCGCAGAGCGCCCCGCCGCAGGGGGAAATGCGCACTTTCGATGTGCCGCCTTCACGCAGCCACGTGCCGGTGGCGTCCTGCGCCAGCGCGGGAAGGGCAGCGACGGACAAACCAAGAGCCAAAGCAACAGATGTCGTAAAACGAACCATGAAAACCTCCCAAAATGCCCGGTCTTGTGCCGGTTGGTCTTAAAGTGGGGACGCTTTTCGCGCCTTTCAATCCACTTAATCTCCAATAGATAGTTCTTATGTGAACCAGTCAAGCCCGGTGTAAACCCAACGACGCCGGGACCCTTTGAACCATGCGCCTTTTGGAACATTGGACGGTTGGTCAAAGAATCGCTAGCCTCACACAAAACCAAATGAGGAAACGATGCTTTTCGAATTGACCGAAGAAGAAGTCATGATCCGTGACACCGCGCGCAAAATCGCGGCCGACCGTCTGGCCCCCGTGGCCGACAAACTCGACAGGGGCGAGGGCCGCGCCGAATTGCTCGCGAATCTCAAGGAGCTGGCGGACAACGGCTTTATGGGCCTCAATGTACGCGCTGAGTTTGGCGGCACGGAAGCAGGCACGGCGGCTTTCGCTCTCTCGATTGAGGAAATCGGCTATGCCTGCGCCGCCACCGGCGTCACCGCTTCCGTCACCAACATGGTTGGCGAAGTCATTCAAGCCATTGGCACGAAAGAGCAACAGGAAACGCATCTGCCACGTCTGGCGGATGGCACCTATCCGGCGGGCGGCTTTTGCTTGACGGAAGCCAATGCGGGTTCGGACCCCGCCGGCATGCGCACGCGCGCCCGCAAGGACGGCGATTCTTACGTCCTCGATGGCGAGAAAATCTACATTTCCAGCGCTGAATATGCGGGCGTTTTCGTCGTCTGGGCGGTCACGAACCCGGACGCGCCCAAAGGCAAGGGCATTTCCTGTTTTCTGGTGGAGGCGGGCACGCCCGGCCTCATCATCGGCAAGGCCGAGAAGAAAATGGGTCAACACGGCTCCGCCACCAATACGGTGATTTTCGACAATTGCCGCATCCCCGCCACCAACCTTATGGGCAAGGAAAACGATGGTTTCCGTGTCGCGGTGGGTGAGCTGGCGGGCGGGCGTATTGGCGTCGCGTCGCTCTCACTCGGTATTGCCCGCGCCGCGATGGACAAGGCAAAAGCCTATGTGAAGGAGCGCCGCCAGTTTGGTCAGGCACTCGCTGAATTTCAGGGCCTGCAATGGATGATTGCCGACCGCGAAACCGAAATTGAAGCCTCGCGCCTGCTGATTCTCAACGCGGCCGCAAAAAAAGACCGGGGCGAACCCTTCGCGAAGGAAGCCTCCATGGCCAAGCTTTTTGCCTCTGAAACCGCTCATCGTGCCACCGATACGGCGGTGCAGCTGTTCGGCGGCGCGGGATATATTCAGGATTCGGTGGTTGAGCGTCATGTGCGCGACGCCCGCATCACCCGAATCTATGAAGGCACGTCCGAAGTGCAGCGCCTGATCATCGCAAGAGAAACCCTGCGACAATAAGACTCATTTTTCGGCGCGCGCGGCTTTCCCCAAATGGAAGCCAGTCCTTTGAAAGAAAACGATATTAGCCTCTCCTGATTCATCAAAAATCAGGAGAGGATCAAAAAACTTTGTTGCAGCGCAATAGGCAGGACCGCGAACTGGGGTATGGTTGGACAAAGGTTCCAATTGTATCGGCCAGAAAATCATGAGCATTCGCCGCCTTGAACGCGTCTTTAATCCCAAATCCATTGCTCTTGTGGGTGCCAGCCCGCGTGAGGGTAGCACGGGCCGCGCGGTTCTCGACAATCTGTTGAAAGCCGGATTTGCCGGTAAAATGCACTTCGTCAATCCACGCCATGCGGATGTGGACGGCGTGGTCTGCGTGCCTTCACTCTCTGATATTGGCTCGGCTCCCGATCTGGTGATTGTTACCGCGCCGCGTGAGCTGGTGCGTGACGTTGTGCGCGAAGCAGGGATGATGGGCGTGCCCGGCGCATTGGTCATGAGTGATGATTTCACCGGGCCCAACGGCGAGTTGTCCAATGAATTGAAGGCTGTCGCCAAAGAAACCAATATCCGCATCATTGGCCCCGGCTCGCTCGGTCTTGTGTCGCCACGCGCCAAATTGAACGCCAGCATTCTCGCCCAGCCGGTCAAGCCGGGCGATTTGGCGGTCATTTCCCAGTCGAGCGCCATCACCTCCGCACTCGCCTCGTGGGCGCACAAGCGCAATGTCGGTTTTTCCGGCCTCGTCTCGGTGGGTTCCACAGCCGACGTAAATTTTGCTGATCTTCTTGATTTTTATGCGCTTGATCCGACGACCCGCGCTATCCTGATCTATGTCGAGCGCCTCACCGATCCGCAGTCCTTCATGTCGGCGGCCCGTGCGGCCTCGCGCGTCAAGCCGGTCATCGCTGTGAAATCGGGCCGCGTCGAGCGCCGCCGTGACACCGGGACCCATACCGGCAATCTGGCGACATCGGACGCGGTCTATGATGCCGCCTTCCGCCGCGCCGGTCTGCTGCGCGTCATGGATATTGATGAATTGTTCGACGCGGCCGAAGCTTTGGGCCGCATCAAGCCCTTCCCCGGTCGTCGTCTGGCCATCCTCACCAATGGTCGCGCGGTGGGCCAATTGGCGGCGGATCGCTTGCTGGCGCTGGATGGCAATCTCGCCCATGTCTCGCTGGAAACAACCGCCAAGCTGATGGACATCGTTCCCGGCACCGAGCAGTTCTACAACCCGATCAATCTGGAAGCCGAGGCCAACGCCAGCGTTTACGCCTCGGCGCTTGAAGTTCTGCTCGCCGACAAGGCGAATGACGCGGTGATGGTGATGAACGCCCCCACCGCTATGTCGAAAAGCGATGATTCCGCCAAGGCCGTCGCCGACACCGTGACCAAGCATCGTAAAACCAATTTCTCGCCAAAGCCCGTTTTTACCGTCTGGTTTGGCGCGTCGGAAGAAACCGACCACATTTTCGAAGACGCTCGCATTCCCCATTACGAGACGGGGGCCGTGCGCGGCTTTATGCATCTTGTGCGCTGGACCGAAGCGCGCGAGTTTCTGATGAGCGCACCGCCCTCACTTCCCGTGGATTTCCAGCCCAATGTCGCCAAGGCACGCAATGTGGTGCAGCAGGCGATTGCCCGTGGTCATACGTGGTTGGCGCCCGTTGAAATCACAGCGCTTCTTGAGGCATATGATATTCCGATTGCTCCAGCGCGCTTTGCCCGCACACCGGAAGAAGCGGCTGAACTGGCGCGCCTCATTCTGGGCACTTATGGCTCCTGCGTCATCAAAGTGCTGTCCCGCGACATTCCGCATAAATCCGACGTCGGCGGCGTTGTTCTGGATCTGAAATCCGTGCAGCAAGTGGCGGATGCGACGCGCGATATGCTGGCGCGTGTGGCGGAACTGGCCCCAGCTGCCGAAATCGAAGGTGTGACCGTTCACCCGATGATCAAACGCCCCCATGCCCGCGAATTGCTCATGGGCATTGCGGACGACCCGACCTTTGGCCCGGTGGTTCTGTTTGGCCGTGGCGGCAAGGCGGTGGAAGTCATCCACGACCGCGCTTTGGCTCTGCCACCGCTGGATCTGTCGCTGGCCAATGATCTGATTGAGCGCACCCGCGTTGTGCGCGCTTTGCGCAATTATCGCGACGTGCCCGCCGCCGACACTGATGCGGTAGCCCTGACACTGGTAAAGCTGGCGCAGCTCGCCGCCGACGTGCCCGAAGTGCTCCAGCTCGATCTTAACCCCGTTTTGGCCGATGAAGATGGCGTTGTCGTTGTTGATGCGCGCGTCTCGGTGGCCCCGTTCCGCTCACGCGGTGAGCATGATGCCAACCCGCGCTTTGCCGTCGCGCCTTATCCGAAGAGCTGGGAGCATCACACCCATCTGAAAGACGGCACGCCCGTCTTCATTCGCCCGGTGCGCCCGGAAGACGAGGATATGTATCGTGAATTCTTCGGCACAGTCACGGCGGAAGATTTGCGTCTGCGTTTCTTTGCTCCCGTGAAAGAGTTCAGCCACGCCTTTATCGCGCGCCTGACACAGATTGATTATGGCCGTGCCTACGCGCTGGCGGCGATTTCTGAAAATGATGGCAAGATGCTCGGCGGCGTGCGCCTGATGCTTGATAACACGCGCGAAACCGGCGAATACGCGATTCTTCTCAGCTCACACCTCAAAGGGCAGGGGCTGGGCTGGAAGCTGATGAAATATATGATCGAGTTTGCCGAGGCTCAGGGCTTGCGCCGGGTCGAGGGGCAGGTTCTGTCCGAAAATACGACCATGCTGAAAATGTGCGCCGCGCTCGGCTTTAAAATGCGCGACGACCCGCATGAGCATGGGGTCAAATTGTGCCAGCTCGAACTGGTCGACATCCCCACCCCGAAAGCGTGAGCTTTCGGGGTAAGTCTCTTAAAATAAAGTAGAATTTTAGCGGACGTGCGTGTTCAGGCCCGCGCAGCGACCGTCCGACACTTTGTACTGCGGCGGATCGCAGGGGTTGGTGTCGTTGTCGCACCAAGGCTGGCACACTTCACCGCGGTTCTGCTGACGGGCGGAATAGGTTTCGCGATCACGCGAGCCAGCTAAGGCGCTTGTCATGCTCAGGCCAGCCACAAGGCCAGCAAGCAGAAGAGACGCAACGGATTTGGTCATTTTTCTTGTCCTCATAGGCAAGGGGCAAAGCCCCAAAATTTTTAACTAGCGCGCGTCAGCCCGAACCTGAGCATCGCCCCCAACTGTGTCGACATTATAGACGTCATCGCGAAAGTGCACAGTGCCATCAGCCGAGGCCCAGCCCGTCAAATAGACCCAGATCACCGGCACGGATTTCACCAGCTTCACATCATAGCGCTCACCCTCGCCAATCTTGGCCAGAATGCTGTCTTTGGTCCATGCGCCCGAAGGGCCGGGCGACCCCTGAAGCAGCCATTCCGCAAGCGAATGCACGCCTTCCACACGCACGCAGCCGTGCGAAAGGAAGCGATAATCCGCACCGAAATGCCTCTTCGACGGCGTGTCATGCATATAGACCGCCATCTTGTTCGGCATATTGATGCGAATATTGCCGAGCGAATTGCCGGCGCCCGAATCCTGACGCAGCGTGTAATTCACCGCGCGCTCCGACTGCCAGTTGACGGATTTGGGATCAATCTGATTGCCCTGACCATCGAGAATGCGGATTTTCGCACGGCTCAGATAGCCCGGGTCCTTGCGCATCTTTGGAATGATCTCGTTCTTGATGATCGAGGTCGGCACCGTCCATGTCGGGTTCAGATTGACGTTCTGAATGCGGGTCGAAACTTCCGGCGAACGATGATCAACATCGCCCACAACCGCAATATAGCGGCGCACAATCCGGCCATTCTCAATCGTCTCGACCGTCGCGGAGGGGATGTTCACCACAACGTAGCGATCAGCAAACGAGAAGGTCGAGCCAGCAATGCGTTGAGCGCTGGAAGCCAACTGGCGGAAGCGAACATTGGCCGGGATATTGAGCGCGCGTAATGTCGCGCCCGCCACCACGCCAGAGCGCTTCAGCCCCATGCGGAACTGGAATTTTTTCACGCCCGCTGTAAGCGCCTCATCCCATGTTTCGCCGTCCCCGGCCGAACCATCAAGATCACCTTCCACCGCTAGGCGACGACGCAGTGCTGCAACACCCTTGCCTTTGGCACCGGGGGACAGGTTACCCGGCACTTTTGGCCATCCGCCCGCATCGACAATGCGCGCATAGAGCTCGGAGGCTTTCGCCGTAGTGAAAAAGGTTTCCGGCTGGAAGCTTGGCGTCGGATCATCCGACAGCGCGGTTTCGCGCGGCGGTGTTGGCGGAGCCTTGGGCTTTGGTTTCGCTTTGGGCAAAGCCTGCTGCTGTGGCACGGGCTGCTGACCGTCCGACGGCACAACGGCGCCGGGGTTGGCCATCTGCGGAACGGGAGCAGGCGTGCCAACTTGCGGTGTGCCACCGGGGGCAGGGGCCTGAAGCGGCTGGAAACCCGATTGCGGCGAAACCTGAGACGGCGCAGGCACTTGTCGCGGTACGACCGGCGAGGGGAGGGCCGGCGCTTGGGGCGCGGACTGCACACTCGGCACGCCACCATAATTGGGCGACAGCATACCGGGGTTTTGCGCGTAAGCTGTCGCGGGCAGAAGGGCGGCCAGAACGAGGCAGCGCGAACCAAATCCGGCGAATGAGCGAAGGCGGGCCATCAAATAAATCTCCGCGCCCGAAAATTGGACGCATGTCATGAACAAAATTCTCCTTCACGGGGCCAGTTTGCCCCGGAGGTCTCTCTTTAAGCCCTTAACGTGGCGATTTGCCAAGGGCTCGCCAAGGCCTGAAGCTGAAATTCTTGGACTTTGATGCGAAAATGTCAGCCGATAACGAGGATGTGAAGGCTGCGCGGCCCGTGCGCGCCCAGCAGCATCGTCTGTTCGATATCGCCCGAGCGTGATGGCCCAGTGATCATATTCACCGTGCGCGGCATTTTCCCGTCCCCGTATTGGGTACGGATTCGCGCCATCACGGCCTCGTAATCCCCGGCAATATCAGCAGCATTGACCACAATCATGTGATTGTCTGGCAGGAAATTCAGCGTTGTCGGATTATCCGCACCCGACACCATCATCAGTGTGCCGGTTTCAGCAACACCGGCAAAGGCGTGGGACAGGCCATTGAGATCATGCCCGTCCGACGGCCCGCTTTTCACCTCCAAGGCGGTTTCGCCCCAGTTGAGTGCGGTCAGACGCTCGTCCACACCCATCCGCACCGTGGCGGGCAAGTTGTTGTCGCGCAGATAACGCGCGATTTCGCCGGGAATTTCGGCGGCTGACGCCAGACGCGCCACCGTGCCAAGCGAATATTCCGCCCAATGCTTGAACGTCTCGATCAGTTCTTCGCCGCTCTTTTGTCCGCGCGCCGGAATGAGACCCTTGGGGTGTTGGCGCAGCCGGTCGGCCACAACCGACTGGCGCGGCGCTTCCGATCCCTTGACGCCAAGCGAACGACGCAGATTGCTAAATATTGTGTCGCGGGCGCTGCTCATCGGCCTTTCCCCTTATTCTTCCATTGCGACTGGAAGGTTGAACCTTCGGGTGCCGCCAAATCACGATAATCCGTCCAGCCGCCTGCAAAGGGCAGGAACGAGAAGCGCCCCTTCGATTTGCCGAGCAGCCCAAGCGCTTTCATCGCGATGGACGTCGCAAAGCGATACAAAGCCGGGCGCTTGGCAAAGAACGCCCAGGCCGCAATGCCGTAACGCACGGGGGCAGGGGAGAGGTGACGCTCGAACTCCCGCTCACGCCAATGCCGCATCAATTTTGGCAAGGGAATCCGCACCGGGCATACGCTTTCGCAGCGTCCGCAGAAGGTGGAAGCATTGGGCAAATGCCCGCCCTTGTCGACGCCGATCAACGTCGGCGTGAGCACCGCGCCCATTGGTCCCGGATAGACCCAGCCATACGCATGGCCACCAACAGCGTGATAGACGGGGCAATGGTTCATGCAGGCGCCGCAACGGATACAGCGCAACATGTCCTCAAACTCGCTTCCCAACATGGACGAGCGGCCATTGTCGAGAAGAATGACGTGATATTCCTCCGGCCCATCGACATCGCCGGGGCGGCGCGGTCCGGTTGAAAACGTCGTGTAAACCGACATTTCCTGACCCGTCGCCGAGCGCGCCAGCACGCGCAGCAATTGCGTCGCATCGTCCAGCGTCGGCACCACCTTTTCGATGGAAGCGAGAACGATGTGAACTTTTGGCAGCGTCTGCGTCAGATCGCCATTGCCTTCATTCGTCACGATGATCGACGTGCCGGTTTCGGCAATCAAGAAATTCGCGCCCGTAATGCCAATGTCAGCGGCGAGAAAACGCTCACGCAGCACAGCGCGCGCTTCTGTTAGCAGCTTCACCGGCTCAGAGAGATCGCGCTCCTTGGCCAGATGCGTATGCACACGGCGAAAATCGCTCTCCACCTGCTCTTTATTCAGATGCACGGCGGGCGCGATAATGTGGGACGGCGTCTCGTTGCGGAGCTGAATGATATATTCGCCAAGATCGGTCTCAACGGGCACAAGCCCCGCCGCTTCCATCGCGGCATTGAGGCCCATCTCTTCCGAGATCATCGACTTGCCCTTGGTCACGGTTTTCGCGCCGCGGGCCTTGCAAATCTCCAGAACGGCCTTCACCGCATCTTCAGCCGTCACTGCCCAATGCACATGGCCACCGGCCTCGCGCACTTTTGCCTCATAGGCATCAAGATAGAGATCGAGATTCGCCAAAGTGTGGTTCTTGATGTCACGGGCGGAATCGCGCAAAGCCTCGAATTCGGGCAGCTTGTCAGCCGCCTTGGCGCGCTTGTCGATAAAGCCGCTGCGCACATTGCCCAATGCTTTTTGCAACTGGACATTGTTCAGCGCGTCATGGGCATTTTGCTTGAATTGCGGGGAGGTGGAATGATGGCTCATGGCTTCACATCCTTCGCTTCGCCGATCGGCGGCGTGTCGGTCATTCCGGCCAGAACTTCAGCGACATGGCGCACTTCAATGGTTTTGCCCTGACGTTGCAGCTTGCCTGCCATATTCATCAAACAGCCAAGATCGCCCGCCAGCAGAACCGGGGCATCCGTCGCGACAATCGTCTCGGCTTTTTTCTCGACAATCGCGTTGGAAATCTCGCCATATTTGGCTGCGAACGTGCCGCCGAAGCCGCAGCAGACGTCCGAATCCTTCATTTCCACAAGGGTGAGTCCTTGCACCGTGCCCAGCAGGGCGCGCGGTTGGTCCTTGATCCCCATCTCGCGCAGGCCTGAGCAGGAGTCGTGATAGGTCACAGCGCGTGGGAAAGTGGCGGTAACCGAGGTCACCCCCAGCACATCGGTGAGGAAGCTCACCAGTTCGTGGCATTTGGCGGCAAACACATTGGCGCGATCCGCCAGATTGGGATCATCGGCAAAAAGCTCGGGATAATGCTTGGCCATCATGCCCCCGCAGGAGCCAGACGGCGCGACCACATAATCGCAACCTGCAAAAGCATCAATCACTTGGGTGGCAATGGCTCGTGTCGTGGCTCGGTCGCCGGAGTTGAACGCCGGTTGCCCGCAGCACGATTGCGAGGGCACAACCACCTCGCAGCCCGCATCTTCAAGCAATTTCACCGCTGAAAAGCCGATACTCGGTCGAAAAAGATCCACCAGACAGGTGACAAACAGGCCGACGCGGGGTTTTGGGGTGACAATTTGGCTCATGGACTGTGACCTGACTGGAATTGAATCAAAACCAGCTTGCATGTTAGCTTCGATTTCTTCATCTATGGTGAGCTTATCGCGTCCGTCAATGCTTACAATCGCAAACCGTCACGGACACGATGGTCATCAAGAGGCCTGACATGAACGCCATTCCTTTTCCGCTTCCCGATGCCTCGATTGTCGCGCGCCGCGAGGTGATCATTGCTGCGCTGTCGAAGCTGGTTGCGCCTGATTGCCTCATCACCTCTGAGGATGAGCGCCGCGCCTTTGATACGGACGCGCTGACCGCCTATCGCCGCCTGCCGCTCGCCGTTGTTTTGCCGCACACCACCCAAGAGGTGAGCGCGGTGATGCGCTATTGCTCCGAAAACAATGTGAAAATCGTACCGCGCGGGGCAGGAACCTCGCTCGCGGGCGGGGCCATTCCGCAGGAAGACGCCATCGTCATCGGCATCGGCAAGATGACGAAAATTCTCGATGTGAATTACCCCAACCGCTCGATGGTGGTGGAGGCGGGCGTCACCAACCTCGGCATTACCAATGCGGTCTCGGGTGATGGGTTTTTCTATGCGCCAGACCCCTCATCGCAATTGGCCTGCACCATTGCGGGCAATATCGGTATGAATTCGGGCGGCGCCCATTGCCTGAAATATGGCGTCACCATCCACAACATTCTTGGCGTCAAAATGGTGCTGGTTGATGGCACCATTGTCGAGATCGGTGGCGATTATCTGGACGCCGAGGGGCTGGATTTCTTGGGGCTGATCATTGGCTCCGAAGGCCAGCTCGGAATCGTCACGGAAGCCACCGTGCGCATTCTGCGCAGCGCCGAGGGCGCGCGCCCCGTATTGTTCGGCTTCTCCGCCAGCGAGGAAGCAGGCGCCTGTGTCTCCGCCATTATCGCAGCGGGCATCATCCCCGTCGCTATGGAATTCATGGACAAGGAAGCCATCGTCATTTGCGAGGCTTTTGCCCATGCGGGCTATCCCTTGGAAGCCGAGGCTCTGCTCATCATCGAGGTCGAAGGCTCAGATGTTGAGATGGACGCGCAGCTCGCGCGCATTATTCATATTGCCAAGCAGCACAATGTGCAGACGGTGAAAGAATCCAAATCCGCACTCGAAACCGCGCTCATCTGGAAGGGCCGCAAATCCGCCTTTGGCGCAACGGGTCGCGTGGCGGATTATATCTGTATGGATGGCACCGTGCCGCTCGGGCAATTGTCGCATGTCTTGAAACGCACCGGCGAAATTTGCGCCAGTTACGGTCTGCGCGTCGCCAATGTGTTCCACGCAGGCGACGGCAACATGCACCCGCTGATCCTTTACAATGTCAATGATCCGGACGAACAGGCGAAAGCCGAAGAGGCGGGAAATGACATTCTGAAACTCTGCGTTGAAGTCGGCGGCTGCCTCACCGGCGAACATGGTGTTGGCATTGAAAAGCGCGATCTCATGCGCTTCCAGTTCAACAATGTTGATCTTGATCAGCAGATGAAAGTGCGCGGTGTGTTTGATCGCCTGTGGCTGCTCAACCCCGCCAAAGTGTTCCCGCTTGATGGAAGAAATGTCGCGTGAATCCGACCACTGAAACCCACGCCGCTGAGCTTATCGTTGAGGCCCGCGCGAACAAAACGCCGCTGCATATCCAAGGCGGTGGCACACGCTCATCAATAGGCCGCCCCTTGGGCGAACTGCCTGTGCTTTCCACCAAAGCCTTGAGCGGCATCACTCTGTTTGAGCCGTCTGAATTGGTGATTGCCGCCAAGCCCGGCACGAGCATGGCTGAGGTCAATGCGGCCATCTCCAGCGCCAATCTGATTTTCCCGTTTGAACCGGCCGATTATCGCGCGCTTCTTGGCACGACGGGCGAGCCGACCATGGGCGGTTTGGCCGCAACCAACACGTCCGGTCCGCGCCG
>Ga0209023_10005183_pt1 | contig 14389 bp, 16 predicted proteins | sample LakOneMetagenome_FD_187468 | JGI IMG/M metagenome (GOLD analysis project Ga0209023, IMG submission 187468) | Freshwater and sediment microbial communities from Lake Erie, Canada (SPAdes) (version 2) | ecosystem: Environmental > Aquatic > Freshwater > Lentic | place: Lake Erie, Canada...
TGATCCACCCTCTCTGAATTGGTCCACCTTGAAGTATGTCTTCGGACAGGGAGAAGGAGGATCAGAATGCCGAGAAAGCGCCATAAGCCTGAGGAGATTGTCGCCAAGTTGCGGCAGGTTGACGTGCTGGTGTCGCAAGGCCAATCGGTTGCGGACGCGGTCCGTTCGATCGGCGTGACGGAGGTTACCTACTACCGCTGGCGTCAGGAGTTCGGCGGCCTGAAGAGCGATCAGGTCAAGCGGTTGAAGGACCTCGAGGCTGAGAACGCCCGGCTTCGGCGCGCCGTCTCCGATCTGACGCTGGACAAGATGATTCTGGCGGAGGCGGCTCGGGGAAACTACTGAGCCCCGCGCGTCGCCGTGCGGCCATCGATCATGTTCGAGGCCAGCTGAACGTGTCCGAGCGCCGGGTCTGCCGGGCGCTCGGACAGCACCGCTCGACGCAACGCCGTATCCCGACGGGGCGGGAAGATGAAGAGCGGCTGACGGTCGACATCGTTGAACTCGCTCGCCAGTACGGCCGCTACGGCTACCGGAAGATCGCCGAGCTTCTGCGATCGACGGCGGGCTGGTCGGTCAGCGACAAACGGGTCGAGCGGATCTGGCGACGCGAGGGGCTGAAGGTCCCAAAGAAGCAGCCGAAGCGGGGTCGGCTCTGGCTCAACGATGGATCCTGCATCCGTCTACGCGCCGAGCGGCCGAACCATGTCTGGTCCTACGACTTCGTCGAGGACCGCACGCATGAGGGCAGGAAGTATCGCATGTTGAACATCGTCGACGAGTTCACGCATGAGTGCCTGGCAATCCGGATCAATCGGAAGCTCAAATCCGTCGACGTCATCGAGGTTCTGTCGGACCTGTTCATCCTGCGTGGTGTGCCTGGTCATGTTCGGTCGGACAATGGACCGGAGTTCGTGGCCAAGGCCGTGCAGGAATGGATCGCGGCGGTTGGCGCCAAGACCGCCTATATCGCTCCCGGCAGTCCATGGGAGAACGGCTTCATCGAGAGCTTCAACGCGCGTCTGCGTGACGAACTGCTCGACGGCGAAATCTTCTACACGCTGGCCGAAGCGCGCATCGTCATCGAGAGCTGGCGTCGTCACTACAACACCGTCAGGCCGCATGGATCGCTTGGCTACAAGCCGCCAGCCCCCGAGGTCTTCATCCCATGGTCTCGGCCCGCGTTGCCGCCGAGGCCGTCAATGAACTAACATTGAAACCGGACCAGTCAGAAAGGGCCGATCACTGTTCCTGGTCTCACTGTACGTTTTGCTTGAGAGGACTTCTTGATCTGAAGGGTGTGGGCCACGAGTATCGACGCTTACCATCGGAGCGCATCGTCGCTGATTTTTTCCAGGTACGATCGCTCGGCGCCAGATCGGTCACACTAGCTGATGAGGATCTGCTCGGGGCGAACGACGCCCGTGCGCTCTCTGTTGTTGAGACGTTTGAGACGTTGGCTCGGAGCTTGGGTGATCCGATTGCCTTTGATGCAAGCGCTACCGTTCACTCGATCTTTTCGGCTAGCAGGCCTCGTGATTTACAGCTTGCTCGGGAAGACTTGATACGTCGACTAAAATTATCTGGCCTGAGGAAAATTTTTCTCGGCGTAGAGTCCGGTTCGGACAGCCAGTTAAAGCGCTATGCAAAGGGCCACACACGGCACGAGGCGCAGGAGGCCATTAGAATTCTGAGGCGTCACGGTGTGGCAGTCGAGCTTGGATGGATAATGTTTGACCCTCTTTGCACGTTAGATGAGATACACGAGAATGTCGGGTTCCTCTTGGCCAGCGATACTGCCGATGCGACATCGTATTTGTTCAATGAATTGCGACTTCAGCGGGACACTCACTACCAACATTTGCTAGATGTTCATCGACAGCGGTCGGGATCAAGCGATGCTTTGTACGACACCCACTTCGATCGGGACACACTGAGCTTTCGGTACTCGTATGCCGATGCTGATGTCGCTAGCCTGGTTAAGTGCGCTCGGGAATGGCAGGACATTTTACGCCCAATTCACTACCCGCTAAAAAATCTGACACGTTACGGCGTGTCAGGTGAGCTTAGCGACCATATCTCTGAGCCTCGCGCAATTCTTACCGACCTTCGGCGAAACATGTGCGCCGCATTAGTATCAGAAATCGAAATCCTCGCCGGCGCTGGTTCAAGAGATTCGGAGAGTATGACCAGCTTCGTCGTGTCGGCCGCGCAGCGAGTAGTTGAATGGTCAGAAACGCTTCCTGATTACCTGAAGGGCATCGAGATCGTTCACGTGCTCCTAGAAGGTGCACGCACTGCAATCGCACCTACTCGTCGCGGCGAGAATATCCAATTGACCAATAGGGCTTCGAACCAAGATATTCGTTGAGCTTCGTCCCGATCAATTCAGCAATTTTCTTCGCCGGTTCGATACCCAAGCAGTCGTATCGGGCAACGTCGTTTCGATACTCCGAGGCGTCCCCTCTGTTTTCCTTGGCATACACAAGAGCCTTGAAGATAATCTGCAACTCCTCGGCCGCTTCGCAAAGCCTGGCTTCAGGGGTCTCCTTCTTTTCCATTTCCTCTAGCAGATGAGGTATCTCCGCAGTTATCCCTCCGAGCACATCGAGCATGATCTCATGCTCTGCTGATTTCTTAGCTTGCTTTACGTACTTGCCTGCGCGTCGCGGCAAATCCATCAAGCGAACTTCTCCGATCTCGTGGAACAAGGCCATGAGCAAAACTTTTTTGAGATCCACCTTCTCATCAATGAAGTCCGAAAGAATTACGGCAAACAGCGCGGTCTCGAAACAATGGTCCGATATGCTTTCCGGGTCTGGGATTCCCGCGAGTATCCACCCCGCGCGCTTGACCTTTGTAAGTGCGTTGAGCTCCATAAAAAGCGTCAGCACCCGCTCAGCATCAAATTTCTTTTCATCTGTCATAGGCGTACCTGCTCTGCATTTGCGCAGTATACCTGTTCGCTCGCCCCCTTTGCAATCAAATGAGACGGATTGTGTCGGCATTGAAAATTTGGAAATGCCTTTCCCATCGACAGCGTCTCGATCCTAACGATTTGACCGCCAGCCAAAGCGAGGCGATCGAAAAGGCCGCGCACGCGCGGCTTTCGTGTTTTGGAGCTACTCCACTCCGGCGTCATCCTCGGCGTACGGGGGCAGCAACTTCAGCGCGCCTTTCCAGTGCTCGCCGATCGGAATGGCGTTGAGCTTCACCGAAACGCCCTCGCCATTGTCACGTTTCTACGCCGAGCCGACCGTCGACCATTCTTTGTTGCCGGGGCCAGTCTTGGCACGCACAACGTAGTCGGGCTGCCGGATTTCGGATTTCCTACGCGTTGGCTGCGTGGTCGTATCCACTGCGGACATGGGAATCCTCCTCTGCTGTGTCCGCTGTAAAGTATAATATAAACAGAAACATAGAGGAGGTTTAGATGCCCACAGCCAGCGGCTACCGAATCGACTTCGACGCCGTCAAACGCGCCGTTTCGATGGGCGATGTGATCATGTATCTGTGCATACCCGGCCTCAAGCAGAGGTCGCCGCGCCAGTGGAAAGGCACATGCCCCTTCTGCAAGGGAGCAGATTGCTTCGTCGTCAGCCAGGACGGCGGTCGCGACAAAACCGGCGCATTCAATTGCTTCAAGTGCCCGGCCGGTGGCGATCAGATCGAACTTGTCTCGTTGATGCGTGGCAATCTGCGCAGAGACCAGCAAGGCGTATTCGCCGCCGCGAAGGAGCTACATGATCGCTTCATGTCGGGTGAAGAAGACGGCCAGAAGGGCGCGGACAGTTCCAACGCTTCCCCCCAGCCCCAAAGAGAGAAGCGGCAAGGGTTCGACCCGGAGGCTTATGCGAAGACGCTCGACCCGGCGCACGAGGCACTGACAGGATTGGGCCTCGACCCCGAAACCTATCGTGAATGGAAGTCGGGATATGCCGGCTCAGGCGTCAATCGTGGGCGCTTGGCGCTGCCGGTCGTCGCAAAGGACGGAGCAATCGTCGGCTTCATCGGCCGAGCGTTGAAAGAAGAAAGTCCGGCGCTGATCTTTCCGAACGGCCTTGATCCGCAAGCCCACATATTCGGAGCGGATCGGGTGGGCGACGGACATCTGACGCTCGTCCGCGATCCGGTTGTCGTGCTTCAGGCCTCCGAGTCGGGGTGCTCGAACGTGGTGTGCTTTCTCACCGACGAGGTTTCGGCATTGCAGCTTGAAAGCCTCGCCGCGCTCATGGACGAGCGGAAGTGTTCCAGCCTGTCCTTCTATTGATCTTGTCGAGCCTCGCCTTGTGCGAGGCTCTTTCTTATTCCGGCGGCTTGACGGCCGAGCAGCCTAAGCCTTTGCTGTCGAGATTGTTACTCCGGATCAGACAGGGGCTGTCATGTATCGGGTTGCAGCATTTTCTCTCGCCGCTTGTCTTTCCGCGTTCCAGCCCGCCGCCGCACAAGTGATCGCCGGCGACAACGCATTACTAGAGCAATTGGTGCCGGAGTCCTTCAAGTTCGAGGCATCGGCCGTCGCTTCAAAAGTCGACATGTTCAACTGGCGCACGAATGTCTCCTACACGCTCGCCAACAATAGCGGCATGAACCTCTACATGGGGATCATGATGGGCTCGGTAGCGATCGGCTCTTGTTCGCAAGTGAATAACGCGCGCGGCGGCCTGCAGCTCTTGCCTGGCCCAAACGCAATCGCCTACGCGGTCAATCTCAGTGTCGGGACGCCGCGCCCGGTCTATGTGCCGGCCGGCGGAAAAGTTACCGGGATACTCGCCGCAGAAGAATGTTCCGCCGCGAACCCCGGCTCGCCGACCGCGCCGCTGACGTTGTCGCTGATGATCGGAAAGAGCGAGTCTCGCAAGTCGATGGTTCAAATATCCGTATCGGCTGAGGCACCGATCCGACAGGTGCGCGAGCAATAGACCGAATGAGAGACCCATACGAAATTCTTGGCGTTCCACGCGGCGCAAGCTTCGAGGAGATTCGTGCGGCCTATCGACGTGCCTGCAAGACCCGTCACCCTGATATGGGCGGCTCGCACGAGCAAATGGTCGAGCTGAATACGGCCTATGCGCGAATTCTCGACGAACTGAAACACGGTGCGCAGTCTGGCGCGGGACGCGCAAGCGAGGAGCCACGAGCCAGGCAGAGCGACGCCGGCGGGCGCTGGCGCGCGAGTGCGGCCGACATCGACGAGGAGCTGGACAATCTTCGACGCGCGTCGGAAACGCTGGACGAGCGCCTTCGCGCCATGCGTCAGGAAGCGTGGCGCGAAGGCGAAAAGATTGTTTGGGCCAAGCTCACTTGGGACGACCTTGTGCGCTTTTTCGTCAACCTCGCACGCAGCGGGATCAAGGGGCTTGCGACGCTGTTCGCGGCCTTGGTCGGCATCGGCTCGATTTTGGTCGAGGCGAATTTTATTTCCGCGCTCGTCATTCTCGGTTCCGGCATCGGCTTGTTTCTGTCGCTCGCGTTGAAAAGCGACAAAGGCGGATTCATGTCGGCCGGCTTGCTACTGTTCGGCCTCGCGACGATATGGCTGCCGCCGGTGCGCGCTGCATTGTTCGGGTGGCCGCTTGCAACGATCTCTGTCCTCGTCTGCCTCGGACTGATTTTCAAATTCGCGCACGAGGGCGGCGTCGCCGGATTGATGACGGGCGGCGTGCTCGCGCTGTTTATGATCGGCGCGATAGTCGACGACCCGCATCGGGAGCGGCAGGCGGCTCAGAACGCGCCGATCCGCCAGCCGGCGCAAACGTCCGCGCCAGCGCCTGCCGCACTGCCGCCGGACGCGCAAAGCAACGCAAGTCAGCAACGAATGCCCCCCGGCCCGACTGTGATCGGGCGTGCGCCACCCCCGCCGCCGGTCGCTGCTCCTGAACTGAGGACGCTCATAGCGTCCCAAGGAGCGATATTGAAATTCGTGAGTGGCGTTTCTTATCGACTGAAAGTCCGCGCCGGACGCACGACCTCTCTCTTAGTCTCGGATGGTCAGATCGGTTTTTCCGATGACGGTCGCAATCCTCGCGACTGCGTCGCATCGCTCGAACTTTCGATACCCGCAGCTTCGTCACCTTATGCCGAAACCACCGAGATCATTCGAGCCTGCGCTGGCGATGCGGTCGCACGAGTCGTCGATATTCGTTAATTGAAAGGTGCGCCGATGAAGCTCAAATTTTCGATTTTCGTTCTCGCTTGTCTCTCCGTTGCGGGATGTCTTATCCCGGATGACTACACCCTTGAACTCTCAGTGCCTGACGCTCAGCATGTCGCCTGGACGTTCGATGGGAAGTGGCAGCTCATCCTACCGGGCTTCGACCCAAGGCGCGACACCCTTCCGCCGAATGACGTGGCCGGCTTCACGCGTGAATTGATGCAGATTCCAGGATCAAAGAGCGGTTCATACGAAAAGGCGACGACATGGCGGCACTCGATTTCGTGGTCGGGTACGCTCGCCGCGAACAGCAATCAGCTGCCCAGAATAGCTTTCCCATCGACGCGCGCTCCGGAGCCAATGGATAGCGATTGGCTCATTCGGATCGTCGCCCAAAGGCCGAATGTCGTCACGATTGAGACGCCGAAAGGTGGCGATCCGACGACGCTGCGCCAGTTCCAAGAATTAGGGTACAAATCGAAGGGCGTTTTCACCATCAAGACTCCGGCGCGCTTCGAGCAGCTTTCTGGCCCGACCCTCTCAAAATCATGGTTCGGGAATTCGTACTCGGCCACATTAAATCTTATGTCTGATCAACCCATCTCAATACGACTGACGTTCTAGCTGGCGAATTCTGATCATGACCATGTACATGACAAAGGTCTGGGGCTTCGACGCGCCAGTCGGCCCGTTGCAGTTTAGTACGCAAGGCTGGCGCGACAACGCGCGGGCGGAGTTGAAAGCCGGTGATCTTGTTGTGCTCGTTGGCACCAAAGGCGACCCAACAGCTCCAAAGGATCAGGGACGCATTTTGGGGATAATGGAGCCGACGACCGAAGTCGTCATGTCCCTCGATTTTGAAATGGAGACGCGCCCGCACGACTTTGATGATGCCGGGCAGTATCGTTGGCCCTATGGCCTTCTGAATCGCCGCGCCTGGCGCTTCTTGGATCCTCGGCCTTTGCTCGAAGAAATCTCATCCCGTCACTTCTATATGAACTCTGCCCTTGGCCTTGTTGAGCTGACAGCCCCTGAAATAGCTGAGCTGGCAAAATACCCCCGAGAGGAAGTGGAGGTCCGCGCGCCAACAAAGGCCTACGCTCGCGTGCATGGAAGCGAGGCCGCGCGACGCCGAGGAGCGCCGCCGCCTACGACAACGCGGACGGGGGTCATGCATTTGCGTGCCGCGCCTGCCTATACGTATCTGATGAAGGTCGAAGGCGCAGTAGAAGATGCTCATAAAGTTGGATGGGCTTTTGACTATCGCGCACGGCAACGAGGTTTCAATTCCGCTGCGTTGCCGCAACTCGGAGGGCTTCGTTATCGAACCCTCATGTTTGAATTGTGGGATACTGCCCGGAATGCGTTCGCTATGGAGCAGGCGCTTCTCCGCCAATTTGACACCGCACGTCATCCTGCAAATCGAGAGATCATCCATGGCGTACCTCAGTCGAATTTGGAAACCGCATGGGTCAATCAACTTCAGATCACCAGGAGATCAGCGAAACGATAGCCCCCGGAAAAACACCGTCGCCCGGTGTGCCTCTAGGTTCCTCGACAGTGGCTTTTGTCGAGGACGGGACGTTTTGAGAGATTGATCCTTTGTCAGACTTAGGCACGGCATGGACCATGGAAAAGGCCAATCTATCCGCGCGCGACAATGCGCTTTACGGGATGCTTCACGCATCCCGCGACGATATTGCGATCGCTCGATCGTGCGCACGCCACATTAGAAAAAAAGGCTGGCATACCTACGCATTTATGAGGCGAGGAAGCGTTCGAATTCAGCAAATCTCTTTCACGACAACGTTGATCGTTGCATACGCCCGACCGTTCGCAACGGGGCGCGGAAATATCAATCTTCCCACGCGGCTGATCAAATACGGAAACGATGAAAAGGCGCTGCACAAGCGTCTCCTCCGATTGAGGGACAAGGAATACGCGCACTCGGATGCGTCTAGTTACAACGTGACGCCCTACAAAGGCTTGATCAAAAGTGTTGAAAGCATTCGGGACGTGTATTTCAGCCCGACCGAAATCGACTTTTTCATACACATGACGGACGGGCTAATGACGAGAATTGCCGATCGGATGGAGCAATTGCGTCTTGGCGGTTCAGCATTCGAGCGCGCAAATTCAATCTTGCCTCACTCCCCGGCCGTGACCGATCGGCGCGACCCTTGTGCTTACCGCTAGATACCCCCTCTCAGTTCGTCGAGAATGTTCGCCCAATCACGGTATAGCGCCACCCGTTCGGGCCAGTATTTTGCTCGATTGTAGGTTCGCCGAATTTCGTCTTGATCCTGATGACCAAGCGCCGCTTCGACGACATCGGGATTGAACTGACGCTCATTCAAAAGCGTGCTCGCTGTCGCGCGAAAGCCGTGCGCTGTCATTTCATCGGGCCCAAATCCCATTCGGCGCAGCGCCGAGTTGAAGGCGTTTTCGGACAATGGGCGCGCGCCCGATCGTATCGACGGAAAGATCAGATCGCCGTGCTTTGATATGTCCCAAACCCGCTTCAACGCGTCGATCGCTTGCGGTGACAACGGCACCTCATGCGGACGGCGCATTTTCGTGCGCTCGGCAGGAATGCGCCAGATCGCTTTCTCAAAATCGATTTCGTCTCTCTTCGCTCCCCGCACTTCGCCGGGGCGAGCGATTGTCAGCGCCAAGAATTGCAACGCCGCCGTGATCGTCGGCCAGCCGTCGTAAGCATCGATCGCGCGCATCAAATGCCCGAGCTTGCGTTCGTCGATGATCGCCGCCCGATTCTGTACGATCGGCCGCAAGAGCGCGCCTCTCAGGGCTTGGGTTGGATCGCTCGCCGCCCGCTGTGTCACGATCGCACATCGAAAGACGGAGCCGATCACGCCGCGGAGCCGGCGCGCGCTCTCGCGTCGTCCGGTTTTCTCGACTAGCTGAAGCACCTCTAGGATTTCCGCCGGGGCGATTTCGGCGATCGGGCGCTTGGAGAGCGGTTTCGCCAGATCGGTAAGAAGCCATGTCGTCTTCGAGATCGTCGCTTCCGCCGCCCGGCTGGCCTTCATGCGCTCTATGAACTCATCGGCGACCAGCCCGAACGTCGTCTCCATGACCCGGCGCTGCTCGGCCTTGTCGCCCTTGCGCTTGTCGGACGGATCGATTCCGTTCGCGAGCAGGCGCTTTGCTTCGTCCCGTCGTTTGCGGGCGTCGAGCAGCGAGATCGCCGGATAAGGGCCGAGCCCGAGCATTTTCTGCGTGCCGCGATGGCGGTACCGCAGCCGCCAGTATTTTCGGCCATTGGGCTGTATGAGCAGATGCAGGCCGTCGCCGTCGGCGATTTTGTACGCTTTTTCACGCGGCGCGGCCTTTTGAACGGCCAGGGCGGACAGCGCCATGAGGGTACCTCCGAATGAGGGCTCACACTGAGTCCTCGACGGTACTCTCAAAATCGGGAGATGCAAGGCACCCCTAAGTGCCGCCATGTCGCCGATTCTCTATCTAAGTGATTGATTTTGAAGAATGTATGTTCAGCTATGAGGTTCTATAAGGGGAACCAATGGTGCCCAGGGGCGGAATCGAACCACCGACACTGCGATTTTCAGTCGCATGCTCTACCAACTGAGCTACCTGGGCGTCGCCGGCGAACCGGACGGGTCGGCTTATAGGAATAGCGGCTGCGCTTGGCAAGCGCATTTCGCCTTGTGGCGGTCAATCCTCGTCCGAATTCCGCAGGATGGATGGCGTCTCGCCGTCGTCGTCGGCGTCGGACGCGCCGGGAATGGCATAGCCGCCCTTCAGCCAGCGGTTGAGGTCCACGTCCGCGCACCGCTTCGAGCAGAAGGGGCGGTAGCGCTCGACTGCCGGCTTTTTGCAGATCGGGCAGGCGCGCGCGGGCGCAGGCTTGTCTGGCGTGGTCATGGAAAGGCTCTCAGGCCCGGTTGGCCCAGGCGAGCCGCGCCGGATAGCCGTCGCCCAGCAGCAATGACTGCGTCTCGTAGAGCGGCAGTCCGACCACGGAGGAATAGGAGCCTACAAGTTTGGCAACGAAGGCCCCTGCAAGGCCCTGGATCGCGTAGCCGCCGGCCTTGCCGCGCCATTCGCCGGACGCCAGATAGGATTCGATCTCAGCAGATGACAGGCGCTTGAAGCGAACGCGCGATTCGACGATGCGCTTGCGCTCGGCGCCGCGCGGGGTGATCAGCGCCAGGCCGGTGTAGACGCGGTGCTGGCGGCCCGACAGCAGCCGCAGGCAGTCGCCCGCCTCCTCCAGCAATTCGCATTTGGGCAGGATGCGGCGCCCGACCGCGACTACCGTGTCGGCGGCGACGATGAAGCTCTCGCCGATCTCGGGCCGCGCCTCAGCGATGCGGCGGGCGGCCTGCGCCTTCTCGACGGCCAGACGCTGCGCGAGCACGCGCGGCAATTCGTTCTTCTTCGGAATTTCGTCGACGTCGGCCGGCAGCAGCGCGTCGGGTTCGAGCCCGATCTGCTGCAGGAGCTCGAGGCGACGCGGCGAAGCCGATGCCAGCACGAGCTTGGGACGCCAGGCGGAACCCTTGTCTGTCACGTCTGCGCGCCCCGCAAGATCAGGCGATTACTTGAAGCGATAGGTGATGCGGCCCTTGGTCAGGTCGTAGGGCGTCATCTCGACAAGAATGCGGTCGCCGGTGAGAACGCGGATACGGTTCTTGCGCATCTTGCCGGCTGTGTGCGCAATGATCTCGTGATCATTCTCGAGCTTCACGCGGAAGGTCGCGTTGGGCAGGAGTTCGGTCACGACGCCGGGAAATTCGAGGAGTTCTTCCTTCGCCATCTGGATCCTTTTGGCGCCCCTTGCGGACGCAGAAAAGCCGGGTCATGTCGAACGCCCCGGCCAAGTCGCGCGGACCCTAATCGAGAAAGACCGGTTTGTGAACCACGCTCGCCGCGCTTTCCCCGTCAGGCTGCGGGCTCGGCCGCAGCGGCTTTCGCGGCAGCCTCATCGGCGGCCACATAGCGGTTGTGGCTGCGCACCGAAAACGGGATCAGCGCGAGATAGACGACGCAGAGCGCAGCCAGCATTTCCATGGGATAGGTGGCCAGCAGAAGGAGAACGGCTGCGACGCCGAAGAGAACGAAGACCACATATTCGCGCGGCACGCGGCCGATTTTCTTGCCGGAATAATGCGGTATGCGGCTCGCCATCAGAAAGGCGACGAACAGAAGGAAGGCGATATGCCATGGAGCATAGGCCTTGCCGGCGGGCACGCCGAGCTCGCTGAGATTGAGATAGAGCGGCAGGAGGGCAAGGCAGGCGCCTGCGGGCGCAGGCATGCCGACAAAGAAATTGGCGGTCCAGGCGGGCCGGTCGGGATCGTCGATCATCGTGTTGAAGCGGGCGAGGCGAAGTGCTGCGGCAGTCGCGAAAACCAGCGCCGCAAACCAGCCGAGGCTTTTGATTTCGTGGAGATTCCACATGTAAAGGATCAGCGCGGGCGCCACGCCGAAGTCGACGAAATCGGCCAGCGAATCGAGTTCTGCGCCGAAGCGGGAGGTGCCTTTCAGGGCGCGCGCGATGCGTCCGTCGAGCCCATCGAGAATGGCGGCGGCGACGATGGCGTAGACGGCGGTCTGGAACCGGCCCTCGATGGCGAAGCGGATGGCCGTCAGCCCCATGCACAGGGCCAGCAGGGTCACGAGATTGGGCAGGATGATGCGGATCGGCACCGCCTTGAAACGGCGGCGCCGGTGCGGCTGTTCAATCGCATCCGGGGCTGTGTCGAGCGGGGCGGGCTGGTCCATCGGCGCGGACAATAGGCGGCGTCGTCCCGCGGGACAAGGCTAGGCGCCGCGCAGGAGGCGGGCGACGCCGCTCCACGCGCCAGCTGCCAGCGCCACGCCCAGACTGGCCGCCAGCCATGGCGCCGGCGGAAGCTCGAAGCGGAAAAGCGGCGCAAGCAGCGGCGTCGCCACCACGGCGGCCAGCAGCACGCCCGCAACGAGCGCGATCATCCAGAAGACCTTGCGGCGCTCATCGAGAAAGGAGGAGCTGGGTTCGGCGGCGGTAGCGAAAGCCAGCGCCAGATTTCCGCAGACCAGCGCGGCATAAGCGGCCGCGCGCGCCTGATCGGGGGGCAGCGCATGGTTCAGGGCAAACAGATACAGCCCGTAGACGGCGGCGAGCAGCACGAGCCCATCGAGAAGCCCAAGCCCGATGTGGCGCAGGCCGAACAGGGCCTCGCCACGCGGGCGCGGCGGGCGGCTCATCGCCCCGCGCGCGCCCGGCTCTCCCTCGAACACCAGCGCGCAGACAGGATCGATGACCAGTTCCAGCATCATCACATGCGCGGGATACAGGATCGGCGGCAGGCCCATCAGAATCGGCAAGAGCGCGAGGCCCGCCACCGGAACGTGAATGGCGCAGATGTAGATCAGCGCCTTGCGTAGATTAGCGAAGATACGGCGGCCAAGCCGCACGCCGCCGACGATCGACGCGAAATTGTCGTCGAGCAGGACGATGTCGGCCGCCTCGCGCGCAACGTCGGAGCCGCGCCCGCCCATGGCGATGCCGGCATCGGCCGCTTTCAGCGCCGGCGCATCGTTGACGCCATCCCCCGTCATGGCGACGACATGGCCGAGCGACCGGAAGCCTTCGACCAACGCCAGCTTCTGCTCAGGCCGCACACGCGCGAACACGCGCACCGCGGCGAGGCGCGCGCGCAGCTCGTCGGCGGCAAGCGTCGCAAGCTCAGCGCCGGTGAGCACGCCCGCCTCGCAATCGAGACCGGCCTCGCGCGCGATCGCCAGGGCGGTCGATGGATGATCTCCCGTTATCATCGCAACCGACATGCCTGCGCCGCGCGCCTCCGCAATCGCCTGCGGCACGTCCGCGCGCAGCGGATCGCGGAACGCGACGAGCCCCTCGAATCGGAAGACCTGCGCTTCCGGCGCGCGGGCGAGATCGAAATCCGCGCAGGAGGCCACTGCCAGCACACGCAAGCCCCCTTCCGCAAAACCATGCAGGGACGCGCCGACGGCTGCTCTGTCAGCGGGCGACATCGCGCAGAGTTCGAAGATCGCCTCGGGCGCGCCTTTGGCGGCGGCCAGCGCGCCATCGCCGCTTCGCCAGGCGTGAATGAAGGCGAGCAGATCCGGCCGCAGCGGATAGGTGCGCAGCGAATTCGCGGGATCGAGCACGCAGCCTGCGCCGGGGCCCAGACGGTGCAGCGCGCGGTCCATCGGGTCAGACGGTTCGGTCGCGCAGGCGCGGATCGCTGTTTGCTGCAGGCTCCCGAGCTGCGGCGGCGGAGCCCCCTGCCCGCGCCAGGCGGCTTCGCCGGCGGCCAGCGCTGCGACTTCCATCCTGTTCTGGGTCAGCGTGCCGGTCTTGTCGACGCAGAGCATGCTGACCGCGCCCAGCGTCTCGATGACGGCGGACCGGCGCGCCAGCACATTGTGCTGCGCCAGCCGCCAGGAGCCGAGCGCCAGAAAGACGACCAGCACCATCGGAAATTCTTCGGGCGTCAGCGCGATCGCGAGCGTCAGCCCGGCAAGACCCGCTTCGATCCAGTCGCCGCGAAACCACCAATAGGCGACCGCGACAAGCGCGCAGAAGCCGAGCGCGCAGGCGCCCAGCCAGCCGACCACAGCGCGCATGGCCTGCTGCAACGGCGTCTGGCCCTGCTCTATCGCCGACAGGGAGCCGCCGATGCGGCCGAGCCGCGTGGCGTGGCCCGTGCGCAAGGTCAGCAGCGTCGCCTGACCCTGCGTCGTCATCGTGCCGGCGAAGACCACGGACGACGGCTCGCCCGGCTCCGGGTCAGTCGTCATGTCGGGGCGCCCGACGTCCGGGGATTTGAGCACGGGCGCGGATTCGCCTGTCAGGACGGATTCATCGACCGCCAGAACGTCGCCGCGCAGGATGAGGGCGTCCACGGGAACGCGTTCGCCTTCGCCGACCAGCACGAAATCGCCCGGCGCGATCTCGCGCGCCGGAATGCGGCGCTCGCCGCCGGCGCGAAGCACGCGCGCCGTGGGCGCGGCGAGCGAGCGCAATGCGGCCAGCGCGCGCTCGTTGCGGGATTCCTGCACCACCACGAGCGCGATCGACAGCAGCGCGCCGCAGACGAGCAGCGCGCCCTCGCCGAGGTTGCCGAGCATGAGGTAGAGGGCAGCAGCCGCGAGCAGCATCGCGAACATCGGTTCGGACAGCGTCGATCCGATGATCCGCGCGACGCTGCGGCTGCGCTGCGCTTCGATCTCGTTGAAGCC
>Ga0209023_10005185_pt1 | contig 14381 bp, 14 predicted proteins | sample LakOneMetagenome_FD_187468 | JGI IMG/M metagenome (GOLD analysis project Ga0209023, IMG submission 187468) | Freshwater and sediment microbial communities from Lake Erie, Canada (SPAdes) (version 2) | ecosystem: Environmental > Aquatic > Freshwater > Lentic | place: Lake Erie, Canada...
ACGTCCAGATCACACCCTCAGCGACTACGGGAGTTGCGGATGATTTGGGCTTCAAATAGTGCGACGGGTCGGCGACGAATTTCACGCGGCATCCAGCGCTGCAGAAATGATAGGCGTGGCCGTCATGGTCGGCGTGATGCGCCGTCGTGGCAGGATCAACGCTCATGCCGCACACCGGATCGGTCACCTTGCCAGCCAAATTATGGCTGTCGGCGGCGGTGCCGTGGCCATGCGACGGGCTGTTCGGTTGTGGGGCATCACGCATTGCTTTGGTCCTGCTGCGTTGTGCCCGATTCCGACACAAATCCACCCGAGCGCGATGTGGATTTGCCGTCCATCACGTCAAACTCCCCGAAGGTGCGAGAGTTCCAAGCCACGCCACCAGCGCGAGGATCGTCGCGCCGAGTGTCGCCTCGAAGTACAAGCTGCGGCGCAGTGCGATGCCCAACGCAGCACCAGACACCAGCGCCGATTGCAGATCGGGGGTCAGGCGATAGCGGTTGAGCGCCGCCAATCCGAGCATCACTGCGAACAACACAAGCTTGACCAGCAAGAGCTGGCCGTAGCGCGACGCGGGTAACTCAGACAGATGCACGGGGCCAATCAGTATTAGGCCGTTGACCACGCCGGTGAGCAACAGCGTGGCGACCATTATCGATCCGGGCAGCGCGAACGCGGCGAGGGCGGTGTACAGCGGTGTGCCGCGCGCGCCGGAAAGTTTGCCGGCCGAGCCCACCAGTATCAGCAGCGCCGCCAGCGCGCCTATCCATACGCCCGCCGCCCACAAATGCAGTATATCGGCAACCAGATGAAGTTGTGCGACGCGGCTGTCGGCCATCGCCGCGTGGCCACTCCATGCCAGTGTCGCCAGCGCGGTTGCCGCCAAGGCCAGCACCACCATCGTCCGCGCGCGGTTAATTGGTGCCGGGAACATGAACGACAGCACAAGCACCAGCGCGGCGAGCCGTAGCAGCGCAGCGGTGCCGAACGCGGTCGCGGTCAGGACTGCCGTAATTTCCGCGCGACCCACGGCGGCGAGCTCCGCGCCGCTCATTGCCGCGGCCATAGTGATGACACCCGCAACCGACAGCAGGAATCCGGTCGCGGCTGCTACCAGCACCACAGTGCGTACTGGCAGCGTTGGCGTCAGGTCCGCTGGGCGCTGCCGAAAATTATACAGCGCGAACGCCGGCACGCCGAACAGCACCATCAGGTCGAGATACAGCCCGAACCGAAGCGCGATTGTCAGTACCTCTGTCACCGGCTATTTGACCGTGAAACTGAAGCTGCCTGTGACGCGATGCGTGTCGGCGGCGACGGCATACCAATCGAGCGTATAGCCGCCCGCCGGCATCGGCGCCTTGGTGGTGATGATCAGCGTCTTACCGTCGGCGCCGACTTTGGTGGTGAGGCCCGACATCTTCATCGGTGCGTGGTTCGTCATGCCCGGCATCGACGTCATCTGCAGTGTGCCACCCGAAAAGGCTGCTTCGAGCGATTCTGAAAAGTGCAGTTCGATAGTCGCGGTTGGCGCAACGGTCGTGTTTGCTGCGGGCAGGCTCGATACCAGCGCGGGGTGCGCGGCAGCCGCGGTGCCCATGGCAGCGATGGTGAATGCGGCAACGATGCGGACGGTGGTGAACATTGATTTCTCCCTTGGCTTCATCACTGATACGCATTTTGTGGAGCTTCCCCTCAACCGGAATCAAAATAAGGGACAGCAATGCGCGCTGCGTATGAGAGGTAAGCGAGGTAGAAATACGGCTATGAACGACGAATACGACGCACTTCTGAACCGGCTGGCGCACGCCGCCGTCGATCCGCGGCTGGCGGTGGGCCGCGCTGCAGTGATGTCGCGGATTGCTGCGGGCGACGGCCGCGCCGCGCGCGCACTGCCGCTGCAGTTCGGCGCGTTGGCAGCGCTGGCGTTGGTCGTCGGGATCGGCAGCGCCGGTCTGCCGGTCGCGCCCGTGCAGGCCACAGCTGTGCTCGCACCATTTTCTCTCGAGACGCCGCTGGCGCCGTCGCATTTGTTATTGGGCACGCGGTGACCGGCGTGCAGCGCACAGTGTTGGCCGCTCTCGTGGTTTTCGTTGCGGCGGTCGCTGGCGTCTGGGTCGGTCACGCGATGTTCAAGCCCGCGCCGCCGCCCGGTGCCGAACTTCACGCGCTGCTCCATGACGGGCTTGAGCTCGACGCCGCACAACAGGCCCAGCTTGAAGTGCTTGAGCAACGGTTCGGCGTGCGGCGCCGCGCCCTCGAACTCGAACTGCGCGCCGACAATGCCCGGCTCGCCGAAGCCATCGAGGCCGAGCATGGCGACGGCCCACAGGTCCAGGCGGCGGTCGATCGGTCGCATCAGGTGATGGGCGAACTGCAAAAGGCAACTCTGGCGCATGTGTTTGCCATGCGTGCGCTGCTGCATCCGGACCAGGCGGCAAAGTTCGACCAGCTGATCGTCCGCAAGCTCACCGATGGCGGTGAATGAGTCTTGACCTTGCGACATGTTCGGACGGCGAACTGGCAGCGCTGACGCTCGGCGGGCGCCAGATCGCATTTGCCGAGATCATGGCACGGCATGAGGCGCCGTTATTCCGGTTGATCCGCGGCCATGTCGGTGACGCCGATACCGCGCTCGACCTGACGCAGGACAGCTTTATCGCGGCCTACCGCGCTCTTGCCCAATACGACCAGGCGCGGCCGCTGCGCAGCTGGCTGGTGCGCATCGCGATCAACAAGTGCCGCGACCGCGCGCGCCGCCGCGCCGTTCGCGGCTTGCTGTCATTTGCGCGGCCGCTCGACGCCGCCGTCAACGAGACTGTCGCCGATAGCGCTCCAAACGCCGAGCAGCATCTCGGTGACGTCCGCGAGCTCGACCGGTTGTGGGCGGCCATCGCCACTTTGCCCGGCAACCTCAAGGAGCCGCTGCTGCTGCGCACCATCGAGGACCTGTCGCAGCGCGAGACTGCGCAGGTTTTGGCGATCAGCGAAAAGGCCGTCGAAACGCGCGTACATCGCGCCCGCAAGCAGCTGGAAAAAATTATGCACGCCGGTTGAGGGCGGCCGCCACTGGCTGCGTAATTATAGGTAGCACGCTCGCCGTTCGCGCCAGCGCTATTTTTTCAAAGGCCATCCATGCCTCGCACTGTCGATCGTCGCCAATTCCTGCGTGGGACGCCATTAGCCGCTGCCGGTCTGTCCATGAACGCCCTGTTCCCGAGCTGGGCACGCAGTGCCACAACCGGGCTCGCGACGCCGCTGCCGATGGTTTCCGGTACCGACATCGCCCTGACCATCGGTCATGCTGCGTTTGAGGTCGACGGGCGGATGAGCCATGCGGTCACGGTCAATGGCACCGTCCCCGGGCCGCTGATCCGGCTGAAGCAGGGGCAGAATGTCCGGTTGGCGGTAACGAACACGCTGTCCGAAGATAGCTCGATCCATTGGCATGGGCTGTTGCTGCCGTTCCAGATGGACGGTGTCCCGGGCCTGAGCTTCCCAGGCATTCGGCCAGGCGAGACCTTCGTCTACGATTTCCCCGTACGTCAGGCCGGCACCTATTGGTATCACAGCCATTCGGGCCTGCAGGAGCAGATCGGTCACATGGGGCCGATCGTAATCGATCCTGCCGGTGCCGATCCTGTTGCCTACGACCGCGAACACATCATCGTGCTGTCCGACTGGAGCGCGATGCACCCGCACGCCGTCATGCTCAAGCTGCGTCAACAGCCGGGCTATTTCAACCATCAGCGGCAAACGCTCGGTGGATTGCTCGCGGGCGAGGGACAAAACGCTGCCGACCGCGCCGAATGGGCCAATATGCGCATGGACCCGACCGATATTTCCGACGTTACCGGATCTACTTACACCTATCTCGTCAACGGCCATGGCCCGAAGGATAATTGGACCGCGCTGTTCACACCGGGGGAGCGTGTCCGGCTGCGGATCATAAATGCCGCTGCGATGACCTATTTCAATTTTCGCATACCGGGGATCGACATGACGGTGGTTCAGGCCGACGGCAACGATGTGCGTCCGGTGAAAGTCGCCGAGCTGCAGATCGCCGTCGCCGAAACCTATGATGTCATTCTCGAGACCAAGCCAGGCGACGACCGCGCGTTCACGCTGGTCGCCGAAGCCGTCGACCGGTCGGGCATGGCGCGCGCGACGCTGGCACCGCGGGCCGGCATGGTCGCCGAAGTGCCGCCGCTGCGTCAGCGGCCGCTGGCGACGATGAAGGACATGGGCATGGACATGTCGGGCATGGCGACGATGGCGGCTGCGGGCATCGACATGTCGGCGATGGACATGTCGATGCGCAATCCGAAGAACGCGCCGCAGGTGCGGATGGGGCCAGGGGTGCAGACAATCGCGCCAATGCCCGTCGACCGCACAGGCGAGCCTGGACAGGGGCTCGCGGATGTCGGCCACAAGGTGCTCACCTATCGCGACCTCGTCGCCCTCGATCGCAATCCCGATCCCCGGCCACCGTCGCGGTCGCTCGAAATCCACCTGACCGGCAACATGGAGCGCTACATGTGGTCGTTCGACGGTGTCAGTCTGAGCCCGCTCAAGGCTAAATTGCCGTTTCGGCGTGACGAGCGCGTGCGGGTCAAGCTGGTCAATGACACGATGATGGCGCACCCGATCCACCTGCACGGACATTTTTTCGAGGTAGTGACCAGCGATACGCCGGGTTTCCACCCGCGCAAGCATACCGTCAGCGTGCTGCCGGGCGGCACCGTGACGTTCGATCTGACCGCCGATGCGCCGGGCGATTGGGCGTTCCACTGCCACATGCTCTACCACATGCACGCGGGCATGTTTCAGGTGGTAACGGTGCGTCCGCTCGACGGCGAAACGGCATGATCGTCGCGCGCCTTGTCATCGCCGTAGCGCTGGTCGCCGCCGCGCCCGCAGCTGCGCAAACGCATGATCCGGCAATGCACGCGATGCCCGGCATGACCATGTCGCCGTCGCAACCCGCCGATGCGCCGGCGGCCGTTGCAACGCAATCTGCACCCGCCACTGATGCGGCGACGCAGCCGCCGCCCGCACCGGTGGGGCTCGCGGCTGAGCGGCTTTATCCGCCAGGCGCGATGGACGCGGCCTATGCCGCCATGCTGCAGGAACACGGCGGAATGCCCGCATATATGCTGTTGTTCAACATCGCCGAATATCAGGTGCGCAACGGCAGCGACGGGTACCGCTGGGACGGCCAGGCGTGGTTCGGCGGGGACATCAACCGGTTCGTGCTGAAATCGGAAGGTGAAGGCAGCACGCGCGGCGGTCTCGAAACGGGCGAAGTACAGGCGCTGTTTTCACATGCAATCGGGCCCTATTTTAACCTGCAGGCCGGCCTGCGGCAGGATTTCCAGCCAACGCCCGCACGCACCTATGCCACGATCGGCGTCGAAGGCGTGCTGCCCTATTGGTTCGAAACCGAGGCGGCGCTGTTTGTCTCCAATCATGGTGAGCTGCTCGGTCGACTGGGGGGCTATTACGACCAGCGCATCACCCAGCGCCTGATCCTCCAGCCGCGCATCGAGGCCAACCTTTCGGCGCAAGATATCGCCGAGACCGGGATCGGCGCCGGCGTGTCGAACATCGAGCTCGGACTGCGGCTGCGTTACGAAATCCGCCGCGAGTTCGCTCCGTACATCGGCATTTCTTACGACAGCAAGATCGGCAAAACTGCAGACTTCGCGCGTATGGGCGGTAACGACGTTCATAATTCCAGCATAGTATTCGGAATCAGGATGTGGATATAATACAATTCACATAGCAATATCGAAATATGCAACTCGTAGACACAAGAATTTTACCTGTAAAATGGGTAGAAATTGACCTTCTATATATGCACAAATTTAACTTGGAGTGCAATATAGCCTCACAATGACGCCGTATTACGTAGTTTTACGGATTTTAGTATTGTTCTGTGGCATATATTATTTATATCGCTGAACGAAAACGCCAGCCTGTCGGGTGCATTGCAGCGAGGCCCCGAACAGCAAAATGGAGTTGCACCTTAGGAGAAACACGATGTCGAATAACATCAGACGCGCATTTGTAGCCGCATTGGTGCTTGCAGCGGCACCTCTCGCAATCGCATCGCCTGCGAGCGCAACCGGAATCGGACACACCATGTTCATGCGCGGATCGATCGTCAGCATGTCGGGCGACGTGGCAACCATCTGCGTCGGCAAGGCCGATGGTGCGACGCCAGGACAGGTGCTGAATGTCGTCCAGGTGAAAATGGTTCCCGGTGGCGCGAAGGGTGCGCCAACGCCGCAACGTACAAACGTCGGCACCGTGCATATCGATGCGATCATCGATGACCATTTCGCAACGGCCACTGTGGTGAGCGGCAAGGCTGCCACGAATGACATTGTCGAATTGAAGAAATGAGCGAGGCGGCCGGCGCTTAGCAGCACCGGCCGCTCACCATTTGGTCTGGGACATCTAGCCGCCGGATTGATGGCAGCGGCAAATATCGCAGTTGGAATTTGCGATGGGTCGAGGGGGGAATTACCCGACGAGCCGGTGGCGACAGCGCCAGGTTTACTTCGGTGGCTTGCGCGACGAACTGTGCATATTGATCACCTTCCAGCCAGCTTCGGTCTGCCTGAGCACGCTGGTTTGGACGCCAATGCGGTCTGCGGGTGCGCCCGCCTTGGGTACAATCCGATAGCCGTAGGTTTCGATCGTGATCGCGACCGGCCCTTCAAAACGCACTTCGATCTTGTAGTCGTTGAACTGGAAGGTCTTGAACTCGGCAAATTCTGGTCCGAGATGATGCTCAAGGTAATGCGTGTAGTTGCCCTCATCGCCGCCCGATTCGAAAATTCGCGAATCGGGCGTGAACAGTCGCTCGGTGCCGCGCATGTCGAGGCGTTCGATCGCGGCTTTGTAAGTAGCGAGTACGTCGCGCACTTCAGCTGCATTGCGGTCTGACGCCGGGTCAGCGTTCGCGGGTGTTGAAATCGAGGCGATCGCAAAGAGCGCCAGGCCTGACCAGAATGCTGTTGGTGACGGCTTCAATGTTCACTTTCCCTCTGGCCCACTTTTCTGAACCAAACCCTGATGACAGTACAGACTGCTACCGAGAAAACTCAATTCGCGCCAGAGGTCGTCGTCCCTATGCACCTGACTATGCCCCGCGTTCGAGCACAGGGGCAAATCCGCCGCCCGGGGTGCGCATGTTTGTTGTCTGCCCTTGATACAAGCGCGCGGCGGTTAGCAGGACTTCTCCGGCATAAGTATATAATCTGATGTCGACCTTCAGCGCGCTGGACTGTCCGTCGATCACGACCGACCGGCCCGAGGGCGCCGCGAACGCTTGTGCGACGTAGTCGCCCGCCAAGATGTCGGCCCAGACCTTGCGGGTGATCTTGTCGCCACGATAGGCGGCCTTGCTGCCATGTCCACGTGCGGGCTTGAAGAACCATAGCCGGCGCTTCTCCCAAAGCTCGTCAGCGTTGACTGGCGAAACGGACACAGTCCGCGGCACAGTCGCGCGGAGAGTGTCACAAAATTTGGCCGTCAGGCCCCATTCGGCGAGGAGCACAGGATCGGACAACAACGTCAGGTTTCGCTTGTCGGCGAGCAGCGCATGAACATGCGGGTTGGGCGTGACCACGACCTTGCCGCGGGCATAGGCGGCGCGCAAAGCGGCATGGCGTGGTTCCTCGAGCCCGAAATCCACAAGCCGGTTATAGACAAGGTCGATCCTGCGGCCATCAATACTCAGCCCGATTTCATCGGCGACGAGTTCGGCAGCGTCGACAATCACCGTATCGATATCGTGGTTGTCGAGTAGCGCTTGGGCAAGCTTAAATTCCGGGTACAGAAATTGCGATTCGGGAGAATCGTCAACGATTGCGATCGTCATCGGTCGTCCGCTGCCGCGTTGTCGCTGCCATTCGGCGACAAACATCGCAGCAATTCTGGCACCGAAATCTTGCGCATCCGCGATCGTGTTGATCGAAAGCCGCGCGTCGGCGCAACATCCGCGTTGCGCCTCGGCGAGCAGCGCGTTGAAAAAGGCGCCACCGGCATTGGTGTTGACTTCGATCAGCCGTGGCCCTTCGGGCGTGATGTGAAAGTCATACCCCATCAGCGCCCCGGCAGGGCCGAAATCGGTCGCGGCGATTTCCGGTGCCCACGCTAGAACTGCAGCCTGGTAGTCAGGCAACAGTGCTGCGGCTTCGATGGCCTCGACGGCGCGTGTCATGTCCAGCATTCTGTCGGGCGCAACGAACACCGGGATGTTGGAGAAGAGCGAGGGGTGAGAGGCCGTCAGGGTCGCAGCAAACCCTGGGGCGCCAACCTCCGCGTCAAGCGCCCGTTGCAACGCCAATCTGTCGAGCGTGATGCAGTGGCAGCCCTGATTCAATCGTTCGGCAACGTCATCACCTACTACCACGCCCAAAACGATCCTCGATCCAGCTGTAATGGTGTATGCTTCCGTCCTGCATTCTGTTGTCGCAAACGAGATACTTGATCGACGCGGTAATGCCTAGCACCACGTAGACTGTGGCCAGCTACCCCCCTCCGCGAGCGGCAGCTTTGGAGAGATCGGCGTCATAAGGCTGCCCGACAGCAACCGGCCACGAACTTGCCAAAAAGGCCGCTGGACGGCAACACGCTCAGTCATTGCTCACGCCAGTGAACCCGAGCAGCTGTGCGGTCTGGCGCAGCCGCTGAATTGACGAGCCCGCCGTCAAAGGCCAGTAAGCAAGCACGCGTCGAACATATCCCGGAGTTTCCATGTTCGCCGGAATGCCGTTGGACCGGCTGACCGCCTTCGGGCCGGCGTTGTATGCCGCCAACGCCAGCGTTACCGAGCCGAACTGCTTCAGCATACTGCGCAAATAGCGGGCCCCGCCGTCGATGCTTCCAAGCGGGTCGTATCGATCTACGACGCCAAGTTCGCTCGCGGTTGCTGGCATCAATTGGGTTAGGCCCCGCGCGCCTGCCGAGCTGGTGGCAAACTCGACATACCCGGATTCTGCAAGGATCAATGCGTCGAGGAGCCCCGGTGGCAGCCCATGCTGGCACTCTGCGCGCGCAACAGCAGGCCACCATTTGGCCCGCCGCTGGACCGTGCCAATTCCCAAGCCGGATACGACGGGCGGCGATTCAGCGGCGAGACAAGCGTCGCTGGCAGACGTTGGGCCTTCCGTCGTCGGAATGTCTTTCGTGGCTTGGGTCCAGACTGATGCCACGGTATCGCGGGAAGCCTTCGAGGCCCCGAGCAAATTCAACGCGAAGCCGTCTTCGGTTCTCCGACTAACACTTGCTTCGTTCGCTGGCGATTTCGAAAAATCCATAATGACGACCGTCTGGGCCGTAGCGGGCACGGCAAAAAACAAGGCCAACACTGGAATCCACCAACGCATAATTTAGCATACAAATATGCTAAACCTCCAGTCAATGGTAATATGTCGGACTGCATCGAGCGCCCTGAAATCATCCGTAATTGTGCGGACAATCAGAGGGGAGCGGGCCTGATTGAATGCACGGTCAGACCAGAACAGGAGCTTCCCATGACCCTTCCGCTAATGCCAAATTCGGCGCCGCCGCTGCTGCGGCCAATCGTGCTGCTGCCGAGTGGCAATACCATCGATCTTGCGAACCCAAGCCCCAACAGCTGGAGCGATGACGACCTGGCCGTTGGCCTGGCGCGCACCTATCGATGGGGCGGACATTCACGCTGGTCGCGACCGTTATCGGTAGCGCAACACAGTCTGACGGTATTGGCGATCCGCGAGCTTGATGCGCCATTGACCCCGCAACAGGCATTGTACGAGTTGCTGCATGATGCGGAAGAGGGGCTGTTGGGTTTCGACGCTATCGCACCGCTGAAGCCATTTCTCGGTGAACCCTTTCGAGCCCTTTGTGCCCGACTGACCGTCGCGATCGCAAACCGTTATGAACTCACCGATCTCAGTCCAGATGAATTCACTGCACACAAGCATGCTGACCGTGTTGCGGCGGCAAGCGAGGCCTTGCATGTCGCCGGCTGGTCGGCGCGTCAAATCTCCGACACGTTGGAGATTGCCGAAGCCCCTCTTGATAACGACCCTCTTGAGGGTCTGTCGTCGGGCAGCACCTTCGAACCCTGGGAACCATGGACCGACATTCTAGCGCGGCGCCACTGGTTGGCCCGGCTGCGACAGGAGCTGGCTCGCGCTGATACGTTGGCGCCGTTCGCGCCATGAGCTTGGTCAACGTGAACAGCCGCGCGCAGATCGAGCACCTCGGCCGATCGATTGTCGAAGCGCTCGGCGGCAAATGGTCGACGGCCGGCGGAATGTGCCGCTGTCCGGCACATAATGACCGTACACCGAGTCTTTCGGTACGGATGGGCACGCGTAACCTGTTGTTCCATTGCTTCTCAGGATGCGAAACGCGTGAGGTCCTGGCGGCGTTCCACCGCGGCGGGCGAATTCCGAAATCAGACCGATCTGCGGTTGATCTGCTGACGACGGAAGCTACTGGCCCGACAGCCGAGATCATTGCCCAACTGTGGAACGCAGGGCGGGCAACCGAAGGCACGCTCGCGGACCGCTATCTGCTTGGTCGCCGGATTGCGACCAACGATGCGCAGTTGCGGTTCCACCCGCGCGTTCAGGTCGGAAGCCGGAGCTTGGCGACGTTCCATCCGGCTTTGCTCGCAGCGGTCCGCGACGACAGTGGGGTGATCGCCGTGCATCGCACGCTCCTCGATACCGAGAACGCCCGGCTCGCAACGATTGATCGACCCAAACGGATGCTCGGCCGCCCGCTTACCGGCGCCGTTCGCCTTGGCGAACCCAATTCTGTCCTTGGCATTGCCGAAGGCCTCGAGACAGCATTGTCGGCCGCAGCGCTGCTCGACATCCCGGTCTGGGCAGTGCTTGGCAACGAACGGTTCGGGAAGGTCAGTATCCCCCAAACTGTCCGCAAACTGATCGTGCTGCCCGACCGCGATGCCGGTGGTGAGCGCGCCGCGGCGCTGGCGCAAACCCAAGCGCGCGACGGTCTGGCGATCGAAACCCGCTGGCCGCCGAGCGGCGCCAATGACTGGAATGACGTGGCCACGGCAAGAGGAGGGGAGAGCGCAGCGCCGGATTGAGCCCTGTCGCGGTGGCAGGGTGTCAACCGGAGACCAATGCCATGACCATCCAGATGATCGCAGCCGTCAATTGCGTCCTCAGCGCGCGCAACGTGCGGCGCACCCCCGTCGATCCCGCTCTCGCCAACCAGTTCAAGGCCGATATCGCCTCGCGCGGCGTCCTGCAGAATCTGATCGGCTTCGCCATCCCGAAGAAGCGCGGCAAGTTCGAGATCACCGCCGGCGGCCGCCGGTTGGCCGCAGTTCATGCGCTGATCGCCGAAGCCGTGTTCCCCACCGACTATGCAATCCCGGTGTTCGTGCTTAACGATACCGCGACCGCGTCGGAAACCAGCCTCGCCGAGAATTTCCAGCGCCAGGCGATGAACCCTGCCGACGAATGCACCGCGTTCCGCCACTTCATCGAGGTCGATGGCGCGACGCCCGACGACATCGCGCGTCGGTTCGGACTGACGGTGCGGTTCGTCGAGGGCCGCGTGCGTTTGGGCAACCTTGCCGAGCCGGTCTTCGAGGCGCTGCGCTGCGGCGAGATCAGCCTCGAGATCGCGCAGGCGTTTGCGACGACCTCCGATACGGCGCGTCAGGCATCGGTCTATGCGCAACTCAAGGACGGCTATTACGGCCTCGATGCGCGCACCGTGCGCCGGATGATGACCGACGAGACGATCACTGGCGAGCATCGCCTCGCGAAGCTCGTCGGCCGCGACGCCTATGTCGAAGCCGGCGGGCGTATCGAACGCGACCTGTTTGCCGAGGCGGGCGACGAACTGTGGCTCGACACCGACCTTGTCGAGACGCTCGCACAGACCCGCATGAGCCAAGCGGCTGCAAGCATCGCCGGCTTCGCCAAGGTCGTGCCGACGCTCGACCACCGTCCCGACTGGCAGCTGACGCAGACGCTGCGCGCAGTCCGCGGCGACCGCATTGCGCCGAGCGAAGCCGATCAAGCGCGATTGGCTGCGATCGACGAGCAGCTCGAGGCGATCGAGGCCAATGCCGAGGATCCCGACGGCTATGAATATAGCGACGCCGAGGCCGAACAGGTCGAGGCGTTGCAGGCCGAAGCCGAGGCGTTGCGCAACCGCGTCGCACCGGTCGATGATGCAACCCGAGCGGCGGCAACGGCATTCATGGTGATCGACGCCGACGGCCAGCCCAAACTCTACGAAACGGTCTATGTTGATCCGCGTCCCGCGACGTCGGATGATAGCAGCGAAGGGGAAGCCCCCGTCGCCGTACCCGACGATGATACTCCATTGGCGCCGACACTCGGCAAGCCATTGCGCGACGAACTCGCGGTACAGCGTACGCAGCTGCTCGCGCTGCACGTCGCAAGCGACAGCCATATCGCGATCGATCTCGCGATTTTCCTGCTCGCCGATGCGCAGGCGAGCCAGGGGCGCGGGTTTGATCATGGCTCGACCCTGCGCGCGCCGCGGCCGGCGCGTGCGCCGTTCGGCTACAAGCCGGATGGCGCGGCGGACGAGCAACTCCGGCTGATCGAGGAATCGCTCGACTATGACTGGGCCAAGTCGCGCGACACCGGCGAGCGCTTTGACGCATTCCGCGCGCTCGATGCCGACAAGCGCGGTGCCTGGGCTGGGTGGACGGTGGCGAAGACGCTCGAAGCGATGCTCGCCGACGAGCCCAACGCCCGGTTCCACAACCATCTCGGGCGCAGCCTTGGCATCGATGTTGCGGCGTGGTGGCGGCCGACGGCAGCGAACTTCTTCAACCGTGTCCGCAAAAGCGTCGTCCTCGACGCGCTCGATACGATCGGCGGCAGCGACCTCCGGAATCGCTACGCTGCTGCGAAGAAGGGCGACCTCGCCAATGCCGCTGAAAAGCTCTGCGCCGGCGCATCGATCGTCGAAGCCGAGGTGCGCGCCGCTGCACTCGCCTGGGTTCCCGACGTGATGCAGTTCGCCCGCGCGGCCGATGCCGTTGTAGCAGGCGACGACAGTGTCGCGGCTGAGCCGGACGATGGCGGTGATGTCGGCGCAGTGGCCGACGATCCCAACGCCGAGGACGAGCCGGAAACCGACGACGTCGAACAGGCCGCCTGACGCTTCCCGAGCGCCGATTGGGCCGAGCGCCGACTGGGGCCGTGGCAACGCGGCCCCATTTTTTGTGCGCCAATTGGAACGCCGTCGGCCGGCACCGTCCGCCAGCGAGAGGGGAGGCGATGGGGCGATCGTGACCCGGCGACGACAGCCGGAGGCACGCCCGAGGAGATGCCCGATGACCATGCTACAACTCGATTTGACGTCCGCCATCGACCGCAAGGCCGATCACCTATTTGCCGTCGCGCGCGGTGTCGCGACAAGGCTCACGGCCGGCGTCGAAACCGGCCGCTCCGATCTCGCCCGCTTGATGGAAGTCCAGTTCGGCGCAAGCGACGCCAGCGGCATCTGGTCGATGCGCGACGCCTATGATGCGATCGAGCTGGCGCAAGTGCTGATACAAATGGACTCTTCCGCGCAGATCTTCGCGACCGACAACCCGCACGCCTCGCTCGGTGCTGTCGAAGCAATGAGCCGCCTCTTGCCGACCCAAACCTACCGCTCGGAAAACCAGGTCGCGCTGCAGCAATTCTCGACGCCGGCACCACTGGCGTTCATCGCCGCTCACGCCGCGCGAATAGATTGCAGCGACACCGTGCTCGAGCCGTCGGCAGGCACCGGACTGCTTGCCGTCCACGCGCAACGCGCCGGCGCGAAGCTGCTGCTCAACGAGCTTGACGACCAACGCGCCGCGCTGCTGGCGTCAGCCTTTCCGGGTCTAACCATCATGCGGCACGACGGTGCCAGCATCCATGACGCGCTGCGGCAGCGGGTGTCGGTGGTGCTGATGAACCCGCCCTATTCGAAATCGGCGGGGATTGGCGACGACGCCTATGCTGGCGCGCGGCATCTGCGCGCCGCGTTGCTCGCGCTAGGCGAGGGCGGACGCTGCGTCGCGATCATGCCGTCCTGGTTCAGCCCCGACGGTAGCGGTGCTGCGGGTTACCACGCGGTCACCAAGATCGTTCAACCGTGCTTCGACCTGCTATGTGACGGCAGCTTCTACGCCAGGCACGGCACCGGTATCGCCGTGCGTATCCTGGTCTTTGACAATGGGCGTGATGGGCCCACCATACGATTGAGTGCGACCAGTCTGGACGTAGCGCTGGATCTGACCAGCCAGATACCGCCGCGGCTTCCTTGCGAAGTGGTGCCGACGACCTTGCCGGCGCGCCTCATCACCAAGCCGATGATCGGCA
>Ga0209023_10005186_pt1 | contig 14381 bp, 6 predicted proteins | sample LakOneMetagenome_FD_187468 | JGI IMG/M metagenome (GOLD analysis project Ga0209023, IMG submission 187468) | Freshwater and sediment microbial communities from Lake Erie, Canada (SPAdes) (version 2) | ecosystem: Environmental > Aquatic > Freshwater > Lentic | place: Lake Erie, Canada | collected...
CAACAAAAGCGGGAATCAGTACATCCGTGGCATACCTGCCATAACCAAAGTAATAGCCATCTGCACCCGGAGCCTGGCTGGCACTGTATGGATTTGCCTTACCTAAGCGTTCCGATAATATCAACCGGTAATCCTGGAATTTTTTAAAGGTTTCCGAAACACGGTTGGGATCAAATTTTCCAAACAGGGTTTTAAAGGCAACATACGACACATCAAACCCGCCGCCAGTATAAGGGTTCAGGTGATGGAAGGTATGATTGGTACCTCCGCTGGTATCAATGTTGCGGAAGGTTTCTGAATAATTCTTATTAAATGTCTTGCTCAGGTTCAGTGTAATGTTCAGGTCCCTGACTGGTTCCAGTGTTGCACTTAATGTGATCCGCTGGTCGAAAGACTGTGTGAACACCGAATTGAACGTAGTGTCTTTGGTGATCAGTCCCTTATCCCTTGCCCGGTTCAGCCAACTCGTATCCGGCTGTCGCCCTAAGAGAAAATCTATTCCAGGCGACATGCTCTTCCAGTTCTGGCCAACATATTTTGTACTGTCGGTATAGCCTGGCAGGCGGGTATGTGCATTTTCTGATAAAGAGAAGTTTACCTGTTTTATGCTGGTAAGGAGTTTGCCAAAAATCTTTTCACCGGTACCTACATAAGGCATGGCTGTTTTATCAACGATCTTTCTTGTCTTAACTACCTTCTGCCCGTTCTTTTTTATCACGGTGTCTTTTACCTTGGTAATGCGGCTGCGCCATTTCGCCCTGTCTTCAATATTGGATGGCTGATCCATCTGGCGTAACCATTTTGATTTTTGATAAAGCCTTGTAAAGTCTAATTGAGCGGTTGCTTCTTTCTGCTGACCGTTCTCAATGATATTACCCAGTTCCACCGCAAGGCGTGATGCGCCCACCCATGTATAAGAAGCCTGGTAACGGAGATTTATTGTTGTCCAGTCAAGCAACGGCAGTTTATTGGTAGGAACCGTGTATGTAAAATTAGCGGTATGGTTATACAAGGTATTTCGTCCGCCCTTCAACAGGTTCTTCCAAACAGTATCTTTCTTTTCTTTGGTATCAAGGCGGCCTTCCGGTTCATCGATCCTTGAATTATTGGTTGCTGTAAAATCAAAGTTCAGCGAACGGGTAAGGTTCCAGCGAAGGATATAATCCCGTTGGAACGTATAATACTTATCGTAGGTTTCCGGAATTGAATATTTGGATGCCCCTATACTGCGTGGCCGTATGGCTCCAAACTGCCTGTTCACATCAGCCCTGAAACTAAGTTGCGACGGGATCAGGTTAAAGTTGAAATCCTTCACCAGGTCGAACCAATGCGTTTTTGTTTTCCGGAATATCCGTTTGAAAGGTTCAATATACTTTGGCTTTGGCGCAAAATTATAGCCCAGTCCATAGCGGTGTTTTACAACTTCGTTACTTTCTATCAGCGGTGTATGACTTTTTATCTTGAGGTAAGAATAGCTCACATCAAAATTAGATATGTCGTATATCTTCGGCGCTTTTGTACTGGTGCGGTTCTTTCGCACATTGGTAAAGTTGAGCGAAGTGGTTGAGTTGAACTCGATGGCATTATTGCGTATGGAATCTTTGGCAGCACCGGAAGCTGATTTCAGTTTATCTTTGAGCTTAACATCCATATCATACGGGTCGTATTCCGGCGTACTTACATTTTGTGAATAGCTTGCAAATACCGGTATGGATAATGCGGCCCGTTTCGGTAATAATTTTCCCAATTCCAGGTTTGTTGAAAAATCAACCTGGTAGAAATTATCCCGGAACCGGTCATTAGCCCGTTGTTCCAGCGTTCCAAAACCTTTTGAATGGATATTGCCCGATATGGATATTGTTCCCAGGTCGGCCAGGTTAAAATCCACTCTTCCCAACGCTGCCCATCCTCCGGTTTCATCAATGGATGATAACCTTAACTCATTCACCCATATCTCACCGCATGCAGGGATCGCCTGGTTGGTGTTTTCTACAGAGATCAGGATACCCCGGATCTCGGCAAGATTTGGGTTGCCCATCACAGAATAAGTATGCCCGTTTGTTTGCAGTTTGCGGTAAATGGCATTGGTAGGCCCGAGAATACCATTACGTTCCAGCTTCAGCTGCACCAGGGTTTGAACATCCACATCAAGTGAATTACCCGGTATCCACAAGGTATCGTTGTATGCAGTTGAATTGGGATCAAAAAGACTGGCGGCATTAAGCGGTGTAAGGTTCAATGGTATCCGTATCTCGTAATAATTATTTACAAAATCGGTACCCATGCGTATCACTGCAGTAAGGTCTTTATCATTCAGTGTGGTTGTAACATCTTTTTTCTCTGCATGAATGTACATCTGCAATTTGCGGAACTGACGGAAATCACGGTTGGCAAATGTTTGCTGCACACCCCTTGCATCTCCTTTTGCAAGGTTACATAACTGCAGGCTCATACTTTGTTCGTTAAGCAACAGGTTAACCCCGTTGTTGCTGAGTGTTTGCACCCGTTCAATTTCAGTTGGTGTACGGTAAGGCAAGGGCGTACGCTTATCATTTTCTTCAATGTTTACCGCACCCTGGTTAAACGTGGTTGCACCAACAGTGATCGGGGTGTAATTACCTGTTACATCTATTTTATACTGGAACTTACGCCAAACATTTCTTGTTAACTGGAGCTCCCCAAAACGAAGCACCACGCTGTCTTCAAAACCGGTTAAGAACATCCGGATAAAACGGATGGATTTGAAATCGGGGATATTACCAACCCGTTGACTATATTCCCCAATGGGAATACGGAACTGGTACCAGGTTTCTGATCTTGGCGTTCCATCGATCAGGTTTACACTTACCAGTTTTTTATCTACAATGTAGTTGGTGCCGATCTGCATAAGCCCGTCTGTTCTGGGTCTTAATTCAACTTTATACTGAAAATATTCTTCGGTCTGGTTTAATGTATTATCCCTGTTCAGGTCTTCTGCATCGGGGTAAAGCGTAGCCGCGGAAGAATAAGAGGTACCTGTAGAAGCAACCGGTGAATTGCCTTCGGGATTATTATATTTTTTATACCTGCCTAAGATACCCAGGCTCTGCTGATCGTAATCATCGCCGCGGTAATAATGATAATCATCACTCGAAGCATCTGCCAATGCCTCCTGGTATGCTCTTGAACCTGTGCCGTACGTTGCCTGTATCTGGTTGAGATATGCGATGCGCTTGGTTGCTTCGGCCGTATCATCCAGGCCGTCAAATCCAATATCCTGGTATTTGCGGTCATTGGGATCGTTGCTAAAAGCATTGGTCACCTGGAAAGTGTTCAATGGCACACGCCCCCATACCGAATTTTCAACAGGGGCAGGTGCATTGGGAGTTGGTAACCCATTTTCGTAAAAACGTTTACCATCTTTTAAAACATCTTCCGAAACATTACCCAGGTTAAAATACAATTGCCCGCCCGTTGAACTTTCAATGAGTGGATTTGTTTTAGGTGCTTTAATGAATGGGTCCTGCATCCAGAATTCAATGAACTCGATATTGGCTGTTTCAAAATCGGTTTGATCAATGCTGCGCATGAGGCCTCCCCATCGCTGTTTAGGATTCTGCAATTTACCGGTTGAAGTAATACCGGTACCATCATAGTTATAAGGCCCTTTATCGGTAGGATAATAAGCGAGGTCAAATGTCACCAACTGGCTTTCACCAAAACCGGTAGTACGCTGCGGAAATATTTCACGCTGGTAAACCTGTCTTACCCTTGGATCGCTTAGTTCGGTGCGGTCGCTGATGGGATTATTTGATGCCCGGTATTGTTGCAACACAGGCTCTATCTGGTACCAGGAGATCCTTGCCCGGTTTCTTCCACTGGTAGTTGAATCACTGGCAGACTCAGGAAAAAGTAATGGCACGGATGCCAACGACCAACTGATGGGAGGAAATCTCAGGTCGAGTCCCGATTGTGTTCCGTCAAAATCATCGATGTTGATGATGCCTTTCGATCCTCTTCCTATCTGCGGCGCATGGCCGGGTTTCAGGTAAGCGCCTTCCGCAAAAAAGTTTACAGAAGAGGGTGCCGTGGTTTGGTAGAACGGAAGTTTATCCAATATCTTGGTCAGCCTTGGCGCATCGGTTTTATAATTTATATCCAGTCCGTACATGGTGTTACGGATGGGTTCGTTGGTACCGCCTGTATTGCTGTTATCGTAACTCACTTTGCTGAAGAAAGGACGTTCACTCAATCGCACAATGGTACCACCGATTGATAATTGTTTTTTGGCCGTGTTCTTCGCCATATAATCCCAGCGCAACGCCATGTAACTGCGTTGCTGCAATCCGAAGCCGGCATTGTTTTCATAATTCACCTGTACGGGAATGCCTGAGTTGATGATGGCTGAGTTGGTTATCTTGATCGTACCGAGGTCATAATTTATATCATAGTCTATACCCTCGATCAATTGCCGTCCGCCTGCAGAAACCGTTACCGATCCTTTTGGTATGTTGTACCCGATGCTGATATCGGATGACCCTGAAATTTTTGCCGATCCTTTTAATACAAAACGGTTAAGGTTTGGATACTGCTGCGCTACGGCTTTTATGGAATCGTAAAGGGCATAATACAAACTGTCTTTTATATTTGGCAGGCTGGGGTTGGTATAAATTCCTTTTGCAAGGTCTCGCCCAAAGGGTTCCAGCACCGGGAACATTACCCGGCTGTACTGCGAATAAACGGTGTAACCTTCCACATAGTCAAACACACCATCGGGTTGCGGATCGAGTTGATTATTCAACCGGTCGAGGTTGATGAGTGATATGATGGGGAAGCCCTGGTTCTTATCGCCAAAGGGAACATAACGTTTCCATCCGAGGCCGGGCTCCTGGTACAAAACATCCAGTTTAAAATCGGTTGGAGTGAGTGTACCATATCCAATGGCATACACATTCTTCATCATCAGTCCCCAGATAGGTAAAGTGGGGCGTTGCGATGTTGCCTTTAATAATTTCAGGAATAATATTTTTTGTGTAGCCACGGCGCTGTCGGGTGGCAGGTCTTGCGAAAATTCTCCCACCTGGAAAATTTTTCCGTTGTAGGAATACTGGTAAGCAACGGCCAGCACTTCATCTGTCTGCAAAGGCTGACTCAAAGAAATAAATCCTGCCTGGCGGTTATAAATGTATTGGCTTGAATCGAGCTTGCGTGCAAATGTTTTTTCAAAATCCTGTACAGGCTGTAATCCCAACCCAACTAAATTATTAAACACCAGCGAAGAGTTCCGGTTGCCCGGGTTGGAAATGATGCTTGCATATAACGGGTTGGAAGCATTTGAAGGGATCAATGAAGGAGACCCGCCACTTTCACCCAGGCCTGCCAGTCCCACCACGTCTCTTGTTTCGGTGGTGGTACCATTGCGGTTGGTAACCCATACTTCCATTCGCAATATCTGCACCGGTGCTGTAATGGCCGGCAGCTTCGACATTACCGTGTTATAATTCTCTTTAAAATACTGCGCCAGCAAAAAGTGCCTGTTCTCTTCGTATTCATCGGCTTTCAGTTCAAATAGCTGGGATGCGGTACCGCCTTGCAGGTTTGCCGATTGGCGTTGCGATTTTTGATTGGCTACCACACCGGTAACAAATAATTTTCCAAACTGTGCCGTGGTTTTAATACCAAACAATTGCTGAGCTCCGGGTATTAATGTACTGCGTGATGGAAAAGAAATATTACCCAGTTCAAGCCGCTTGATGATCTCATCATCCAGGCCGGTATAATCCAGTTTAAGCTGATTATCCTGGCCAAAGTTTGCCAGTGTGTTATAGTTGATCGGGAATTTCAGTTTGCCGCCGATGTCTGCATTCACATTCACCTGGGCATTCATATCAAAATCAAAACTTCCGTTCTTTCTTGCTCTTTCCGGCAAAGTGGGGTTCTTGATATTTTGTCCCTGGTATCCGGCAGTAAGGTCCACATTACCTTGTGGCGTGATATTTATTTTTCCATTGCCGAATAACCGGTTGAAAAGATTATCGTACAAAGATAATTTTGGTTTCACTCTTCCCCGGTTAAGTAAACTGGTGAGGTTTGCCCGCTTTTGAAAATATTCTGTTTCTGCCTTACGGCCCCTTATCTGCCAGTATTCATCAAAGCTATAACTGGTAGTAGTGCGATAGTACCTGTTTCCGATCTTTTCGTAAACAATGTAGCGGCGTGTTTTGGGATCATACACAACCGAATCCCGGATATTAGAAGGGCTTTTAAGATCGAAGGTAGTTCGCTGGTCGCCGGTAAGAAAATCGCCTCGCCGGTCCTTAATGGGATACGGTAAGTTACCGGGAACAGTATCGATCTTATTTTGTAAGCGGATTGGGTAATGGGGATTGGCCGACGCAGAAAACGGCTGTAAGAGCAATAGTGTTGCCACTAATACCATACAGCCAATTAGTTTCAAGTCATTTTTTCTAATAAGCAACATCCGGTAAATCAGTTAAGGTCGAATTCTTTCAAATGGCTTTAAGCGCTTTTTTAATTAAGTCTTCTAATTTCAATACAGATGGTTCAGCCAGGATGATTTTTTGGATGGATTGCTCTGCCTGGGATCTCGTAATTCCGAGGGCAGTCAAAGCATTTAACGCATCCTGTTCCAAACTATTGCCCACTTGCAGGGAAAGGTTGCCATCCGGGGAATGTTTCCCCATTTTATCTTTCAGCTCCAGAACTAGTCTTTCGGCGGTTTTCTTTCCAATTCCTTTGACGCTTTCCAGCAGTTTTACGTTGCCTTGAAGTATCGCCCTGCTCAGTTCTTCGGGTTTAAGCGATGATAACATCATCCTCGCCGTGGCTGGACCCACGCCCGAAATGCTGATCAGCAGCAGGAACATTTCTTTTTCTCCCCTGTCAAAAAAACCAAATAACACATGTCCGTCTTCTTTCACCTGCAGGTGTGTAAACAATTTACCTTCCTCCAGGTTTTGAATATGCGAATAAGTATTAAGGCTGATATTAACTTCAAAGCCGATCCCATTTACATCTACATAAACCAGGGCCGGGCTTTTATACGTAAACTTTCCTTGCAGGTATGCGTACATAATTAATATACAGTCAATAGCGAAAATAAGGATATTTTACCAGCAATAACCGTTAAAATAAGCGTAAGGTTTTTTCTGTATTTTTACTTCTCATTAATGGCTTAAAAGATACTTAGTTAAACAGAGAGTTTCATGCAAAAACTACAAGCTGCTGTAACAGCCGTAGGGGGTTATGTACCCGACTACCGGCTTACCAATTCCGAACTGGAGAAAATGGTTGACACCAACGATGAATGGATACGAACAAGGACGGGGATCGAAGAAAGACGAATATTAAAAGAAGAAGGTAAAGGAAGCAGCGATCTTGGAGCCCCGGCTGTTCTGGAACTATGCAAAAAACGGGGAATAAGTCCTGAGGAGATCGAATGTATCATTTGCGCTACCGTTACCCCCGACCTGGTTTTTCCGGCAACAGCCAATATCATTGCAGACAAAGTAGGCGCTAAAAACGCTTTTAGTTTTGATATAGGTGCCGCCTGCTCCGGGTTTTTATATGCATTAGCCACCGGTGCGGCTTTTATTGAAAGCGGCCGCTATAAAAAAGTAGTGGTGGTTGGAGTGGATAAGATGAGCAGCATCATTGATTACAGCGACCGGACCACCTGTATCATCTTTGGTGATGGCGCCGGCGCAGTTTTGCTGGAAGAAGATAAGGAAGGCAACGGCATACAGGATAGTATTTTAAAGTCGGATGGCAGCGGAAGACAGTTCCTGCACATGAAAGCGGGTGGTTCTGTTAAGCCATCAACGGTGGAAACAGTATTAGCAAAAGAACATTATGTGTACCAGGAAGGTCAGGCTGTTTTTAAATTCGCCGTAAAAGGAATGGCCGATGTTAGTTATGAACTGATGCAGCGGAATAATTTAACCGCCGATGATATTGCCTGGTTGGTGCCGCACCAGGCCAACCTGCGTATCATTGATGCTACGGCCAGCCGCATGGGCTTGCCCAAAGAAAAAGTAATGGTCAACATTCAGAAATATGGCAATACTACTGCCGGTACATTGCCGTTATGCTTATGGGAATGGGAAAAGAAATTAAAAAAAGGAGATAATCTTATCCTGGCAGCTTTTGGCGGCGGATTTACCTGGGGTGCCACCTGGTTGAAATGGGCTTATAACAGTTGATAAAAATAATTTTGAGCCTTTGTTAGTCAGGCGACAAGCAATGGCTCAAAATCAAGCAGCCCAAAGCCAACCACTAGAATCTTTATCGTATATCTATGAATAAATTCATTGTATGAAAAAAATTGTACTCGTCCTTTTTATCGCTTTGGTTGCTGGAAATACACAAAGCCATGCCCAGTTCTCCCGCTATATCGTACGGTTGAAAGATAAGGGCACCAACCCTTTTTCAATTTCAAACCCTTCGCAATACCTTACTGCAAGATCAATTCAAAGAAGAACACGTTATGGTCTTTCAATCGATTCAACCGATCTGCCAATAACACCAAGATATATTGACAGCATCCGGTTGGCAGGTGCAGTTACCATTCTCAACACATCAAAATGGCTGAACCAGGTTGCTATTCAAACAACCGATGCGGCAGCACTTATTAAAATAAGCAGTTTTCCGTTTGTGATAAGCACCGGGCCCATTGCCGCCAGGCCAGGCCCGGGCGACAGGCCGGTGAATAAACAACTGGATGCACCGAATAGCGGTATCACCCAGGATCCACCGCCCTCCATCATCACCGCCGATTATTACAGTTACGGGCAGAGTTATGGACAGGTTCATTTGCATAATGGAGAGTTTTTACACAACCGTGGTTTTCGTGGGCAAGGAATGCAGATGGCTGTACTGGATGCAGGATTTTATCATTACCTCAGCTTACCAACTTTCGACAGCATTCGTAATAACAACCAGGTACTGGGCACCTGGGATTTTGTTGCCGGCAATGCCAGCGTGGATGAAGATCATACACATGGTATGAATTGCCTGAGCACCATTGCTGCAAATATGCCCGGCATATTTATGGGTACCGCACCAAAAGCATCGTTTTATTTATACCGCACCGAGGATGCAGCTACCGAATACCCGATCGAAGAACAGAACTGGATCGCAGGTATGGAAAGAGCAGACAGTTTAGGTGTTGACATTACATCCACTTCATTGGGTTATTTCAATTTTGATAACCCGGTCTTTGATTATACCTATGCCAACATGGATGGCAATACTACCATCAGTGCCAAAGGTGCCGACCTTGCAGCAAAGAAAGGAATGCTGCTGGTTCTGGCTGCCGGTAATGAAGGCGGCTCTGCATGGCATTACATCATCACGCCTTCTGATGCAGATAGTGTAATGGCAGTTGGTGCTGTTTCAACCTCCGGTGTTGTGGGGGGATTCAGCAGTTATGGCCCCAGCAGCGATGGACAGGTTAAACCTTCCGTTGCCGCAGTTGGTGTGAATGCAGTTATTGCCAATCCGTCAAATGGCTTACCAACGTTTGGAAGCGGAACTTCATTTGCCTGCCCGAATATGGCCGGGCTTACCACTTGCTTATGGCAGGCATTTCCCGAAATAAATAACATGGGCATCATCACTACCATGCAGCAGGCAGCCACCAAAGCAAACAATCCCGATAACCGGGTTGGTTACGGCATACCCGATATGAAGAAGGCTTTTGTAATGCTGATAAAACAATTGTTCACACAGCAGGCTCCACAGGTAACCAGTTGCAGTGTTACATTACAATGGACAGCGAAAACAGATTCAGTGATCAGTATCGCAGTGGAAAGAAAATTACCATCGGATATCAATTACACAACAATAAATACACAAAACTCAACGGGTGCTTTTGCATCAAGAAATTTTTCATTCTCCGATGACCTGCGGAGTTTTACCGCAAGCGGGATCAAGTATCGTTTACGGATGGACATTGCTGCCGATACCAGTTTTTATCTTGATTCAGTAACTGTGAATTTTACACCGAGACCAAACCTGGGAGCAGATAAGAATGCAGCCATTTGCCCCGGAAACAGTTTTGATCTTACTACGCAGTTCAGCACAACCGGGCTTAGTTCCAGCTGGACAATTTCTGGAAACCCGGTTGCAACGCCTACTGCTGTAACAGCAGCGGGCATCTATCAACTTATTGCAATCAATAATTCGGGATGCGCAGATACGGCTACTGTCAACCTAAGTGTTTTATCGAAACCATCGCTGGGTAATGATATTGCAATCACCAAATGCACAGATAGTATTGTCAATCTTACAACATTATATACAACTACGGGCTTAACCGCAGGATGGACAATTGGCGGCAACCCGGTTGCAACCCCCGCTACTGTTACAGCAGCAGGCGTGTACAGGTTGATAGCAACAAACGGTTCTGGTTGCAGCGATACCGCTTTTGTTACCATCACTAATAATCAACAGTTATGTACTGCTTCATTGGTTGAGAAGATCGTTATCAGCCCTAATCCTGTAACTGATAAATTAACCGTAGAGGTAGTAAGAACCGTGGCCGTTAAAACAGAGATCGTTATTACGAACACAGCCGGGCAAATTGTTTACAGCCTCAGCAATCAGCAACAGGCAGGTTCTCAGTCGTACAGCATTCCGATGAAGAAAATGGCCGGCGGTATTTATTTTGTAACCGTAAGACTGAATGACAGGAAAGAAGTGGTGAAGAAGATAATGAGGCAGTAACTGTTTATTCTTTGATAAAGGCTGCTGTGAACATCGAGTCAGCCTTTTTATCATACCCTTTTAATAATTCCATCTGAAATAACCGCAGGTGGAATTTTTCTTTTATGAAACTTACGATCTCTTCATTTTCTTTTTTAAATACCGAGCAGGTAATATAAATGAACATCCCTCCTTTTTCCAGGTGAGGAATCACATTAGAAACAATTTTTTGTTGCCTGTTGGCATAAGCTGCTATCATTTCCTCCTTAAAGAAATACAACTGCTCCGGCATTCGGCTCCAGGTTCCGCTGCCGGTGCAGGGGGCATCGCAGATAATGAGTTGGAAGTTTGAGGTTTGCCCACCGGGTCCTATGGATAGCTTGAGGTTTGGGGTTTGCAGGTCAGCAACAAACGATTTATAATTATTAATGCCGGCTGCTGAAAATCTTTTTTTAAGATTGGATAAAATATTTCCCCGGATGTCGGAAACGGTCAACGTTATTTTCCCATCAAGGATATCGTGTGCCAGTAAAGATTTTCCCCCGCTGGCGGCGCAGCAGTCCCAGGCGGATACCGGATGCTGGATACGGGATGCCGGATACAGGATGCCGGATGCAGGATCTTTAATGATATTCAAAACCTGTTGTGAGGTATAGTCTTGTATTACGACATCCTTATCCAATTCAATGATATCATCCAGTTTTGTATTGTTGGGTAAAGAGATGCAATCTTCCCCGGGCGTATCATAGTGCAGCCCGGCATCCTGCATTTTTTTCAATACGGCGCTTTTTTTGCCGGGCCTTACACGTAGAAAGAGATCGGGCTGGGTGAAAAAAGAAGAACAGAATGAATGCTGATCAATGCCAGGGCTTAATTCATTATTCCAGGGAAACACTTCATTAATAGAAAGTCCTGCCAGGTCAGTTTTTTCTAAAAGTGGTTTTTCAATAACCGCATTCCATTCCGGCTTATGAAAAGCCAGGAATTCGTTGGATGAATGTTCGCATAAAAATGTTCCGGCTATTATTTTTTCTTCAATGGATAAACCAGCCATCGCTTTACCCAGGCGGTAAAAAGCATAGCAGAGTGCTGTTACCTTCTTCCGGTCTTTTGATCCGTATTTTTTATTGGCAGCAAACTCTTTTTTCAGAAAAATTGACAATGGCCCACCCCCATCATAAGCATCAATGATCTTCTTTGCCGAATTCAGGTAAGAATGTTGTCGCATACCGGCAAAAATAAAGCCTGCAATCAACATGGCAGGCTTTTAAATTATTTGGCTAAGAGAATAAAGGAGAAAAAGAGGTAAAGCGAGCAAGACCTAAACTCCTTTTCTCCTTTACCCTCTTAGCATATTTTTTACAGTTCCAGTAAACTTTTCACCGGGTCTTTTCCAAACAATAATAATTCCGGATTTTCGAGCAGTTCTTTAACCCGTACCAAAAATCCAACCGATTCTCTTCCATCGATGATGCGGTGATCGTAACTCAAGGCCACATACATCATGGGTTTAATAACAACCTGCCCATTTACTGCCATTGGCCGTTCTACGATATTATGCATGCCCAAAATAGCAGACTGGGGGATATTAATGATGGGTGTGCTCATCATAGAGCCAAAAACGCCCCCGTTGGTGATGGTGAATGTTCCGCCGGTCATTTCTTCAATGGTAAGTTTATTGTCTTTTGCCTTGGCAGCAAGTTCAACCACTTTGGCTTCAATGCCGGCCATGCTTAAACTTTCTGCATTTCTTATCACCGGTACCACCAGTCCTTTGGGAGCACTCACGGCAATGGAAATATCACAGTAGTCGTGGTAAATGACACTCTCTCCGTCGATGTATGCATTTACTGCAGGCCATTCCATCAATGCATAGGTACATGCCTTGGTGAAGAAACTCATAAAGCCCAGGTTAACGCCATGCAGTTCTTTGAATTTATCCTTGTATTTTTTCCGTACGTCCATAACAGCACTCATATCCACTTCATTAAAAGTAGTGAGCATGGCTGTGGTATTTTTTGCTTCCACCAAACGCCTGCTGATGGTCTTGCGCAGGTTGCTCATCTTTTCAACACGGTCGTTCCTTTCAAACATAATGGTACCTGGCCTTCTTCCAGGATTGTTCAATGCATCCATCACGTCCTGCTTAACGATCCTGCCGTTGCTGCCAGAAGGCGTCACCACTTTCACATCCACTTTTTTATCTGCAATGATGGCTGCTGCAACCGGGGTTGCTTTAATCTCTGTTTCAGGTTTGAGGTTGGCAGTTTGAGGTTGGGGAGCAGTTTCCTTTTTCAGTTCTTCTTTTGCTTTTGACGGGGATGCTTTTTCTTCAACGGCTGCCGCTGCCGGTTTTGGAGCGTCGGTATCAATGGAACAAACAACATCGCCGATATTGAGAGTATCCCCTTCTTTGGCAATGATCTTTATGGCCCCGGCCTGTTCCGCATTCAATTCAAAAGTGGCTTTCTCACTTTCCAGCTCGGCAATCACTTCGTCCCTGTTCACCCATTCTCCATCCTTTTTATGCCACTTCACCAGCGTCACTTCATTAATACTTTCGCCTACAGTTGGAACTTTTATTTCGATTGACATCTACAGTAATTTAAGATGGGGCAAATTTCGGGGAAAAATAAGGATTATTAAAATTGAATTCAGCCAGCATACAGAGAATAAAAAATAAGCAGGCGTGGGCCTGCTGAAAAAAGTTGGTAATGGGTTGAGTAATATCAGGTACCCAGGTATGCTTTAAGCAATTTGCAACGGGATGCTGTGCGGAGTTTTGTAATGGCTTTATCCTTTATCTGCCGCACCCTTTCCCGGGTAAGGTTGAAATGTTCGCCAATATCTTCCAGGCTAAGGGCATGGTCAACACCAATGCCAAAGAAGAAGCGGATCACATCTTTCTGTCTTTCAGTTAAAGTACTCAACGAGCGGTCTATCTCTGTTTTAAGCGATGCTTTAAATGCCAGTTCATCATCGGTATTGGCAGCATTATGATTTACAAGAACATCGATCAATGTACTTTCCTCGCCATCAGACAAAGGCTGGTCCATGCTCACATGCCGGGCCGACACACCCAGTGTGGCGGCAATCTCTTCGGTATCCATATCCAATAAAAAAGCCACTTCTTCCGGAGTGGGTTCTCTTTCAAATTCCTGTTCAAGCTGCGAAAATGCCTTACTGATACGGTTTGTTAAGCCTACTTTATTTAATGGTAACCGTACGATCCTTGATTGCTCTGCCAATGCCTGTAAAATACTTTGGCGTATCCACCAAACGGCATACGATATGAATTTGAAACCACGGGTCTCATCAAACCGTTGTGCGGCTTTTATCAAACCAAGATTTCCTTCGTTAATTAGATCAGGTAATGTTAATCCCTGGTTTTGGTATTGTTTTGCAACAGAAACCACAAAACGAAGGTTGGCCTTGGTTAGCTTTTCCAATGCCTGCTGGTCTCCCTGTTTGATCTTGATGGCTAATTTTACTTCTTCTTCCGGAGTTATTAATTCTACTTTACCGATCTCCTGCAGGTATTTCTCTAAACTCTGGCTTTCACGATTTGTGATAGACTTAGTGATTTTTAGCTGGCGCATGCTCATAAGCCTGTTGGTTTAAAGGTTAAGTTGGAAATAGACTATTGGGGTTAATAACTTGTTAAAAATTTACAAATC
>Ga0209023_10005188_pt1 | contig 14373 bp, 9 predicted proteins | sample LakOneMetagenome_FD_187468 | JGI IMG/M metagenome (GOLD analysis project Ga0209023, IMG submission 187468) | Freshwater and sediment microbial communities from Lake Erie, Canada (SPAdes) (version 2) | ecosystem: Environmental > Aquatic > Freshwater > Lentic | place: Lake Erie, Canada | collected...
ACGATCACGGCGGGTGCAGGACCGAACGGTAACATTGCTCCAACAGGAACAGCAACTGTTAACTGCGGAACTGATAATACCTATACCATCACAGCTGATGCATGTTACCATGTAGCGGATGTACTGGTTGATGGTGTAAGTGTGGGGGCAGTTACAACTTATACATTTACCAACACAACAGCCGATCATACGATCAGCGCAAGCTTTGCGGTCAATACATACATGATCACGGCAACTTCCGGAGCAAATGGTTCGGTAACGCCGGCAGGTGCAACAACGGTTAACTGCGATGGCAGCCAGTCGTACACGATCACAGCCAATGCATGTTACCACATAGCAGATGTACTGGTTGATGGTGTGAGTGTGGGTGCAGTAGGCTCATATACGTTCAGTAATGTAACAGCCGATCATACGATCAGTGCAAGCTTTGCGGTTGATACGTACACGATCACGGCAAGTGCAGGAGCGAATGGTTCAGTAACGCCGGCAGGTGCTGCAACTGTTAACTGCGGAACTGATAATACCTATACCATCGCAGCCGATGCATGTTACCATGTAGCGGATGTACTGGTTGACGGAGTGAGTGTGGGGGCAGTAAGCTCATATACATTCACTAATGTAACTGCTGACCATACCATTAGTGCAAGCTTTGAGGCCAATACCTATACGATCACGGCGAGTGCAGGTGCGAATGGTTCGGTAACCCCGGCGGGTGCAACAACGGTTAACTGCGGCGGCAGCCAGTCTTATACGATCACGGCGGCTCCATGCTACCATATAGCCGATGTGTTGGTTAATGGAGTATCGGTAGGCGCTGTATCAACTTATACGTTCAGCAATGTAACGGGCGACAGTGCGATCAGTGCAACCTTTGCGATCGATACATATACGATCACGGCGACTGCAGGCACAAACGGTACGATCACTCCAGGAACAGGAACCGTTAACTGCGGCGGCAGCCAGTCTTATACGATCACGGCTGCTCCATGCTACCATATAGCCGATGTGTTGGTTAATGGAATATCGATAGGCGCTGTATCATCCTATACGTTCAATAATGTAACGGGCGACAGTTCGATCAGTGCAACCTTTGCGATCGATACCTATACGATCACGGCAAGTGCAGGTTCGAATGGCAGCATTGCTCCTTCAGGAGTTACAACAGTTAACTGCGGAAGTAACAATACTTATGTGATCACACCTGATCCAGGTTATGTGACAGGCAGTGTACTGGTAGATGCAGTGAACGTTGGAACACCGGCCAGCTATACATTTACCAACGTAACAGCTAACCATACGATCAGTGCAACATTTAAACTGCTGGTCACTGCAGATCCGGCCATCGTGGATGCATATATGACCGATATGTCGGATGTTCTTATCAATGCTAACCAGATACCGTTCAACTCGGTAAATAAGGTAAAGGTGCCGATACAGAACCTGGACCTGTCGAATATCATACCAGCCGGTACGACCAAGATCCGTATTGACCTGGGAAGTAAACTGCAATTGAATACAGGATTCGATCTTGCAACAGCTCCATTAAGTGCTTATTTCAACTGGACCAAGGTGGTTGAATCGGGCAATGATGTGATCTATGGAGACCAGATCGCAGACCTGCCTGCATTCTTTGGCGGCGACGGCGACCAGATTGCAATATTTGATGTAAAAGCAGTTACTGCAGGCACGTCTATCGTGAATGCCGACTTCCAGGTTACGAATCACAATAACGCCAACCAGTTCCTGGCTGATGCGAATACGCTCAATAATCATGGTGATATCAATTACACGGTGCTGAGCGCCTTTGTGATCAACAGTGTTACGTTGACCAACGTAACATGTAACGGTATCAACAACGGCAGCATAACAGTAACAGTAACCGGTGGGGCTTCCCCGTACGATTTCAGTAAGGACAATGGAGCCACATGGGTGCTTGCACAGGCAAGTCCGTATACATTCACCGGGGTAGCAGCAGGTAATTACACCATCGTAGTAAGGGATGCTGCCAGCCAGGAAGTTACTTACACAAACAATCCTGTTGTGATAACGCAACCGGCAGCGATCAGCCTTAATAGTATCAGTCAGACCACGATAAACTGTAACGGTCAGACAGCTACGGTAACGATGACAGCTACCGGTGGTACGGCGCCATTGTCGTACACATTCAATGGGGTTACCAATGGAACGGGCGTGTTTACAGGCGTAACAGCGGGAACATATAATTACAGTGTTACCGATGCCAATAGTTGTGGTCCCGTAGCCGGAACATTTACCGTGATTCAGCCAGCGGCGATCAATGTCAGCAACATATCACAAACAACAGTAGCATGCCATGGAGGCTCGGCAACTGTAACAATAACAGCTACCGGTGGTACGGCGCCATTGTCGTACACATTTAATGGTGTTACCAATGCAACGGGTATCTTCCCTACTATGCTGGCAGGTACTTATAACTACAGCGTAACAGATGCAAACAGTTGTACGCCCGTAGCAGGAACTTTCACGGTTGTTGAACCTGCAGTGATCAGCGTAACCGATGTTTCGCAATCAGCGATCGCTTGTCATGGCGGAACTGCGAATGTGACGATCACCGCAGCAGGCGGAACAGCGCCTTACCTGTATACGTTCAACGGGGTAACACATTTAAGCAATGTATTCACCGGTATACCTGCCGGCATCAACTACGCTTACAGTGTAACAGATGCCAATGGCTGTTCAGCAGCAACAGGAACCTTTACGGTTGTTGAACCAGAAGTGATCACGGTTAGCAATGTTTCGCAAAGTACCATCGCCTGCCATGGCGGAACCGGCACTGTGACCATTACAGCGGCCGGAGGTACAGCGCCTCTGTCATATACGTTCAACGGTGTGACACAGGTAAACAACAGCGTATTTACCGGTATACCTGCCGGCATCAACTACGCTTATAGTGTAACAGATGCCAACAACTGTACAGCAGCAACAGGAACCTTTACGGTTGTTGAACCAACAGCTATCAGTGTAAGCAACATTTCGCAAACTGCTATCGCATGCAATGGCGGAACGGCAACTGTAACCATTACAGCTGCGGGAGGTACGGGTGCTTTATCATACACGTTCAACAGTGTAACAAATGGCACAGGTATCTTCACAGGAGTAACAGGAGGTACGTACAGTTACAGTGTAACGGATGCCAACGGATGTACGGCAGCAACAGGAAACTTCACGGTTGTGCAGCCTGCATTGCTCACGATCACAAAAACAACTCATGTGAATCCATCAACCGGCTGCGACCTTACGGGCAGTATCTCAGTTAGTGCAGCAGGCGGAACGCCTAACTACCTGTTCAGGATCGATGCAGGAGGCTGGTTAACGCCAACCCCTGTGAACGGAACAACATATACATTCACCAACCTTGCCGCAGGCCTGCACACAATGTATGTTCAGGATGCGAATGGTTGCGAACAACAGACAACATTTACTTTGACCGGCCCGGCCAATACCGACCTGTCACTGGGATCTGATGTCAACGATAACATCTTCCCGGCCAACGGAAACATACGTGATATCGTGTATAACGTTGGAGAGGTTGCAGGTAAGCCGGGAACGCCTGTTAAACTGCGTATCTTCAAAGTGTCTGGCTACAACATCGTCTTTAATTCATCCGAGACTTCGGTTACAATAGGATTCAATACTTATCCTGTTGAAAATGCGAACTGGACGATCAACAACCAGCCGGGTTATGTAGAATTCACCAGGAATGCTGCCTTGCAGTGTTATGACCTGCAGTATATGAGCATCAAGCTGCAGCGTGCAACAACCAATAAAACAAGGTTTAACCTGAACGCAGTGATATTGCCGGCAACATCTGAGATCATATTTACTAATAACTCGAACTCACTGTTGTTTATAGGTAACTAGTAAAACATCATGCTGCAGCAGTGATCCTGCCGCAGCATGATTTTAAAAATTAAGGATATGAAAAAGTTAATGACAACGCTTCTTATCGTGCTGGCGGTTTCGGCCCACGCACAACGCAAAGGGGTTTATACCGATCTTTTGCTTGATAAGCTGCAATTCACCGATCTGCAAAATGCACCCTTGAAGGCTGACAAACTTGAAGTGGGGAAGATCACAAAAATTCATTTTAAAGTTGCCAATATCAATATGGATAATGCAGTGCCGGTGGGAACCTGCAGGCTTAGGCTGACATTGGGTACCAGTGCATTTCTTACGACCGACCTGCAGGGAAATGATGCGCCATTGGCTGATTATTTCCGCTGGACACAGTCAACCGATCCATTCAACCAGGTGATCGTAACGGGTGACCTGATCCGTAACCTGCCTGCCGGCTTTTCGGGGGAAGCCGTTTTTTCTATGATGCCTTCCAAAGAGGGGCAGTCAAGCATCACCGGGCATTTCCTGGTAACGAATCATAAAAACCCTTTGTTCATTTTATCTGACCTGGATGCGTCAAACAATATTATTGTAAGTGATTATTCAAACCTGCAACCCCTGTCGACAAAGTTCAACGACTTTAAGGCCATTGCCCGTTCCTGTAACCTTGACCTCAACTGGCAGGTTTCCGACGAAAACAAATTAACCGGGTTCGTTATAGAGACGGCACCGGATGGAATGAATTTTACTCCTTTAAAAACCATTCCGGCGAATGGAACCAGGAATTATTCTTTAAAACTTGAGAACATCACCGGAAGCCACCTGGACATTAGGATAAAGGCAGAAGCTCAAACAGGCCAGTTTGTTTATTCTGCTCCCGTTGCAGTAAATAATATCTGTAACGGAAGGTTTGAGATCGCTCTTTATCCTAATCCAGTTACCGGCGATGTGGCAGAACTAAAGCTGGTGGCCAAAGAAGGGACCTTCAACGGCAAATACAATATCCGTTTGCTTGACAGCGACGGAAAGGAGATCAGCCGCAAAGACGTTCAGTTAATAAACCAGGACCAGGTGAAATACCCGATCGGATTTTTGACCGGGGGGAGTTACCAGCTGAGTGTAACAGGAGCCGACGGCGTCACCCGGAATTTGCGGTTCGTACGACAATAAGCGTGAAAATAGATAATTAAAAATGAATACCTTTAACATGAACCTGAGTCATAAACCATCTAAGAGAAATGTCATGAGATCATTAACCAAACTGGCTGCGAAGTCATTGACCTTGTTTTTCTTCCTGCTGATTGCCGGAAGAAGTTTTGCCCAACCGCAGATCATCGTTCATGCTGATCCGGCCGTTGGTTCCTTTGATATTACAGACCTGAATGATATTCCTGTTGATGCAAATAATCTTGTTGACGGTACTTTTTATCTTTTAAAACTGTCTTTTCAGAACCTGAGTTTTGTAAATGCGATCCCGCCCAATACGGCATATTTAAAGATCGGGCTGGGATTGAATATGGTGATGGACCCGTCATTCAACCTGGCTACAGCGCCTTACAGTGAATATTTTACCTGGACCTACGACGTTTCACAAAGTCAGCCATTCATTGTTGGTACGCTTCATGATTTTCTGCCAGCCTTTTTTGACGGCGTAGCGGTTTTCCGTATAAAGGCTTTCATACCAGCGCCTCCGCCCATCCAGGTCACTTCCACTGTTTCGGCAAATTTCCTGAATGCAAATCCGCCGGGTAATCCTTACAGGCTTATCGATGATAATCCCGCCAACAATTCGGCATCTATTGATTATACGGTTATTGTAGGGGCACCTACTCCGGTAACTCTCACCAGTTTCAAAGCGCTTAAAAAAGATTGTATCATCCGCACAGACTGGTCGGTGGAAAACGAGATCAACTTCGATCATTATGAATTGCAGGTGAGCAAGGATGGTATCCATTTCGCTTCCATAAACAATGTAACGGCACAAAACAAAACCAATTACAGTTCTTCTTTCGATATAAGTAACCTGGCCAACCAGCTACAGGGCAACACACTCTACCTGCGCCTGAAGATGGTGGATAAGGATGCCAGCTTTAAATACAGCGATATCATCCCGGTAAATGGCAAGTGCAATACATCTCCGCCATTTGTCATCTACGGCTATCCCAATCCTGTGACCGATGCCAACCAGATCACGATCGCCAGTAAAGAAGGCTTGTTCAATGGTAAATATAACGTCAGCGTAATGGATATGAGCGGAAGAGTATACATCACGAAAGACGTTGACTTATCCAATGTACAATCATTCCGCCTCGATTTCGGGACCCTGTTGCCGAATGGAAAATACCTGATCCGGTTACAACAAAACAACGGCTCACAAAAAGGGATCGTGCAATTCGAGAAACTCTGACAAACTTTTTGATCATATTTAAAACCATCTGCTGTGCAGGTGGTTTTTTTTATGGGTAAGTTGTGGCTGATGCCACGCAGAGCATACCCGTTATTTTACTGCTTTATGCAAACCACAATAATTCAGAAACCGGCAATGGTACCTGCTGCACTTTTTAAAAGATGCCGGTAATGCCGGGGAAGTATCGGGAAAAACAGCTGATGGAGTTGCAGCCGCAGGATTTTTATCTTATGATCATAACCGTGCCCTTGAACAGCTCATTTTTTGTTTTGATGAGATAGGTATATGCTCCATTCATACAAGGCTGTTTCTTATACGTGCCATCCCAGGGCAATGGATTATCTTTTGTATGAAACAGCAATTGTCCCCAGCGGCTATAAACAAACAATTCAAAAGACGGGTATGCCCGCAATGCCGGAATATTCCAGGTATCGTTCAGCCCGTCTCCATTGGGAGAAAAAGCATTGGGAATGAAAAGGTCGTTATATACTTTTACGAACATCGTATCGGATGCGGTGCCACATCCTGAAACAGCATTTAGAATATACCGGGCGTCTGCCGGCGGATTAATGACCGGTTGCAACGAATAAATATCGTTGATATAAGTTGCCGGTGACCAGGCATAGGCAGCCCCGGTTCCGCTAACCGTTGCTGCTAATTGTATGGAACGCCCTTTCAGCATTACTTTATCGGGACCTGCATCCACAACCGGCCTGTTAACAACCTGGATGGTAACCGCAGCGGTATCTTTGCAGGAAAACGAGTTGGTTACCACTACGCTGTAAACCGTTGTCATCGCAGGGGATGCTTTTGGGTTGGATATAGCCGCATTGGAAAGGCCGGCAGCCGGTATCCATTGATAAGGAGGGCCGCCACCTGCTATTAATTGTATGCTGTCGCCTTCGCAAACAGAAGCATTTGTAAAACCAGTAGTTGCAACCGGGGCCGGGTTTATTAAAATGGTTGTTGAATCTTTTTGTATGCAGCCGGCTGCATTGGTAACGGTTACATAATATTTACCTGCCTGGTTTAATTGAATATTGGCTATCGGCAAAGGAGAACCAGATCCCGTATATGCATTCGGGCCGGTCCAGGCATATTGTGTACCCCCGGTTGCAGTAAGTGTTAAGGTACTGCCTTTACAAACAGGACCATTATTGGTGGCGGTTGTTACAGGATTTGCATTTACCGTTATCGTGATCGGCTGCGAGGCGATCCGGCATTGCGGTGATCCCATATTGCCCGATTCAGCAACAACGAGTCTGAACTGGTAAATGCCGGGCGGAGTTGTTGTTACAAACGTAGTGTTAAGCGTATTTAAATTTGCAAGCGGAATATCTGTCCAGCTTCCGTTATTGGCTCTTTGCTGCCACTGAAAAACAGGATTGTTGAAACCACCTGACACAGCGCAGTTGTATGTATATGAAGTCGCTGTTCCTTCACAAAAGGATGCATTGGTTGAATTGGCACCAGCGATAACAGGCACAAGCAGCGGGCCACAGGGACGGAAAGTTATATCATCTAATGCAATGTCGTTGCCACAGCCGCCCGGGGCATTATTGATGATCCGGAGAACGATGTCGGAACCGGCCGGGGGTGTGGTAAAGAAAAAGCCATACTGTTTCCATGTTGGATTTGCGGTTGAGGGGATATTGCCTGTATTATACGATTGCAATAACGTACCGTCTGTTTTTTCAATTCTGAATGTGAGATCAGGTTGAATGCCGCTGTTGCTGCATGCAGATGGTAATAACACATTCATCACCCAGGCGGCAAATTCATAGGTACTGTTTCCGCAAAGCCCTTTTACGGTATCCAGGTAAAAAGCGCTTGGCTGAAAAGAAGCATTGACAAGCATAAAATAACCATTGGGGTCGCCGGTATGATCCGAAGTGAGCGAATGCCATGAATTTCCGAAACAGGCAGATGTATTATTCCTTACCGTATAAAAACCATCATTGGGGCAATCGCCGCCTACATACTGGTAGTTTGTTGTTGCTGATAAAAGCGGGGCACCGGGGTTTGCTCCATTGCCGAACGTGGTGTTAATGATCGGATCACCCAAACTGCCCTGGCAAAGCTGGGCAAATGAAAACCGCGGTACAAAGAACGAAGCAAAAAATAATATGGTAAAAAATCTACGAATCATTTTTCAGGCATCATTCAAAGGTAAGCCTTTAAACTACTGAAACATAAATACAACGCGGCCTGACCTGTATTAAAAGAAAAGTAAAAAGGCAGTTCCTTCGCCGGCCACACTTTGTACTTTGATATTGCCCTTGTGCAGCATCATGATCTGCTTGCACAGGCTGAGCCCGATGCCGCTCCCGGTCTTACGGGTACTGAAGAATGGGATAAAGATCTTCTCCATCAGGTCGGCAGAAATACCGATGCCGTTGTCGGCCACTTTTATAACTACTTTATTATTGGGTGTAATGTAGGCCGAAAGCTGTATGCGTGGACCGGCAACTTCCTTTACGGCATCCGCTGCATTTAAAATGAGGTTGATCAATACCTGTTCAATGAGATCGGTATCGGCCTCCAGGATCAGGTCGGGATCTTTTAAAATAATTTCAAGTTCAATGTTCTTTTGTGTAAAGGTTGGCTGCATCAGGCGGTGCAGGGTTTCGAACATATCCCGTACATAGATCTTCTTCAGGTTGGGATTGGTGATCTTGTTCAGGTTGCGGTAGGTCTCTGCAAATTTCAAAAGGCCTTCGCTTCTCCGTTTAATGGTATCAATGCCCAGTTCAAGGTCATCCAGCGAACCGGAATTGTTATTCAGTTCCTTCAGCGACAGCTGCAGCCGGTTCTTAAGTGTTTCTGCCAATGAAGAGATGGGTGCCACCGAATTCATGATCTCATGCGTCATCACACTTAATAATTTCTGCCATGCTTTCGATTCTGTTTCATCCAGCGCCTCGTTGATGTTTTGAAAGGCGATCAGTTTGTAAACTTTTCCTTCTGTTTGAAAAGCCGTGGCAGAGAGCAATACCTTTAAGGTATTTTTGTCGGTTGTTATGGTCGTTACTTTGCTTTCCCCGGGCTTTACCGAAATGATCTCCCTGTACAGGTCGGGGTCTCTTTTTTCCAGTGAATGAATGGTCTTCAGGTAAGGGATGCTCAGCAACTGTTTAAAAGATTCATTCATCCACATCACTTCGCCTTCTTTATTGTCGTACGAGATGATCCCGGTGTCAACCAGTTCCAGTATCTTCTGCAGGTATTGATATTGTGTTTCCCGTTCTTTACTGATGATCTTGAACGTGCTGTTGATCTCGTTGAATCCTTTTCGCATGGGCTGCACGGCAACCGGAGCATTTTTTTCATCAAAGTGGCGGGAAAAATCACGGTAGTGAACCGATTCTACAAACTGCTCCAGTTCATCCTTGCTTTTATTGGTGAACCGGTACAGGTCGATCGCCTGGAAGACGACCAGAACCAGCACGGCAACCATGATGAGAAACAGCCCGCCAGACAACAGCAATGCGGCAACACTCATTGTTGCAAACAACAATGCAATTCGTATGATCAGGCCCCAGTCGTAATTTTTAAAGGTCATATTTACTTAATCTTCGGTACAGCGCCGTACGGGTTATGCCCAGTTCCTTTGCTGCTTTTGAAATATTGCCGTTATGTTTTTCGATCACCCGGAGGATGGTATTCTTTTCCACCACGCCCAGGTTCATATCCTTGTTCTCTGATTTTTCCTGTATGGCAGATTCGATGGGAGAAAAAATAAGATCCTCGGCAGAAAGCGTTTCTCCCTCCGACATGATCACCGCCCGTTCCATCGTGTATTGAAGTTCCCGTACATTACCCGGGAAGTTATACTGCTTTAATTTTTCAATGGCCTTTGTGTCAAATTCAGGAACGGGTTTTAGATATTTAGCAGCATAGGTCTGTGCAAAATGTTTTGCCAGCAATACAATATCATTTTCCCGTTTACGCAATGGCGGCACCACAATTTCCACGGTGTTTATCCGGTATATGAGGTCTTTCCGGAAACGGCTCTCATTGGCCAGTTCGGCAAGCGGCAGGTTGGTGGCGCAGATAAGGCGTATGTCGATATTAACTGCATCATTGCTTCCCACCCTGGATACCTGCCTGTTCTGCAAAACACTCAGCAGTTTTGCCTGCTGCTGCATGGATATGTTCCCGATCTCATCCAGGAATAAGGTGCCGCCATTGGCAGCTTCAAACCGACCGGCTCTTTCTTCACCGGCACCGGTAAAAGAACCTTTCTTATGTCCGAACAGTTCGCTTTCAAAAAGCGTTTCGGTGAGGGCGCCCACATCAACCTTTACAAATGGTTTGTCTTTGCGGAGCGAATGTTCGTGAATGGCTTTTGCGATCAGGTCTTTGCCGGTACCATTTTCTCCCAGTATGAAAATATTGGCATCGGTAGGCGCTACTTTTTCGATCTTGAAAAAAATATCCTTCATTACTTCCGACTCGCCGATCATTTCTTTGCCAATAGAAGAAGAAGCCGGGGCGGCAATGCCGGAAGCGGTTTTTCCCTTCGCTTTTAAAATGCCTTTGATGGCTTCCAGCAGTTTTTCATTGTGCCAGGGTTTTACAATGAAATCAGAAGCGCCTTCTTTTAAAGAGCGAACGGCCAGGTCAATATCACCATAAGCCGTTATCATGATCACCGAAATATCCGGATCCAGTTCTTTTACTTTCTTCAGCCAGTAAATGCCTTCATTACCGGTGTTGATGCTGCTTTTGAAGTTCATGTCGAGCAATACAATATCAAACCGGGATGAGGCCAGCAGCGAATGAATGAGCTCGGGATTCTTTTCAGTCGTCACTTCCCTTGCCTCCGTTTTCAGTAAAAGTTTAACGGCAGTAAGCACATCCGTATCATCATCGATCACTAATATGCTTGCATTCTTCAGGATCATATTCCTAGTTTATAATCTTCCGCAAGTATACCATATTTAAAAAGATTTATTACAGAATACGATAAAAAAATATTGCATTCACAACATTGTATCAAAACCGGATACATGCTGTATCAAAAGCGTACACTGTAATTCACTGATAAAAACAAACACTGTTGAAAAACAGGTATTTAGATTCTGGCACGGCATTGAATACAGGGTGAACAGAAATATTTTAATTACTGACAACTAAAAAGTATAGCCATGAAAATGCAATCAAACCGTTTATTATCTCCGCTCAATGAAGAGAGCATAGTAAGCCTTACAACAGAAGTAAAAGAAGTTCTGGCAACCGGGTTTAAAAAATCGCAGGGCCGCATTTTAAGCATTGCCGACCTGTGGAATATCCAGCGTCAACGCAAGCCAAGAATGCAGCGCCGGTTTATCTGAGCCCAACTGTATCAAAAACGAACACCTGCTGTATCATTACCGTACAGGTGAAGGATGAATAAAAATCTAAGTTTTTGATAACCAGTTTAATAGCTTCTGGCACAGCTTTGAGTACTAAGGTTCGTTCGGAGTTATAATAATATATATGCCGGGCAGGTTACCGGAAAAATAAAAAGACAATAATGGACAGAGTCATTGCAAAAAAGGGTTTTGGAAAAAAGAAGATCATGCTTACTGCAGGAATCGTGGGGTTAGCCGTTCTCATCTTTGGCAGTTGGTATTTTACTTCGGGTAAATCAAGGCTGAATGTAAATACCGACCGCATTACCATCAGTGAGATCAGGCAGGGGCCTTTCCAGGAATTCATTCCTGTTAATGGGGTGATACTTCCTATGACCACTATTTATCTTGATGCGCTGGAGGGTGGCCGGGTGGAAGAGAAGTTTGTGGAAGACGGCGCCATCATGAAAAAAGATCAACCCATCCTGCGCCTCAGCAATACCGATCTTGAACTGAGCCTGGTGAACCAGGAGACCTCGGTGTTTAACCTGCTTACACAAATGCAGATATCACGCAATGCAGCGCAACAGAATACCATTGGCAAATTAAACCAGCGTACCGATGTTGACAATGCATTGAATGAAGCCGAACGCATATATAAGCTCGATAAGAAACTGTATGAACAAAAGGTGATCGGCTCACAGGAATTTAAGCAGGCAGAGAATAATTATAACTACCAGCTGCAAAAGAAAAAACTGGCTGATGAGGTACTTAAAAAAGATACCGTATCAACCAGGCAGGAGCAGGAGCAGGCTAAACAATCTTTCGACCGTACACAAAATGCCTTGCAGGTGATGCGTAAAAAAGTGGGCGACCTTATTGTGCGGGCACCGGTTGACGGGCAGTTAACCTCCCTGGATGCAGAGATCGGTCAATCAAAAAATAAAGGCGAACGGCTCGGGCAGATCGATGTAATGAACGGCTTTAAAGTAAGGGTGGATGTTGATGAACATTATCTCTCCAGGATATTCATCGGACTGATAGGAGAAACTTCATTTGCAGGGAAAAACTATAAGCTTATTATTAAGAAAGTATTTTCCCAGATAGCCAATGGCCGCTTCCAGGTGGATATGGAGTTCAAAGATTCTGTTCCGCAGGGGATACGGCGTGGACAAACCCTGCAGATAAAACTTGCCCTGAGTGACGAAATGCAGGCCATCATCTTACCCAAGGGTGGCTTCTACCAGCAAACCGGCGGTAACTGGATATTTAAAGTAAGTGAGAACGGAAGTACGGCGTATAAAGTGGATATCCAGCTGGGTCTGCAGAGCCCGGATTATTACCAGGTACTGCAGGGGCTGAAGCCCGGCGATAAAGTGATCACTTCCAGTTATGAGAATTACGGGAACATGCAGGAGCTGGTTTTAAAAAAAGAGTAGATCATTGATCATTCATTTATAAAAATAAGGTTATGAAAAAGAAATTTATTTTATTAAGCATGATACTGCTTGCAGGCTTTTTTTTTCCTGCTATTAATGATAACAGCTTAAAGGCCTGCTGTAAAAATGCGGGCGCAGGCTGCCAGGTAAATAAGAAGAAGGTAAACATGCAGGTGAATGAAACGGATGGGGAAGACGGATCGCTCAACATGTTCATGAATCCCTTTCAAAAATTATAAAAAAGTATTCCTGAAATTTAAATAACAACCATGATAAAGATTACCGATTTAGAAAAGATCTACCGTACCGAAGAAGTGGAAACAGTAGCACTGAACAAACTTACCATTGAAGTAAAGGAAGGTGAGTTTGTAGCCATCATGGGCCCCTCGGGCTGTGGCAAATCCACCTTGCTTAATATTCTCGGCTTACTCGATGATCCCGATGCAGGCAGTTTTATTTTTAACGGCACCGAAGTAGCTCACTTCAATGAGCGTAAAAGAGCCGACCTGCGGAAACGGAACATTGGTTTTGTATTCCAGAGCTTTAACCTGATCGATGAACTGACCGTTTTTGAAAATGTGGAACTGCCCCTGATCTATACCGGCGTAAAAGCCGCCGACCGGAAGAAGCGGGTGGAAGAAGTGCTGGATAAGATGCAGATCATGCATCGACGGAATCACTATCCCCAGCAACTTTCCGGCGGACAGCAGCAACGGGTTGCCGTGGCCAGGGCCGTGGTAAATAATCCCAAACTGATCCTGGCCGATGAACCTACCGGTAACCTCGATTCATCAAATGGTAATGAAGTGATGCAGATGCTGACCGACCTGAATGAAAAGGGAACCACTGTGGTAATGGTTACACACTCGGAACATGATGCCCGGTACAGCCACCGCATTATTCGTATGCTGGATGGACAGGCGGTTATTGAGAATATCATGTTGTAGCGTGTTGCTATATACCAGAACCGGAGGCCAATCACCAACTTAAAGTATAGCCATGATTAAAAATTATTTTAAAGTAGCGTTCAGGAACCTTTGGAAAAATAAAGGGTATAGTGCCATCAATATTTTCGGACTTGCCATCGGTCTTGCAAGTTGTTTGCTCATCACGCTCTATGTAACGGATGAGTTGAGCTACGACCGGCACTTTAAAAATGCAGACCGGATCTACCGCATCAATTCAGACATACGTTTTGGAGGCGCCGACCTGCACATGACGCAGACCTCGGATATGATGGGAGAGCTTCTGAAAAAGGATTACCCGCAGGTGGAAGAATATACCAGGCTGTATACCAATGATGGCCCTAAACTTA
>Ga0209023_10005189_pt1 | contig 14372 bp, 10 predicted proteins | sample LakOneMetagenome_FD_187468 | JGI IMG/M metagenome (GOLD analysis project Ga0209023, IMG submission 187468) | Freshwater and sediment microbial communities from Lake Erie, Canada (SPAdes) (version 2) | ecosystem: Environmental > Aquatic > Freshwater > Lentic | place: Lake Erie, Canada...
TGGCGGAAGCGGTGAGATTCGAACTCACGGAGGGCTCACACCCTCGTCGGTTTTCAAGACCGGTGCTTTAAACCGCTCAGCCACGCTTCCAGTGGTGCATAGATTAGCGATTTCAGTTGGAAAACACAACCGCAAAACGCTGATTTAACGACCTATTGAATCAAAGTATATTTAAAATTTGCTTCATAGGTGTCAAAAGTACCCGAACTGAACTGAAAACCTGATATTAAAGCCCTCAATTTTCCTTCAAGCGTACTATTATTCAAGTCACTAGAAACCACACTTACACTGATGACATGACCATCAGGTGCAATTTTCACGTGAACAATGAAATCACCATTCATCGTAGGATCATCATCTAATGCCCGCTTATAAGCGCCAGTAATCGTTCCTTTGTTTTGCATCATGATACGAACAAAGTCATTACGGCTCTTATCACTCGCATCGCCTTTGCCGTTACCAGCAGCACCGTTGCCACTCCCTTTGATCTTGCCGCCACTGACATCATCAGTGCCACGACCTGACAAGCTGCCAGTGCCACGACCTGTTTTATCACCATCGGTTGCAGAACCAAATTTCACACCTGATTTCGCTGACCCATTACCGCCAGTTCCACCACCACCAGGACCGAGTTTCACATCAGGACGACCACCTTCCACGCCGCCTTTAAGCAACCCACGACCTTCAACTGCTTTTGGATTAGAACTCGTGCCATTGGTTAAACTACCAATAGCAGTGCCCAAGCCTGTTGCAGCCACAAGACCTTGGGCACGTTTCTGCGCTGCTGCTTGAATCTCAGCAGCACTTGGACCCGTGTTATGCGATACAGCCGCTGGGGTATCACTTGGCAACGGTGTCGGATTAGGTGAAGTTGCCGCTTGTTTTGTTGGACCTGCATCCGCTGTTGCACGTGCTGGACGCACCGTTTGCACAGCCGGTTTATCAGGCGAACCTGCTTGACTCGGCGGTTGTGGTTTAGGTAACGCATGATTCGGTGCAGCGGCACGCGGTAAAGCCTTGGCTGCCTCTGGCGCACCCTCTTTCTCTTTTGGTTTTGGTGGCGGAGGTGGCGGCACAGGTTTTACGATTGGCGCAGCGAGTTCCACAGGCGTCAGTACCGTACGCTCAGGAATTAACTTCACAATCATCGGCACATTGATCAGAGGTATCACCACACAGCACAGTATGGCAATAATCCCAAAGCCAACGTCGGACTTACGGAATTGACCATAATCCCACGGCAACCAGTTTTTTGCAGTCACCTCCACACCATCATGATCAGGCAATAAATTAGGTGCATGATTCTGAATTTGGTTAGGCATTTTTCTTCGCCTCCTTATTCACGGCAAAAGCGACCCGAGCAAAATGTTGTTGGCTACACACAATCATCACCTGATGCAAAATTGCATATGGAATATTTTGGTCTGCCAAAATAATCACGGTTCGTTCTGGGCTGCCATTAATCACCTGTGACGGTTTGTAATGAGTCGCTTGCTGCTGTAATACGCCAGCCAACGGACCATAATCAATTTCTGGACTCGCCGATGGATTTGCTGGATTGGTTGTTGGCACGAGTGTTTGAACAACTCTTTCATTGATACGAATTTCATTCTTTGTCACGACTACTGTCAATGATGACTCTGGTGGGGCATAAGAACTTGAAATCGGTAATGACAATCCTTTAATCGACGGAATTTGGGCTTCGCCCTGAAAACCGACCAAGAGGAAACACACCAACAATGTGAAAATATCAATCAACGATGTCAGTGTTAAATGCGCGGTATTCTGGCGCCGCGCCATTCTGCGTTTATGGCGACGAATTTGTGATAGTTTCAAAGCGTCCCCTCCACACCAGCTAACTGCACATTTGGGAACAGCGCATAGCTATTGCCAGTCTTTTGGCTTTCGACAACGCGAACGGCATCAATCGTATAAATAATATCTTGATACGTCACGGACTCATCAATACGCAATGTTGCGCTGCTCACTGCTGGATATTGTTTTTTTACTTCAATCAGCGCTGCATTGAGCTGCGCATAATTACGACCAGCGACTTCTCCCAACTGACCTTGTCCGCGATTATTAATCACGATTTTGTCTGGATACACGCCAATATCCAATGTCAGCGGCGGCTTGACAGCAGCGCTCGCACTTTTTGGCGCGCCATCACCTGGCTGATCAACATTGAGCACATTAACTTGGGTAAAAACCGCATTGACCAGCAATGACGGGATCATAATCACCATCAAATTCATGAATGCGGTGAGATCCAACTCTACTTCGGTGCTCCGATTACGACGACGCTTGCGAATCGACATACATACTCTCCCTTAAACTCGCTATCGCCTGACTATTCTTAAATGAGCTTAATCCGCTCTCATGGGTCAGAGGATTAACGAGTTGGCAATGTGCGACGGATCGAGTTCTGTACTTTCATCGCAATCATTTCTAAGCTTTCAATCACTTGCTGTGTATAACTTTGCAAAAAAGTAAATGCCAATACCAATGGAATCGCCGCGCCCAAACCAAATGCCGTGGTGTTCATCGATACCGCAAGTGCAGCAGAAAGCAAATCACCTTTTTGTGCTGGATCTGCGTTCGCAACCGATGCGAAAGCTAAGATCAAACCATGAACCGTACCCAAAAGCCCGAGCAAAGTTGCAACGTTCGCTAACGTTGAAATATAACTGGTACGCGCTTCAAGACGTGGAATCACTTCAAGCAAACCTTCTTCCAGCGCGCCTTCAACATGATTCATATCAGCACCACTTGCTGCTGCGCCAAGACCATAGTCAAGTACGCGACCTGCTTCGCTTTCGTCATCTTTTACCGCATTAAACGCGGTTTCAATACGACCTGCTTGAACATCAGGTTGGACACGCGCCCAAATATCACGGCTGCGTGAACGTGCTTTGCCTAGTGCATAAAGACGCTCAAAGAAAATCGCCATACCGATAATAAACACAACCATGATGGGGTACATGAAAAACCCACCCACCTGAATAAACTTAATAAATTCCATATTCGAAACTCCTTACTGTTCGTCTTTAAGATGTAAAAATCACAATGTAATACTAAAACTAATCGCTGCTCATCAAAGAGCAAATCTTTGATGAGCAAATAAATTTCCATTTCAATGAATCTATTTAAAACAAACCTAGATCATTTTTTAGAATTACTTTTGATCAACAGGTTGATTCAAAATTGAGGTATAGCGAATTTCGCCAGCTAAACGATCACGATCCGTTGGAGTCAATGAATCCTTAAGTGCTGAAAATTCCAAAATATTTTTAGGAATACTGCCCTCTTTTTCTTGCCACGGCATGATGTTGGTCACCATCGGTAGATCAACTTTAGCGACGATGTCAGTTTGACCTGCAAGAGATGAACTATTACTCGTCGTTGCTTTGGCTGTTACTTTTTTGCTGACGACAGTTTTGGTCGAATCACTTGGCGATGATGCTGCATTTGCAGCACTTGTCATCGCAACAATGCTAGTGGCAACCATCGCGAAGGCGCAAATTGTGCGGATGTGATTCATGATTACTCCTTCTATCCTTCTTAAAGTTGTTGCTTGGACAGTTGCCACTGCAACAACTTATCGGTCACGGGGTTATTTTCTGGAGATGCTTTTGGTGCGCTAGGATTTTTTGTCGGTGCAGAAACCGTAGGCGCTTGATCAGTACTATTTGATCCAGTACTTGAGGCAGTCGGAGCTGTCGCAGGCTCAACTGCTGGAGCAACTGCTGGAGCAACTGCTGGAGCAACTGCTGGAGCAACTGCTGGAGCAACTGCTGGAGCAACTGCTGGAGCAATAACGGGTTTAGCGAATACTGTCAATGGAAGCTTAAGTTCCTTTTGCAATAAATTCACCCACTTCTGTACCGCTTTATCTTCTGGATTAATCAGTAAATAACGCTGATAAGCTGCAAGTGCAGCCGCTTGATCATTGAGATAAAGCTCATTCGTCGTACCGAGTAAATATGCAGGTTCAGCACGTTTTTCTGTTGCGGTTGGACGCTGATTTTCAGCTTCACTTGCGATAAACGCTTCTGTCGCATCCTTAAATTTGCCTTGACGCAGCAACGCAATACCACGATAACTTTGAATCAATTGAATATCGCTATCCGCAGCCTTAGCAATTGGTGCATTTACTTCAACAACTTTGTCTTTTGCACTTTCGACATTATTAATCGATTTCTTTAAGAACGATTTCTTAGGTACAGATTGAATTAACACTGGCTGGAACGTTTTTTGAGCGTCAGCTAATAATTGATCCAGATCCGTCAATGCTTGTTCAGGTTTTTGGTCAATCGTAGCCGCAATACGTGTCAAATTAACATCTGTTGCAGGAATCGCAGGCATTTTTACTGGACGCAGATAACGACCTGAAGACAACGTTGCCAAAGCATCAAAGCTTTGTGCAACCCACGTATCCCACGTATCTTGTGCAAGGCTCGCATTCGACTTGTGCCACTCAACCGCTTTATCTTTCAACGGTTGTGTTTGTTCTTCCAAGGCAATTTGATATTGCTCAGCTTCTAGCTCACTTAAACCTGTCGGTGCGGGTACTTTCAGAATGCCTTGATAGAAACGCGCAAAACTATCGCCCATGACAAATTGAGATTGCGTCACGTATTCAGCAACTTTGAGATCGAGAATAGGCTGTTGACTTTCAAGAACTTTCTGAAGACCCGCTTGCTTACGCCCAACACTATCTTTCAACGGTTGCGCTAATTGAATTGCACGATATTGTTCGATCAGTGGTGCAGTTTGAATCGTCAAACTACGCGCAGCAAAATAGCGTAAACGAGGTTGAACATCGGCAGATGCCGTTTGGAACTGGCTGCGATAGAACTGGAGCTGACGCGCTAATTCTTGTTGTTGAGTTGCACTATCTTTACGAATCACCGCCGCTTGATAGAGACGCTCACTGGCTTCTAAGCTCTGTGACAACACCGCTTGTGGCTCTTTCAGATATTGTTGATACAGCGCCAATTCACGTGGATTATTTACCCCAACTTTACGTTCACTTTCAGCAGCTAACCATAACGCGGCTAAAGCATTACTTTGTTTATCAGCAGTCGTTTTTGCATGATCACGTTGGTAAATCTTGAGATAGGTTTGTGAAGCGCCAGCCCAATCTTGAGCAGTTTCTTGCAACTTCACGATGCGCTCAGGAATCCCTTCAGCTTGTAGACTGGTTGAATACTGGCTGTAAAACTGTTGTAACAATGGCAGCGCTTGCGGTGTCTCACCATATAGCATCGCCGATTGATAATTACTATCCACTTTTACAGCAGCATCTTGGGTCACTTCACCCGCTTGCTGATACAGTTTCAAAGACGCATCTAAGTTATTCGCTGCTTTAGCAACTTCAGCTTGTTTATACAAACTGGCTGCGCGTTGATTTTGATAACGTGTGCGCTCGGTCGCATCGATATTTGATAATGCTAATACTTGGCGATAGCTGCTCTCAGCTTCGCTCCACTGCTGTTGATCGAAGTCAGCGTTGGCTTTCAAAATACTTGCAGTCTTAGTATCGCTCGCGCTCAAGTTGGGTAAAGCCAACACACGACGCGCCAAATCATCAACGATATCAAAACGTTTACGATCTAAGTATTGCCCTGCCATTGCCAATAAGACAATTGGCGAACTCTTATCAGCGGGGAATGTTGTGGCATATTGTTCGCTACTCACGCGCTGTAAATCGAGCCATTCATCTTGTTTCTGAGCTGCTTGATTAGCCAATTCTTTTGCATGTGCTTGATAGGACAACAGCGCGAAATAACCCATTTCACTCGGTTTAGCCGCAGGTGTTTTATACGCTAGTGTTTCAAAGTAAGGAATTGCATCCTCAAACTTTCCGCCGTTATATAACGCCTCGGCCAAACGTTGCTGCACACGCATCATATCCGCAGGATCTGTCGCCAATGCCAATTGCTTATGATACAAATCAGCAGCATGTAGATAATCAGCAGTCGACTTCTGAGTTTGACCAACAGCATCATAATGCTTCGCTAGATCGTCTAACTGCGACTTGAGTGCTGGGCGTAACGTTGCTTGCACTTCAGGGCTAGCAGTTTTAAAGTAGTTTTGATCGACATCGTAACGCTGCACGAAATCATTTTTCGAGCGGATAATATCTTGAGCAAAATTCGCTTCTTTATAGACTGCAATTGCATCCGTACTGAAAACAGCCGCTTGCGTATCCTCTGGATGACGTTGAATAAAGCCTTCATACACTTTCGCAATATCAAGTAACTGTTTCTGTTCACGATAGCGATCACCCACTTGGCGATACATTAACGCTTCTTCATCAGTCAGCGGTTTACCATCATAGTATTTCGCCAAGGCAGGCACGCCGCCCAACTGAACAAAAATCGAAGATAACGTGCGATAGCTGTCCTGCAACAATAACGCATCACGTTTATTATCCAATGCGCGTGTTCGCAAACTATCAATTAAACGTTGAAACGGAGGAATCGCCTCTTCAAAGCGTCCGTCTTTATAGAGTGACCACGCATAGAAATACTGCGCTTGCTGTTTGTATTTACTCTCACCCAAATTCAGAACAGCTTGATATTCTTTCGTCGCAAACTGATATTGTTTGCGATTAAATGCCGCTTCAGCAATCCGGAAATGGGCTTCCGCTGCATAAGGTGAATCAGGGAAACGTTTCAACATTTCACTCAGTACTGCCGCAGCATCATCTGCATGACCTAATTGGTCGTGGCTACTCGCCAACTCATAATACAACTCTACGCTTTGATCACTTGCAGGCGTAGATTTAATCTGCTCTTGATAAAATTCGACACGACTTTTAAGATTCGCATTTTCATCGGCACCGCCCAACTGTTTGCTTTTGATTTTTCGGGCAAGGTCTAAATAGGCATTAATGGCTTTCGGATCACGGGATTCACGTGCTTGCTTCATCATCCGATCATAAAGCTGCTTATCAATGCGCGTCTCTTCTGCCGATGACAGTTGCGGGGCATGAATCGCCTTGGTTGAGGTTTCTGGCGTTGCGTTTTCCAAGTCCGCAAGTGTCCCTGTCAACGCAAAGGATGACATTGATACGGCCTCTAAACTTAATAAAGCCAATAACAGCTTGGATACCGCACGACGCATATAAACTATCCCTGATCTTTTAAATCTGTACATACAATAACTTAAATAGAGAAACGACTACCAGTAACTCGCAACGAGACGATCGAATCAATGACTACTCGCTATCACGCTTATCTGCTGAACGCCCACCAGTCACACGCTGCAAGCCAAGCAATGACTCAGTTAAATAATGGTCGATCTGTAGCTGTTTTTGCTCAAGTGAAATTCGGATCTGAGCCAACAACGCTTTTTGATCTTGTGCTTCTGATTTCTGGAAATCAGACTTCACTTTATTCAACAAGCTCCGCACAGCTTTAATGTCTGTTTGGTCTTCTTTACTACTAATTCTAAGCGCTTCAAGAACCACTAGCTGTTTTTCATAATCGGCTAATTTACTTTGCAACAACTGGGTTTGTTGTACCTGTTGTAGAATTGTCAGAATCTCACTGCGCTCCAATAACTGCGCCCACACACCCGCCAATGGTGTTTGTGGAATCTTTGGAAGTCCGAGCAAAATTGGATCAGACGCCTCAACAGGGAAAGTTTTTAGCGCATCTAATTTTTCTAAATCACGATCAAACTGGCTTAACTTTACCGTTTCTTCTTTATAAATCTGAATCGCTGCACGATAGCGATCGACGGCATTAGGATCATGCTGATCCTCTAAAGCACTTGCTGACAACAACCAACCTTCCTGTACCAGCGGATCGGATGAATTTCTTTTTACCAATTCATTCGAAAAATTAAAACTACGAGAATAATCTTTGAGACGGTAATAAATATGCGCGCTGGTCAATAAGGCTTGATTACTATATGGACTATCCAACTGCACATTGCGCAGTGCAGTTTTTGCCAGTTCAGGTTCATCGCGCAGTAGTCGCAAATAAGCTAAAGACAACGCGATTTTGTCATTCAAATTAGCGGCTTCACGCGGAGTAATCGTATCGTCTTTTAAGTCTCCGCCTGACAGTGCACTCTTGGTAAATGTCGATCCATTTCCAATCTCACGCGACTCAATCAAACTCGGTTTATATTTTTTACTATAGCTAAAGCTACTCGACCAACCATTCTGCTCACCGTTCGGGTCATAGCCTAAAGGTTTATCTTTCTCGGCGACTTGATTCGATTTTTTGCTACCCAACGCCGATTCTGAAGGTTTGATAATCGGCCTTAGAGGTGGCATTTTATCTTTCATCAGATCATCTAAAATGCGCGTTGCAAATAGCTCGTGCTCTTTTTGGATCTGAATGTCTTGCGGTGTCAATTGCTCATCTTTTTCTAGATGTTTTTTCTGCAATAAAGACAACGCTAAATTGTAGCGAGACAACTTACGATAATAGCGTATCGGTGTCTGGAAGCTTTGCAACGCCTCAATCGCATCATCAGGATGATCGGTGCGCGCCAAAATATTGGTCACCATCACCATGCGTTCGCTTTCTTGCTTCGGAGACAATAATGTTGGCGGATCTCGCAAGAAGTTGAGCGCCAAAGAATCTTGACCTGTTTGGTAAAGTAACTTACCAAAGTTTAGCCATGGATCATTACGATTATTGGCTGTAACATCACTACCACCAGCACGCGACAATGCAGCAGATGCTTCGCGAGGCAATCCATATTGAGTATATAAATTACTCAACATAGTGTTACCCGTACCAGACGAATTAAATGCTAACTGACGATTAGCCAGCATAGTGGTCAATGCATCATAAGGTTTGCCTTGATAATACGAATACATCACCTGAGCAAAAGCTGGTTCACGCGCATCTCTACGCAGTTCTAGTGGTGTTGCCTGTGCTGCGTTCATTGAAAACGCCACAGCAAGTGACAATGCACCTAAACGCTGAATGGATGGCAACATCATGACACTCTGAAGCACCATATTAATTGTATTATTTTTCGTTGTAATTCGCTGCATAAGCATGTTCGACGACACCGTTGACCGACGTAAATTAGTCATGCTGACTCCATTCAACCAACTTCAATGGAAGTTCGCCAACCCCTGGATGCTCAATCAATTGAATACCCAAAATATCTTTAGGAACTGTTTTAGTAAATTCAATACGTTGGGTTATTTTTTCGCGATTAGTTTGCAGCACAGTCACATCAAGAACATGCGCACCGACTTTTAGGTTGGCATCCATGACCGTATCAGCACCACCTTTAAGCAGCGCATCAAGTGCAACTTGATCATATTGTCGATCTGGCAACGGACGACCATCTAAGCTGACCTGAACACTATTCACAGTCAGCTTACTTTTAGGGGTCAAACCAAAGATCAATTGCGTTCTCTGAGGCAGCAAAAGACGCTGCTTAAGATGCGCTAAATCGCGATCAAGCTGAAGGACGTCAGACTTAGCATCTTCGAGGTTACTAGGCGCTGGTGGCGCATCATCGGCAAATACAGGATTGCACAGCGAGTACATAATGACTGCAGTGACGATCAAGGCTCCATGCCAATGTAAACCTGAAGAAACCAATCTTAAACGCGCTACACGAAGAAAATCATGGGTTAAGCGATGTTGGATAGGCTGAATCATGTCATCTACAAATTTATTATTCCTAACATGAATTAGGACACAAATATGAGGGATAAGTCAAAGGCAGAAAGCCACATTTTTTTCATAAAAACGCGATAGTTTTTAGAAAAATAGGTTTTTTGCTCTAATTTTCGAATTAAACCTAAAAAACGACAAAAAAAAACGATTTACGCGTTTGACCACATGCGTAATAAATTATGATAAACCCCAGTCAACTGCACCAAAGAAGCATGCTCAGAAGCGACCGTATTGAGCTGCTGTATCGACTGATCAAGGTCAAATAATACCGTTCGCTGGGCATCGTCACGCACTAAACTTTGAATCCAAAAAAATGAGGCAACGCGAGCCCCTCGTGTTACTGGATTAACTTTATGTAAGCTGGTTGAGGGATAAAGAATCATGTGTCCCGCAGGTAATTTGACACTCTTGGCACCATAAGTGTCTTCAATCAAAAGTTCACCGCCTTCATATTCATCAGGCTGACTTAGAAATAATGTCGCAGAAATATCAGTTCGTACACGCTCAATCACACGCTGACCATCTGCGCTACGAATATCACGAATGGCATTATCGACATGCAATCCAAAGTGTCCACCCGATTGATAGCAATTAAACAGTGGTGGAAAGATCTTTAATGGTAATGCTGCAGAAATAAATAATGGATTTTGATTTAAAACGTTCAGAATCATTGACGCCAATTGCTGAGCAATCGGATGTCCTTCAGGCAATTGCAAATTATGCTTCGCCTTCGCTGACTGATGCCCTGCGGTAATCTTGCCGTCCGCCCAATCCGCTTGACTGAGCAGATGACGGCATGTCAGAACTTGTTCCGCAGTCAATACATTAGGAATTTGTAGCAGCATAGCGTTCACTCAAAATTCATTAAAAAACGGCATTTTCCGAGCTTTACTTTAACATTCAAAACAAAGATGTTCGCAATAAAACACCAGCGCCATAAGCATGGTGCTGGTGTTTTTGAGAATTAGATCAGAAATTCAAATAGGTTCATTATCTAATCTAACCCTCACACTCCTTGTCTATAAGACCACTGATTAAAAGTGATAGTTCAAGTTCAGCACTGCTGATCGCGTATCACCAGGAGTTGCCCAACCATTATTACGGATCGCGGTGTAGTACTCTTTATCAAACACATTCTTCACATTGAGTTGTGCACTCAGTTTACGCGTGAATTTATAAGTTACCGCTAAATTATTCACAAAATAGCCTTGTGACTCTGCCAATGGAATCGTAGTACGACCCGCATATTTAGCTGGAATATTGCCAGTACCTGTACCTGCAACCAGAATACCTGCATGCTGTGACAAATAAGTAGGACCTTGGTATGTAATGCCGTAACCCAATTGCAGTTTACGCGTCACATCATAAGTCGTCCACAAACTTGCCGCTAACTCAGGCACATTCAGTAAAGAATCGCCTTTAGTGAAGTCAGCCTGCGTCCCATTGACACCCCCCGCAGCGACATAGTCGGATGCACCTTGCAACACTTCGCTACGCTGGGCAGTGACGTTGGCAAATACAGACCAGTCACGGGTCAACAATCCTGCCGCACCCAGTTCGAGACCTCGAACACGCGCACTGCCATCCAAGGTTTGTGAACCAGAAGGATTATTTGGATTCGATGGATCAGCTACTTTATAGTTGCTACGGTCAGTCTCAAATGCAGCCGCCGTCAATGACAACTTACGATCTAGCAGATCCCATTTGGTACCAATCTCATAAGTGACCGCTGTTTCTGGCTTCACATGACAAGTAGTTGTAGCAAGTGTAGTTGAAGACGCTGCTGTTGCTGTGCATGAAGTACCACTGACTGTTGCTGCTGAAGGTGTTTTTGAGTTGCTATAAGAAATATAGAAACTCGCTGGTTCGATGGGCTTGTAAACCAAACCTGCTTTATACGACCATACTTTGGAGTTATCTTCGACTGGAACGGTCGTCAATATCCCACTACCATTCACGGGTGTTGCATAGGTCAGGGTTGTCGACTCACCATGACTCCGGTCATAACGAACGCCTACATTGGCTTGCCATTGCTCATTAAACTTAGCTGTATCAAACAGATAAACCGCTTGGTTCGTCAATGTACCCGCTGTGGTAGATGATTGAATATAGTTATACGGACCCGTGTAATTCGTCGTTGGTGAATTAATATTAATGATCGGCAACACTGGATTAGGTAGAGCACCGCCTGCGTTACGAAATACGTTACCCGTGCTCAGATCATAGTTCTCGCTCGTCAATGCAAGACCCGTCACCAAGGTGTGTTCAACACCTGAGGTATTAAACTTCCAAGTCAGATCAGTCTGATTCGCCAATAACTTATTGGTTGTATCTCGTAAATTACCACGCGGTCCGCCTGGGTTAAATGTACCTGCGGCTAAACCAGCAATACACGGTTGATAACCCGACACATTAGTTGTGATTACACCTGCAGCATTCGCTGTTTGCGCCCAGCCCGCTGGCGATAAACCATTATTCAAACACAACGAACCTTTACCAGCAGTCACTGTTTGCTGCGGTGGATCCACAATCGTCAGTTGCTCAATTTGTGCAGCTTTTGCAATGTTACGGATCGAAAAATTATCATTGAACTCATGCTCAAACAATGCTGTCAACGAATTAACGGTTGATTTTTGCTTATCGACATTGGCATATCCAAAATAACCACTTGGATCAATACCCTGCACTGGACGACCGTTGTAATAAGGTACGCCGTATTGCGGCGTGTTGTTGTCCGTTTGATACAAATAGCTCAGCGTAAAGCGAGTGGGCGTGCCTAGTCCAAATGTAATTGATGGTGCAAATCCCCAACGCTTCATGTTTTCGACATCACGACCAGGAATATCATTTTGATGCGCCATGAGATTTACACGTACAGCGGTCGTCTCATCGAGTTTTTGATTCGCATCTAAGGTCGTGCGATAGTAGCCATCTGTACCAATGCCAACGCCTACATCCGCAAAATTTCTGTTTTCTGGCGCTTTGCTCACCAAGTTGACTGAACCACCAATCGAACCAGAGCCCGAATTCGTTGAATTAGAACCTTTAATCACTTCAATTTGCTGGATATTAAAAGGGTCAGTCCGTGAAAATACAGCACTTTCACGCATACCATCGACAGTAATGTCGTTGCTAGAATTGAAACCACGAATATTGATTTTATCGCCGAAACCACCGCCACCCTCACCCGCACCAAACGTAATTCCAGGCACAGCACTCAGAATTTCACGCAGGGAAAGCATACCTTGATCTTCAATGACTTTTTTGTCCAAAACAGTAATCGTCTGCGGCGTATCACGCAGTGGTTCTGTGTATTTTGGAGATTGTATTTTAGTCACTTGATAAGTTGGTTTGTTTTTCGCACGGACTTTAATTGTCGGCAATGTCGCAGTAGTGGCTGATTCTGACTGCTGTTCTGCTGCCATACTGATACTGGGTAATGTTGCTAACGCCAACATGACTGTTGAAACTTTATTCGGTTTAAATGATTGACTACTCTTACGACCAGCACGTGTACTCATAAACAAAATCCTCAAACTAAACTCTAAATGCTGGCTATGTCGTGCACTTTTTTAGTGATACAAAATCGAAACTAAAAATCACGTCACTCGCTGTATCTGACAATAGTAATGGTAATAGTTCTCATTTGCAACATAAGAATAATAATTGTATCTACCAAACTTACAAAGCATCCTCATTTCACGACAATTTAAATGGAATGAACATTACAAATAATCATTAAAAATCAATATATTTTATTAAATTAAATAGTTATTCATCAACAATTTTAATCCCACATTCACCCCCCTCTCGAACGATATACCCATAAAAAAGCCATCTAATGATTATCACTAGATGGCTTTTTATTTATTTCCACACTTTTAATTGAGGATAAACCCTTTTAAAACGTCACACGCAATCCAGCCTTCACACTACGTCCCGCTTCTGGTGCGATATCCCGTAAAATAGAACTCGCATAACGAATTGTCGCATTCGTCAAATTATCGGCACGCAAATAAGCCAGCCAAGTATGTTCGCGCATTTGGAATGGATAGGAGGTAACCAGATTTAGCCGTGTGTAGCCATTCGTCGGTAAATCATGATCTGGAACTTGTGTTTGTGCCCATGCATGAGTCACTTCTGCACGCGTCACCAGACTGTTGAGATGATAATCAATCCCTGCCGTAACGCGTAACGGCGATATGCGCGGCAATGGTTGTCCTGTTGTACGATTTTCTGCGTGGGTGTAATCCGCACGCAAATCAGCATTCACTTGTTGTGCATCAATATCCGATTTCCAAAGTCGCGCTTTCCCTTCGAACTCGGCACCATAAAACTGTGCTGAAACGCCTGTATAAACGGCTTCAGGCAAAGCACCATCATCAGTACGCCCGACAAAATCACCGTCGTCATTTCGGTAATTTCCCGTATTTAACTCTGCGAGATAATGATTAAAATGCGTGTAATACACACTGGTTCGCGCACGATACGCGCCATGCTCAAAGACTAAACCCAGATCTGTGGAATAGGCTTTTTCTTTCACAGCATTTTGATTGCCCACGAGATACTGACCTGTCGCGGCATGTGGGCCATTGGCATACAACTCATAAAAAGTCGGTGTCCGCTCGGTGTAACTCACATTCGAAGTCGCCGACCAAAACCGATCAAGCTGATACACTGCGCCCAATGAGCCGCTTCCTGCGAGGA
>Ga0209023_10005191_pt1 | contig 14368 bp, 16 predicted proteins | sample LakOneMetagenome_FD_187468 | JGI IMG/M metagenome (GOLD analysis project Ga0209023, IMG submission 187468) | Freshwater and sediment microbial communities from Lake Erie, Canada (SPAdes) (version 2) | ecosystem: Environmental > Aquatic > Freshwater > Lentic | place: Lake Erie, Canada...
TCTTGGTTGCGCCGGAAATTCTGGCGCAGGTGCGGCTGGCGGCGACGCGATTTATTGTCGGCTGCCTTTGCCCATCACTGTGAACTCAGGCGGCGTCGTGCGCGCTGGTGGTGGCGGTGGCGGCGGCGGCAAACAATCATCCTCGCCCCTCTTCCGCTTCGGCGGCGGCGGTGGTGGTGGTGGCGCGCCAAACGGAGACGGCGGCGAGGGCGGCAGCGGCAACAACGCCGACGGCTCATCGGGCAGTGCTGGCACGACAGGTGGCGGCGGAGCGGGTGGCGCTGCGGGAGGCGCGGGCGCAACAGCTGGCGGCGCCGGTGGAGCATTTGCGACGGCGGGTACGGCTGGTGCGTCGGGCGGCGGTTCGAGCGGCGCTGCCGGTTACGCAATCCGTAAGAACGGCAACACTGTCAGCGTCACCAACAGCGGCACGATCACCGGTACGGTTGGCTGAGCAAAACACCGCCTCGGAATGGCGAGGTGCGAACGTCCAGAATGGGCCAAGGTAGGCCATCACCAACAAAATCGCGATCGGCGACGCCGCTCAATTCGTGACGCTCGCATCTGCTGCGCGGGACCGGCCTAGGATCGCCGAAAGTTGTCGTTCAGACGAACCGAAGTGGTTGTGCGAAGACTACGGCAAGGGATGCCCATGAAGGTCGCGATGAAATAGAGCGGCGAACCAATCGGGATGCCGACTGAGCCACCAAAAGGACGCCGCTAACAGGATTATGATGAGCACGCGTGAGATGCCACTAGCGCGCCATTCTCTGTTACGCGCATTACGTTCCTCTGGGTTCATCGCTTAACTGGTCCCTCCCGCTACACAGGCGAAGGCCATCTTAACCCGTCCCGATCTCACCGAGTGTCTTATTTGCTCCAACGCCGCCGTTCGTCATGCTGCACTAGCTAGGCATGATCCCGCCCTTTGCGGAAAGTCGTTAGATCAAGAGAACACCTCGGGGTCGAGCATGGGCTTCCTTCGCAGTTGCTCAACGCGGAACGAAAAATAGAACGCGTGCATGTAGATCGCCCACCAGACAATTTGTGTGATCGCAACAGCGCCGCTACCGGATTGGACCACGCTAACGATCGCAAAGATTTTGGAGATCGTCCAATAGACCATCGCGACAATCATCGCCCAGCGATGCCCAAACGCGATGCATGTCGCCAAGAACGCCATCAGCCCGACATCGACAAATGACGATGCATCGACGCCCATCGCGCCGAAGTAAGCGGCCGCAGACGTGATGCCGATGCTAATAAGCAAACAGAGCACGGCGCCGGCCCGTGCCGACTTCCAAAACTTTAGCGTAACGTACTCTGCCGCCTGCTTTCGGAGCTCGTTCTGGTCGAGCTGCCACCACAGCAGCCAGTTTGAACGGGACTTTTGCTGCTCGTCCTGCGCCATGTTCATCCCCCGCGCAGGCCACTATTGCCTGTGCGCTATGGATCGGGCGCTCATCGCCGCGCCTAAGCAAGGCCGGTGTGACCCGCAGCGCCGTCGATTGCAACTGACCGACCGGCGCGCCCGAGTGTAGCCCGTCGCCCCTGCCCGCAAACCGCTCGCCATCGCCGAACTCAGACGTTGGGCAAGGGAGCATTCATCGCTTTGCGGTCACCGGCGCTCTAAGCCAGCAGGCGCTTGTGCAACCGCAGCCTTCGATTGCTCTAGACGAATAAGCAGATTGTCACCCTTCCAGGTCTCGACGATGGCGCTTTTGCCAGCTTCGGATCGGGCGTGGGCCAAAGCCTCTTCGTCGGACTCAAACATTACAACTTCGGATCGGACGGTCACGCCGTCGCCGGTCTTGAAGGACATGGAGTATTTCATTGGCTGCCGCTTTCGGCGTCCATCGAAACCAAAGCCTCGGTATCAGGCCGGTTCGATGCTCGGCGGATGCAGCGTACGCAGCGCCATCCATCACATGGTGATCATGTCGCGCTCATTCAATGCGGAGCTGCGCAGTGCTCGTGTCGGCCTCATAATGACCAAGCTGATGCATGCGGGTTTCCACGCTGCGCCAACTGCCGTGCTCGCCGGTTTTGGCGAGGGCGCAGGCGATGCCCAGGCCCTTTTCCTTCTTCGTGATGTTGTGCATGACGATGAGCATACACGGAAATAGGGCGATCCTCCAAGGGCGTCGATCCAACGGCAGGAACCGCGGGCTCACGCACCCATCTCCAAAGACATTAGCACCTCGCAGCCCCCGCGCCCAACGCGGCAGTCGCAATGCTGCAGGGAGGCGCAGAGTCCGCACCATCGAAACAACAAAACGGCTCCCTGTATTGCAAAGGAGCCGTTCTGCTCTGTCCAGCTCACGAGCTTCACAGCCATACAACTGTGAAGGTCCGGCGATCAGCTCTTCTTTGGTTCGACCGTCGCCTTCTCGGTCGCGGGGGCGACGGTGATGGTCGGCTTCGCATCCGTCGTGCTCGTCACGGATTTATCGGCATTGTCGCTCGCAGACGCCTGCGGCGCCACCTTGGGCTGGTCCGTCATTTTGAATCTCTTGGAAAACGTCAGAGGTCTCTGACTCACTGCAAGTGGCTACGCGCGCATGCACTTACAATAGACGCGCCGCCATTCTTCTAATCCATTGGCTAATGCGCGACGGCGGTTCCGGAGTTGGTCCCATTGCGAGCTTGCAGCTTCGCGTGACCAACATCACTGCGCCCGCATCGCGATCAAAGCGCGTGATCACTGAGGGAAGAAATCCTTCGGCGAGCAAAGCGTAGGCGATTTGATGCCATTCTTTGTAACGCCCGGTGTCCGCGAGTTCGTAAGCGCGGCTGCGCAGCGTGAAGAAGCATTCGTTGGGCTTGGGGCCAGTTGTTGCTTGGTGCATCGCCGTCACGGCTTCGGTTGCGCTGCGACGACATTGACTTTCCGACCCTCACTGCGCAGCGCAATGGCAGCGGCGTCCGCGCTCTCTGTGGCGTGGCGCTCGGTGCGATAATCGCCGTAGAAAGCGCCATCGAGCGTGATCCGCCAGATCCGGCGGTTGAGCGTGATCAGTAGCGTTGAGACGGGCGCATTCATGCCGATGCAGCCAAAGCCGCGAGGCGGTCGGCGCGCGCATTGAGGGCGAGCGTCATGGCGGGAGCAAGGTCTTGTTCAGACCCGCTGACCAGGCGCAGCGCGTTCGTCATCACGCCGTGCACGAGAAGGTGGGCTTCGTTCAAGTCGGCCGTTTGGGCCAAGGCGTAGGAACACAAGGTCGGTTTTTGTCGGAGGAGCAGCGTGATCGGGGTCATGTTTCGGCTTTCCAAACGGCCTCGACCGCCCTTGTGGGCGGCAGAAAGCGGGCCGAGTTGTTGCTGTGACCCTCAGTCTAGCATGCTTCGCGGGGGATGTGCGCACAATCGCAGCCCCCGCGAAGGCCCTTCTTCGGCGCCATGAGCACAAACCACATGCGATCGCCCATGCTTCGCTAAGCGAACAGGTTGATTCCCGGGACTTGGGAATGGCCGTGGCGCTAGTGCGACGTATGGCGGATAAACCAGTTTCCATTTTTCAAGTTATTACGGACGCACGCAAAGCCGCCATGAACCCGCGCGGAACGCGACGCTATCTGACCTGCGCAGCCTGCGGTCAGATGTACGACAAAATGGATCCGGCGCAGGTGAGACATCATCTAAGCAGCGAGCATCCAAAGTGGTCGCCGTAGTTTTCCAGTCTGCGGCCTGCCGACGGCGTCACGCGGCGATGTTCAACCTTCGGCACACCGCGAGCTGAAGGCCTCGTGGCGATTTGCGAGCGGCTGCGGGCCAGCGCACGCGACGCGTCAAAGTTCACAAGCGTCGCGGTCGATCACTTTCTGCGCCGTGTGATGCGGCGAACGCTCCGGCGGGCCATCGCCGATTGCAGTCACTCACTTCGCACTGCGCCAAGGCCCCGACCTTGCTTCGGGCCCAGCGAAGGGACGAATTCCGTTGCTGTTGTTCGCTCTTTGCGGTACGCATGCTTCATCGAATTCGTTCTTGGTTCGGTTGTTTCCTTCGCCTGCCGTCTGCTCCATGAGCGACACGCGGCCCCGGACCTACCCTTCTAATTCTCGAACTTGGTCACGTAGCGCATCTGCGCTGCGTGAATTTGCGTAGACAAGGTGCTCGCATGACTACTGGAACTGTAAAGTGGTTTAACGGCCAAAAAGGCTTTGGCTTCATTCAACCCGACAATGGCGGCCCGGACGTTTTCGTCCACATTTCGGCCGTGGAACGCGCTGGTTGGACCTCGCTCACCGAAGGCCAAAAGATCGGCTTCGAAAGCGAGAAAGACAATCGCAGCGGCAAGATGTCGGCAGGCCAACTCGTCGCCGCATAAGAAGCGCTGCGTGCTACGGCTGTCGTCATAGCACGCACGTTTTTCTATCCCCCGGGGGTCCGGCGTCGCTGGCATCCACTCGCTGTTACTTAGCCTCAAGTTCCTCGCAGGGAGCCGTAAGGACCGAACCTCGCTGTGACCAAAAAAGGAGGAAGCCGCTGACTATCGCATCCACCACCGTCGAACGCGCCTTTCAACTGGCGGGCATTTCACGCGGCATGGCCGACCTGCGTCATCGTTTACGATTGGAAGGGTATCACAATACGGAACGCGAGCTGTTCGGTTCTGCACTCAGAAAACAATTGCAAACGCTCATGCTGAAGGGCCGCCTTCCATTAGGTTGGAGCCATCGCCGGTAACGAGGTTGGATGCCGGCGACCGAAAGACAAAGCCGGGGTGTGAACGCTAGCACAAGAACCTTCGCCGACGAACGAGAGCGCATCTTCTGATCAAGGTGCAGGTAAGCGTCGTCGCTCGCGAACGGCGGCCTTCAAGTCCGGACAAGAGAAAGGCCCGCCCGCGGTCGCACGGTGGCACCGAGAAGCCCACAGTTCAGGATCGACGTAGTAGCGAGCTCGCACTGCGTTCCTGTCGCGCCTAAGCCGTAAGGCGCACTTTCCGCAAACCGTCTCGCCATCGATCCCGCGCAGCCAATCAAACACGCGTTTAGGCGCGGTCCACATTGACTGCCAACCTACGCCCGAGCGCGCTGGCGCCGGCGCAGGAGTCACCGGTTCTATGATGGCAGACCCATGAGGAACGCGGCGTGACTCAAGCAACGCTCCCCACCTGTCTTATCTCTTCGCGCAGCGATTTTTGGTCGAACACCTGTCCTGTCGCCGTGTCTTTGATGCGGACCAGTCGCATGCCACGGCGCTCCAGACCGATGGCCCAGCTCAGCGCGGCGTTAGCATCTGGTAAGGTCGCGCTTGGCTCGAAACGCAAGCCTGCGCCAGGAGAAGAATTCACGATGAAAGCCATGACGGCTCCTTTCAGGTGGTGAAGCCATCCGTGGCGTTGGCAAAGGTAAACTCAGGCGAACCCGCGGGGCGCTCTCCGTATTTCACGACGTAGGCGGGGCCCAAACTCTGGGCCAACATCTCGGCTTCGACGCTCGCCGCAAAGACGCCGGCCAGATGCCACGGCTTCACGCGCACGACACCCCAGCCTTGGGTCAACATCTCACCTGGAATGGGCATCGCCTCTCCTGCCGGCTCATCAGCAGCCTCAAGGCGCGCGCACTGCCGCCCGCCCGGTTGGACGGCGAGGTGCTTGCTTTTTGCTGATTCCCAACGATAGCACGCTTCGCCAGCCGCTGCGCGACCATTCACAGCCCTGCCATGTGCGCATAATCGCAGCGGCGTAGCGCCAACGTCGCGAATGGCCGTTTTTGGGCCAGCGTAGGCCAAATCGAAAAATCCGGTGACTGGCCTAGCCGCTCCAGAGCTGCCGGCGGCGCGCTACTCTATCGAGCGCAGTTTAACGGCGCGAACTCGGCGTCCATAAGATCTCCGGCCTTCATCATGATCTCGTACTCGGGTTCGAGCCCTTCCACGAGATTTTCCCAGAATGCTGGTTCTCGTAGCCAAGCTTCAATGCCTAGTTTGGTGATGAAGTATCGTTCGCCGGAGCGAGGCGCGGAGATTCGCGTATGCGCCCTCCAGTGTGAGGACACTCGGTCATCGACGGTCTCGAAGCACACGCTTGGGAATAACCGCCAGCGCCACGCATGCCGCCCGCCGCTTCGTTCCGGGACTCTGAGCCAATAGAACGGGTAGCCACGGACGATGTAGATGCCGTGCACCACAAACTCCGAACCCACGGGCGCCTCCCATTGAGGGCCGTCGATGAAGTAGCGCTTGAAAAATGAACGATGGATTGGGGTCAGCAGCGCGTCTGCAAGCTGATTGGAAAAGCAGCGTACCTTCATGGGTCATAGCGATGTCTCAGCATCGCAACTTGATCGCGGCCACGCGCCGCAATGACGGATGAATTAGTGGCGCCACCCCGCCAGACGGGTCAAGCAAGGTGGGAGCAATGTCCGTTCCGGGCCAAGCTGGGCCGGCCACACGATTTTCGCGAGTGACTTGTCGCGCTCGGATCTCACCCATGCAGCAGGCAGCCCATAGGGGGCCTGGTGTGCTTTACATCAAGTCAGAAGAACAATTGGCGCGAAGCTGGCGAAACGTGCCTACCAAGTGCTGATCGCCCAAACGATCGGCCAGGTCGATACCAGCTTCGATCCGCATCATCGTTCGCGCGCTGCACCCTTGACCGAGCTGCTGAGCGAAGGCGATTTGCCCGAACAACTCTCTCGGCTTCGGGGCAAATGGCTGCGCGACGTTCTTGCGTCGGCGGTGTCGTAAGTGCGGCCGCTGCGCAATACGCCGGCAAGGCCCGACGTAAGTTTCGTGATCCACCCATTGCATGGCCTCAAAGTGGCGCCTGAGGCTTAATTCAATTGCTCACAAAGACAGTCGATTTGCAGTTTACCAACATTGATATCTCAATTGGGCCAGCGAGCCTCTCGAAGCGACATTCGATGACCGGCCTACTCGCTCGATTGCCGCCGCTTGCGCTCTTTCAGCTTCGACTGCTCAAATTCGCCGAGAGCGGACGCTTACCTGCCGCTGCGAATATGAGATCGATGACTTCATTTTCGCTCTCAGCATGGGGCCGCTGGCAAAGCTGATCCGTTTGCTATCTCACCGATAATGAGGCCAAGGCGAACTCTCCGGTCAGCAATGGCGCGGTACTTTTGCTTCAGTTGCGTGCTGCTCTTGCCCACGCCTTCGGGCCAAGTGTCCCGCTCCGGCGATCCGCCTCAATGATGCGCCAAGTGAACCGAAATTCGTGATCGGCAAGTGATTTCGGCACGCGAAGCCGACCCAGCCGCCGCATGCGACTGCTTCTGCGATGCACTTGCATCACCGGGCGCGGGCGGTTAGTGCTCTTGGCTGAAAGTGGGGGTCATCATGGGTCGCGCGCGTCTGTTCTTCGTGGCCGCCGGGGCCGCACTGTTTCCGTGCGCCGCCATGGCGGACCCAGGCCCCGCAGGCGAGGTCTATTCGCCGGACGTCACGCGCGGACTGGCTGAATTTGAAGTCCGTAGCGGCTTCCTCAACGGCGGTGCGGTCGACGGCGATTGGCAAACTAAAGTTGAAGCGAACTACGGCGCCACCAATTGGTGGCGCCCAGCGCTGGTCGCGGAATGGGAGCAGAGCGGCAACGAAACCGACTTCACCGCCTTCGCCATCGAAAACGTTTTTGACTTCACGGCCACGCGCGACTGGCCTCTACACTTGGGCGCCTATGTCGAATACGAATGGGCCAACGATGGCCCCAACGAACTCGAGGTCAAACTGCTCATGCAGCGACAGCGCGGCCCGCTCGACCTTCGACTCAATTTGATCGGCGCCCGCCGTCTCGGCTCCGCGCCGGACGACAAGTGGGAATTCAGCTACGCCGCGCAGGCCGCCTACGCCTTCAATGACGACTTCGCGCTCGGCATCCAAGGCTTTGGCGACGCCGGCACGTCCGACAATTTTGATCTCGACGATCAGGCTCAATACTGGGGGCCGTTCGCGCAAATCGAAGCCGGCCACTTCAACAATGGCGAGCTCGAGCTCCAACTTGGCTACCTAGCTGGCTTCGGCGAAGCGGAAGCCGATGGTATCTTGCGCCTGAAACTCGAGTACGAATTGGGCGGCCAAGATACCGACGACTAGACGGCGATCCCGCTTCGTCTGGCAACGGCGTTCCACATCGCCTTCGGCGCGTGCGGCGGAAAGTAAGCAAGATAGCTCCGCTGCTCACGTCTGCGGAGGCGCAAGGCGCGCGTGTCCTGCAGACTACGCGGACTTTGCGGCTGGCTGCGCCAGTACGGTCGCTAGGAGCCGTTCGAACTCTTGGGGATCGTAGGGCTTGCGCAAGACCGGATAGCGGGCGCCAACATCGGCTTGAGCGCTATAGCCAGCGGTCAAGACAATGGGCGTGCCCGGATAACGGCGATCGATCTCATGGGCCAGCTCAACACCGTTCATATCGCCGGGCATGACGATGTCGGAAAAAATGAGATCAAAATTTCTGCCTTCACCGAGAATGGCCAGCGCATCGCGGGCGTTGGCGGCGCGGGTCGGCGTGCAGCCGGCTTCGCGAGCCATTTCCTCAACGACGCTGGCGACCACGTCATCGTCTTCAACGACCAAGAGACGCTTGGCGCGCAGCGCCTCGTTGAGTGGAGCTGCGATCGCCTCTTCCCGTTTCTGAACGGTTTCGAGCGAACGCGGCAGGCACATGGTGATTGTGGTGCCCTGATTGACGACGCTGTCGACGCTGACCGCGCCGCCGCTTTGAGTGACGATGCCGTAGACTTGCGCCAAACCAAGACCCGTGCCCTGCCCGGGTTGCTTGGTGGTGAAATATGGTTCAAAGACCCGGCGTTTGACATCCTCGCTCATGCCAAGCCCTGTGTCCTTGACTTTGATGGCGACAAACGCGCCGTTCTCGCCCTCGACATTGTCGGCATCTATGGAGAGCACGCCGCCCTTGGGCATCGCATCGCGCGCGTTGACCGCGAGGTTGAGGATTGCCAATTCGAGCTGAGTGGGATCGCTCTTCACTGGCCAAAGATCGGAAGCGACATGGATGTCGACCAAAATGTCGGCCCTCAACGATCGCTCCAGCAATTCGCGCATGGCGCTGAGGCGCGCGCCGACATCGATGGTTTCCGGTTTCAAAGTCTGGCGGCGCGCAAATGCCAAGAGTTGGCGGGTAAGCCCTGCGCCGCGTTCAACGGCTTGACGCATCGCTTCGGTGGTGGTGGCGCGACGTTGGGGATCGTTGTTGCGCTCCATGAGGCGCAGCCCTGAGAGCACCACGGTCAGCAGATTATTGAAATCGTGGGCGACGCCGCCGACCAATTGTCCAATGGCTTCCATTTTGCGGCTCTGCAACAGCTCCTCTTCGGCGCGTTCGCGCTGATGGATTTCCTGCTGCAATTGGGCCGCGCGCGCTTCAAGTTCAGTGTTGGCTTTTCGAAGCGCATTCTGGGCGCGACCGAACACCAAGAATACCAATGACGCCAGCGAGACCAGAATGCCCAACCCGGCGTAGCGGGCAAAACGTTGGAGCGCGGTTTCGGCGTCGGTGCGCAGATAGACAAAGCCTAGCGCTTCACCGTTATTGGTGACCGGGGTGGCGACGCTCAAAGAGCGTCCCTCAACGTGGGCTGCCTGCGCCGAATTTACTCGCGGGGGTGCAGGCGTCTCTTCGGCGCGGGTGAATTGCGCGATACGGGAGCCAGAAACGTCATAAACGCCGGCGGCGGCGATGGAGGGATTGGCGCTTAAAGCATTCAGGTAGCGTTGCGCGCTGGCATCGTCGAGGAAGAGCAAGGCAGGTGCGGTGCTGGCCGAAACGATCTGGGCCTGAACGCCAAGTTCGCGCGTCTTTTGTTGGCTGACTGCGCCTTCGTTGAAGACTACGACGATGACGCCCATCAGCAGGAGCAAGCTTGCCGCAATCGCTGCGCCATAATTGTGTGCGCGCTTGAAGATGAAATCAGCGCTCATGAGCCAGTGCGCCGTCGGACGGAAATGGCAAGACTCAATAATCTTGGATCAATGGCGATGCGGCTCTCAGCAGCGCGGGCGTCGTCGATGTAAAAGCGCACACGGTCGTCGACCAAGGCGAAATGGATCATCCCGCGTTCGCCGCCGCCATCGGTGATGGTGAGCACCGAATGGCCACGCGCTTGCTGCAAGGTTGCTTCCGTGCGCTCCCCCACAACATAGGCGACTTGGCAGGCATTGAGTTGCGCAGCGCCCGCAAGCTGGGTGACTTGAAAGCTGCGCGCGCCCACGTGCTGGCCGGAGACCGCCTGTTGCAGCGAACGCGCAAAGGGCGCCGCGCCAATGACGCAAAGCCGGACTGGAGCGTTTGGATCGGCGAAGGCGTCTTGGGGCCAACTGACGAAAGAGGCGAAGCGATAGACGAACGTAGCTTTGACCGCTTCTTGGGCGGTCTGAGCGCGCACCGGCGCTGCCGCAATCGCCAGCACGATTGCGCAAAGACAGATGGAGAGAAAGCGCCGCGTCACGAGCGCCAACGCGCGCTGATAAACCAGGCGCGCGAGGATTGGATGGGCGGAAGCGACGGATTGATGAATTCTGTCCGCGGATTGTCGTCCAAGAGATTGTAGCCGGCGATCGAGAGTTCGAAATGGTCGGTCACCCGATAGCCGACGCGCGCATCGAGCGCGACATAACCATCGACTTCAGGGTTTGGCAGTTCGCTGACGTAGCGCGCGGAAAGATCAAATTGCGTGCGGTCGCCAAAATCCATGAGCGAGCGCAGGCTCAATTGCAGCTCCGGGTCGTTGCCGGCGAAATCGACACCGAACACATCGGCGCTGCCGGAATCGATTTGCAGGTCCTTCTGCAGCCAATTGAGGCCCGCGTTGATCCGCCACCAGCCGGCCAGCGAATAACTACCCCACGCTTCGACGCCATAGGTGTCGCCGCTCATGCCGTTGCGGACTTCGAGCGGATAGATCATCGCCGTGGTGGCTTCGACCGTGCGGAGATCGTCGTAGACGTTGTAATAAGTCGAGACGGAAAACCAGAGCCGCTCGCTGGCTTGTGCGCGGTAGCCCAGCTCAAAAGCGGTAACGGTCTCCGAGATGAAATCGGGCCCGCCATTGAAGATGCCCGGATTGATAAGGTCGGTGTCGAAACGCGATGGGGTTCTGACGGCGCGCGAAATAGCGGCCCAAACCAGCGTGTCGGCATTCGGCCGCCAAGCAAGACGCGCGCTCGGCATGTATTCAAGGCCGGTATAGGAATTGTCTTCGAGTTTGAGGCCCGCAATCAGATCCAGACGATCATTCAGCGCGATCGTATCTTGGGCATAGACGTTGTACGTGCGCAACGTGCGCGACGCCGGATCCAGAAAGACGGTGCCCGGTCCGGGCGTGAAGGTGTCGTCGGTAATGCGGGCGCCGCCTCCGATCACAAAATTCTGCCGATCGCCCAATGCAAATTGGTATTGCGCATCGATGGCTGTTGCATTCACTTCTGCCTCGATGCCGCTTGAAACTTGGCGGTCGGTGCGGTCAGCATAAGCTTGAAGCATGAATTCCGAGCCGCTGCTGAAGCGGCGGGTCCAGCGCCCCAGCACATTGCCGCCGGAAATGGAGGTGCCGCTGACTTGACCAGTGAGCTGATCTTGATTGCCTTGATAGGCGTCGCCCTGCAGCGTGAAGGTGTCGCTGGCCGTGCCGAAGTCGCTTCTGAAACCGATCTGATAATTGCGAAACTCGGTCGGCGAATCGAAACTTCTGACAAGGCCAAGGCCGTAGACGCGATAGGCGCCGTTGTCGCCGATATGGCCGCCATAGCGAAGCCCAAGCGCGCGCGAGGTTTCACTAACGCCCCCGGTCGCGAGGAAGCCTTGGGTTTCGTGCGCGTCGCGCGACACAATGTTGATAACGCCATTGACGGCGTTTGAACCCCAGAGCACCCCGCCCGGCCCGCTCACCACTTCGATGCGGTCGAGATCTTCCATGATGGCGTTCTGCTCGTCCCAGAAGACGCCGGAAAAGAGCGGGGTGTAGACGAGGCGTCCGTCACGCAGCACCAGAAGTTTGTTGGCGGTGCCGCTCGATTGATTGAAGCCCCGCGCGGTGATGGCGTAATTGGCGCTATCGAGGCGCGCCACTTCGAGATTTGGCGCCAAGCGAAGTGCTGCGGGAATGCTTCTGACGCCCGTGCGTGTGATGTCGTCGGCGGTGATGACGAAAATGGCGGCCGGCGCTTCGCCAACCGATTGGGCGCTGCGGCTGACCGAAGTGACTTGAACGTCGCCCAATTGCTCAAGCGAGAGATCGCCCAATTCCCCGTTCTGAGCTGTCTGAACAGGCTGGTCAGCCTCTTGGGCAAAAGCAGGCCCGGCCATGAGCCCCGCTGCCACACAGACCCCGCCAAGCAGAGACGAACGTCTCAACGCCATAACAATCACCCCCGCGCGTAACCTCATTCAACGCCGGTGGAACATCAAAGTTCCATCGCTCCAAGCTTGTCGTAGGGCTCGCGATAAGGGGGAAACAGCCGGATTGCTCAGAGTCCGCAATGCGCCAGCCTGTGGCGTAGGCCGCGACAGCGCGTTGTCGCGCGGCTCACCGTCAGCCCGAGCCGACAAAGACGAGTTCGTAAACGTAGGACTTCACGTCCTTCTTGCTGACCCATTGCCCACTAGGAGGAGCGGCAGGATCGACGACGCGCCGAAACTCAAATGCATCCGTTCTGGCCACAAAGGACCCCTCGCAGGTCTATCCGATCTTCGGCACAAAGCCTTGAAGTCGCTTGTCCGCTTGGGGCCGCCCTGGGCCATCTGATTACATTTCTCGACCGGCTGCGTCCTTCAATAGCTGCCGTTGAGATGAGGGCCTAGCCTGTGCCCCCCCGCCCTGCATGGTGCGGGCGGGTGAGCAGAAGGCTCACGCCATGACCATGGAGATCATCACCGAAACACCGTTCCGCACGTCAACGAAACGGCGTCGGATTACTGGCGGAAAGCTGACCGGCCAGAAACCTGCGCTCAAAATGAAAGAGGTTTGGTCTATCCGCGCTAGGCTCGAATTGAAGAAGCGCGTCAGGGATCTCGCCCTCTTCAATCTCGCGATCGACAGCAAGCTGCGCGCCTGCGACTTGACTAGATTGAAGGTGGAGGACATCGCCGCCGGCGGCGAGGTGAAGACGCGCGGCATCATTGTCCAGAAGAAGACGGGCCGGCCGGTGCAGTTCGAAATCACCGAGCAAACCCGCAACGCCGTCCGCGCGCTTATGAGCCGGCACTTGCTGCGATCCAGCGACTTCCTCTTCCAAAGCCGCCTTGCAAATTCCCCGCATCTCTCGACGCGGCAGTATGCGCGGATTGTGCAAGGCTGGGTGGCCTCAATCGGGCTCAACCCAGCCACTTACGGAACACACTCGCTGCGGCGCACCAAAGCTGCACTCATCTATCGGAAGACCGGCAACCTGAGAGCAGTGCAGCTTCTACTTGGACACACCAAGCTGGAAAGCACGGTTCGCTACCTCGGCGTCGAGGTCGATGACGCAATCGCCATTTCAGAAGGCGTCGATCTCTGAACCTCAATGGCCGGTTCGTTTCGAACCGGCCATTCCTTCACGTCGCGCGCAACGGCCCAAGTTCGCCGGTAGCGACCATTCGTAAGGTGAACCTATAGTCCCTCCCGGTAAATCTGTTCGCGCAGGTTTTGGCTCTCGGTCTCGAGCGCCGCCAAGCGCTCGCGCAGTGGCGCGGTCGCGTCGGCCACTTCCGCTTCGCTGAAGCGCCGAGTGATGTGTTGCGGGCAGTTCCAGTCGAACGCTTCCACCTGAACGCGCACGGCGCGTTCGGGCGCGGCGCGGTACCCGGGCAAAGCAAGCGCGGCGGCCAGCGCCGGGTCACCGTTCAAGTCAATGAGACGCAAGCGGCCCAGCAACTTCAGCCGCCGCCGGTTCGGATAATCCATGAAGAAGAACGATGCTCGGTCGTTGGTCTCGGCATTGCCAACGCTCAGGAACTGACGATTGCCACGAAAGTCGGCAAACGCGAACTCCGCTTCGCTCAGGATTTTCGCGAAACCCGACGGGCCACCGCGATGCTGTATGTAGGGCCAGCCGGTCTCAGAGACCGTCGCCATATAGAAGCTGTCGCGCGCGGCGATGAAGGCTGCTTCCGAGGCACCCAATTTGTCGTGCACGACTTCGTCATCAGGCGAAAATGCATAAGCGCGCGAGCTGCCGTTCGCTTCGCGCGCGGCCAGAACGGCCGGCGTCGCGGTCATCTCGATGAAGCGGTTGCGCATAAGTCCCTCCGTTAGGAGCAGCGGCGGGCGCGCACGGCACGACGCGGGCCGCGTCTCGTGAAACGCTGGGCCCTGCTTCAGTTGTGAGCGGTAACAACGGGCCGGCGCCGGCCTGATCATTGCGGTTCCCCTAATTCCCCTGCCCGGCCAGGGCGACCCGCTCATGTTGC
>Ga0209023_10005192_pt1 | contig 14368 bp, 16 predicted proteins | sample LakOneMetagenome_FD_187468 | JGI IMG/M metagenome (GOLD analysis project Ga0209023, IMG submission 187468) | Freshwater and sediment microbial communities from Lake Erie, Canada (SPAdes) (version 2) | ecosystem: Environmental > Aquatic > Freshwater > Lentic | place: Lake Erie, Canada...
CCCCGCGCCTGCTCGCGGTGTCCAAGACCCGGACCGCGGACGAGATCGCGGCCCTGGCCGGACTCGGCCAGAAATCGTTCGGGGAAAACTACGTGCAGGAAGCCGCGGGCAAGATCGCCGCGCTCGCGGGACTCGGTCTGGAATGGCACCTGATCGGCCACCTGCAATCGAACAAGGCGAACGAGGCGGCGCGGTTGTTCGATTGGGTGCAGACCGTGGATCGGCCCAAGCTCGCGACCGCCCTCGCCCGCCATCGACCGGACGACAGGTCGCCGCTGAACGTGCTGTTGCAGGTGAACATCGACGACGAGGCCAGCAAGCACGGCTGCCATCCCGACGACATCCCGGCGCTGGCCGCGGCGGCGGCCGCCGAACCTCGCCTCGCGCTGCGCGGGCTGATGGCGATTCCCGCGCCGCATGCCGATCCGGAACGACGACGCCCAACGTTCCGGCGCATGCGCGAACTGTTCGACCGCCTGCGCGAAGTGCATCCGCAAGCCGACACGCTGTCGATGGGCATGAGCGACGATTTCGCCGTCGCCATCGCCGAAGGTGCGACCATGGTCCGCATCGGCAGCGCCTTGTTCGGCGCCCGCCCGCCCAAGGAGACCGCGTGACGTTTTCATCGACCATCGCCTTCATCGGTGGCGGCAACATGGTCCGCAGCCTGGTCGCCGGCCTGGTCGCGCAGGGAACGCCGGCGTCGTCGATCCGCGTCGCCGAACCGGTCGACGCGCTGCGCGAGGCGCTGGCCAGCGATTTCCGCATCAAGGCCTTTGCCACCGCCGCCGAAGCGGTCGCAGGCGCGCATGTGTGGCTGTTCGCGGTCAAGCCGCAGGTGATGCGCATGGTCTGCGAATCGCTGGCGCCGCTGGCGCGGGCGGAAAAACCGCTGGTCGTGTCCGTCGCCGCCGGCATCTCCGGCGTGCAGATCGAACACTGGCTCGGTGGCGGCCTCGGCGTGGTGCGCGCGATGCCGAACACGCCGGCCCTGCTCGGCGCCGGCGCCACCGGCCTGCATGCGAATGCGAACGTGGATGCGAACGGGCGCGCGGTTGTCGAACAATTGCTCGCCACGGCCGGGCCGACCACGTGGATCGCCGACGAAACGCAGATGGACGCGGTGACCGCGCTCTCCGGCAGCGGCCCGGCCTACGTGTTCCTGCTGGCCGAGGCGATGATCGCCGCCGGCGAGGCCGAGGGCCTGCCTCCCGACGCCGCGCGCGCGCTGGCGCTGCAGACCGTGCTCGGCTCGGCGCGGATGCTGGTCGAATCCGGCGAAGCGCCCGACGAACTGCGCAAGCGCGTGACTTCGCCGAACGGCACCACCCAGGCCGCGCTGGAAAGTTTCGAACGCGACGGCTTCCGCGCGATCGTCGCCCGCGCCATCCATGCCGCGCGCGAACGCGGCCGCGAACTGTCCGCGATGAACGACTGAGGCGAACATGCACGCATTCCGCATTCCTGCCCTACTGTGCGTTGTGTTCGCGCTGGCGAGTTGCGACCGCGGAGACACGCCATCCCGTGCGCCGATGGCCGCGACCACGCCCGGCGATGCCGCGAACGGCGCCACCGCCAGCAGCAATGGCATCACCCTGCGTGCGAACGTGGTGGAGACGCAGGATCTGCAGGAATCGGTCGCGGCCGGCTACGGCATCGCGCGCCAACCGAACCAGGCGCTGCTGCTGCTCACCGTGCGCGACGCCAACGGCGACAACGCCACGCCGGTCTCGCTGCAGGCCACGGTTTCCGACCTCAAGGTCGGCGGACGGCCGCTGCAACTGCAGGAAATCCGCGTCGGCAAGTTCGTCGACCGCATCGGCCTGGTGCCGGTGAATGCGCCGGACACGCTGACGTTCGAAGTGCGCGCGCAGCTGACGCCGGGTTCGACCTCGACCGTGCGCGTGAGCAGGGATTTCTATCCACGCTGATGCGTTTTTGTAGCAGCGCTCTCGAGCGCGGCCACCTTCGCGACGATCCTGGGTCGCGGTCCAGCCCGCTCCTACAAACGATTCATCGACCAATCGCGGATGATCCTCGCGATCTCGCGCACGCCATCGGTCAACGCCGCCGGACCGGGCTGCAGGATGATCGGGGACTTGATCTCGTGCAATTCTCCATCGCGCACCGCGGGAATCGCGTCCCAGCCCGGGCGCGCCGCGACTTTCTCCGGTCGGAATTTCTTGCCGCACCACGAACCGAGGATGATGTCGGGCGCGCGACGGATCACTTCATCGGAATCTTCGAGGATGCGCGCCTTCGCCAGCGGTTCCAATGCGCGCTCCGGAAAGATGTCATCGCCGCCGGCGATGCGCACGAGTTCGGCGACCCAGCGGATGCCGGTGATCGGCGGTTCGTCCCATTCCTCGAAATAGACCTTGGGCCGCCGCGGCAACATTGCCGATTCGGCTTCGATGGCATCCAGTCCGCGTCGCAATTCGTCCGCGTAATCGTTCGCCTTGTCGCTCGCGCCGGCCAGCGCGCCGAGCCGGCGCACGTAATCGAGGATGCCTTCGACGCCGCGGTGGTTCGAGATCCACACCTCGACGCCGCGACGCACGAGTTCGGCGGCGATATCGGCCTGGATGTCGGAAAACCCGACGACGAAATCCGGTTGCAGCTTGAGGATCTCGTCGATCTTCGCGCTGGTGAAGGCGCTGACCTTGGGCTTTTCCTTGCGCGCGCGCGGCGGACGCACGGTGAAGCCGCTGATGCCGACGATGCGCTCCTGCTCGCCAAGGGCGTACAGGACTTCGGTCGGTTCCTCGGTGAGGCAGACGATGCGGCGCGGGCCGGATGCGATACTCATGCCTTCGATTCTGTCATGCCTTTGCAGGCGAGCCGACCATGACGACGGTCTCCAAGCAAGAAACAGGAAGATACGCCGCGAAACTGCTTTTCCAGTTCCGGGTCATGGTCGGTAACGATTCCGGCAAGCGCCGTCTCTGCGAAGAAAGGATCGTCGTGATAGACGCAGTCTCCGCCAGGGTGGCATTGGCGGAAGCCAAGCGCATCGGCAAGAAGGCGCGGCACAAGTACAGGAACACAGATGGAAACGATGTCTACTTCGAATTCGTCGGCATCCTCGACCTGATGCATCTCGGGGTTGAGTGCGAGCCGAACGAGGTCTGGTACGACATCAAGGAAATGCTGACCCCGATGGAACGCGCCGGGAAAATCCTTCCCCGGGAAGAAGACCTCAGCGCCATCCGGAACTCGATGAAATTCTGACGCCGGTTACGGATACAACATCCGCTTCGACCACTTCCCCGCATCGTCGCGCTCGTACAGGTGACGTTCGTGCAGGCGGAACTGCGCGCCGTACCAGAACTCGATGCTGCGCGGCGCGATGCGGAAACCGCCCCAGCGCGGCGGGCGCGGCACGTCGCGGCCCTCGAACTCGGCCTCGGCCATTTCCAGCCGGCGCTCGAAGGTCTCGCGCGCTTCCAGCGTCTCCGACTGGCGCGAAGCCCAGGCACCGATCTGGCTCATGCGCGGGCGGCCGGCGAAATACGCGTCGGCTTCGGTGTCGGAAACGACCGAGGCATCACCCTCGATCCGCACCTGCATGCCGTGGCGTACGCGCGGCCAGTGGAACATCAGCGCGGCGCGCGGGTCGGCCTGCAGTTCGCGGCCCTTGCGCCCGTCGAGGTGGGTGTAGAACACGAAGCCATCGCCGTCATGCGACTTCAGCAGCACGATGCGCGAGGCCGGTCCGGCCTCGCCGATGGTGGCGAGCGTCATCGCGGTGCGGTCGGGTTCGCGCGCGGCCTCGGCCTCGTCGAACAGGCGGTCGAAGGTGGCGAGGGCTTCCGCGAGCAACAGGTCCATTGCGTTATTGTCGCGCGATGGCGCACCGCACGCATCCACCCTCGCCGATCGGCTACGCCGAACCCTTCGTCGCCGCGGTGCTGGACGACGCGCTGGCCCACCAAAGCCGCGTCTACGCCATCGCCGGGCTGCAGGGCAGCGGCAAGTCCACGCTGTCCGCGCAGGTGGCCGCGCTCGCCGCCAGCCGCGGACTGCTCACGGTGGTGCTGTCCATCGACGACTTCTACCTCGGCCGGCGCGAACGCCTGCGCCTCGGCCGCGAAGTGCACCCGCTGCTGGCCACGCGCGGGGCGCCGGGCAGCCACGACGTTTCGCTGGCCATGGCCACCATCGACGCTCTGCGCGACGGCCGCGCGGCGAAACTCCCGCGTTTCGACAAGATCGCCGACCGCCGCCTGCCGCCGTCGAAATGGCCGCTGGCTCGCGCCGACCTGGTGTTGTTCGAAGGCTGGTTCCAGAAAGTGCCTGCGCAACGCGAGGACGAACTCGACGCGCCGCTCAATGCGCTGGAACGCGACGAGGATCCGGACGGCACCTGGCGGCGCTGGTGCAACGCCGCGCTCGGCCGCGATTACCCGCCGCTGTGGCAGCGCATCGACCGCATGCTGTTCCTCGAAGGACCGGGCTTCGAGATCGTGCCGGAGTGGCGCTGGCAGCAGGAAGTAACGTTGCAGGCGGCGAATCCGGATCGGCGGGCGATGTCGAAACCGCAGGTGCAGCGCTTCGTGCAGTTCTTCGAACGCGTCAGCCGGCAGGCGCTGCGTACCCTGCCGGCCATCGCCGACCGCCACGTGCGCCTGGACGCGACGCGGCGGCCGCTGGATCCGCTACCGCTCAGCTGACCACGAAGGTCACGCGCAGGTTGACGCGCCATTCCTGCACGTTGCCGTTGTCGTCGGTGACGACCTTGATCTCGTTGACCCACGCGCCCTTGATGTTCTTGATGGTTTCCCCGGCTTTCTTCAGGCCGGTCTTCACCGCGTCTTCCATGCTGGTCTTGGACGAAGCGTTGAGTTCGACGATCTTGGCGACGGACATGGCGTATTCCTGCGGATGGCGGCGGTTGCCGGGAACCGCCAGACTAGGCGGGCGCTTGTTAAGATCGTGACGATGAATCCCGCCCCCAACCTCGCGCTGGTCGGACCGATGGGCGCCGGCAAGAGCGCCGTCGGGCGGTTGCTGGCCGAACGCCTCGGCCTGCGCTTCGCCGACCTCGACCACGAGGTCGAGGAACGCAGCGGCGCGAGCATCGCGACGATCTTCGAATGCGCGGGCGAGGCCGGATTCCGCGCCCGCGAATGCGCGGCCCTGCGCGCGCTGCTCGATGGCGACGGACTCGTGCTGTCCACCGGCGGCGGCGCGGTGCTGGATGCGGAAAATCGCCGATTGTTGCGCGAACGCTGTTTCGTCGTGCACCTGCACCTCGACGTGCCCGCGCAATTGCAGCGCCTCGCGCGCGACCGCAGCCGTCCGCTGTTGCAGCGCCCGGATCGCGAACGGGCATTGAACGAACTCGCATCGATCCGCGGCCCGCTGTACGACGAAATCGCGGACCTGCGCTTAGACACCAGCCAAGACAATGCGACGCACACGGCGATGGCGCTGGCCGAATCGCTTGCCGTGAAGTGGCAACGCGGGAGCATCGCGGCGTGAGTCCGATCATCGAAGTCGGTGGCGCGAAGCCCTACGCGATCCGCATCGGCGCGGGATTGCTCGGCGATGCCGATGCGCTGCTCGCGCCGTTGCGCGGACGCCACGCGCTGGTCGTCAGCGATGCGAACGTCGCGCCGCTGTACGCGCGAGGCATCGCCGATGCATTGCGTTCGCGCGACGGACTCGTCGTTGATACCTGCGTGTTGCCCGCGGGCGAGGAGGCGAAACGGCTTCCACAGTTCGAACGCGTGCTGCAATCGCTCGCCGAGCTCGGCGCGACCCGCGATGCCTGCGTGTACGCGCTCGGTGGCGGCGTGGTCGGAGATCTCGCAGGTTTCGCCGCGGCCTGCTGGATGCGCGGCATCGATTGCGTGCAACTGCCGACGACGCTGCTGGCGATGGTCGATTCCTCGGTCGGCGGCAAGACCGGGCTCGACCTCGACGCCGGCAAGAACCTGGTCGGCGCGTTCCACCTGCCAGTCGCGGTGCTGGCCGACACCGACGCGCTGCATACCCTGCCGCCGCGCGAACTGCACGCGGGTTTCGCCGAAGTCGTGAAATACGGCGCGATCCGCGACGCCGCCTTCCTCGACTGGCTGGGCGAGAACGCGAACGACCTGCTCGCCGGCGACGGCGATGCGCTGGCCGAGGCGATTTCGCGCAGTTGTGCGTACAAGGCCGCGATCGTCGAACGCGATCCGTTCGAACGCGGCGAACGCGCGTTGCTCAATTTCGGCCACACCTTCGGCCACGCGATCGAGGCCGAGCAGGCCTACGCCGGGCTCAACCATGGCGAGGCGGTCGCGGTCGGCATGCTGCTCGCGGCGCGGCTCTCGGCCCGGCTCGGCATGGCCGGCGATGCCGATGCAGGGCGACTCGCGGTGCTGCTCGAACGCTTCGGCTTGCCGGTCGCAATCCCGTCCGGCCTCGATCCGGACGCCCTGCTCGCGCGCATGCGCCTGGACAAGAAGGCGACCGCCGGCGGCCTGCGTTTCGTGCTCTGGCGCGGGCCGGGGCGCGCGGAAGTCGTGACCGGGGTGGATGAAAGCGCAGTGCGGAACGTTTTGGAGCCGTCATCCTGAGGCGAAGCCGAAGGACCTGCTGTTGCTTCACGAATGCATGAAAAACAGGTCCTTCGCTGCGCTCAGGATGACAACGAAGCTACAATTTCCGCATGCGCCTTTTGCTACAACAACGCCCCGACGGCCGCGAATCGCCGCGTTTCGTGCAACTGCAACTGGAAGCCGACCTGCTCGGCGGCTGGTCGCTGCTGCGCGAAACCGGGCAGATCGGTGGACGCAGCACGCTCAGGCGCGAGCAGTTCCCCGACCAGGCCACGGCACTGGTCGCACTGGAGCATGCGCGCGATTTGCAGTTGAAGAAAGGTTTCCAGTTGATGTTCGCGCAGGGCGCAGACGCGCCGAAGGGCTGAAAGGCATACCGTGAAGTACGACGATGCAAGCTGGCACTACGGCGGTGACTTTCCGAGCGATCAACCCGATGAGCATGGGGGGACGTACATCGCCTTGTTCCTCAAGTGGTGCTTCATCAAAGGCTGGGCAGGCGCCCTGCACATGGAGGAAGAACCTCGAGCCGTAAATGAAGTTATCAATGGCGAAATGTCGGCGACTGATTTCTTTTTCAGGTATTGCGACGGAAAGCTCGTCGACGAAATGCTGAATCATGCCGGCAACGACTTCGCCTCCAAGTACTACGGTGACGACGGCTTGTATTTGAGCGACTACGCCGAGAACTTCGGGGAACTCATGTACGTCGCGCCTGAAAGCGCCCATGACTTCGCAAAATTCTCCTCAATGATTCAAAAGCGCCTTGAGAGTGGCGTTCTGACACAAAAACAAGTCCGCGAGAAGCCGTGGTGGAAGGTGTGGTAATGCCTGATTACCCGCTATCGAAACCTTAGGAAATCACGCCCTTGCAACCTACACCGACAAACGACCGCCTCCTGCGCGCCCTGCGCCGCGAACCCGTGGACTGCACGCCGGTCTGGCTGATGCGCCAGGCCGGGCGCTACCTGCCCGAATACCGCGCGACGCGGGCGAAGGCCGGCAGCTTCCTCGCGATGGCGAAGAACCCAGAACTCGCCTGCGAAGTCACGCTGCAGCCGCTGCGCCGCTTCGACCTCGATGCCGCGATCCTGTTTTCCGACATCCTCACCGTGCCGGACGCGATGGGGCTCGGCCTGTATTTCGTCGAAGGCGAAGGCCCGAAGTTCGAACGCCCGATCCGCAACGCGGATGATGTGGCGAAGCTCGCCGTGCCGGACATGGATTCGGAACTGCGCTACGTCATGGACGCGGTGCGCACCATCCGCCGCGAACTCGACGGCAAGGTGCCGCTGATCGGGTTTTCCGGCAGCCCGTGGACGCTGGCCTGCTACATGGTCGAAGGCGGCGGCAGCGACAATTTCCCGAAGATCAAGGCGATGGCCTTGAACGAACCCGCGTTGCTGCATCGCGTGCTGCAGGTGAACACCGATGCGGTGATCGCATATCTGTCTGCGCAGCGCGCGGCCGGCGCACAGGCCCTGCAGGTGTTCGACACCTGGGGCGGCGCGCTGTCGCCGGCGATGTACCGCGAATTCTCCCTGCCCTACCTCGTGCGCATCGCGAAGGAACTCGACCGTGGCGACACGCCGCTGATCCTGTTCGGCAAGGGCAACGCGCCCTACCTCGAGGAACTCGCGGCCAGCGGCGCCGAAGGCGTGGGCGTGGACTGGACGATCGGCCTCGACGACGCCGCGCGCCGGGTGCAGGGCAAGGTTGCGCTGCAGGGCAACCTCGATCCGGCGACGCTGTACGGGAGTCCGGATGCGATCCGCGCGCAGGCACGGGCCGCGCTCGATGCCTACCGCGACGGCAACGGTGGTTCGCGCGAAGGCCACGTGTTCAACCTCGGCCACGGCATGTCGCCGGACATGGATCCCGGGCACGTCGCCGCACTGGTGGATGCGGTGCACGAATCCAGCAAACGCTGAAGACCCTGCTTTTTCCTCTCCCCTCGTGGGAGAGGATGCCCCGCAGGGGCAGGAGAGGGGCTGTTAAGTAACACGCGGATTTCCCCTCTCCCGGCGCTACGCGCCACCCTCTCCCACAAAGAGGAGAGGGAAAATCATTTCCCGCGTACCTCCGCAATCGCCACCGCCAGCATCGCGCCGGTGACCGGCTTGCGCAGGAAACCGTCGAAACCCGCCGCGAGCGCCGCGGGTTCGGCATCGCCGTCGGCGCGCGCGGTCACCGCGATCAGCGGTTTCGCGAATCCCTGCACGCGCAGCGCGCGCGCCAGCGCGAGGCCGTCGAGGCCGGGCAGGTCGAGGTCGAGCAGGCCGAGGTCGAAATCGGTCGTAGCGATTTCCGCCAGCGCGGCAAGGCCATGCAAGGCATGCACGACATCGTGGCCCTGCGCGCGCAGCAATCCGCCGAGGACTTCAGCGACGGTGGGATCGTCCTCGACCAGCAACAGCCGCAACGATCCGGCCGTGGACTGCGCGGCGCGCGGCATCCGCGTTTCGACCATCGGCGGCGACGATTCGGCATTCGGGACGGGCAACTCCACGATGAAGCGCGTGCCCTGCCCGGGCGCGCTATCGACCTCGATGCGCCCGCCCATCGCCGCCGCGAGTTCCTGCGAAATCGCGAGGCCGAGGCCGCTGCCACCGTAGCGCGTCGCGGTGCGCGCGCCTTCGGCTTGTTCGAAGCGGCGGAACAGCCGCGCCTTCTGTTCCTCGTTGAGGCCAGGACCGGTGTCGCGCACCTCGAAGCGCACGCCTCCGGGCGACAGCGGCGAAGCCGTGAGCGCGACTTCGCCGCGTTCGGTGAACTTGATCGCGTTGCCGAGCAGGTTCAGCAGGATCTGCGAAATGCGCCCGCGGTCGCCGCGCAACCGGGTCGGCGTCGAGGGATCGATCGTGGCGGCGAAGCGCAGGCCGCGCTGCACGGCGAGCGGCGCCATCAGCGCGACGACGTCGTCGACGAGTCCGCGCAACTCGAAATCCACCGGATCGAGCTGCAGTTTCCCCGCCTCGATGCGGGCGAGATCGAGCGCGTCGTTGACCAGTCGCAGCAGGTGTTCGCCGGCGCGTCGGATCGCATCGACCTGGCCGCGCTGGGTCGAATCCAGAGAACCGGACTGCAGCAATTCGCTCATGCCGAGCACGCCGGTCATCGGCGTGCGCACCTCGTGCCCGAGCGTGGCGAGGAAACGCGACTTCGCCTCCGATGCCTGTTCGGCCAGTTCGCGCTTGTGCTCGGCGAGCTGCCATGCGCTGCGGCGCTGCAGGCGCCGGCGATAGGCGATCGCCGCCCACGCGATGAGCAACGCGCCGAACAGGACGAAGCCGGCGTACGCCCATGCCGTTCGCCACCACGGCGGCAACACCCGGAACCGCAGGTCCCGTTCGCGCGCGGGATTGCCGTTCGCATCCACCGCGCGCATGCGCAGGGTGAATTCGCCGGGCGGCAGGCCGGCGATCACGCGCCCGCCATCCGCCCCCTGCGCGATCCAGTCGTGGTCGTAGCCGTCGATCCGGCTCCAGTAGCGGTTCGAGGTCGGGTCGTCGTAGGCGAGCAGACGCGCATCGACGCGCATTTCGTGCTCGTCCCAGGGCAGTTCGGGTTCGCGCCCCTGCGGCAACGGCTGCCAGTCGCCGTTGCGGCGCACCGATACCGAATCCATGCGCAGGCTCGGCGTCGTGCCGGGCGCATCCGCCATCGCCGCATCGACCAGCACCACCGAACCGTCCATCGTCGCCGCCGCGAGCAGGCGGCCGCCGTCGGCGCTGGCGATGCCGCGGTCGATGAACTCCTCGCTGGTCAGGCCGCTCTGCGCGCCGTAATGGCGCAGCGTGCGTTTCACCGGATCCCAGCAATACAGGCCGCGCGTGGTGCTGATCCACAGCCGGTGGCGCGCATCCATGCGCATGCCGGCGGAACCGATCGCGGGCATGCCTTGCGCCTGCGCGACGCGTTCGACCAGTTTCCAGCCATCGCCCGCGCGGCGGTAATGCTCCAGCCCCGCCAGCCGCTGCAGCCACAACTGGTCGTCGCCGTCGAACGCGAATGCGTACACGCGCTCGCCGGCCAGCGACGGCTCGGCGCGGAAACGCCGCGCGCGCGGATCGAAGCGGCGCATGCCGGTCGCGTCCGCGATCCAGGGCACGCCGTCGGGCGCGAAATCGAGTTGTTCCACGTCGATCAGGCCGAGGCCGCTGTCGTCGCCCGCGCGCAGGTCGAGCAGGATTCGGCCGCTGTCCGCATCCCGCTGCTGCAACCCGCCGTCGCTGCCGAGGACGAGCGACCACACGCTGCCGTCGGCCGCCACGCGCAGGTGATCGATGCTGCCATCGGGCACCGCATCGCGTGCATCGTCCGGCGTCCACTCGTCGATGGTGTCGCTGGAAATGCGGAGCAATCCGCGATTCGTCCCCACCCACAGTTTTCCGGCACGCCCCTCGGCGATGGAAGTCACCTTGGAACCGCGCAGGCGGTCGTCGACTTCCGCGCCCTGGCGTTCGATGCGCCCGTCCGGCGTCAGGTGCTCGATGATGCCGTTGTAACCGCCCAGCCACACACCGCCGTCGCTGGCCGGCGCCATCGCCCGGTACACGCTGCCCGACAGCCCGTTCGCACCCTGCGCATATTGCGCGAGCCGGCGCCAGTCCGACCGCAGGTAGCCGATGCCGGCGCCGTACACCGGCACCCACAACGCGCCATCGGGCTGGCGCACGAGAGATTCGATCGAATGCGGAATGCCCGGGCCGCCGAGTTCGACCGGTACCGGGATCCCGTCGCCCTGCTGCCGCCACAGGCCGTGCTGGCTGGTGATCCAGTAACCGTCGCCTTCGCGCGCGATCTGCTTCATCGCGTTCGGGCGTTCGAACATCGACGACCACGACGGCTGCGTCCAGCGCCCGTCGGCTTCGTGCCGCCACACCCCGGCCGACGTCGCCACCCACAGCGCAGCGGCTTCCGGCGTCAGCGTGTACACCAGCGGCTTCGGTTCGGCGCCCGGCAACGGCACGCTCGACGCCTGCCCGTCGACGATGCGGCCGAGGCCGTTGTCCGTCGCCACCCACAGCGTGCCGGCGGCGTCGAACGCGAGCGACAGGATGGTGTCCGACGGCAATCCGTCCTTCGCGGTCCAGCGCGTGATGCGGCCGTCGGCCTGCATGCGGTGCACGCCGGCGTCGTAGGTGCCGAACCACAGGTCGTCGCCGCGGCTGGTGATGGTCCAGGTATCGTCGCTGCCGATCCGCGGGTGGTCGGCCTTGCGGTACAGATGCAGGTCGCGGTTCGGCGCATCGAGCATGGCGATGCCGCCGCTCTCGATGGCGAACCAGATCCGGTCGTGGCGATCGACGTGCAGCGCCTGGATGTTGTTGCCGGGCAGGCCGCGGGGATCGTCCGGGTCGTAGCGCCAGACGCGCATGCCGATCCCGTCGAAGCGGGCGAGGCCGTCAGCGGTCGCGATCCACAGGTAGCCCTCGTGGTCCAGCGCCAGCGCCTTGTTGTCGCTGGCCGGCAGGCCCTGGGCGCTGCCGACGATGCGGAAACGCGGGATTTCCGGCACCCGCGCCCACGCCGCGCCCGTGGCCAGGCATCCCGCCAGCAACCAGCATGCGATCCCGCGCATGGTTCCCCCGAAGCATTCCCCGGCTGCATCCTCGCAACGCGGCGTTCCACCCGCAACATCCGGCGTTCATCGCGGCTGTGCCTAGAATTCCCCCGACCCGCCGCGAGACCCGCCATGTCCCCGCCGTGCCGACTCGCCTGCGCCCTGCTCGCATCCGCATTGCCGTTGGCCGCGGGGGCACAACCCGCGCACTACGCACTCGACCCGGTGCACACCCGCGTGCTGTTCGCGGTCAGCCACGCCGGCTTCTCGCAGGCGATGGGCACCGTCTCCGGCAGCCACGGCGAACTGTGGTTCGACCCCGGCGACTGGAGCAGCGCGAAGCTCGCGGTCGACGTGCCGCTGGATCGCCTCGACATGGGCGATGCGAAGTGGACCCGCGCCGTGCAGGCGACGAACCTGCTCGACACCGCGACGTACCCGGTCGTGCGTTTCGTTTCGAAGCGGATCGAACCGGTCGACGCGACCCATGCGCGCGTCTGCGGCGATCTCGGCATCCGCAACGTGATCCGCGATACCTGCATGGACGTCACGTTCAACCAGCTCGAGCGGCATCCCATGCCGCCGTTCCGGCGCACCGCCGGCTTCTCCGCGACCGCGACGCTCAGCCGCAAGGATTTCGGCATCACCGCCTGGCCGAGCGTGATCGGCGACGAGGTGTCTGTGCGCATCGAGGCCGAGGCGATCCGCAGCACTCGCGGCGCCGGCGACGACACGCCCGGCAATGCCGGCGTTGCACCGACGCCCGCCACGCCGATTGAACCCGACACGCCCGATCCAGCATCCACGCAGACGCCACCGGAACCCGAGCCATGAGCCTGAAGAATCCGAACGAACGCTGGGGCGCGGTGAGCCAGTCCTTCCATTGGCTGATCGTGCTGCTGCTGCTCGCGCAGGGCACCGTCGGCCTGCTGATGGGCGACATGGCGCGCGGCCCGGACAAGATCGCGGTGTACGCCTTCCACAAGTCGGTGGGCATCACCATCCTCGCGCTCGCCGTCGCGCGGTTGCTGTGGCGCCTCTACGCCGGCCGCCCCGCGCCGGTTCCGGGTACGCCGGCGTGGCAGGAACGCGTGGCTTCGCTCATGCATGGCGCGCTGTATGTGTTGCTGTTCGCGGTGCCGATCAGCGGCTGGGTGATGAATTCCGCCGCGGGGTTTCCGCTGCAGTGGTTCGGGCTGTTCAACCTGCCGTCCATCGCCGCGCACGACCACGACCTGCACGAATTCACCGAAAGCCTGCACGAATGGCTGTTCTGGACGCTGATCGCGCTGGCGGCGGCGCATGCCGCGGCCGCGGCCTACCACCACCTGTTCCAGCACGACGCCACCCTCGCGCGCATGCTGCCGCGTGGCTGGCTGCACGCACCTTCGCAGGAGAACCGCGATGTCGCCTAGATCCTTGCTTCTTCCCTTGTTGCTGTTCGCCGCGCCGGCGCTTGCCGCGGATTACGTGCAGGCGCCGGGCTCGGCGCTGACCTTCGCCGGCAAGTACCAGGGCGAGGTGTTCACCGGCAAGTTCCCCGGCTTCGCCACCAGGTTCTCGTTCGACCCCGCGCAGCTGGCGAACGCGAAGCTCGACGTGACCATCCCGCTCGCGACCGCGACCACCGGCAACGACGATTACGACGGCGAACTGCGCGGCGACGATTTCTTCGCCAGCGCGAAGTTCGCGCAGGCACGCTACACCGCGACGAGATTCCGCGCGCTCGGCGGCGACAGATTCGCCGCCGACGGCACGTTGTCGCTGCGTGGCGTGAGCAAGCCGGTGACGCTGGAATTCACCTGGACGCCGGGCGCGAAGCCGGTGCTCGCCGGCAAGGCCACGGTGTCGCGGCTGGCCTTCGGCGTCGGCGGCGGCGACTGGGCCGATACCGGCCTGATCCCGGATGCGATCGCGGTGGCGGCCAAGGTGGTGTTTACGCCTGCACCGTAGGGGCGCGGCATGCCGCGCCCGCATCGAACGACCATCCTGCAAGGGCAAGGCATGCCTTGCCCGCGTCAAACGACCCATCAGAAAGGGGCAAGGCATGCCTTGCCCCTACATGCGTGATTTCAGGAAACCACGCAACCCATCCTCATCGAACGGCCATTCCAGCTCGATGCCGCAATCCTCGTCGCGCAGCACCGGCACGCGGATGCCGTAGCGCTGCTCCAGCGCCTCGTCGCCATCGATGAAGACGCTCTCGAATTCCGGTACGCGAACCTCGGCCAGCAGCCCGAGCGCGAGGTCGCAG
>Ga0209023_10005193_pt1 | contig 14365 bp, 12 predicted proteins | sample LakOneMetagenome_FD_187468 | JGI IMG/M metagenome (GOLD analysis project Ga0209023, IMG submission 187468) | Freshwater and sediment microbial communities from Lake Erie, Canada (SPAdes) (version 2) | ecosystem: Environmental > Aquatic > Freshwater > Lentic | place: Lake Erie, Canada...
GAGCTTGCGGCATATGGAGTGAAGTGACGATGATCCTTGTCCTTGATCGGGTGCTGGATCGGTCGGAACTGTCGGCAATCCGGTCGAGTGCGGAGCGGTTGCAATACAACGACGGCAAGACAACAGCGGGTCGGTATGCGCGATCGGTAAAGGCAAACGCACAGGCGGTGGCCTCGGCTGATCTCGAGGCGATCGAGACCAAGGTCACGCGCAAACTTTCGGCCAATCCGGTGTTTCAATCGGCAGCACGGCCGCGCGCGGTGAGCAAGCTGATCGTGTCGCGCTACCGGATCGGTCAGACCTACGGGCTGCATGTCGATGATGCGCTGATGGGCGGGGTGCGGACTGACCTGTCGTTCACTTTGTTCTTGTCCGAGCCGGATGAATATGACGGCGGTGCGCTGATCATCGAGGAAACCAGCGAGGAGCGCGCGTTTCGTCCCTCGGCGGGCGATCTGCTGCTGTATCCCTCCACGACGCTGCACCGGGTCGAGCCGGTGACGCGCGGAGTGCGTTATGCGGTGGTGGGCTGGGTGCAAAGCTGGATCAGAAGCGCCGAAAAGCGCGAGATTCTGTTCGATCTGGATCGGTCGGTCGAAGTTGCGCATGGGATCGACGGGCAAAGAACCCTTTTCGACACGTTGGCGAAGACCCGGTCGAACCTTGTGCGGATGTGGGCGGGCGACTGAGCCTGTCAGTTGCGCCTGCCGCAGATGCCTTTCAGTGCCGCCCAGTCAGAGGCTGACAGGGCAGGCGTCAGGTCTACGCCCGATGATTTTTCCAACGCGGCGTTTGCGTGGGCGCGGGTGGCGCGGTCGGCGCTGAGCGGGTGGGATGACAGGAACTCGGGCATGCTGTCGGTCATGGCGGCGATACGGGTGAAGAAATCGGCCAGCCCGTCGCTGGAAATGCCGGTGTCGGTCATCAGCCGGAAAGCGAAGGCATCGGCGTTGGCTTCGGCATCGCGGGTGTAGGAAGCCTGCATCAACTGATCCCCGGCAATGGCAATCAGCGTGCCGCCAGTGATGTCGCCAAGGATCATCGACAGAAGGCCAGCGGACCCTGCCGCGCGCAGCATCAGCCGCGTCGGGTCGCGGTGGGCGACATGGCCGATTTCATGGGCAAGGACGCCCGCCACCTCGTCAGGGCCGTTCGCTTCGTCCAGCAGACCGCGCAGGATGATCACCTGCCCGCCGGGCAGCGCAAAGGCGTTGACCATGTCGTGATCCATGACACGGAGCTGGATGTCGTAACCGATGTTCTGGTCCTTGGTGAGCCGGTCTTGCAGGTGCAGCAGCGCCTGTTGGCCCGCCGTCCCCCGGCATTCGATGTCTTTCATGTCGGTGGCACCGAGGAAGTTCGAGACTTGGGCCAGCATGGCGCGACCAACCTCGGCCTCTGTCTCGGGAGAGATCCAGCCCGCCAGCCGGTCCGACAGGCTTGGCAAGATCACGAAAAGCATCAGAAGGAAGGACGCGGTGGCAGCGCCGAGCCAAAGAGCGACACGGCGAAAGGTTCCGACACGGACGTCGCTGCGGAACAGGCCCGGTCGGGTCCGGCGCAGCCAGGCGATGGCATAGCCATCGGTGATGACCAGCCGCGCGGGATCACGCGGCGTTTCATCCGTGGTGTCGGCCATCAGCATGAGCACGAGCCGCTTGTCGCTCGACTGGTCTTTCAAGGCGCGCAGCCGGTCAAAGGGCCAGTTGAGAAAGGGTGACGATCCGTCGGTGCGCCAGATCTTCAGCGACAGCCCGTCGATGGAGGGGGCAATCATGACTTCGTTCCGGGCGGCGGTGTTGCCATCGAACAGGATGGCGGAGACTGGCGCTTCGGGTGAGGTCACAGGGCGCCCCCGACGTCGAGTGCATCGGCAAAGCCCCCGGCATCGGCACCTGCGTCAAAGGCGCGCTGGCGGACGTCTGCCAGCGCCGCTGCATTTTCGATGCGGATCGAATTGGCGAGCTTGGCGATGACCGGCCTGACGATCAGGGCGAGGCTGGCGGCCCAAATTATCGCGAATGAGAAAAGGTATGCGACAGCCGAAAGGATACCGGGGACGAAAAGGCCAAGTCCGTGCGTGGTGCCGAGGGACCTCACGAAAGTCAAAACGAAGAAACTGGTTATGCCAAAGACGACCGCAGTTATCAGGAGGAGAAGGAGATAGCCCGCAAAGACGGTGCCGAAGATCGGGCCGAAACGGATGTCAGACGAGAAGCCAATATCATTCCCAAGGCACTTGTTGTCTGTGAGGATGCGGAAGGCATGGACGCGATAGTACAAATAACCAATCTGGCCCCAGACAACGCCGACGGGCACGAGAAAGCCACCAAGGGGCAAGAATGACTTTGTCAGAAGGCACAGGATGCCGAAAACGACCATCGCAATGCCGATATAGACATGGTGTGTTGCGGGCCAAAGATCCTGCCAATGACCCTTCTGCTCGAATCGGCGATCGCCATACCAGGAGTGATCGGTCTTGTAGCGTTCGAGGTTGAAGGTCTGGCGCGGCAAGTGGATGCCGAGCGTAATGATCGTCAAAAAGCCATACCAGAGGGTACGGGCGACGTAGCCCCAGGCCGATCCTTCCATGCCAAAGCGGATGCCGCGAAAGCGGGTGCGCGCCAGCATGTAGCGCCGCGCCCGGAAGCGGGCGAAGATCATCAGCGGCAGGACGGCGAAGAACGACAGGTAGAAAACCGCGACCTGCATGATCTGGTCGGCCGGATTGCGCGGGCGAAACACATAGTGAAGGCCGAACCACAGAAGGATCAGTTGCACCAGCCCGAGATAGACAGCCAGAACCACCACGGCGACAAGAAAGCCAAGGAACTTCTCCAGTCCGGTCCCGGTATATTCGAACACGTCGCCTTCGACCGAGATGGTAGACCAGATGAAGCGGCGGATGCGGGTGCGCGCCCAAAAGCGGTAGATCCCGGTAGTCAGAACGGTGAGGATTGACGTGCGCAACGCGAGCTTGAAGAGCCCCCCGTCGTCATATTTGCTGCGAACCGGGGTGAAATCACTCATCAAGAACAATCCGTATCAGCTGAATCTGTTGTCACGCGGGAAGCCGCGCGGTGCCATTCTGCCCGCGGTTGCGCGATTTGCAAGCCATTCGCCGAGATCATTTTCGGTACGGGTACGCCCGGCCGGGTCTTTCCACGACAATCCATCGGCAATGGCGAAGGTTGTTGCGTCAGAGAGGCCACCGTCCTTGTATTTTTGCAGCCTGACGCCTTTGCCGCGCGCCATTTCCGGCAGGTCGGAGAGCGGGAAGACCAGCACTTTGCGATTGTCACCCACGACCGCGACATGGTCGCCGTTGATGAGGCGGCAGACCTGGGTCTTCACCCCGTCGCGCAGGTTCAAAACGACCTTGCCGGCGCGCGTCTGCGCCACCACTTCGTCCGATGGCACCACAAAGCCGTCGCCTTCCGACGATGCGACCAGATATTTCTGGCCGGGGCGATAGGTCAGGATCTCGGAAATGTCGCTGTCGTTGGGCAGATCCACCATCAGGCGCACAGGCTCGCCCATACCGCGTCCGCCTGGCAGGTTGGCGCCCAGTATCGTGTAGAAACGCCCGTTCGCGCCCACGATCAGGATGCGGTCGGTGGTTTCGGCATGGAAGAAGAACCGGCCCTCGTCGCCGTCCTTGAACTTGACTTCGGCATCCAGCGGCTGGTGGCCCTTCATGGCGCGTATCCAGCCCATCTTCGAGCAGATGACAGTGATCGGCTCGCGGTCGATCATCGCCTCGATCGGCACTTCCTCAACCTCGGCGGCGTCGGCAAAGAGGGTGCGGCGCAGGCCGCCCGGCGCGCTATGGCCAAAGGTCTTTTGCACCAGCGCCAGTTCTTCGCCGATGCGCTTCCACTGGCGGGCGTCGGAGGCCAGCAAATCCTCAAGCCCGGCGCGCTCTTTCAAAAGCTCGTCATACTCGCGCTTGAGTTCCATCTCTTCGAGCCTGCGCAACGACCGCAGGCGCATGTTCAGGATGGCTTCCGCCTGCGCTTCGGTCAGCTCGCCCTCGCCGTCGAGGGCGGGCGGCACATAGTCTTTTTCCGACAAGGCGCGCGCATGGGGCTTGCCCCAATCCTCGGCCATCAACGCACGTTTCGGCTCGGCATCATAGCGGATGATGTCGATGACGCGGTCAAGGTTCAGGAAGGCGATGATGAAGCCTTCAAGGATTTCCAGCCGCGCGTCGATCTTTTCCAGCCGATGCTGCGAGCGGCGTTTCAACACGTCACGGCGGTGGTCAAGGAAGGCGCGCAGCACCTCTTTCAGCGAGCAGACCTTGGGGGTGCGCCCATCGATCAGCACGTTCATGTTGAGCGAAAAGCGGATTTCCAGTTCGGAACTGCGGAACAGCATCCCCATCAGCATGTCCGGATCGACATTGCGCGAGCGGGGTTCCAGCACGATGCGCACGTCATCGGCGCTTTCGTCGCGCACATCGGCCAGCGCCGGGACCTTCTTGGTCTGGATCACCTCGGCCAACCGTTCGATCAGCTTGGACTTCTGCACCTGATAGGGGATCTCGGTGACGATGATGTTCCATGTACCGCGGCCCTGATCCTCGACATGCCATTTGGCGCGCAGCCGGAACGACCCGCGCCCGGTGCGGTAAGCCTCAAGAATGTTCTCACGCGGTTCGACGATGGTGCCGCCGGTCGGGAAGTCCGGTCCGGGGACCAGCGCGACAATCGCCTCGTCGGACACGGCAGGGTCCTTGAGCATGAGTTGGCAGGCGTCGATCAGTTCGTGAAGATTGTGGGGGGGCACGTTCGTCGCCATGCCGACGGCAATCCCCGATGCCCCGTTCGCCAGCAGGTTCGGGAAGGCGGCGGGCATCACCACCGGCTCTTCGAGCGTGCCATCGTAGTTCGGGCGGAAGTCCACGGCGTTCTCGGCCAGACCCTCCATCAGCGCTTCGGCGGCTGCGGTCAGGCGCGCCTCGGTATAGCGGCTGGCGGCAGGGTTATCGCCGTCGATGTTGCCGAAGTTGCCCTGACCGTCAACCAGCGGATAGCGCATGGCGAAAGGCTGGGCGAGGCGCGCCATCGCGTCATAAATCGCGGTATCGCCGTGCGGGTGATAGTTGCCCATCACGTCGCCGGAAATCTTGGCCGACTTGCGGAAACCACCAGTGGGCGAAAGCTTGAGTTCGCGCATGGCATAAAGGATGCGCCGATGCACCGGCTTCAACCCGTCACGCGCGTCGGGCAGCGCCCGGTGCATGATCGTCGAGAGCGCATAGGTCAGGTAGCGTTCGCCGATGGCCCGCGAAAGCGGCTCGGTCGAGGTGGCGGAAACCGGAAGATCGTCGCTGGCGTCACTCATGCCGCCCGTGTAATCCGGGGGGCGCAAGTCGTCCAGTCCGTCATCTTGAAAACTGCCATGCGGATTTCGGAAAAGTGCGGGGCGGGACAGGTTCGGGAGCAGTTACGTGGAAAAGACCATTCTCATCACCGGCTGCTCGTCGGGGATCGGTTACGACGCCGCGCATGGGCTGAAACGCGCGGGCTGGCGTGTGTTTGCCACCTGCCGCAAGGAAGAAGATTGCGCGCGGCTGCGGGATGAGGGGCTGGAAAGCTTCGCGCTCGACTATGCCGATGACGCGAGCATCAAGGCGGCGCTTGACGAAGCGCTGTCGCGTACCGGCGGCACGCTCGGGGCGATCTTCAACAACGGTGCGTTCGCCTGCCCCGGCGCGGTGGAGGATCTGCCGACCGATGCCCTGCGCACCATCTTCGAAGTCAATCTCTTTGGCTATCACGAACTGACCCGACTGGCGTTGCCAGTGATGCGCAAGCAGGGTTACGGGCGCATCGTGAACTGTTCGTCGGTTCTGGGGCTTGTGGGTATTCGCTGGCGTGGCGCCTATGTTGCGACGAAGTTCGCAATGGAGGGGCTGACGGATGTGCTGCGTCTCGAGATGGCCGACACGTCGATCCGGGCAATCCTGATCGAGCCCGGTCCGATCACCTCGAAGATCCGCGTCAATTCGATCCCGCATTTCGAGCGCTGGATCGACTGGCGGCAAAGCCCGCGCAAGGCGCAGTACGAGGCGAGCCTTCTGAAGCGGCTCTACGAAAAGCGGGGGCCGGATCGGTTCGAGCTTCCGGCAAGTGCGGTGACGGCAAAGCTGTTGCAGGCTTTGGAAACCCCGTGGCCCAAGGCGCGTTACTATGTGACCACGCCCACCTATCTGATGGGTACGGCCCGGCGGATATTGCCGCAGCGCTTGCTGGACTGGGTTCTGGGACGGAGTTGAGGAATGGCTGACCTGAAGATCCTTGGGATTTGCGGCGCGCTGCGTGCCGCCTCGACCAACCGGCTTTTGCTTGGCGAAGTGAAGACGGCCTTTGGCGCGGCGGACTATACCGATGCGGACCTGCGCCTGCCGCTCTTTGACGAGGATGTGGAGATTGCCGATGGCATTCCGCCAAAGGTCCAGTTGCTTGCCGATCAGGTGAAGGCGGCGGACGGCATCGTGATCTGTACGCCCGAATACAACAAGATGATCCCCGGTGTGCTGAAGAATGCGCTCGATTGGGTCAGCCGCACCAAGGGCGGGCCGTGGACCGACAAGCCGGTGGCGATCCTGTCGGCAGCGGATGGGCGCGGCGGCGGCGACCGTTCGCAGTTTTCGCTGCGGCTGGCGCTGGCGCCTTTCCGCGTCAGGATCGTGCCGGGGCCGGAGGTGCTGATCGCCAATTCGCGGCAGGCTTTCGACGATGAGGGGCGGTTGATCGACGAACGCTCGACGAAGGCGGTGCAAAGCCTGATGGTCGCGTTCAGGCGCGAGATTGAGCGGACCTGACTGGGGTGGCGGGGTGAAACCCGCCCTACCGGCAATCCTCGACGCGGAAGCCTGCGGGGATGGTGTCGCGGCCCTCAAGCACGAAGTCGGCCATCACCTCGGCCACCTTTGGTGCCATGCCAAAGCCGATCTTGAAGCCGCCATTGGCGATGAAATGCCCGTCGCGGCCCGGCCATGCGCCCAGCATCGGGGCGCGGCTTGAGGCGCGCGGGCGCACACCCGCCCAACGCTCGATCAACGAGGCGGAGCGCAGCATCGGGCAAGCGGCGCGCCCCTTTTCGACAAGAAGATCAAGCTGCCCGTCGGTCGACGCAGGATCGTCCCACTCCCGCTCTGAGGTGGAGCCGATGGCCACCGTCCCGTCGAGATGCGGCACGATGTGCAGGCTGTCGACGAAAAGCTGCGGCATATCCCGCGCCTCGCAGGCAAGAAGCGCCGCTTGCCCCTTTACGCCGCCGCCAAGCTCTTCACCCAGATCGTGCGAAACATCGCGCAAACCCGCGAGCCCGGTCGCCCAGACCACCGGCCCGTCCCATTTTCTGCTCTCAAATATCCCCGCCGGAGGCATCCGCCGACCTTCGCCATCGACCGGCTCGTTCAATTCCTCAACCGTACCACCCAGCGCGCGGATCGCCGAGACAAGTGCCTTCGCTGCCTGCCGGGGGCTAAGCCGCGCCGTCAGCGTATCGAACGCAAACAGCCCGGTCGGGCTGGTCCCGGCCCATCCAGGGTCCGGGGCAGGGCCGACTGACCATTCGGCCTTTCCCTGCCAGAGCAGACGCGCACCCTCGATGCGGCGGCGTGCCTGTTCGACGGCACGCTCGTCGGCCAAAGGTTGCAGCCGGCCGCTGCGCAGATAGCCGGGGTCGATGCCCGAACGCTCCTGTACGCCCGACCAGAAACCTTCGGCCATCAACAGGCTTTTGAGCTGGAACGCTTTCTTGAGATTCCAGTTTTCCGGCACATGCGGTGCCAGCGCACCCACCAGCCCGCCGGATGACCCCGCGCCGACAAAGTGCTTCTCGATCAGCCGGACTTTCGCACCGCGCAGGCAAAGCGCATGGGCGGTGGCAAGACCGAAGATTCCGCCACCCATCACCGTCACGTCTGCCGTTGCCATTCGCCCAGCCCTTCGCCATGGTCCGGCCCGAGGGTTACGGCAGATGACAACACATGACCAGAGCGAGCGCGTTGACTGGCGGGATGGCGTGGTTCCGGTCTCGACCCTTTTCGACGATCCGTATTTTTCGTTGCAAGATGGCCTGTCCGAGACGCGGCATGTGTTTCACGGCGGCAATGGGTTGCCGGGGCGGTTTCGGAGCGGTTTTGCCGTGGCCGAGCTTGGCTTTGGCACCGGGCTGAACCTGCTGGCGACGATGCTTGCATGGCAGGTGTCGGGCGCGACCGGGCGGCTCGCCTTCACCAGTTTCGAGGCCTTCCCGATGGCGCCCGCCGACATGGCCCGCGCGCTGGCGCATTTCCCCGAGGTCGCCGGTGCTGCCCAACCGCTTCTGGCGGCCTGGAGCCGGGGCGAGCGGCACTTTGCACTTGGGCCGGTCGATGTGGAAGTGATCGTGGGCGATGCGCGCCAGACCCTGCCTGCCTGGTCGGGGCGGGCGGATGCATGGTTTCTTGACGGCTTCTCTCCGGCGAAAAACCCCGAACTTTGGGGCGACGAGCTTTTGGGTGAAGTCGCCCGCCACACCGCGCCGGGCGGCACTTTTGCCACCTACACGGCGGCCGGATTCGTTCGGCGGGGGTTGCAGGCAGCGGGCTTTCAGGTAGAGCGATGGCCGGGCTTCGGGCGCAAGCGCCACATGAGCCGCGGCATCCTCGGGTCAGGACAGTAGAGGCCATGAAAACCGAACAGAACCTGCGTATGGGCATCATGCTCATGGCGCTGACCAGCCTGATCTTTTCGCTTCAGGACGGTATCTCGCGACATCTGGCCGGCAGTTACAGCGTCTATATGGTGGTAATGGTCCGCTTCTGGTTCTTTGCGGCCTTTGTCATGGTGATGGCGTCGCGGCAGCCGGGTGGGCTGAGGGCAGCGGTGCGGACGCACTACCCGGTGTTGCAGGCGCTGCGCGGTGTTTTGCTGATCGCCGAAGTCTGCGTGATGTTGGTGGCGTTCGTGAAACTTGGCCTTGTTGAAAGCCATGCCGTTTTCACCTGCTATCCTCTGCTCGTCGCTGCGCTGTCCGGTCCGCTTCTGGGCGAAAAGGTCGGCTGGCGGCGCTGGACGGCGATCGGCATCGGGTTTGTGGGCGTCCTGATCGTGCTGCAACCCGGCGTACAGGTATTTTCGCCTTACGCGCTTATCCCGCTGCTCGCCGCGTTCCTCTTTGCGCTCTACGGGCTCTTGACCCGCTATGTGGCGCGCAAGGATGCGGCTTCGGTGACATTCTTCTGGGCGGGTGTGGTTGGCGCAGTGGCGATCACGCCGCTTGGCCTTTGGCATTGGCAGATGATGACGCCCGGCGATTGGGGATGGATGTTCCTTCTGTGCTGCACTGGCGCGACGGCGCACTACACAATGATCAAGTCACTTGAGATCGCTGAAGCCTCGGCGGTGCAGCCGTTCGCCTATCTGCAACTGGTGTTCATCGCCATTTTGGGTGTCACGCTCTTCCATGAGGTGCTGCGCCCCAATGTCGTGGTCGGCGCGGTGGTCGTGGTTGCCGCCGGGCTGTTCACGCTGTGGCGCGCACGGATAAAAGGTCGCGACGCACCACCGGTGGCGTGAGGCTACTTGCGCAGGCAGGAACTTCCGTCAGTCTTCAGGATGCCGGTCGGCTTATAGGCTTTCAGCGCGGTACGCGCCGCCAGCCGGATCAGGCATTCAAGCTCATCCTCGCGGTCGGGGTTCGGCGTTTCCAGAACCGCCTTCACGCCAAAGACCGGTGTCCCCTCGAACGGAATGACATAGCTTTCCGGCGACAGCCCGACCGTCACGCTGATCGTATAGATCCAGACCTTGTTTTCCCCCGAACCAACCCAGCGACCCACGTCCGAGTCAGTCTGGATATTGGCCACGATGTCCGCGCCGGGGCCATTTTTGGCGCGCATCCCCGACTTCGCCATCTCGGCGGCAAGCGGTGGCAGCAGGTAGTTGCCATAGCCACTGTCATACTGTGACGAGGACAGTTCTATGATGTAGCTCTTGCCGTCGAGAGGCCCGGCGCAAAGCGGCGTAGCAAGGCTGATCGCAAGACAGGTGGCAAGGATGCGCATGGTTTACCTCACGGGAAGGGTGAAGGTGAGCGACGTGGGGCGGTCATAGCCTGCATGCGCGGTTTCGGCGGTCTTTGCAAAGCCCATCGCGCGGAAGGCCACATGGTTTTCCACAAGCTCGACCCGAGTTTGCAGGGTGATTGCGGGCAGGTTGAGCGCCTTTGCGCGACTTACAGCGTGATGGACGAGTTGGCGGGCAAGTTTCTGGCCGCGAAACTCCTGACAGACCGCCAGTTTGCCAAGGTAAAGGTGGTCGTCGTCAGCTGTGAGGATCATGCAGGCAACGGGCTTGCCCACGTCCTCGATGACCCAGATCTCGGCGCTGGCCGACTGCTCTGCCAGATCGGCGGCCGTCAGCCTGTTGGCCGAGGATGGCGGGTCGATGCGGCTGTCCATATAGGCAAATGCTTCGGTGATGAGCGCAAGGAGCGGGCCGAAATCATCCTGCGCTCCCATGCGGCGCGGCGTGGAATGCCGGGGCAGGCCATCGTTCAGGTGTAGCCACGGCATGTGCTCGTTCCAGTGGACATGGACCGTGGCAGCGAAGGCCGAGGGATCGTCGAGCGTCAGGGCGTAGAGGTCGATCTCCTCTGTGCGCTCATTGCTCTGGTAGGCGATGGGCGAGCCACATCGTGGGCAGAAAGAGCGAAAAACACCCTGTGAGGACTCGTATCGGACCGGAGGTTCGCCCGACCAGTGCAGACGGTCATGGTTGACGGCGAAGAAGCTGGTGAACGGTGAAGAGGTGGCGCGGCGGCAGCTTTCGCAATGGCAATGCGCCTGCCAGTTCGGGTCCCCCTCGAACCGGTAGCGCACGGCGCCGCACAGGCAATGTCCAGACCCGCCGTTCATCTCTGCCCCTCGGTTGCTTGCGACGACTATCCAAAAGCAGCCTTGTTCGGGCAAGACGGAAAACGATATGGTAACGGGCATCCTTGCGGAGGGGCCGTGACCTGCATCGTTTTCGAACCCGCCGAGTTGATCGTCGTGACATCGCCGAAGTGTGGCTCGACCACGGCCCTCAGTCTGTGCCTCAAGCTCGCGGGCGCGCCGATCGAGGCCGAAACGTTCCGCAAGCACGCTGACCGCATGATCGCCGACGGCACCAGCAAGCGCTATGGTGTCTACGTGCATTCGGTGGCGTCCGACACGCTTGGCTATCTGGGTCGGCGCTATCCCGGCTATCGCTACGCCGCTATCGCCCGCAATCCCTATGATCGCGCGGCATCGGGTTACAGAAACAAGCTGAACCGATATGCAAAGGCATTCCACACACCCGCTTATTACTACGGCAAGGTCCGTCAGTTGCTTGAAGGGCCGCGCGCCTGGTCAGATGTGGAGCGGGGCAACCACCACATGCAGCGCTGGATAACGTTCGAGTCATTTCTCGACGGGTTGCAGCAACATGGGGTCGATTTCGATATCCATTTTGACCAGCAGGTGAAGCTTCTGGCGCTCGACCGACTGCCTTACGACCGGATCTTGCGGCTAGAAGAGTTGGAGAGCGAATTTGCTCGGCTGCTGGAGGAGCGAGGAGTTCCTGCGGAGATGCGGGGCCGTATCGACGAGACATCGCGGCGGAACCAGTCAAAACTTGGGTCGCGACAGTCTGCGCTGCTGACCGATGTCACGCGGCGCAGAATTGCGCGACTCTACGCAGAGGATTTTGCGCGGCTGGGTTATTCGGTCTGATCTGGGGTGATTTGACCTCAATATTTTGGGGATAACTGGCCGCTTCCCGCCATATCGGGTAGTCCCCCGTTGACTTGTAGGGGCAACGGTCCGACGATCAAAGACCTTCCGGAATCAGGGACACGTCCGTCTTGCGTTTCACCCGCCTGCGTCTCAATGGCTTCAAAAGCTTCGTCGACCCTACGGATCTGATCATCCATGAGGGATTGACCGGCGTGGTCGGGCCGAACGGGTGCGGCAAGTCGAACCTCTTGGAAGCGCTGCGCTGGGTGATGGGCGAAAACCGCCCGACCGCGATGCGCGGCGACGGGATGGAAGACGTGATCTTTGCCGGAGCAGCGACGCGACCGGCGCGGAATTTCGCGGAAGTCTCGATCACCATCGACAATTCCGAACGACTGGCTCCCTCCGGCTTCAACGATCAGGACCAGCTCGACATCGTGCGGCGTATCACCCGCGATGCGGGGTCGGCCTACAAGGCCAACACCAAGGACGTGCGCGCCCGTGATGTGCAGATGCTGTTCGCTGATGCCTCGACCGGATCGCATTCGCCCGCCTTGGTGCGTCAGGGGCAGATCGCCGAACTGATCAATGCAAAGCCCAAGAACCGGCGCCGTATCCTTGAGGAAGCCGCCGGGATTTCCGGGCTGTATCAGCGGCGACACGAGGCGGAACTGAAGCTTCAGGCGACCGAGCAGAATCTGCTTCGGGTCGATGATGTTGTCGAACAACTGGCGCAGCAATTGCAGCAGCTTGCGCGGCAGGCCCGACAGGCGGCGCGCTACCGCGAGATCGGCGAGGAACTGCGGCGGGCCGAGGGGATGCTGCTTTACCGGCGTTGGCGCGAGGCCGATCACGCGCGGCTGGCGGCAGACACCGACCTGACCGAGCGCACCAAGGGTGCGGCGCAAGCCGAGGCGGCGGCACGGGCGGCGGGCAAGGCGCGGATTGTGGCGGAAGATGTCCTCCCGCCGCTCCGCGAAGAGGAAGCCATCGCGGGCGCGATCCTGCAACGGCTGATCGTCCAGCGTGATACGCTGAACGATCAGGAGACGCGGGCGCTGCAACTGATCGAGACGCTCAAGGGGCGGATTGACCAATTGTCACGCGATCTGGAGCGCGAGGCGGGCCTGAATCGCGATGCAGGCGAGACGATCCAGCGGCTCGAATGGGAACAGGGCCAGATTGCCAAGGCATCCGAAGGCCACGAGGCGCGGCTGGAAGCGGCGGCGACCGATGCGGCAGAAGCCGCGCAGGTCTTGCAGGCGCGCGAGGCGGCGTTGACCGAGCTGACCGAAGATGTGGCGCGCCTTTCGGCGCGGCATCAGTCGGCGCATCGGTTGCTGTCTGATAGCCGCTCGACCGTCGAGAAGAACGAGGCAGAAGCCAACAAGGCACGGGCGCAGGCGGCGGATGCCGAGGCGGCACTGTCGCGCGCGCAGGTGGATTTCGGTCAGGCGGCGATTTCTCAAGGCGCGGCGCAACAGGCGTCTGATGCCGCAGAAGCGGCGCTGGTGGCGGCAGACGAGGCACGGACCGACGCGCAATCGCGCGAGGCCGAAGCTCGTGCGGCGCGGTCCGAAGCTGATGGCGAGGCGGGGGCGCTGCGGGCAGAGGTCGGGGCGCTGGCCAAGCTCGTCGAACGCGAGGCGCAATCCGGCAAGCAGCTTCTGGACCGGGTAAAGGTGCGCAAGGGCTTTGAAAAGGCGCTGGGCGCGGCATTGGCCGATGACCTGCGCGCGCCGGAACTGACCTCGGACAAGGGTTCGGGTTGGGCGGTTCTGCCCGGCTACCGTGACTCGCAGGCATTGCCGGACGGCGTGCAGGCGCTGTCGGATTTCGTGACCGTGCCAGAGGTGCTGATCCGCCGGATCGGCCAGATCGGGCTGGTGGCGCGGGGCGATGGCGCGCGGCTTCAGGCTACGCTGAAACCGGGGCAACGGCTGGTCTCGCTTGAGGGTGATGTCTGGCGCTGGGACGGGTTCCGCGCAGCGGCCGAAGACGCGCCCTCGGCGGCGGCGCTCAGGTTGCAGCAGTTGAACCGGCTGGTGGAGTTGAAGCGCGATCTCGAAGAGGTCGCCGCCAAGGCCGAAGGTGCGCGTCAGGCGCACGACGTTCTGACCAAGCGATTGGCTCAGGCGTCCGATGCCGACCGTCAGGCGCGTGAGGCGCGGCGCGAGGCTGATCGTCGCATGGCCGAGGCGAGCCGTGCGCTCAGCCGGGCCGAGGCGGATCGCTCGATTGCCGGTGGCAAGCTGGAAAGCGCCCGGCTTGCCGTGGCGCGGCACGAGGAAGAGGCGATGGGGGCGCGGTTGCGGCTGAAAGAGGCCGAGACCGGTGTGGCAGGCCTGCCCGATCTTGCCGTGGCGCGGGCCGAGGTCGAGGACGTGAAGCTGACGGTCGAGGCGGCGCGGGTCACGATGATGTCGCGCCGGTCGGGTCACGACGAGATCCGGCGCGAGGGTGAGGCGCGGCTAAGACGGCGTCAGGAGATCACCAAGGAAATCTCGGGCTGGAAGTTGCGTCTGGAGACTGCCGAGAAGCGGACAGCGGAACTGACGGAGCGGCGCGAGGAAAACGAGGCCGAGCTGAAGTCGGCCTCGGCGG
>Ga0209023_10005194_pt1 | contig 14362 bp, 9 predicted proteins | sample LakOneMetagenome_FD_187468 | JGI IMG/M metagenome (GOLD analysis project Ga0209023, IMG submission 187468) | Freshwater and sediment microbial communities from Lake Erie, Canada (SPAdes) (version 2) | ecosystem: Environmental > Aquatic > Freshwater > Lentic | place: Lake Erie, Canada | collected...
GACCCTGCCCGAGGGCACCGAGATGGTGATGCCCGGTGACAACACCGACATCTCCGTCAAGCTGATCCAGCCCGTCGCCATGGACGAGGGCCTGCGCTTCGCGATCCGCGAAGGCGGCCGTACCGTCGGCGCCGGCCGGGTTACCAAGATCCACAAGTGATCTGATTAAAGCCATCAAGTTCCCCACTGTCCAAAGGCAGTGGGGAACTTGATGCCACTGAGCAGAAGATGGGCGCGAACGCATCACCTTGGCGCGGCCAACTGTGAAATAGCGAACGATCGATCGCCTGAAGCGTGTCGTGTAGAAGCGCCTAGGGTAGCCTCGGCGGATGGGTTGGCATGCCGAACAGTGGAGTGCTTTCGGCAACGTACTACTCGGAACGGGTGCGGTCACTGCTGGCCTCTGGACCGTGTTCAATTATTGGAAGAATCGGCGATCTGAAGCTGCGCGCTGGCTGCAGGGGGTTTTTCGAGATTTCTATCTCGATAACCGTTTCGAGCACGTTCGCCACGTACTGGAGTACGAGTTCGACGAGTCGGCAGGACCACTGCTGGAGCGCCGAATCACAGATCGACACGTCGAGGTTGGTACCGATGAGCTTCGCTTACTGAAGGAACTCGATGACCTACTCAATTACTTCGAGTATGTGTTGTATCTCGAGGGCCAAGGACACATCAAGAAGTCGGACCGCCAGGCCGTGTTCGAGTATTGGTTTGAAATCATGTCGGCGAACGAGCGCGGTGCCTTGCGGAGATATTCGTCGTTCTTCGGTTTCGAGCGAATAGCGGAGGAGCTTGCTACGTCCAACATCGACTACGTCGCCGTGTACGGCTCACTGATGAGCGGTCTGACTGGTCCGGACGCTCCGGACGTATCTGGGTGGCTGGCGTTCGAAGGGCCATGCAAAATCGGTGGGGTGCTGGTGGATCTTGGCGACTATCCCGGACTTATCCTCACGCCAGGAGTAGACGGTGCTGTAGTCGGGGAGTTGTACCGCGTGGCGGACCGTCGAGCCTTCCACGAACTGGACAAGTTTGAACGTTACGACCCGCTAGATAGACACGCTTCGCTTTACATTCGCCGTCACTTGCGCCTGATTGAGCCCACGCTCGATGCCTGGGTTTTCGTTTACAACCGCGATGCCAAGAATGCTGCGGAAGTGCCAGATGGCGACTGGCGTGCCTATGTGGCACGCCGGTAGAGGGTCAGCACCTTGGCGCGGTGGGGTTTTGGCAATCGGGTACGGGCCGGTCCGGCGGAATTCGGTTTCGTCGTGTCGGCGCCTGTTTGGGGTGGGTCAGCGCTCACCTCACCATCACCTATCCGAGCAGCAGACCCCACCTGACATCACGTGGTTGCGTTCCTGTGGTTGATAGTGTCATCTCGTGACTTGCCAATATGCGACTGGATAGGTTGCACGACAAGCGATGTGTGGTGGTTCAGATCAGCATTTCCTGGCCGGATTGGATTTCGGCGATATGTACCGGCGGGGCGCTCATTTCCACTCTTTACCTTGTGCGACGGGACCGTAGGGAAGCTGCCACAAGCTTGCTACGCGCACAGGCCGAACAAGTAACGTGTTGGTTCGTAGCGAACTCCGCCGGGGCCAACATCGCAAATTGCATCGGGCATGTGATGAATCGATCTGATGAACCAGTTTTCGATGTCCAAGTGAGCGGAGCGCGATCGGCAGGCCTTGATTGGACGGCGCCTGTCGTGGCGCCATCCAGCGAAGAAAACTTTGTGGTGCACGCAGTCTCGGGGTGGACAGATACGGCAGCTCGTATTGGTTGCATTGAGTTCACAGATGCCCGAGGGACCCGGTGGCGGCGATCAGGTGCAGACCTCAGCCTGGTTGACAACGGATGACCACCAACCCGAACCCGCCCATGCGTTACTTCTTCGCAGGGCTCCAGCAGCTCATCGATGCTCGGTCCGCCGACTTCGTGGGGCGGGAGGACCTATTGGCGTCGTTGCTGTCTTTAGCAAACACAGAAGGCGACGGCGGTGTGCGGGTGATTACCGGCCCTCCTGGATCGGGCAAGACCTCCTTGCTATGCCGACTCATTAAACATCTCGAAGATGTCCGGCCGATTTATCACATAGTCGGGCGCGACTCGGGACGCGACAAACCGCGCCTTATTCTCCAATCGCTTGTCGAGCAAATTACCAACAAGTACGGCTTCCCGCTGCCGGTAGGTGATGACTTAGACGTCTTGGCAAGGGATTTCGCGAATCTACTCGTGGAGATTGATCGTCGAGGGCGGAACGAAATTGTGATTATCGACGGCCTCGACGAAATCGACATCACGCCTCTCCAGCGGGTGGTCTCGATTCTTCCCGCAGCGCCACCCAATTCTGCTCGAATATTCTTGTCAGCGCGCAGTGGCACAGTCGAAAACGAGATAATTCGCGCGCTCGGTGCGCGCAGGATCATGGTCGATCCGCTAAACCTGTCAGAGACCGTGAGGTACGCCGCGAAAACCCGTGCCGACATAAGCTTTGAACAGGTGGCCGATCTGCACCAAGCAGCTGAGGGCAATCCACTCGTACTTGGCCTGCTCCTAGCGCGGCGCGACGAGAATTCGCGTGAACCGCTTATATCCAGCGGATTGGACCGGATGGCCGCCGCCATCGAACGGGTCGTCGATCGCACCGGCGAACTCGTAGGCTCAGACGTCGCAGCCGACGTTCTCGGGGTCGTGCATGTGGGTTCGGGGGAAATCGACCGGCGTGATCTTGCGGAGATTTTGGATCATGTCCCGGGCCACGATCTACGACGTGCATTGGATGCGATCGACGAACTCCTCGACCGACATACCACAAACCTGGCGTACTTCCACAAGTCGGTACACGACTATCTGCGTGATCGTTTCTCGAAGCGTGAGTTGACACGATTTCACACTCTCATCGTCGACTGGCTAAGTCATGAATCCCTAGAGGTCGGCGGGCGAAGGAGCACGCTGATCAATCACCTGCTGCATTGTGGTCAGTTAGACGCCGCGCTGCACTTGCTCTCCGATAGAGACCATCTCATCGCGCTTCGACGGGGCCTTGGTGACGGGCTTGCGTTTCAAGAGTGGTTCGACGATTGGGAACTTGCGTTCAAGGAGGCGGGACCCGGGACCCCGGCGTCGGCGTTGCTCGCACGATCCCTCTCGGACACAGTCGGAACATACTTCCAGTACTTCCATGACAACGCCGTCCTCGTGCGTCTGGCGCAGTGCGGTGCAGATCGCATTCTTGACGACTTAGCTCGGTCGACACCGGATGACGCCGACCGCTCACTAACCTTGTTCATACTTGGCGCAATTCAATACCACTGTGGCGACATGGCTTCGGCTGACCGATATTTCGAAGCGGCGGAACAACTCATCGAACGGCGCGCGCCGAATGCGGCAATCAAATTTCGAGTCCACCAATTCCGAGGGCTCGCGGCGCAATATTCCGGTCGATTCGACGACGCCCTCCGCCATTACGACCGATCCCGGGCGGAGGCCGCATCCAGTGGGCACCCGCTGTACCATGTCTTTTCGCACAGCTGCGCGGGCAATACGCTGACGATGCAAGCGAGGCCCGATTTGGCGCTTGTTGAGCAAACCCGTGCACTCGGGTTGCTGCGCGACCCTGCCGCTGAAGTGCGATCTGATGCCGACCTGCTTTCGCAGGAACATTACGACACCAATGTCGCAAGTGCGCTTACCAGGCTCGCCGAATCTCACCTCGCGCTCGGAAGTGCAGACGTGGCAAGTGATTTACTCGACGAAGCCCGGGAGATCTACCAATCAATCGAGACCAAAGATCGTTACTATCTGTATTTCATTCAGGTGTATGCGGAAGCGCAACTCGCGAGGTACGCAATAGACGGCCAGGCAAGTTTGGAAGACGTGCGTACCGACCTGTGGGACGCGTTCGTCCTCTGCCGCACGCCTTCCCAGCGGGCACGGTCACTCCGCGTCCTGGCGTCCTGTGCGATCTTGGATCAATCGATCGAACAGGCGATCCATCTCGCGGAGCAGGCATTGGCCCTGGTACCCGACTCAACTGCTCCCGTCGAGCGTATGAGGATCGTCGTCGTACTGGGCCAGATCGCCGCGACACAGCACGACAGCGAAGCCGAGCGACGGTATCGCGAAGAAGCTCACGCACGGGCAGTGCAATTAGGTATTTCGATTACAGACTTCGATAAGGCACGAGATCCCAGGGTTTCGATTCCTACTCAGCCGGTCGCCGACGGTCGCCCCGAGAATCGAGATGCCGGGTGCGAAGGCGGTGATGGCATAAACGGCAGCCAAGAAAGCATACTCATAATCTTGGATTGTGACGGTGTCCTGGTGGACAGCGAACCGATCGCGATTGCTCACGCAGTGTCCGTGTTCCGCCGTTTGGGCTGGGAGCTGGGTGAAGAAGAGTTCGTCCGCCGATTCGTCGGGCGGTCAGATACATATATGCGCGACGTGGTGGAAAATCACCTCGGACACCCAATCATCGAATGGGACGAGGTATATACCGAAATCCTTCTCGCGAGGCTCGCACGCGAAGCTATGCCTGTGCGCAGCATCATTAATGCTCTAGACGAAATCAATTTCAGGACGTGCGTTGCATCAAGTGGCACGCACCGCAAGATCCGCACTACGCTGGGTGCAGTTGACCTGCTGGAGCGCTTTTCAGGGCGCATTTACTCTTCCCAGGACGTCGAGAACGGAAAACCGGCTCCGGACCTGTTCTTGCATGCGGCCCGCTCAGAAGGCGTGGATCCCAGAAGTTGCATCGTCGTTGAGGACAGTCCGACCGGTGCTCTTGCGGCACGTGCTGCCGGCATGGCTTGTGTCGGCTACGTCGGTTTGGGCGGCGACGTAACGCACTTCGATGGGACGGGTGCGGTCGTGATTTTGTCGATGGACGATTTGCCCGCGGCCATTCGAACACTCGCGAGCGAACTGTAGCGGCGACAAGGTCGGAAGCGGGACCTGGGCTCCGTGTGTGTTGGACACGCTCAATCTCGGGTTGTTCCTGGGAACCACGTAGGCCGCGGGCAGGGTATTGGCTCCGCGCCATATCGACTCGACGGCTTACTCATCCGCCAGCAGGATTCTGTTCGATACGACTCGAAAAAGCTGTTACCTTGAGCGACACGTCGGCCAAAGACAGTCAACAAGGGAAAAGGAATGAATCGGGTGCCGCGAATAGTGGTGGTGGGTAGCCTCGTAAGTGATTTGGTGTTGTGGGTGCCACGTCTTCCCCGCCGTCACGAGACGTTGTTGGCAACAGCTCACGCATCTCACGCAGGGGGGAAGGGGCTCTGTCAAGCAGTGTCAGCCCGAAGGTGTGGAGCGGACGTGGCGATGGTGGGCCGTGTCGGAACAGACGATTTCGGTCTGGATCTCCTGGGCCTCTTGGATAGGGAAGGCGTCGACCGATCAGCCGTGTCGAGAGATGAGATCGGCACCAGCCTCGGGATACCCCTGATAGATCCAAACGGAAATAACGCAATCATTGGCGTCCCTCGTGCAAATGCCCGTGTAACCGTTGCCGATGTTGAACAAGCTTCCGAGGCGATAGCTGCAGCGGATGTATTGCTCCTTCAGATGGAGGTTCCTTTGGACGCATGCCATGCTGCAGTCACTATCGCGGAAGAAGCGAAGACATCGGTCGTGTGGAACCCCGCGCCAGCCGAATGGGGCGTTGATGAATTTCTTCCTCAGGAGATATCGCCATTTGTCTCGTGGCTGACCCCAAATGAGATCGAGGCGAGCGAATTGTCCTCCGTTGAGGTGAGTGACCATGCGTCCGCACTTCGCGCAGCCAACTGCCTGAACGAACAGCGGCCAGGCATCGGCGTGGTCGTTACCCTGGGTGGAGCTGGTGCCGTTGTGCGACCGCCCGCGGGCAGAGCACTGCAGATCAAGGGTCATGAGGTTGATGCAGTGGACACTACGGGGGCGGGTGACGCTTTCAACGGCGCATTCGCCACCGCCCTAGCTGAACGGCTGGACCTTGCCAAGGCCCTCGAATTCGCCACCGCGGCGGGTGCCCTCGCCACAACTGTCGTCGGAGCAGCCGCGGGCCTGCCACTTCGCTCGGCCATTCAGGCACAACTGCACTCTTCGAAAATAAGAGCTGAGTTGATTTGACGGTGGGCCATGTTTTCATCAGTCACGCATCGGCTGACTCCGATGTGGCTAACCAAGTATCGGAGGCACTGGAAGCGCAAGGGCTGACCACTTGGATCGCACCTCGTGATGTACCCACGGGGATGAGCTATCCAAGCGCAATTCTGGGCGCGATCAGATCGTGCTCCGCAGCAGTATTGGTGCTGACTAGCGAGTCGAACAGATCTCCCCATGTGACCCGTGAAATCGAGCGCGTCGCAGCATCAGGGGCGCCTATCTTGGTGCTTCGTGTGGACCCAACACCACTAAACGATGAACTTGAGTATTTTGTTAGCCTCAATCAATGGCTCGATGCCTCCGTGGGCTCGCTCGATCAACATCTTGGGCAATTGTGTCGTCGTGTCCTCGAACTCACTGAGGTCGGGCCCGTGAATGAGCACTCACCTTCAGCGACTAGTCGCGGTCGACTACAAACCCGAAATGACAGTACATCCTCTCGTCGGAGCACGAATCATTCCTTGGTCGCTGACAGTAGGGGGAGGTCGGAGGTTTCGCAGGAACGCCTACGGCCAGCTAACAATTTCCAAGCTGTTATTGACTTTTCTGAACTTGCATCGCGCCAAAGGCAACTGTTGACGGAGTTTGGGAAAGCAGTCCTCGACCTTATCTGTCGTCGACCTGACCCTGCAGATCCGATCTCGCGTCGCGAGCTCCTGGCTGAGCTCACGGTCACTCACGGGCCTATGTTCGGAGGCGTTTCATTCCGACAGTTCTCCGCTCTGCTTGAGGACGCAAAGTCGAACGGTTGCGCTCCCGGACTGAGCGAGTCCACGGCAGGGCTTTTTGTCGTCGAGGAAAACATTGCAATAAAACTCGAGCGAAACAAGTCGCTCAAAGAGTCCCTGGCAGGATATGCGGTGAATTTGGTCAAGTCGGGCGACGTATTGGCAATGGATGGAGGATCGACCACGTTGCCCATTGCCGAAGGGCTTTGCGCACGACTCGAAGAGGATTCGCTGAACGAACTTTGCGTCATCACTAACTCACTGGCAATCGCGCAGAGATTCAGCCTGCTAATGGCAGACCAAGGGTGGACGGATGAAAACTGTCCTGTGCAGCTCTATCTAGCAGGCGGAATGGTGCGGGCCAACACCCATGCGACCGCCTGGGGTTTCGGCAAATTAGCAGATACACAAGATTTGGATGGTCAACTCTTCGGCAAGGCATCGGGCATCGATATTTGCTTCCTAGGCGCTAATGGCTTCACCAGCGGCTCCGGCCTGACTATGGCGGCAACCCAAGAGCTGCAGTTCAAACGTACAGCGATGCAATCGTCAACCACGCCATACTTCGTCGCCGACAGTAGCAAGTTTGGAATTGCTCTGCCAATCGTAATCGCCGATTGGACCGATTCCTTCACATTGTTGACAAATCCACTTGAGCAGGCCGGATATGAGGACCTGTACGCCCTGGTCGAGCAAGGACGAGTTTACGAGGTGAGCGGTTAGTGTTGCGAACCGTGACGTTGAACTCCGGATATGATGACGTCTACGAAGTTGGTGCAGTGCATTGGGGTGGTGTCACACCGATTCATTCATTTGAGCCTCGGCCAGCAGGAAAAGGCATCAACGTAGCGACCCTTGCGCGAAGTCTAGGTTCGGAGGTCTGCGCCTATGCTCTTGTCGGTGAACGCGAAGCAGTTGATTTCGGTGAGCGCCTTTCGGCGCTCTCCCTGACCCATCGGATTATCAAGGTCCCGGGGCGCACCCGACACAACTTGACTCTTAGTGTGCGCGGATCAGACCAGATTGCGGCACATATGGTCAGTGAAGGCTTTACGCTTTCGGACCGTGGGCCGGTCGATGCGCTTGTTGATCGCCTCATTGCGGAGGTCCAGTCGGGTGACATTGTCACCTTGAATGGGTCCGTTCCCCACGGGTTGCCAGACACGATTTGGGCGGATCTTGCCAAGGAAATGCTAAGGGCAGGGGCACGATTGATCATCGACCTGCAGGGCGCGGCCTTCCTTGCGGCCCTCCGTGATAACCGAAGCATCTTGCTTGCGAAGCCAAACGAAGAAGAGTGCCGCGTGCTGCCCAACGTCAGTAGCGCGGTGACACCGGAGGAGGCAGTCGTTGTAGCACTCAACAGTCTCAGCCAGTTTGGTGTAGCGATACCACTCGTGACCATAGGCGCGCAAGGGTGTGCATATATCTCTCACGGTGAGGTGTACGTATCTTCCTGCCCAGTGCCCGACCCACGAGTAGCGGTTGGGGCAGGGGACGCGTTCCTTGCGGGCTTCTGTTCAGCTCTGGCGAGTCACGAGGACCCTGGCGAAGCGATCTTTTCAGGCCTGTCGGTATCCTCGGCCTATGTTTCTGGCCAGAGTCCTTCTGGGTTGCGTTCTGCAGCAAAAGCGTTCAAGGAACGTATAGTGACGGCGCCGGGATTTGACAAAGGGACGGCACTCCCACCTGGTACAGTTGTGTCCTAGTCTTTGGCATTCGTTTCTACAAAAACACCAGCAGTACCATGGCAACCGTCAGGAGCCAGATCGGCACCATCACCGCTAATTCGAGTGCAGCGGGGCGCGCCAACTGCGGATGTCTACCGGTTGATTCAGTCCGACTGGGCTCATAATTGCCCGGACGCTGCGCCGCGCCGGGCGCTCCCGCCGAAGTTTCCAATTTCGAAATGGGCAACTCCGGTCCATTGAAGTCCATCAGCACTGCCGCTGTTGCCAGGCACCTGGCCGACAATTCCGGCGAGATGCTCGACTCCTTGCTCAGCTTGACCAGATTGGTCGCGACACCCTGCCGCGCCGAGCGGAGACCATCGCTCGTAGCTTCCACCGTGCCGAGTATCTCCGCAGCTTGCTGCCAAGCCTCGGCGGCGACGTCGCACTGTCCCGCAGACATGGCGGCAAATCCTTCGACATCGGACACGCCGGCCAGATCGGCCAAGTAGTCGGGGCTGTCCGGATTCGCGTCGACTAGATGCTGTGCATACCGCTTCGCTACAGCGAGCAATATTGCGGAATCTTCGGGCGAGAACAACGCCAAGCTCGCGAGATGCTTAGCAATCCACTGATTTTCACGGCTACCATCTCCTCGGTCGTTCGCCAGGAATCGGTCCCAATGCGCTGCGACCTGACGAACCACCGATGCCCGCTGATCTCCAGTGAGCATGTATGCGAGTTCCACCAACGAAACCCCGCATGCCCGAGCCGCCGGTGTGTCGTTCCGGCGACGCACGGACGGCGAAACGGTCGGATCATCGAAATAACTGCGTTGCGCCGATACTGACTCCCGGAGAGACGATCTCGCCGCGTCGGCCGAACCCAATTGTGCCTCGGCATGCGCCCGCACTGAAAGCGCTCCTGCGAGCAGAATGTAGTCGAAGCCCGACGGTCCACTGCTCGTCTCGTTGAGCAGTCGAACGGCCTCGCTTGCTATCTGGAACGCCGCGGCAGGCTTCTCCAAACCCATCGCCCTTCGTGCCCCGTCGGTTAGGACATCGGCAATCGTGGAACGAGCCGTATCGGCATCCGGAGCCGCGGCCATCATGCGTTGAATCCGATCGGCGGCCTGACTGGGGCGGTCTCGAAGCAGTTCCACGACGGCCGCCCGGGCCGCCGTGTCAACAGCGAAAACCCACTGCGAGTTTTGTGGATCGACGCGAAGGAGTGATTGAAAGACATCGTCTGACTGGCAAATCCAGCGGTGAGATGCGTCAAGGTCTCCCGCCCTCGACAAAGCCATGCCAAAAGCACGCGAGGCTGCTGCGAGAGTGTGAGTCGAACCACGATCTGGATCGGCGGCATAGTCCGACTCGGCGAGGTTTGCCGCTTCACCTAGGTGACGCAGTGCGCCGTCAAGGTCGCCCTTGTCATTGGCAACCTCTCCCAACCCATTGAGTGCATTGATGATGTTTATGTGCGCGCCACCGACAAATGTGTGGCCAGTACTCACATCGTGGCGGTACCCATACAGTTCGCGGGTCAGCGGCAGTGCTTCTTCGTAGTTAGAGCCCGCGGTGGTGACGTTGCCTGCCCGAAGTTCCGCGCTGGCACATGTGATCAATGCATACTGCAACCAGGAGTTGACGCGAACTGACGGTTCCCGTACCGAGACCCATCGCCATTCCTGTAGGGCGACGCGGCTGACGGCCAACGCGCGCTCGTCGCTCGCCGCGATCTCACGCGCAAGCCACATGGCGATCTGTGCCCTCGCCTCATGCCCGGATGACGACTCCGGGAACCGAGAAACCAATCGCTCCGTGAATTCGTATGCTTCTTCGGCGACCGCCTCTAGCTCGACCCCGATTGCGGATGGGAGGTCAGGTAGACAACATGCGGCGTTCGACACCGCACGAAGGGTGCGTTCATCTGGTTTATTGTCACCAACCAGTTTCTGTGCCGCCCTAAAACAACTTAGACTCAGAGCTATTCGCTCTTGGGTAGGCATGGCTGACTTGCGTTCGAGTACGACCCTGGAGAGGAAGGAAACTCCGCGAGCATCCAAACCGCGCAGCGATTCGTCCAGTCCGGCGACCGACAACGAGTCCAGCACGACGCTGGTCGTCCGGTCCTTCCACTCCTCCGGTGCCCCGTTGAGAATCGGCGCGACGCTCGCTCCCTCGTCACGGAACCGATGCCAGAGCAAGTCCTCATAGCAAACCGGATCGTCCTGGTAAGTTGACAAGTGCCCCGCAATGGTGCGGTGCAGCGTAGTTTCGCTGCGCGGGACAAACCGCTCCATCACATAGCGCCGCACCACCGCATGAGAAAAGCCTAGCCGGCCTCCTTCTCCGCGGGGGATCAGTAGTCCGCCGAGTGCCCATCGGACACCCGCGACAGCGAGGGCGTTCATACCCGTGAGATGTTCGAAATCGCTTGGGCGCAGTCCCGATCGAGATATCGCGGCCAACGCTAGGACGTTGCCGACCTGATATTCACCAAACTGGTTGATCGTCCGGTCGATGATTCGTGCAATGAGAGCCTCGGTGGTCGGCGGTAACTCCGCGACGGTCTGGGTCACGACTCGAGCGACCTCTACGAGTGCGTCGCCAGCGGGATCGACGCCTACGAAATCATCGCCGCCGAGTGCCTGGAGTTCGCCCACGGCCAGCCTCAGCCACAGGGGCGTTCGAAATTCACTGGCGAGGTGATCGACAGCGCCGGGAGGGAGGATCCGGCCGATAGAGCCGCAGATTGATTCGACCGCACGGCGTCCATCTGCCGGTGGCAAATCATCCACGTCCGTCCTGCTGAAACCGATGGAGCTCATGTAGTCGGCCTGTGCTTCCGATGTCGTTGACACCAGGGCTGATACGCCGCTAGGGAGACCCGCAACGAACGTTGGGCTGGGCTCGCCCGCCAATTGGTCGATCCCGTCGATCGCGAGCACGATTGGCGCCAAGCTGCCAATTACTGAGCGGGTATAGGTCTCAAGCTCAGGGAGTGTCAAACGGGTCGATGCGGGTGCGCCCAGAAGTGAGCAGATCCGGAACAGAAGTGCGTGGGTCGTCGTGATTTCAGGGGATGCCCCGACAGGAACGGCCACCACCCGAATTCCCGAGCTCTCCAGTCCACGCACTGCAGCGCACCAAACTGAAGACTTCCCAACGCCGGAAGGCCCAATCAGGCAGGTACTTTGACCCGTCCCCAGTCGACCGACTACAGAAGTGACTAGTGCACCGCGACCCTCGAACGCGCGGAGTCGGTCTTCGAAGAACAGCGACTCGGCCGCAGCAACCGGATCCACTGTAGTACCGGCGATCTGCCGCGCTCGCCTAGAGAGCCTATTGCCGATCGCGATGAGTGCTCGGTCGATGAAGTCTGCCATGTCGACCGGATCACTACCATTGCAGTGAACCCGATACTCTGCGACCTCGCAGAGTGCGCGTACACGGGCCTTCAGTTCCACAATTCTGGTCGGGTCATCATCGCGCCATTCCGCCGGGATGTGCCCGCTAGCGACTCGCTCCAGGAATACTGCGTCCGGGTCCCGGCGCGCTAGCGCTCCGTGCTCGAATTCCAGCGCGGTTACCGACATGCCAGCCGAATATTTGGCGATGCCTGCCTCTTGGGCTGCGTTGGCGATCCGATAGTCCTCAGGCACCCAGCCGTACCGGTCTCCGAGCAGGCCGACAAACAGTGGCCTTGAGCGCTCGATCTCCTTGAGGCACACATCGAGCACCTGCGACTGCTGCTCGTCGTCGTCGGCGGCAGTCACACCCCACCGCAAGTCGATCAACTCAGCTCGGCAACCATGTTCGGCCAGCCGGTCATTAAGTGCGGGCAAGACCTTTGACATCAGGGCGTCCCGCTCCGTGTGGAAGTCTCGGAATGTCGATGAAACGAAAACCGGGATAACGGTCACTCGGGCCCCCACAACGTAGTTGAACAGAGGACGGCGTAACGTCTTCGCCTGTTGCGCACCCGGGGCCCTCTTTCTCGTCGATGGACAAGTTGGAATATCCGCTGGTGACCAAACGAAAATACCCGCCCCGTTGTCGGCTGCCAGGTGAAGGGGGCCAGTACGTCGCGCGAGTCTCCCATGTGGGTTCGTGATTGTCACTCGATTGCTGTCAGCGGCACGTGAATTCTGACCCCGGCGCGGCAAGGTGGTTTCTAGGTGCGGTCGCAACACTTCTAGGTTCTGGAGGTTGTGTTGACTGACCTGTTCCCGCTTTCCCGGACACCGAGGTTGAGGCGATGATCGTCTCAACGGAAGGAGTCCGAGAAGAATGCCTGCTGCTCACCCGGAGGAGTTCCGCCGCCGTGCGGTGGAGTTGGCCCGATTGCGGGATAAGCCGATCGCCCAGATCGCCAAGGATCTGGGGATCAGCGAGTCCTGTCTGCGCCGGTGGATGGATCAGGCCGACGTCGAGGAGGGCCACAAAGAGGGCCTGACTCGCGATGAGCGGGCCGAGCTGGTCCGGCTGCGCCGGGAGAAGCGCGTGCTGGAGATGGAAGTGGAGATCCTCAAACGGGCCTCGGCCTATTTCGCCCGGGAGAACATCCTCCCAAAATAGGGTTCCGGCTGGTCCAGGAGCTGGCCGCGCAGGGTTTCCCTGTCGCGGTGGCCTGCCGGATCCTGAAGGTCTCGACCTCGGGTTTCTACGAATGGCGCCGCCGGCCGGCCAGTGACCGGGACCGCGAGGACGCGCAGTTGGCCAACACTATCTCCGCGATCCACGCCGCTTCGCGGCAGACCTACGGGGTGCGCCGGGTGCACGCCGAGCTGCGCTACGGCCACGGGGTGGCGATCAGCCACAAGCGGGTGTGGCGGTGCATGAAACTCGTCGGCCTGCAGGGCGTTCACCGCCGCAGGTGGCGCCGGCCCCGACCTGCTGCGGCGTCGTGGCCGGACCTGGTCAACCGCCAGTTCCGGGCCGATGGCCCCGATCGGCTGTGGGTCACCGACATCACCCAGCACCGCACACCTTGGATTCTCACGGTCGTCGCAACGCGGGCGGTTTACCCGTGTTCAAGTAAAGCAGCTAGGCGTTCTGTGGGGGTGTCCCAGCCGATCGTTTTGCGGGGGCGAGTGTTGAGCTGTTCAGCAACGGCCCTAAGGTCGGCGACGCTGTGCTGTGACAGGTCCGTGCCCTTCGGAAAGTACTGACGCAGCAGCCCGTTCGTGTTCTCGTTGGTCCCCCGTTGCCACGGCGCCCCGGGATCGCAGAAGTACACGTCCATGTCAGTGGCCATCCGGAAGCCGTGGTGTTCGGACATCTCGGCCCCTTGATCCCAGGTGAGGGATCGTCGAAGTGCTTGCGGGAGTTCACTCATAGAACGGATGAGTCCGTCGCGGACGGCTTCGGCAGTGCGGTCGGTGGGCAGGTGCACCAGCGCGACGTAGCGGCTGGCACGCTCCACCACGGTACCAATCGCTGAGCGCCCGACGGCACCGACGATGAGATCGCCCTCCCAATGCCCTGGGATCACGCGTTCTTCGACCTCGGCAGGTCGGTCGACGATGGAGATCATCGCCTCACGGAACCGTGGAGTGCGCTGCGTGGGGTCGCGGCGCGGCTTGCGGGTCACCCGTCCAGATCTGATCTGGCTCACGATCTCGCGTTTCAACGCACCCCTGCCGTGCAGGTAGATGGCCTGATAGATCGCCTCGGTGCCCACCCGCATCTCCAGATCGCCGGGAAAGTCCTTGACCAGCCGTCGGGTGATCTGTTCGGGTGACCAGCGGCGGTGAAGTCCGTGACCGACGTACTGCCGTAGCCGGCC
>Ga0209023_10005195_pt1 | contig 14360 bp, 12 predicted proteins | sample LakOneMetagenome_FD_187468 | JGI IMG/M metagenome (GOLD analysis project Ga0209023, IMG submission 187468) | Freshwater and sediment microbial communities from Lake Erie, Canada (SPAdes) (version 2) | ecosystem: Environmental > Aquatic > Freshwater > Lentic | place: Lake Erie, Canada...
AATCTCCTCAGGCTTATGGCGCTTTCTCGGCATTCTGATCCTCCTTCTCCCTGTCCGAAGACATACTTCAAGGTGGACCAATTCAGAGAGGGTGGATCAAACGGCAGCAAACTCAAAAGAAGGTCGTCGACGACAATACCCTCCAAATCGCTCAAGCGTTTCGTGCATGGCTATCCGAGCAAGATTAACCCCGCCTCGGGAGCAGCAGCACGACTGGCCTTGGCATTCAGTCAAGAGTGCGTCGCTGCCTGTCTCGCTCATGGTGCGAGCAGGCCGCCGGATGGAAGCAGAAAACTACCTCGCGACTGGCTACGGAACCCGAGTTGCAATTGAAGCGAAGTCTGACGGATGGGTCGGATTTTCGAAACATGCAAAAACCACGCAGCCGCCGCGACTGAAGGGGATTGTTGTTTCTCCGGATTTTGGGTGGCCATACCTATCCGCGACACAAGTTTTCGATCTACGTCCTATCTCTCGCCGCTGGATTGCGCTTGAAAAGATTGCCGACCCGAAGGCACTGAAGGTTGCTGATGGGCAAATCTTAGTGACTAGATCGGGGGATGTTGGCAGAGCCACGATCGCGCATTCCGTTCACGCGGGCCACGTCGTTTCGGACGATCTTCTTCGGATAAGCGCTCTCACCCCAGATTGGGGGGGATGGATATATGCTTACCTTCGCGCCCCGACAGTCCGGCAAATGATGAAAGCGGCGCAGTACGGGCACATCATCAAGCACCTTGAGACCGCGCATATTGACGCGCTTCCGTTAGTTGTAATTTCGTCGGGAGATCGGAAACGGTTCAACGCGTCGGTTCAGGAAATCCTAAGCAAACGAAATCAAGCTCACGCCTTGACATTGGAGGCCGAGCGAGAATTTGAGACCGCTTTTGGCGCATTCGCTCCGGATGATTTCGGCGAAGGTGGATTTGTAGGCCGAGCGTCAGAGGTATTCTCGACACGCCGTCGGAGGTTCGATGCATGGCACCACAATCCATCCGTTGGAGCGATAACAGGGCATCTCTCCGCGAAGGCTACTTCTTGGCAGTCGATTGCGGACCTTGGATTTAAAGTATGGCTGCCAACGCGCTTTCGCCGTATCCCCGCCGAAGACGGAATTCCATTCGTTGACAGTTCGGATTTGTTCGAGATCAACCCAGACATCACGAAGCGCATTGCCGACCAAAAATTTGGCGATCCGTACAATGCGCGCGTGAAATCAAATTGGCTGCTTCTCGCGCGCTCAGGCCAAATCTACGGCGTCAACGGATCGGTCATGATGTCCGGCATCTGCCACGAGAATAAAGTTGTATCGGATCACATCATCCGAATTGCGCCGCTGAAGGCTCGGTGCCGCCTCGGTTACCTCATGATTGCGATGACACATCCGACATTAGGTCGTCCGCGTGTCAAAGCTCTGCCCTATGGGTCTAGCATCCCGGAGATCGAAGTAACTGATGTAGAAGCGTTTCAGATTCCGCGGTTGTCCCCCCGGGTTGAAAGCAAAATTGCCGATTGCGCCGAAAAAGCTGCCCTCCTGAGAAATGAAGCTGACGTGCTGGAGAACACATTGGCCGATGAAGCGGAGTCGATATTGTCGCGTTTTCTTACGGCAACGTCGTAGGTCGCGAATTTGTGGGTACGATCGAGGGTACAGAAATCTCCGGCTGAAAAAAATCTCAGTAAAATCAGGAAGATCAATTCTTAGTGTGATTCCGCCCCTGGCACCATGACTACGTTCCTATAGCTGCCCCTGCTGAACAAATCACCGAAAAATCATTGCTTTCGGCCTTCGCGACTCCGCCATCGCTGAACATTCCACTCCATCGCGTCGCGTCGAAGGCTGGGTACGATATAGTGGATCGTGCCCAAGGGGTCGGGGGCCGTACCCATGCCGCTCTCCCTTTTCGCGATCTCGAAAGCCGCGCCGAAGGAGCGGCCCGTACAAACTTTCTGACGGATTCGGGCTTCATCTGCTGACGGAACCGAACGGTTCAAAAAAGGTGGCCCTTCCATTATCAGTTCCACAAGCGCGAGAAGATGATCGCGTTGAGAACCTATCCTGCGACATCGCTCGCCGACGCCCGCCCCAAGCGAGATCAGGCGCGGACGCTGCGAGACGTCGTGCGGTCCCGATCCTCACGCCACTATGTGTCGGTAGATCGCAGGCAGGGCGTCGATCAGGCGGTCGGACGCCGGGGCCATCGCGAAGCCTGCGCGGCCGAACAGATAGGGCAGATAGGCGCGGGCCTGCTCGTCGACGGTGACGGCAAAGACGGCTTGCCCCGAGCGCCTCGCCTCCTGCACTGCCATGCGCGTGTCCTCGATGCCGAATCGACCCTCGTAGTGGTCGATGTCGTTGGGCTTGCCGTCGGTAATGACCAGCAGCAGCTTGCGCGCGTTCGGCCGCTCCGACAGGCGGAATGAGACGTGCCGGATGGCGGCGCCGAGCCGCGTGTAGAAGCCAGGCTTCAGCCCCGCGATGCGCGCATCGACCGCCTGGCTGAACGGTTCGTCGAATCCCTTGCAGATGTCGACGAAGACGCGGTCGCGCCGGACTGAGGAGAATGCGTAGAGCCCAACCTGGTCGCCGCAGGCGTCGAGGCCGCGCGCCAGCGCTTCCAGCGCTTCGCGCGCGACCGAGATCACGCTCCTGCCGTGGACGGCGCTCTCGGTGGAGCGCGAGACGTCGAGCAGGACGGCGACGGCCAGATCGCGCTCCTCGTTGCGCGCATCGCGATAGAGCCTGTCCGTGACGGGCCCACCCGCGCGCCGGTCGGCGAGCGCACGGACGACTTCGTCCAGATCGAGTTCTGAGCCCTCGCTCTGCCGCGACAGCATGCGGCGGCGCGGCCGCAGCGCCTCGAAGCGCCGCCGCACTTTTTCGATGCGCCGGCGAGCGGCGGGACTGCGCTGCGGGATCGCGTCTGCAGGCGCGGCGATATTTTCAAGAACGCGGGTGCGCGCGGGATCGAGGCTGCGCGTCTTGTAGTTCCACTCGGGATAGACATGAAGTCCGGCGGTCGTCTCGCGGTCCGCGTCTTCGGGCGCAAGATCGAGATCGAATTTCAGCCGCGTCTTCGGCGTTTTGGAATGTTCCCCGACCGCCATCTTCTCGGCGTCATCAGCCGCTTTCCGCGCGCCTGCCTCGTCATCGTCTTCGACAGCGCGATTGAGGTTGAGGAAATCCGCCATAGCAAGGATGGATTCGAAGCGATGCAGGATGAGGCTGTCGCGCCGTTCCGCCTGATCCGATTTCTGACGCTCGGCCGCGCGCTTCTTCTGCTGCGTGTCGGCGGCGCCGGAACCGGGGCTTGGCGCAGCGTCTGCATTGCGCCGTGGAGAGGGGGCAGGCGCGGCGCGCCGGTCCAGCCACACAGGCACTGGCCGGAATGGCTTGTAGTTCTTTGGCGCGACGAGCGCCGCCAGGGCCCCCGCGTCGCCTGCGAGCGCGCGGGTGAGAGCATCATCTGAAGCGGTATGTGTCTCACCGGCGAGTTCGGCGCGGATCCAGCGTTCGACCGCAGCTTCGATCGGCGGCAGTTTCAGCGCCGGCCGCGCGACAAGCGCTGCGCGGTAGAGCTGGCGCTGCAACGGCGCAAGGCCGGGCGAATTCTTTGCGGTCATGTCGGCTTCTGCGGCGGCGCGCGACAGCCAGGCGACATCTGCCTGCAGGGGATCGCGCGACAGCGCGCAGCCTTCGCTGGAATTCACCGCAAGCGCGGCGAGCCAGAGATAGAGCTTGCGATTTGTTTCGCGCTCTGGAAAAGCGTCCAGTCTGTCGGGCAGCAGCAGTTCGGCGCCGTCGTAGCGCGCTGTCGCGATCGTCTCGTCAGCGCGCGCCAGCCGCCGGCGAAACCGTCGCCTGTGCTTGCTCCGCGCTTCGCCGACGGCCTTGATTGCAACGCCGCGATCACCGCCGAGGCCCCGAAAGAAGACGCCGAGCGCGCCGCTCATTTCGGTCAGGTTGATGGCGGCCTCGGGGTAGGCCGGGGTATCGGCGACGCGGTGCAGGAAATCGTCCCATGCGAGGCCGACCGTTTCCTCCGGCTCCCAGAGTCTCAGGCGCGAGAGAAGGCCGTCGCCGGACATGATTTTCAGCCCAGCGTGACGGCCACGAGATCGATCAGCCCGCGCTTGACGTCGGGGTCGTCGGTCAGGGGTTCGATCAGCGCCGCGCGTATCGCGTCGTCGCGTTTCATGCCACCCGCCATCAGGCTTGCGCAGGCAATCAGCAGGCGGGTGGATGCGCCTTCCTCGAGGTCCTGCCCCTTGAGTTCGCGCAGGCGACCCGCAAGGCGCTGCAATGTCCGGCATGATTCCAGCGGCAGTCCGCTTTCGCGCGCGACGATCCGGGCTTCCACATCCGGAGCGGGATAATCGAATTCGATTGCGAGAAACCGTTGCCGGGTCGAGGGCTTCAGCGCCTTCAGGATCGACTGGTAGCCGGGGTTGTAGGAGACGACGAGCATGAAATCGTCGGGCGCATGCAGCGTCTCGCCCGTGCGCTCCAGCGGCAGGATGCGGCGGTCGTCTGTCAGGGGATGCAATACGACGGTCACGTCCTTGCGCGCTTCCACGATCTCATCGAGGTAGCAGACGCCGCCGCGCCGCACCGCACGGGAGAGGGGGCCGTCGCTCCAGACGGTCTCCTCGTTCTTGATGAGATGGCGGCCGGTAAGGTCGGCCGCCGTCAGGTCGTCGTGGCAGGCGACCGTCTCGAGCGGAAGCCCGAGACGCGCCGCCATATGCGCGACGAAGCGTGTCTTGCCGCAGCCCGTCGGCCCCTTGATCAGCAGGGGAAGACGGCGGCGGAACGCCGTCTCGAAGAGTTCGCACTCGTCGCCCTGCGGTTGATAGAAGGGAATTCCGACTGCATCCTGCATGTCGCGAACCTGGGCTGCGGCGTTCATGGAACCGTCCTCTTCTATCGGCTTCACTCGGCTGGCGCCGGCTTCATGTCGCTGGCGATGACCTCGCTGTCACGCGGCACGAGGATCGCGAAGATGAAGAGCAGCGCGCCGATCACCGTCACGAGGCCCGCGCCGAGGCGCAGCAGGTAGAAGAAGCCGAGCTGTTCCTGCACATCCATGTAGGGCATGCCGTTCACCCGTTCGAGGTGCGTCTGCAGCACGCCGGCGAATGTCAGCACGACCGTCATGAACACGACACCCGAGGAGGTGATCCAGAAGCTCGCCATGTTGAGCACCTGGTTGTAGGGCGCGCGGTTCTTCAGGTGCGGGAAGGCATAGGACATGATCGCCATGTTGAGGCACACATAGGCGCCGTAGAAGGCGAGATGTCCGTGCGCTGCAGTCACCTGCGTGCCGTGGGTGTAGTAGTTCACCGACGACAGCGTATGCAGGAAGCCCCAGACGCCGCCGCCGAAGAAGGCGAGCACCGAGCAGCCGAGCGACCAGAGCAGCGCGGCCTTGTTCGGATGATCGCGGCGGCCCTTCCAGACCATGGCGAAGGTGAACATGACCATGCCGAAGAAGGGCACGATCTCCAGCGAGGAGAAGATCGAGCCGATCCACTGCCAGTAGGCCGGCGCGCCGATCCAGTAGTAATGGTGGCCGGTGCCGAGCACGCCGGTGAACAGCGTGGTGGCGACGATCACATAGAGCCACTTCTCCACGACTTCGCGGTCGACGCCGGTCAGCTTCATCATGATGAAGGCGAGAACCGAGGCCATCACCAGTTCCCACACGCCCTCGACCCAGAGATGCACGACATACCACCAGTACATCTTGTCGAGCGCGAGGTTGGCTGGGTTGTAGAGCGAGAACAGGAAGAAGATCGCGATGCCCCAAAGCCCCAGCAGGAGGACGTTGGTGATCGCCGTCTTGCGGCCCTGCAGAACGGTCATCGAGACGTTGAACAGGAAGATCAGCGCGGCGACGATGATGCCGAGCTTCACCCAAACCGGCTGCTGCAGATAGCTGCGGGCATGGTCGGCGTAGATGTGGAAGAGATAGCCTACGACCGCTGCCAGCGCGCCAAGAAAGAAAATGGCGAACTGGATGTAGGCGAGCTTGGGCGAATAGATTTCGCGCTCCGCTTCCTCCGGGATCAGGTAGTAGGCGGCCCCGAAGAAGCCGAGCAGGATCCAGACGATCATCGCATTCGTGTGGATCATGCGGACGGTGTTGAAGGGCAGGATGTCCGGCGAGATCAGGTTCGGCAGGACGTAGATCGTCCCGCCGATCAGCCCGAACAGGACCTGCACCGCAAAGATCAGCAAAGCGCCAAGCCAATAGACCTGCGCGATGCGCTGGGATTCGTATCGCATCGTTTAACCTCCGGATCGTCTCACTTGGTGCGTCACTTGGCCTTTTGAGGCGGCCAGTTCTGCGTGTCTGTCTTGCTGGCCCAGGCCAGGAATTCGGCGAGATCGCCGAGCTGTTCCTCGGACAGGTGGAAGTTCGGCATCTGCCTGCGTCCTGCGACGCCGGAAGGCTGCGCCTTCATCCAGTCCTTGATCATCTGCTTGGCGCCGGCGGGATCCTTCTCGCCGCCCCAGCGCTTGAAGACGTCGCCGACCTCCGGCGCAAAACGCGCGCCTTCGCCGTAGATCGTATGGCAGTCGAAGCACGCGTTGCGCTCCCACACGCGCTTGCCGCGCTCGACGGCAGGCGTGAGGTTGGCGTTATCCGTGCTCTTGTTGAGGATGTAGAAGTGGCTGTGCGCCGTCAGCGCGATGAAGATCGCGAAAAAGAATGCAGAGCCGCCATAGAAAATATTTCGCGCTGTCGATTTCGTCAGGATTTCACTCATGCTCCCGCTCCGGCCTTCTTCTGGGATGGCGGAAAGCTAGATATGTGGGCAAGGGCTCGCCTTACCGGATGTCAATCATCGCCGGGCTGTTCACGCGAAGTTTGCGATGAGCGCCTGTAGCGCGAACGACGACACAACGATCGCAATAATGACAGCGATCGCAAGCATGAACCCGGCAAGCGCGGCCGGCGCCCGGTGTAATCCAAGATAGCTTGAAAGAACGACGCGCGCCTTCCAGACGGCGACCGCGCCGACGATCGCGATCCATAAGAGCCTGTATTCGCCCGGCCGGACCGCTTCGGCCAGCGCAAGGGCAAGCGACAGGGCCATCAGCACGGTCCATGCGCGCAGCAGGGATTTCTCGGCTGCGCTCACGGCCTCACCGAAGCAGGTAGATGCAGGGAAAGATGACGATCCAGACGAGATCGACCATGTGCCAGAAAGCGGCGCCGGTTTCGTAGTTCTCGAGAGAATCGTAGCGCGCGACGACTGCCAGAATGCCCATGCCGAGCAGAACATGCAGCGCGTGAAAGCCAGTGATGAGATAGTAGAGCGTAAAGAAGCCGCCGCTGTCGATGTCGAAGCCGGCGCGCAGCTCGGTCGCGTATTCGCGGAGCTTCACGATGAGAAAGACGCCGCCGAGCGCGATCGCGAGCGCCGCGCGCCAGCGCGCCGCCGAGCGGCGATTGAGTCGGCGCGCTTCGACGGCGAGAGCCGCGAATAGTCCGCTGGTGATCAGAACTGCCGTGTTGATGACGCCAGCGACCCGGTCGAGTTGGTCCTGCGCCGCAGTGAAGCCGACGGGATCGCGCAGCCGGGCGCCGGCGTAGCCGAGCAGCGCCGCTCCGAAGACCGCCAGTTCGGAGGCGATCAGAACCCACATCAGGGGATTGCCGGGCAGGCGCGAAAGCGCGCCCCAGCTGTCGGCGCTCACCGGATCGGCTGCAACCGCCGATCCGTGGTCTCGCCCGGACATGTCTTCAACTCGGCGTTGCGCCGACCTATTTCGAACCGTCCGCCTTGTATTGCTTCAGGAAGGCGGTGAGATCGACGACGTCGGCCTCCTCGGGCAGACCGGCGAACACCATCTTCGTTCCCGGGATCATGCCCTTGGGGTCCTTTATGTATTTCGCAAATGTCGCGTCGTCCCAGGTGATGCCGGAGTTCTTGTTGGCGTCCGTATAGGAGTAGCCTTCATAGGTTCCGGACTTGCGGCCGAACAGGCCATTCAGCGGCGGGCCGACGCGGGAGGCGGCGCCGGGGCCGACCATGTGGCAGGTCGAGCATTTCTTGAACACCTTGGCGCCGTGTTCGAGATCGGCGGCGAAGGCAAGGCTCGCAAACGACGAGAGTGCGGCGACGGCAATGATCAAACGCATGTTGTCCTCCAGTGTCGTTGGCAAATTGCTGAATGCGCGACCGGGCGGCATTGACGATTGTCAAGCGGCCCCTCAGCCCTCCACTGTCTTTCCGTCCAGTGTCTCGCCCCAGAGGCGCACGCCGGAAACGCTGGACGCGGCGCGCAGGGCTTCGTCCGGCGGCAGGCAGTAGAGACCGGTGGACAGCGCGTCGGCGAGCGTCGCCGAAGCATGGGACACGCTGAGCCAGCGCCAGAAACGTGCGGAACGTCCTGTGACCGGATCGAAGATGTGGTGATCGCCGTTCTCGGCAAATTGCGTCGCGGCGCCCGCTGATGTCGCGATTGCCCCGGTCGAGATTGGAGCGGCGCGGCCATCGGGGAGCTCGATCCTCCAGGCTCTGCCGTCGGCGCGAGCATCAAGCGCGCGCGTCTCGCCGAGATCGACGAGCACATGCCCAAAGCCGGCTGCGCGCAGAAGTCCGCATGCGCGGTCGGTGATGTAGCCCTGCGCGATTCCATTCAGCGTGACGCCGAACCGTGCGGGAAGCACAATCTCCTCCGCAGCAATTCTGACGCGCGCGAAGCCGACGCGGGACCTTGCCGCCGCGATTTCATCTTCCGGGGGCCGGGCGCGCGTGCGGTCGCCTGCGTACCAGTCGAGGTAAAAGCGCCAGAGCGGCTGCACGGTGGGATCGAATCTGCCGGCCGTTATGCGATGCGCCTGCGCTGCGAGCGAGAGGACATGCAGGAAATCCGGAGACGGAGCCTGCAGCCGCCCGGTGGCGTTCAACCGCGACAATTCCGAATCAAGGCGCTGCAGACTGAAGACGGCTTCCAGCCGCTCGATTTCGTCGAGGATGCCGGCGACGGCCCGCTCCGCGCGCGATACGAGCGTATCGGAAAACAGGATCGAAACATCGGCGCCAAGCGCCGCGCCGCGCCATTGATAAGGCGACGCGCCGGCCCGCGGCGTCAGCGCGCAGGCGGCCGAACCGACGAAGATCTGAAGCGCGCGCCGCCGCGTCCGCTCAAGCGCCATTGCCGTCTCCCTTCACCAGTTGCGCACGCGCAGCCTGGCGCGCAGCCCGCGCCTTCAGCCCGAGGCAAACGTGCGGATCGTGATACAGCGACTGGCAATTCAGGCAGTAGATGCACTCGTTCGGACTGATCGCGCCGGAAGGCGCAATGGCGCCGACGGGACAATGCACCGCGCATTGCCGGCATTCGCGCCCGCATTGCGGCCTGCGCTTCAACCACTCGAACATGCGGATTCGCGCGGGTATGGCGAGCGCCGCCCCCAGGGGACAGAGATAGCGGCAATAGAAGCGGCGCACGAACAGGCCCGCCGACAGCAGCGCGACTGCGAAAAGCACGAATGGCCAATCGCGCTGGAAATGCAACGCGACCACTGTCTTGAAGGGCTCGGCCTCCGCGGCAAGGAAAGCCGTCTTCATGTCGTTGAGCGAGAGCGCGAAGATTGCAAGAAACACGAGATATTTGATGATCCACAGCCGCTCGTGCAGCGCCCAGGGAATGTCGATCTGCGGAATGCGCAGGCGGCGCGCGCCCTCGTTAAGAAGCTCCTGCAGCGCACCGAACGGACAGAGCCAGCCGCAGAACACGCCGCGTCCCCAGAACAGCATGGCCACAGCGACGAAACCCCAGAGCAGAAAGATCAAGGGATCGAGCAGGAAGAAGGACCACTGGAAATTCGTGCGCAACGCATGCGCGAAGGTGACGACATGAACAACCGACAGTTGCGCGCGCGCGAACAGGCCGATGAAACCGAGCGTCGCCGCCATGAAGATAATGCGCGTCGCCTTGTAGAATTTCGGACGCGCCGCGAGCTGATCCTGAAACAGCAGAATCAGAACCAGCGCGCCGAGCAGGACAAAGAGCGCGGCGACCTCGTATCGACGTTCGCGCCACGCATGCTCCCACAGCGCGTCATCCGGCGCCACCGCCTGCTTCGGAGCGGCGATGTACTCGTCCGGGACGACATAGGGAATTTCGAACGGCTTTGCGCTCTCCGACCCGTCGGGATTTTTGCGGACGGCGAGCACTTGCAGGCGCCATGGCTTGACCGGATCGAACCCGGACGCATGCGGCACGACGAAGATCCCGCGCTCCCGCAAGTCAGGCGCATATTCGGCCTCCGCCTTGTCGAAAACCCGGTGCATGTCCTTGGTGAGACGGATCGTGCGCGAACCCTGCAGGATCGCCAGCCGCTCGAACACGCCGCTCTCGCGCCAGCTCGCGCCCTTGATCGAGAGAAGGCCGTTGGCGGCGATCATCACCAGATCGTCGTCGGGGCCAGCCGTCGACACGATCTGCTCGTAATGTTTGCGGCCGAGCAGATTGACCCCGACGGCCGCAGGCGTCGCCAGCGCGACGAAGACATCGAGGAGCGGTTCGCCGCCGCCGCCGGTGGAGCCGCTTGCCATTTCCATTTCGAGGATCGTCCGCTCGACGATGGCGCGCGACGACAGGAGCGTACGCCAGTCGCCCTGCTCGAACTTGTCGCGCAGGATGCGGGATGTCGTCTCTGTCTTGCCCGAAATCCGCGCCGCTTTTCGCGCGGCGCGGATGACTGAATCGCGCATGACGCTGCTTGAGATCGTTGCGCCCGCAATCCGGCCGATGGCTTTCGATCCCTCGCGCGGCTCCACGCGCGTGAGCGAGTTGATGTCGAGCCCGGAGAGACCTTCCACCAGGCTCTCGAGCTGGTCCGGCCGCAGGCCGATCACGAGCAACGGTTCGGTCTGCCGCACAAGGCGCGCGCTGGCGATGACGCGCGATGAATTCGTCGCCGCCCAGATGTCGATCGGCTGTCCGGAATAGCCGACGGACTTGATGAGATCCCATGTGGAAAATGCGGCGCCGAGATAGGCGCCGTCGCGCCAGGCCTCGACAATCGCGCCTTCCTCACTCGTGCGCTCGCGCAGTTCGACGCTCTGGCCGAACGCTTCGCGCGCAAAGCCTTTGAGATCGGACGGCGCTGCGGTTGCGCTGAGCGATACGATCGCCGAGACCGCGATCACCAGCGCGCGCAACAGGCGGAGAACGGACATGGGGCTTCCTTCGCCCCAGCAATCTCGCGTTGAAAGCCTGCTCGCCTTGACAATCGTCAAGGCTCACACATCGGCGCCTATCCAAAGTCAAGGCAGCGATTGCCGCTTGTTCGTACGCACCAACGCCACCGACAGGAAGGGGTGTGACATGACTGACATGAAAAGAGGGATGAGGCGGCTCGGCATGGTCGGAGCGTTCGCGCTTCTGGCCGCAACGGCCATGAGTTCCGCAACATACGCACAGCAGGCGCCAGCGGCGAAAGCGCCGGCGGATCACGGCGACAAGAGCGGCATTCCGCCCTACGTCCCGAATCTCAATACAATGAGCACCGACAAGATGGAGCAGCCCGGCCAGAAGCCCGGCGATCCGAAACTCTCGGCGGAAGAATTCGCCTCGGCCAACAAGATCTACTTTGAGCGCTGCGCGGGCTGCCACGGCGTGCTGCGCAAGGGCGCCACCGGCAAGGCGCTCACGACCGACATCACCAAGGGCAAGGGCTACGAATATCTGCGCGACTTCATCACCTTCGGCTCGCCGGCCGGCATGCCCAACTGGGGCACCTCGGGCGAGTTGAGCAAGGATCAGGTCGACGTGATGGCCCGCTATCTCCTCAACGAGCCGGCGACCCCGCCGGAATTCGGCATGAAGGAGATGAAGGAGACGTGGAAGGTTTCCGTTCCCGTCGACCAGCGGCCCAAGAAGAAGATGAACGACATCGATCTCGACAATGTCTTCTCGGTGACATTGCGCGACACCGGTGAAGTCGCCTTGATCGACGGCGGCTCGAAGAAGATCGTCACGCGTATCAAGACCGGTTACGCCGTCCATATCTCGCGTATCTCTGAATCGGGCCGTTACCTCTACGTCATCGGTCGCGACGGCAAGGTCGATTTGATCGACCTGTGGATGCAGACGCCGGGCGTTGTCGCCACCGTGAAGATCGGCGCCGAGGCGCGCTCGGTCGACACGTCGAAGTTCAAGGGCTTCGAGGACAAGCTCGCGATCGCCGGCGCCTACTGGCCGCCGCAATATGTGATCATGGACGGCCCGACGCTCGAGCCGCTCAAGATCGTGTCGACGCGCGGCATGACCTACGACACGATGGAATATCATCCCGAACCGCGTGTGGCCGGCATTTTCGCCTCCCACTATGCGCCGGAATGGTATCTCAACATCAAGGAGCGCGGCGTGATCGACGCGGTCGATTATTCCGACATTACGCAGCTGAAGGTTCGCTCGATTCCCTCCGAACGCTTCCTGCATGACGGCGGATTCGACAGGTCCGGTCGTTATCTGCTGGTTGCGGCGAATGCGCGCAACAAGGTCGGCATCATCGACACAAAGACGGGCAGGTTGGTGAAAGTGGTGGAGTCGGGAGGCAAGACGCCGCATCCCGGCCGCGGCGCCAACATCGTGCATCCCAAGTACGGTCCGGTCTGGGTCACGTCGCATCTGGGCGACGAAATGGTGTCCTTCATCGGCACCGATCCCGACAAGCATCCGCAGAATGCGTGGAAGGTCGTCCAGAAGGTCGAAGGGCAGGGAGGCGGTTCGCTGTTCGTGAAGTCGCATCCCAAATCGGCCCACCTGTACATTGACACGCCGCTCAATCCGGAAGCCGACACGTCGTCGAGCGTCGCGGTCTTCAAGATCGCGGATCTCGCGAAGGACAAGCCGAAGTATACGGTCCTGCCAATTGGCGAATGGTCCGGCATCACGGCGGGTCAACGTCGCGTCGTGCAGCCGGAGTTCAACAAGGATGGCTCCGAGATCTGGTTCTCCGTGTGGAACGGCAAGAGCCAGGAATCGGCGCTCGTCGTCGTCGACGACAAGACGCTGAAGTTGAAGTCGGTGATCAAGGACCCGGCGCTCATCACGCCCACCGGCAAGTTCAACGTCTACAACACCCGCAAGGACATCTACTGACGACAGCCTGGCGGCGGGGTTCGCCCCGCCGCCATCTCCAGCGGATGTGGCCCATGACCGGTATCGTTCATCTCATCGGGGCAGGCCCCGGCGCTCCCGACCTTCTCACCATTCGCGCCTTGCGAACGATCGAGGCGGCTGACGCGGTCGTTTACGACAGGCTCGTCTGTCCCGAAATTCTGGATTTCGCGCCTTCGCGCGCGCCGCGCATCGACGTCGGCAAGGCTTCCGGCGATCATCCGGTGCCGCAGCATCGCATCAACGAATTGCTCGTGCGCCTCGCGCAACGCTACAAGCATGTCGTGCGCCTCAAGGGCGGCGACCCGCTCGTCTTCGGTCGCGGCGGCGAGGAGGCAGCGCATCTGGCCTCAGCCGGCGTCGCATTCGACATCACCCCCGGCATTACCGCCGCACAGGGAGCGGCAGCCGCGCTCGGCCTGCCGCTCACGCTGCGCGGCGTCGCTACCAGCCTGCGTTACGTGACAGGCCACCGGCAGAACGATGGCGCCCTCGACCTCGACTGGACGGGCCTCGGCGATCCCGCGACCACGCTCGCGATCTATATGGGTCTCGCCAACATGCCCGACATTGCCGCAGCGATGATTTCGCGCGGGCGGGATTCATCGACGCCCGCCGTCGCCATCAGCCAGGCGACCACTTCGGATCAATCCTGCGTCTTCGGGACGCTGGGCGACATATCCGCGCTGGCGGCCGGCGCGCGCCTGCCGACGCCAGTGCTGTTCATCGTCGGCGAGGCCGTCGACCGCATTCCTCCGCGGATCGAGCGTTCGGCCATGGAGGACATGCACGATGATGCGGCCGCGTGACTTTGCGATCGTTGTTGCATGCGTCGCGGCGACGAGCTGCGCGCAGGCCGGCGATCGCGCACGCGATCTGACGTCGCTGGTGCGTGAAGACTGCGGCTCCTGTCACGGCATGACGCTCAAGGGCGGGCTGGGCGCAGCGCTTACGCCGCAAGACCTTGCCGACAAGGACGTCCTTTCGCTTGCCGCCATCATTCTCGACGGCGTGCCCGGCACGCCGATGCCGCCCTGGCGCGGCCTCATCACCGAGGCCGACGCCCGATGGATTGCCGAGCATCTGAAACAAGGATTTCCGAAATGAACCGCCGCGCCTTCCTTGCCTCTGGCTTGTCCGCAGGCATTGCCGCGCCAGCTCTCGCAGCGCCCGCGCCGCCGAGCTGCGTCGTGTCGCGCGGCACCGGCGA
>Ga0209023_10005196_pt1 | contig 14359 bp, 16 predicted proteins | sample LakOneMetagenome_FD_187468 | JGI IMG/M metagenome (GOLD analysis project Ga0209023, IMG submission 187468) | Freshwater and sediment microbial communities from Lake Erie, Canada (SPAdes) (version 2) | ecosystem: Environmental > Aquatic > Freshwater > Lentic | place: Lake Erie, Canada...
CCGGACAGGCATGGGGCGTGACGAACGGCTCGCTCGGCCCGGTCAACGTCGGGCAGGACGCACCAGAGCTGATCGGGACAACCGTGTCCGAGAAGTTCCTGTTCGGGACCATCCGATGGGTCGCCCATCTCGTGAGTGATGTCGCTGGCTCCAGCACCTTCGCAGGAGCGGGAACCGGGCTCCCCGGCCCGTTGCTCTCGACCCTTCATGAGGCCGGTGCGGCGTTCGGACGCATTCGGGGTGAGACCGAGCGCACCGAGTTCCTCAAATGGGTCGAAGGGGCGTTCCGGGGAGACCGCGACGGTGTGCCGTTCGACCTCCGAACGGAACTTGGGATCGTGAACGAGGCTGGGCGTCAAGCGTTGCCGGTCCTGCTCACGGAGACGTTGGTTCGCGCCTTCTACTTCGTACGGCGTGCGTCCGAGGCGTACCGCGAAGTTGAACCCAAGACGTTCAGCGAGCTCGTGTCGGTGGATCTACGTCCGGCGCTCCCGTGGGGCAATCGGACGGTCACGCGAATGTTGACGGTCGCGTCTTCGACCTTTACCGCTGTCGACTTGCTCGACGCCGGAATTCGGGCGGCGGTTGCCTCGGGTGGCGACAGCGTGAGCTTCTCGGCGCAGTTCCTCCTGAGGGTGAACTTTGTCGGTGTCGTGCGAACCTCTCTTGCGATCGGTGTCGACGTTCGTCAGGGCACGAAGCGCTCGGCACTTCGAAACGAACGCATCGCCCTCATGAACCAGCAACTCCAGATGCTCAACGCCCGCGCCTCCTACCGAGTAGGTGAGACGTGGCTCGCAGCGGGGGATGCGACTACCGCCGTTCGGGCCGCTGAGGAAGCGATTGCGCTCGCCGGGCCTGACTTCATCGAGACTTGGACTGGAACACGCGAGACAACCGAGAAGATCGAACAGCAGGTCAGTGGTCTACGTGCCTCAGACCCAGCCGTGCTTGCGCAAGCTCTTGAGGACTTGGAGTGGGGAGTCGAAACGTGACCGTTGATCGAGAAGTGAACAGCGAGGTCGACGTCGTCGGCATCGAGGACTCGACGCCGGATCCCGGAGCATTGCGAGAGGCCGAACGTCGTATCAATGATGTCGCTCGGCTGGCCGAGGTCGTGGACGCGTCGATCAACGAAGCGGACCAGGCCGCGACCGCTGCCCAGGCGGCGAAATCGAAGTCGGCTCGCATGTTCCAGCAGAAGCAAGCGATCGAAGCACTTCAGGATGCCGGTGTTGCTTCATCCGAGGTACTCGTGTCGTTGGCCGAAAGCCAGAAGCACCTGTTTGAGAATCAACAGGCGCTCTCCAATCTCATCCGAGAACTGACGGGCTACGCGCTCGGGAGCATCGCCAACACGCGTCTCGTGTACGCCCGTCTGCAGGCGGCGTTGTCAGGCGCCTCTGCCGGAGAACTCAACGAACTGGCGGAGCGGGAACTCCGGAACGTCATGTTGGAGGTCAAGCGCCAACTCGATCTGGCCGATCAGCAGGCACGCACCGACCGAAAGCTGTCGGAACTCCGAGAGCAACTCGGCCAGCAGCGACGGATGGCTGACCGGGCCTTGGCCGAGTCGCTGCAGGAGCGCGAGCTACTCCACGGCCAGGTTCGAACCGCCACGGTTGTCGCGACCGTCAGCGTGGCCTTGAGCGTCATCGCGATGCTCCTAGCGATCCTGAGCTAGGCCGTTGCCGCCGGACAGCCGCTTGGATAGAGCCCCTCCGGCGGTGGCGACGTGAGCGTCTGCACACGTTCATGATCGGCCGACTGAGAGACCGCGAATCCTGCTACGTGCAGAGCGATCATTGAGGTGAGGTCATCGTGTGTTCCGACGTGGTTGGCGGTCGCGTCGACCAGAACCTCTCCCAGAACCACATCCGGCTTGCCGGATTCAAGAGCGTCGCGGTCGAGTGCTTCTACAACCCAGATGAAGCGCGGTAGATGGGCGAGCCGGTACATCTCAGCGACCTCTCCGACGGGAATGCGAGCGAGGGAGCGCTTGAACTCCCACGACGGCACGGCGTAGGTGCGGAAGGTGACGTCAGCCCCGTGAAGCGCTGCGCTCTCCGGCACCCTGGTCTTCATCTGGTCGGCGGATGCCTGCAACCAGAGGGAACCGAGGAGTTCCGCACGCTCTGCCGTGACGTAGCACTTGCGTTGGAGCGGAGTGAGTGCGAGAGCCCATGGAGTGTGTGCTGCGTTCGGTTCGTTCCAGGGATCCGGTACTTTGATGTACGGCCCAGCAGCGTCGTCATGACGGTAGAAGGTGATCCGGTCGTGCATTGGCCCGGTTCCTGAGACCGTGTAGCCAACAACGACCCACGCGTGCGAGTCCGACACGACGATGACCGGGAACTGGCTGTTGACGTGTCGGCAGAGCACTCCCGGAAGTGATAAGTGTCCCGCGGCCCGGCTGTCAGCGCGACTACGCGGCAGCGGCAGTCGGCCCGGTGACAAACCGAGGCGATCGAGCGACACCAGCATCTGATGGAACGAGAGTCCTTCGGACGGAACTTGGCGACCCACAACGACTCCCCCGAGTGCGGCCGCTTGCACGTCGGCCGTCAGCCACTTCGGTGTGTCGTAGCGCAGGCTGCTGTGACGCAGCACCATCCACTGTGCCGCATGGGCGCATCGAAGGAACTGGGCATCTTGGGAGATGAAGGGCATGCCTCGCGCGGTGAGGGATGCCCCGAACAAGTGGACCGTCTCCGAGGTACTGCAGAAGGTGCCTGTCGCAAGCTCGGGCGGCGCAGCCATCATCGTCTTGCCGACGGGCGCGTGCCGAAGAGGGCGCATGACGCTGTAGCCGACGTACGCATCGTTGAGCGACTCAAGGTTGGTCAAGTCGTCGGCGACGTCCGACTTGAAGAAGTGGAGGCGATGGCAGACTGATGGGTACCTGCGGAAGGTCGTCGAGTAGAACGCGGCGTGCTCGCTGCGGTAGTCGGCGTCGATGTAGCGACGCTCGATGACGATCGCGACAACTCCGTGCTCCTGCGCAAGTTCGAGAACTCGCGTGAGCGGCGCTCCATCACCTGCCTGGGCGTACCGCTCGTGAAGGCCGCGCCAATCGTCGGCGGATTGCGGTCGGAGGATCTCGGCCGGATTGTCGTCTGGGGTCCAGTCGAAGAACCGGCTCATCGAGCGGCTAGCCAGTTCGCTCAGTGGATCTTGATTGCCCGAGACAGCTCATCGGCCTCGCGCTCAGCAGTGACCAGCGCTGCCATGTCCCGATCGAATCGACTCCGGTCGTCGGCAGACGGTGTCGCTGGAACCGCGTCCTTCAGAGTGCCGGCCGCAGGTTGCCCGGGCTGGCTGACGACGGTGGTAGTGGGTCGTGTCATCGTTCGAGTCCCTCTAGCACAAAGAGTAAGGCTGCCAGGAAGCTACGTCTTCGCGCCACTCGGTAGACTACTTGATCCTAGTTACGCGAATCTCGTTTTTCGGAGACCGATGGAATCCACACCAGTCCGGATGCGCTCGAAGCAGCTGCTCGGGAACGCGTATCGGATGGAACTGGCTGCGGAGCTTGCGGAGGCGGGCAAGCCTGTCTCGGCGATCGAACTCGCAGATGCAACGGGGATCCGCTACCCGCGCGTTCACGAGGAGTTGCAGCGGCTGAAGGCGGCGGGCCTGCTCGTTGCATCGGAGGGCCGCGGCTCTGGAGTGGTCGTGGAGTACACCGTGGTGCCCTCCTGCTACTGGCAGGGGTGCCGCGACCTGCTCACCGAGACACGCGGACTGTCGGATGAGCCGTGACAACGGCGCGGCCATCCGGCTTCTATGTGCGAACAGGTCCCCGCGCTCAGTCCACTCCGGGGAGCGGAGCTGCGGAGCCGCGTCCGGCCGCGCCGCCACAGAAGGGGCAGTCCGTGTCGTGGCGCGGAATCGAGGAGACCAGTCGCGGCGTGTGTGGATGAGCGACTGAGTAGAGCTGGCCTGCTGACCCAAGGCCTGTGAACCAGTTCCGGAAGTCCTCGACGGCCCAAGCCGCACCTATCGCGTTGAGGCTCTTGACGCTGGGGTTGGGGACGCCGATGACGTACTGCTGATCGGCTCGCTGTTCGGTGCTGACGGCCTCCTCCGCGAGGCGCGTCGAGTCGATGAGGCCGTTGCACCACATGCATCCGGCCGCTCGGCCCACCACGCGAGCGACGGAGTACACACTCCGGACGTTTCCGTCTTCGTCGAGGCGGATCTTCGCCCCAATCTGCGTGAGCGGGATGAGGTACTGGTTTGCGATGGCGTTGGCCACCAGGCGTGCGCGAGCTGTGTCTGCGGCGAGGAAGATGTAGTCACAGCGGATCAGCGCCTCGATCGCCTTGTGGTCGGCGATGTCGCACCGCAACGTCGTGAGTCGAACGTTCGGATTATTGCGTCGTGCGACTCGTCGAGCCACCCTGACCTTGGGTCGCGCAAAGCGCTGTCGGAAGCCGTCGGGTAGCAATCTGGCGAGTGGCTCGAGTGCGTCCCAGCGGTTGGCGCCGACCAGGCGCGGCAGATTGGTGATGTCCACCGTCTCGGGGTCCACGTGAACGATGTGGCCGACTCCGAGCGAGGAGACCATGTCGTTCAGCAGCGATCCTCCACCACCGAGACCGATTACTCCGATCGTGCAGCGGTCGAGCATCGCTTGGCCGGCATCGCCGTAGATCAGAGCTTGGCGGGCGAATCGCTGCGCTGCATCAGCGCGTGCAGGGATTGGTGAGGGGGTGTGAACTACTCGGCGGTGCGAATCGAGGATCACTACCTCGGTGATGGGTTCCTCACCGATGCGCGTGCGCATGACGCCTGCAGCTGCTGCTGGAGCGGTGACGAGCCATCCGACGCGATCGTTGCTACTGGCGGCGAGTAGGGGCTTGGTGCTCCGGTGCTGACTGCGCAGGTCAACGTGGGAGAACTCGACGCGGTCGAATCCGCCGTGAGGGTGAACGGCCACGTACACAAGCTGCTCGCTGCGGCCACGCAGCGCGAGGCGAGTGACGAACGACGCATCGAGTCGGTACACGCCGTCTGCGTAGTTGTAGTCAGTCCCGTCCTCGGCGAGCGCAACCTGATGCACGAGGAGGCGGTCATGGTCTCCGCCGGGGGCGACCCCACACAGGAGTACGGCGCCGTGCTCGCCAGGACTGCCGTAGAGGTGATCGTGGAGGCGTGCCCACTGGTCGCCACGGATGTACAGCTTCCAGCACCTCATGGGAGCTCCCGCAACCAGCTGATGACCTTGGTGACCTTCTGCCCGGCGGTCTGGCGGGATGCATCTCCGCGGGTTCGCCTTGAGAGCTGAACCGCCGGTTGTTGTTCCCCGGGCGGTCCAGCGAGATGACCGGGAGTGACCGGCGGTTGGAGTGGCAGGCCGTCCGCACGGCTGAGGTCACCGCGGACGAACACGGGGTAAATGTCCGCGAACGGCAGCGTCGAGGCCAGGTGAACGACGACGAACGTCGTGCCCTGCGCCCAGGCGCCACCGAGCTCGACGTCATCGATGCGTACCCAGACGCCACCGGCGTCCTGCCCGATGATCGTCACCGACGAGCACCGGAAGTGATCACAGATGTCGCGGATGGCCGCTTCGATGGTTGGAGCGATGGTGAGGTTCACGAGTTGTCGTCGCCTGGGATCGCGCAGAACTCGATGCGCTCCGTGATCTTCACGACGTCAGCGTCGCCGACCTCGCGGCCATGGCCGCCGCGATTGATGACTGACAGGACGTAGTCGAGCTCGATGTCGACGCCCTGGGAGATTGCCGTCTGCTTGATCTCGAGGCCGGTCAGCTCGGTGCCGCGATGGAAGCGGACCGGCTCATCGTTGAACTGGATGACAATGAGACGCTGGCGGCGGTCGCCGTCGGGCTCGTTGATGACTGGGTGGATGGTCTGGTCGGTGGAGGGTTCGTTCACGTCAGGTCCTTTCGAGAGTGAAACGTGCTTGCGTTCCAACAAGATCGCGCAAACGGCAGAAGATTGCAAGCACGCAACGAAAGATGTACCGTGACCAGGAGAGGAGGCACTGCATGCACGACGACAACTCAGCCGCATTCGACCTGGCAGCGTTCATCGAGGCACTTGAGGAAGCCAAGGCTTCGAACAACCTCACCAGCTGGAAGGAGGTCAGTGACGCCAGCGGGGTGAGCCAGTCCACCCTGTCGCGCCTCAAGAGCGGCACCCGCCCTGACATCGACAGCTTCGCCCGGCTGTGCCGGTGGGCCTCGGTCGACGCAAACGCCTTTCTTCGGCGCGACCGTAAGGAGGATCACGCGCCGACCTCGATCGCAGCGCTGCTGCGCGCCGACCCGAAGCTGGACGACAACTCGGCCGCAGCGATCGCTGCGATCGTCAGCGCCGCTTACGACAAGTTGAAGCAGGGCGAATGACGTCGGAGGAGATGGTCGCGCGCAGCACACTGCGCAGCAGCTACGTGCACGGGTTCAAGACCCGTGCACGACGCGTTGCCGACCAGCTCCGAGCCGATACAGGACACAACGACAGAGAGCCGCTCGATACGTCCAGAGTGCTCTCCCATCTTCAGCTTCGTCGGTGGCGACTATCAGCCTTCGCCGATCAGACAGCGGAACCCTGGGTGGCCGCCGCTCAGCTCTACGTCGTGGATTCGAGCGCGTTCTCAGGCGCGCTCATCGGAGAAGGCGACAACCGAGCGATCCTCGTGAACGACGCCCACACCGAGGTACGCCAACGAGCCACCGAGGCCCACGAGGCAGGCCACGCAATCCTCGGTCACAGCAACACGCCATTCCTCTCGGGGTTGATGGTGCGGCTCCGTGACGCGCAGATCGAGGCCGAGGCCGACTTCCTCGGCATGTGCCTCCTCGTACCCGAGGCCTACACCCTCGCCGTCGCCCGCCGCCACTCACACGCTGACGCCAGCGGACGTCGCAGTGCTGTTCAGAGCGCAGCCCTCGAGATGAACGTCAGTACAGAGATGATGCAGTGGGCCTTCAACTCTTCGGGGGCTTGGCAGCGCTCGAAGCGGAGACTGCGAGCATGAGCATGACGACCACGCGACAGGGGTCATGTCTCGCCTCCGCGTCAGCCGACGAGCGGACCCTCGTACAACAGACGTACAACACGACGGACACCTACGAGTGCCCATCAGCGCAGACGAGGGGTCGCCGACGTCGTCGCGAACCAGCGCCTGACCAGCCGTGATGCGGTCCAGCGCCTACCACGGCGTATGGAGGCCACGCGTCTCATAACCCGAAGGTCGCAGGTTCAAATCCTGCCCCCGCCACCAACTGAAGTGCCAGTTCAGAGGCCCTTTCCGAGAGATCGGAAGGGGCCTCTGGCGTTCCGGGGAGGGCCTCCGTGGTAACAAAAAGGTCACAAGGTCGTTGTCACAAGGTCGTCGCTCATGCTGATCCCCCTGTTCGTCCGACCGCATCCGGAACTGAACAAGTAGTAGGTCCGGAGAGTCGGCCGGCGTGGAGCGTCCGCGGCGTCATTGATGCCGGCCGTTGCGGGGCTGGACGTCGGGCGGCGAGATCACCTCACAGCTCGTCGAGACTTGCGTCGTCGCTATGATCACAATCTCGTCTCCACTACCCGGAAACCGGAAGCGTCCAACGCAGGCGTCACTGTCGCGTGGTAGGCGAAGGAACGGGGTCAGGACCTCCACGACGCCGACCTTACGACGGCCTCAAGGAGTCGACGCGCGAGGCACTTGGCGATCGCCACGTCTCCGGTGACGTCGCCGCCACCCGACGGCTCCACCTCGACCGCACCCGTCGCCGTGAAACAAATCGACGTCCGCGGACACTTCTAGTCATGGGAACGACACCAAATCAGGACGGCCGGGCCGCCGCTGAACCGTGGACTGCCCGTGCCACATCCAACGAATAGGAGATCACGATGAGGAAGCCATCATTCAAGTCGCTCGCCACGCGTGCGGCTGTCGTCGCCGCCCTCGGCATCGGCGGAGTAGCTACCGGTCACCAAACGGCCAGCGCAAGCCTCGGGGACTGCCTCAGCGGGCGCGACTGCCTCTGGGCGTCGGCGAACTTCGCCGGAACAACCTCCGCTCAGTATACGTCCACCACCGGCATCATCAGTGTCAATGCGCAGAGCCGGTACAACAAGACGACGAAGTGCGCCGCCTACTACGACGCCGGCGGCCTCTTTGCCACGGGCAATCCAAACACGGGCTGGGGCACCGGCCTCCACACGTACACGACGATCACCCTCACCACTTGCTGAGCCCAATGATCCGCGCCCGGCGACTCAGCCGGGCGTGCGGCGGACGCGACCGCGATCGGAGCAGGCGGCGAGGTCTCGTGACCCTCGCCGTGTGCTCCTGCATCGCGTTCGTCTCATGCACCTCCGATCAGCCCAACCAGACCGCGACCTCACCTTCCACCTCGGATAGCTCTTCGTCAGCGACGCCGAGCGACTCGGAAGCCACTGCATTGCTGTCTGAGGCTCTTCCGCTCCAACTCTTGCTCGCACCCTCTGAGACCGACTACGCGCTGGTCGACAAGGCCGTTGACGGTCTTACCCGTGACTGCATGACATCACACGGCTTCGATTACGAGGCCTATCCGCCGCGGCCGAAACGAAATCTACTCGACCTTCGAGCCCGCTACGGGCTGCTCACAACCGCCGATGCCGCATCCTCCGGATACCGCTCGACTGTGCCTGCTGGCGATCCACCCGATTACGTGGCGGAGGTCGACAGGATCGACCGCGAACGCGAAGCTCAAGGCGAGTCCTACTTGCAAGCGCTTTATGGCCCCAACGGCGATGGCGGCTGCCGGGCCGAGGCGTCGACACAAATTTGGGGAGGTCCAACGGGTTTGATGTCGGTTCCTGGCTACGAAGACATCGTCGAGCTCTCTGTCCAGTCGCGCGACTTACTCCTTCAGGAGGACGACGCAGCTGCAGCCGTCCGGTCATGGTCGGCGTGCATGGCCGAGCGGGGTTACCACTTCACCGGCTGGGGCGATGCTCGAGCCAAGTTCGTTGTGCCAGGCAGCGAGGTCACTAGGCAGGAGATCGACCAGGCCGTGACCGACGCCCAATGCCGCAAGTCCGTGGGGCTCGAAAGGATCTTCTTCGGGGCCGAAACCCGAATTCAGAACAAGTTAATCGAGGAGTCGCCCTTCGCGCAGGCGTTCGGAGACCAAATTAGCGCTGCAGTCGTGCGAGCCAAGGCCATATGATCCCTTGAACTGAGCAGCACCGGCGGCGTCCGGTCAGCGGGGAACGTCCCAGAGTTTGAGGCGCTGCCGACCCTCCCATCGGTCAAGCGACGCTGGGAACATTGCGAGCTTGGTAGCGCGATGCACCCCAAGACGTCGCCGACCGGGGCCAAAATCAGCGGACGGCGCCTTTGGTAGCACCCCCGAGGACGCCGCTGGCATCATCGGTACTCGCCATCGTATCCTCCTCTCTGGCACCTAGCCTGGGGCGGCACCGGCAGAAGAAGATCTCCGCTGGCAGAGTCGGGCGCCTCGCCGAGCAGTACGTCTCTGGCGACGGATTAAGTGGGGAGCCGAAGCGCTTGCCGACGTCACGGTCTGAGCGAGTGTGGGTTAGACGCTGGTCTGAGACGTTCGTCGGTGAGCGCGGGGCCGTGTGTGCCCAGACGCAGCTGCATCACTCGCCAGCCAGAAATCGACGTCGCCCTAGTGAGTGCGGCTTCGCGCGAGCGTCGAACCTCCTCGAACGTGGCGGGCTCCCCTTCGATGAGGGCTGTGACCGCGGCTGTGTATCCGTGCCGATAGACGGCAGATAGACCGCTGCTGGGCGGTGCACGCTGCGTCAGCGTTCGCAGTCGAGTCGGCTTGGTGTGGTCGGTCCTTCGCAAGCAGCCGGGCCTGGCTGAAGTCCTGCAACTCGACGCCCACGCCCTGCATGCACGAGATCCAATCGTTCAACGCCGCCTGCACGTTCTTCGCGCGCGGGAAGGAGTTGTGCGTGGGTGGCGGTGTGGGCTTGGATCCCGGCAGCGCAACGGACTGTGTGTTGGGGCATCGGAGGCGCACAGCTCAGGATCTTCACTTCTAAGGTTCCCGGTCGAGGACGATTGTCTCACGCGGTAAGGATGGCCGTCTCCCGACAGCTCCCTCGGAGCCGAGGCGAGCGAACGATCGGTCGCGCTAGAGACCCGAGAGTGGGCTCATCCAGCGACGACTCGTCCCCTCGCTGAAGCGGTAAGCGTTGGGCGCCTCCAAGGAGTGTCAGCCCACGTCAACATGCTGTTAGTCATCATCGGTGTCCGAGTCGTCCGCCGCAGTCGGTGCGGCGCCATCGACTTGGTCGTCGTCCTCACCAAAGACGATGTCAGCTATCTGGTTGGCCGCCTCGTCTTTGAGTGTTGGGATCGCGTGCGTGTAGATGTCCATGGTGAACGCGGTGGTGGCGTGGCCAAGGCGATCGGAGATGACTTTGATGTGGATGCCAGCTCCGAGTCCAAGGGTGGCGTGGGTGTGGCGGAGGTCGTGGAGGCGGATCTTGGGGAGCTTGAGTCGCTTCACGGTGCGGTCGAAGGTCTGTGAGAAGTAGTCGGGGTGCACGGGTGTCCCGTCCTCCCGGGCGAAGACGAGGTCGTGGTCGTGGTAGCCGGCGCCGAGCAGCCGCTTCTCGTGGCGTTGCGCGGCTCGATGTGTGGTGAGGACTCGGATGGTTTCTGGGTCGAGGCTGATCCTGCGCTGACCGCGCAGAGTCTTGGGTCCGCCGAAGGTGAGCTTGTACTCGATGGAGAGCACAGTCTGACGCACTTGGAGCTCGTGACCGCGAAAGTTGATGTCTTTCCAGCGGAGGCCGAGCACTTCACCGCGCCGCATCCCGGTGGTTGCGGCAAGGGTGTACGCGGCAGAGAGACGGTGCTCGGCGATGCCGGCGAGAAACAGCCGGAGCTGCTGCGGTGTCCAGGTCTTCATTTCTTCGCGGTCTGCTCGGTTGAGCTTGGGTGGGTCAGCAGCGTCAGCAACGTTGCGGGCGAGCAGGTTCTTGCGCACGGCGTCGCGCAGTGCTCGGTGAATCATTACGTGGATGTTGCGGACGGTCTTGGCGGCCATCTCGGCCGCGACAAGACCCGCGTAGAAGCGATCGAGCCTGTCGGGTGAGAGCTGCTGGAGCTTGACCGAGCCGAGTTCGGGGATCACGTGCAGGTTGATCGATGCCCGGTAGCTCGCGTAGGTACTCGGCCGCAGAGACATCTGGCGAGCCGGTAGCCACCGGTCGGTGAGGTATTCGCCGAATGTGATCTTGGTTGGCTGCGAGAACACTCCGCCTTGGATCGCGGCGAGGGTCTCGTTGAGGAATGCTTGCGCTTCCTTTCGAGTGGGAAACCCGGACTTGGTGTATTGCTTGCGTCCGTCGGGTGTGTCGACGCGCCACACCGCTCTCCAGGTGGTGCCTCGTCGTTGGATGGATCCGCGTTGGCTCATGAGTGACCCCCGTCGCGTGTTGGCCCGATGCGGACCTGTCTGCTGTAGTGGGCCACGTCGGGCCGAGCCACCAACCGAAGTACCGGTGTGCCCGGATCGGCAGGAGTGGGATCGTCAGGGTACTCGTCGTCGGTTCTCGTGGGATCGGCCTCGAGGATTCGCCGCAAGGCTGCGGTGGGAACGCGGATGAGCCGGCCGACGCGGATGATCGGCACTGGGAACGTGCCTTCCTTGATCGCCCGGTATCCGGTGGTGCGGTCGACGCCGAGTTCGGCGAACGCCTCGTCGGCTGTCAGGCATGCCCGGGTGGCGGGGTCGGGGATCACGATGGCACTCCGTCATCCGGGCGCCGACGGGTGATGGTGCAGCGAATGTCCACGCCCTTGTTCCCACCCTGCAGGCATCTGGATCGGGACCCGAAGGGTGACGCGATTGCGCGGGTGCTGGCGGTTGGCGTTGGGCAGAACGAATGGTGTAGGAGGCCTCGGATCGAGCTCATCCCCGGTTTCGCGGAGCAGGAGCTCGCGCATCGATCACCATTCCTCCTGCCGCCGACGTCACGCCGGGGTGAAGGCCGGAGCTGTCGGTGAGTGTGCGGAGGACCGGTGCCGTGGCCGCCTGGCGGCGGGTGCCGTGGCCGCCGCTGACGCGGCGGGGTGACGTGTGGGTCGCCGCCGTCGCTTCGTGTCAAGCCCCTCGTTCCTCGGGGCCGAGCCCTGCGGGTTGACACGGCGCCGGTCGGCGACCCGGGCCGCCCGGAGGGCGGAGTCCCGGCCAATGGCCAGGACTCCGCAACAGCAACCGGAAGGAGCCGATGATGAATCGTCCCGAACCTGTGGTGTCGTGCGTCGCGCCGGGCGGTCAGCCCGTCTTGTTCCACCTCCCAACCGACCGTGTCCCCACTTACTCGGTGATCGACCGGCGCGGTCGCGAACAGGTGCGCACGTCGTCGCTGGGGGTGGCGATGACCGCGGCCCGTCGAGTGCTGACTGAGCAGGGCGAGGTGTGGGTCCGCGCGTCGGATGACACCACTGCCCACATCGACCCGCAACGGGTCGCGTCGGAGACGCCGTCGTGTCCCTGGATACAGACCATTGCCGCCTCATTGGAGACAACACCATGACAACCACGGAAACCACCATCGAAGCCGCCGCCGACGAGGCCGTGTCGGTTGAGCCTGAGTTGTGCTGGCTCAACCTGACCGACCTCGCACCCCATCCGGACAATCCGCGCAACAGCCTGGGTGATCTGACGGAGTTGGTCCGCTCGATCCGCTCGCACGGAATCTTGGAGCCGCTCGTCGTGCTCCCCGCCGATGACGACGGCGTGTACCGGATCATCGCCGGTCACCGCCGCCACGCGGCTGGGATCAACGCAGGGGTCACCGACGTTCCGGCCGTCGTCCGGCACATGAACCCGGTCGAGGTCATCGAGGCGATGCTGTCGGAGAACGTCAACCGCTCCGACCTGACAGTTGCCGAAGAGGTGCGGGCGATCGAGCGGCTGATGTCGCTCGACACCGGGCTGACCCCGGCCAAGCTGTGCAAGCGGATCGGTCGCTCCCAGTCCTGGGTCCGGTCACGGATGGCCGTCACCATCCTCCCAACGAAGTGGCGCACAGCGCTCGACAGCGGTGACTTGTCGCTGTCCGCGGGGGAGGCCGCCGCGTCGGTGGCCGACCTCGGTCCCGAGCATCTCGACGCCGTGTGCGAACGCCTTGCCCGACAGAGCTGGGGCGATTCTGGCCGCACCGTCGCCGCCTACCGCGATGACCTCCGACGCAGCGACGCCTACGACCAAGCCGTCGTCAAGGCTCAGGCCAAGCATGCGGTCGTGTTCACGACCGCCGACCCGGCACCGTCGAGCGCGAAGCGGTTGGGTGAACTGTTCGACCCTGACGGCGTCAAGTCCCACGCAGCCGAGTCCTGCCACGCGGTCGTCGTCCAGGCCCGAACGTGGGGACAGGGGTTCGAGGTGGCCGAGGTGTGCACCGACCCGCGCCGGCACACTCCAGCACGCGTCGCGTCCGGAAAGGGCAGCGACCTCGCCGCCGACAACACCCGACCGCGCAGCCCGAGCAGCGGAGGCGACGACTCCCACGCCAAGCGCAAGGGACGTGTCGCTCGCATCGCGCACGCCACCGAAACCTTCGCCAAAGCGCGCGGTGGGATCGGCCAAAGCGACCTCACCCGCATCGCGCTGCGCGGTCTGATCCTCGACGCCGGTCGGGAAGCGATCGGCTACGCCGCCGCGATCCTCGGTCACGACCAGCCACGCGACGCGACCGTCGCGCAACTGCTCCACGGTGTCGACACACCCGCCGCGCTGGCCCGCGTCGCAGGTGCGGTGGCGATCGGGTTGGCCGAGACGCACATGTACTGGTCGTCGGGCAGCCAACCATGCCGCGACTATCTGGCCGTGCTCACCGGATCAGGGTGGACGCCCGACGACTGGACCGCGGCAGTGCTCGCCCGCAACACCACCACCGAACGATCGGACGCCAGTGGCGGTGACGACACCGAACCGGATGACACCGAACTCGATGACGAACCCGACGACGATGACGAGCCGGTCGATGCCTGACGTCTACGCCGTAGTGGTCCGCGTCGACGGCACGATCGAAACGTTCACGCACCCGGTGAGCGTGGGCGAGATCGGCTCAGTCATTGGGGACGTGGACCTGGCCGCGTACACGATCGCGGCTCCGTGCCCACCGAGCGCGTCGTTGACGATGCTGGTCGACGACGACGCCTACGCCCGCGGCCGCGGTTGGAACCCGGTGGCGACGTCGCTGTACAGCCGCCGCTGGGACGTCCTTGGCGATGTCGCCGTCGTCAACTGCGACGGCAGCCCGCTCCACGCCGAGCACGTCGCGACCATCCTCGCTGCCGGGCGCATCCTCACCGGCTGACGCCACCGGGGTTGTGGCGGGAGCGTGACACCGCCCCGCCA
>Ga0209023_10005197_pt1 | contig 14358 bp, 10 predicted proteins | sample LakOneMetagenome_FD_187468 | JGI IMG/M metagenome (GOLD analysis project Ga0209023, IMG submission 187468) | Freshwater and sediment microbial communities from Lake Erie, Canada (SPAdes) (version 2) | ecosystem: Environmental > Aquatic > Freshwater > Lentic | place: Lake Erie, Canada...
TCCTCCGACTTCGGTGTCGAGTCGAGCCACTCGCCGGCGAGTGGAAGCGCGTGGGCCCGACAGTCGGGCCCAGGAGCTTCCGTTCGCTGCCGAGGTGGCTGGGCACCACGTCGAAGTCGGAGCAAGGTGAACACGGAGGCGCACGCTGTCCACCGGGTCCGCGGTCAGCGATCAGACCTGGGAACGGCCGCCGGCCGGCACGCCGACGTCCGGACCAACGGCACCCGAAAACGGCGAAGGCCGGGCGGAGCACCCCCTGCTCCACCCGGCCTCGGCCGTACTCACCTCACGGCGTCACCCGGCGGGGCTGGGGTAGTTCCCCGGCTCCTCGCCCTTGGGCGGCGTGGTGTAGATCGCCACCGCGCCGTCGGGGTTGAACAGCTTGTCCTCTGTCGGCCACTGGCCGGGCAGGTAGCGCTTGCCACCGTCGACGTACTGGTACATGCCGGTGCCGTCGCGACGGATCTCGTCCGGCCCGGTGGCGGCGGGATCCCACCAGAAGGCGGTCGCGTCGTCCACGCCCTGGTAGTCGGCCACCCCACCCCAGTAGCCCTTGTCACCGTAGGTCAGGAACGGCTGGCTGATCCCTGGCCGTGTGCCCTGTGAACCGAACAGGGTGTCGCGGAAGGTCTCCGGCGTCAGGTTCGGGCCGGCGCTCTGCACGACGGAGAAGAACAGCGCCGGGTTCGGCGAGATCACGCCGATGCTGTTCTCGGCCGGCGGCTCCTGGCCGGTGAACCACTTGTAGTTGGCGTAGGAGCCGGCCGTCGTCGGGTCGCTGCGGGCGGCCAGCTGGGTGACGCCGAACGCGTGCGCCCACTGCTGCTGGTCGTAGGTGCGAGCGAAGGCGGTCACGTCGACGAGTGTGCTGGCGGCGACGATCCACTCCGGGAAGTACTCCTGGGCGGTCGCTTCCTTGGTGAAGTCGCGCGGTGCCACCGGGTCGCCGCTGAACACGATCGACGTCACACCTGCTGCCTTCATCTTCGTGATCACCTGCGAGGCGGTCTGTTGGATCGTCGCCGGGTCCAGCTGGTAGGCGGACACCGCGGCCAACGGCGCACCGGCGGCATCCATCTCACTGGCGAACGTGTCGGCGAGGTCCTTCGACGCACCGCTGCTCTCCAGGTACACCAGGCCGAACTTGCGCGGCTGGGCCTTCACGGCGTCGCCACCGTGCTCGGCGTTCTTGCCGACCAGCTGCTTCTTGATGAACTCGAGGACATGCGTCTGCTTCTGGATGGCGCTGCCGTCCAGGCCCCACACGTAGGGGTCGCGCTGCTCGTAGAACTCCGGCGGCTGACCGGGTGTGCAACCGATGCACATCACCTTGCGGGCGGCCAATTCGTCGGCGAAGGCACTGGTCAGCGCCGGGCCGCCGAGGACGACGAACGGCGAGTACTGCTCGGCGATCGTGGCCGCGTCCGCACGGGCGGCGACCTCGTCGTTGGCGATCCCGGTGCCCTGGTAGGTGACCAGGTTGACCTTGCGGCCGTACATCTCGTAGAACGCCTCGTAGTAGCTGACCAGGCCCTTCATCGTGTCGAAGTAGTCCTGCGTGGTGTCGTCGTTGTTGATCGCGTCGGTGACGTAGGCGATGATCGGGTCGCTGTCCGGCCCGACATAGTTGACGACGGTGATCTCGTCGGCCGTCACGCCGGTGGACGTGGCACCACCGTTGTCGCCGGTGAATGGTGCGAAGCACTCGGGTGCGAAGTAGTCCGGCACGGCCAGGCGGCCCGTCGTCGTGTCGCAGCGGTCGCCCCAGTCGACCTGATCGGCGATGCCCTGCTCGGTCGCCTGCGAGAAGGAGAGCGGGTAGGTGACCTCCGCCGGGCCGGTACTGCCGGTCCCCGGCGTGGTGTCGGTGCCCGGCACCGTCGTGTCGCCGGTGGTGGTCTGGGCGGCGACCGTGGTGGTGGCCGCGGTCGTTTTCTTGTTGTCGTCGCCCTTCGTGGCCACCAGCACCCCCGCGCCGATGGCGACGACCGCGATGACACCCGCGATCGGACCCCACCGTTTCAGGTTGCGGTTACCGCCTCCGGATGACCCCGATGCGCTTGCAGGTTGCATGGCTACCCCCTTGTGCCAGAGCGCTCGCGCGCTGCCGTGTTGTTCCCCAAATAGCTCTCTATCACGTCCGGATGAGCCAGTACGTCGGACGGTGTTCCCTCGGTCAGGACCGCTCCCTGGTCGAGCGCGACCAGACGATCACTGATCGAGGAGATCAATGGAATGTCGTGTTCGATGACCAGCAGGCTGGCGCCCATCTCGTCGCGCAGGCGACGCAGGACGGGGGCCAACGCCTCCACCTCGCGTTGGGCGATGCCGCTGCTGGGCTCGTCGAGCATGACCATCACCGGGCGGTGCGCAGCGATGCACGCAAGGTCGACGACGCGGCGGGTGCCGGTGCTGAGCTCGCGCACGAACGAGTTGCGGTAGTCGCCGAGGTTCATCAGTTCGATCAGCTCGTGCACGCGCAGCCGGGTGCGCTCCTCGTCGTCGAACACGGTCGGCAACCGCAGCGCGGCGGCCAACGTGCTACGGCTCTTCACCCACCGCTCCAGCGAGACGGCCAGCGTCTCTGCGACCGTCATGTCCGGGAACAGCCGGGCGTCCTGGAAGCTGCGGCCCAGGCCGGCCGCGGCTCGAGCGCTCGCGCCCAGGTTGGTGACGTCGCGCCCCGCCAGGTCGATGCGTCCGGAGTCGACGGTGACGAAGCCGCTGATGAGGTCGAAGATGGTGGTCTTGCCGGCACCGTTGGGGCCGATCATGCCGACGATCTCGCCGACGCGCACGTCGAACGTCGCGCCGTTGACCGCCCGGTTGCCGCCGAACGCACGGACCAGTTCGGTCACCTGCAGCAGCGGTTCACCATCCCTGGCGGGGTCGGCGGCAACGGCCAGCGCGTGGGCCGCGGCGGCGACCTCGTCGCCCTCGGCGGCGCCCGACAGGAACACCGAACGCAGCAGGTCCTTGCGCTCCAGCAGTTCGTCCGTGCGGCCGCTGAAGCGGATCGTGCCGCGCTCCATGAAGTACGCACGCTCGGCCACGGTCAGCGCGACGTTCACGCTCTGTTCGACGAGGATCACGGCGGTGCCCTGGTCGGCGACGCGCTGCACGATCGGCAGCAACTGGCCGACCACGACGGGTGCGAGGCCCAGCGACAACTCGTCGATCAGCAGCACGCGCGGCTTGGCCACGAACGCCATGCCCAGGGCCAGCATCTGCTGCTGGCCACCGCTCATGTCCGCTGCCGCGCGGTGCAGGCGATCGCGCAGCACCGGGAACATCGTCAGCACTTCCTCGATGGCGGCGTCGCGACCCTTCGCATCGTGGCGGCGCGTCCAGCCGGCCAGCTGCAGGTTCTCCTGCACCGTCAGCCCGCCGAACACACCCTGGCCACCGGGCATCTGGCTGATACCGAGCGCGGCGATCTCGTTGGGTGGCGCGTGCGTGACGTCGCGCCCGTCGAGGATGACCGCGCCGCGGTTCGCTTCCACGACCCCGCTGATCGCTTTCAGCAGCGTGCTCTTGCCCGCGCCGTTCGTCCCGAGGAGCGCGACGATCTCGCCCTCCTTCACGTCCATGCTCACACCGAACAGCACCTGCCGTCCGCCGTAGCCGGCGTCGAGGTTGCGCACCAGCAGCAGGTCGGCCTCGCCCTGGCGGCGCTGGTACAGCGCTTCGCTGCGGGCGGCAGATGCCTGCCACACCTGGGCGATGTCGCCGTCGATCGTGTTCTGCGCGGTGCCCAGGATCAGGCTGCCGATGATGAACAGCGGCACCAGCGTGAGCATGCCCCAGCGGATGCCGACATGGCTGCTGATCCACCCGATCAGCGGCAGGATCAGCAGGCCGGGGATCACCCACAGTGAGGCGACGGAGAAGCCGGTGGCACGGGCGCGGGCGGGGATGGCCAGTGAGAGCGCAACGAGGATGCCCGGCCCGACGACGGCGAGCGTGGCGGAGATGACGCAGTTGGCCGCGACGGCGACCACCACGTTCGGGGCCATCGCGAACGCGACCGACACGACGGACGTGCCGATCGCGACACGAGCGATGAAGCGGATCAGGCCGCGCATGTCGGCCATGAACCGCTTGGTGATGTAGCGAGTGCCCACCACGAGGCCGACGATCTGGAACGGCTCGGCGATGGCGGACGCCACACCGCGGCCACGCTCGTCGAGGTGGAACTTCTGCTCGTAGAGCAGCGACGCGAGCACCACGAACCCGATCAACGCGGTCGCGAGGAACGGCAAGCTCCACCACAGCCGCTGCAGGGTCGGGATCTGCTGCACCGTGCGCCAGCTCTCGGCAAACGACGGCACGACCTCCTCGGTGTTGGCCACCTCCTCGCTGGCGCCCATCGCCTCGCGCTCCCACTTGCCGCGCACCGGTTCCCGCAGCCGCAGCGCGAGGATCGCGAAGACGACCGTCGGCACGACGAACACGAGGAACGGGGTGCGCCACCCGAACGCGAAGGCCAGCAGGCCGGCGCTCAACGGACCGACGAACGCACCGACAGCGTTCGCCGCGCGGTGGGTGCTGAACACCTTGCTGCGTGTCTCGATCGGGTAGTAGTCCGCGAGCAGCGAGTTGTGTGTGGGGTCGATGACGGCCTTGCCGAGGCTGCTGCCACTGCGGGCGATGGTCAGGATGACCACACCCGTGGCCAGGCCGGTCATGCCGCTGAATGCGGCCCAGATGAGTGCACCGATGATCGCCAGCGGCACCCGTTTCGAACGGTCCGCGTACTGAGCGATCGGCACCTGCAGCGCGAGCGCGGCGATCGACGACAGCGCGACCAGGCCGAGGACCTTGGTGTTGTCCAGGTGGAAGTGATCACGGATGTTCGGCAGCAGGATGCCGAACGCCGTGCGGTCCAGTTCGTCGACCGCGTTCAGGCCGAACAGCACGACCAGCGGGAACGCCGACTGGCCGCCGCAGACACCGCGCAGCCACAGCATCGGGTGGGCCACATGGTGGAGGAACTTGCGCAGCGCGGCGTTCACGCGACCACCTCGTTGACGTCATCGTTGGGCGGCACATCAGCAGCGCTGTCGTCGTCAGCGACGCCGGCATCGCCCGGCTCGGACTGCGGACCCTCGGCCGCCAGGACCGGTGCCGGCTCGTCCACACGGTGACCGGTCAGCAGGCGCACGATCACGTCGCGCAACTTCACCCACAACCCGCCAAGGCCCGCAGGCAGGATGAGCAGCACCAACAGCACCCCCGCGCCCGTGGACAACAGCCGCCATGCCTCGTCACGGATGAACCACTTCGTGCCGTACAGGTACAACGCACCGAGGAACGCGCCACCCAGCGAACCCAGGCCACCGATGACCGCGCTGGTGAACACCTGGAAGCTGTCGCCGGTGGTGTAGCTGGCGATCGAGAACGAGTTCTGCTGCTGCGTGTACAGGGCGCCGCCGACGCCGGCCACGAAGCCGGAGATCACGAAGGCGGTCAGCTTCGCCCGCACCGCCCCGACGGAGAAACTCTGCGCGGCACGCTCGTTCTCCCGGATGGCGATGATCACGCGGCCGGTGCGTGACCGGCGGATGCCGCGCAGCGCGAGGAACAGCAGCACGAACACCGTCAGCGAGAGGAAGTACTTGCGGGTCGGCGTGTCCATCCGCAGCCGGCCGAACAGCGGCGGCAGGTCGAAGTGGCGTTCGCTCTTCGGGAACCAGCCGAAGAAGCGGCTGTTCAACAGCCAGTACTGCGTGGCCAGGCCGAGCGCGAACGTGGTGACCGCGAGGTACAGCCCGCGGAGACGCAGGGCCGGCACGCCCACGGCGAACGCGGCCACGCCACCGGCGACACCCCCGATCAACAGGGAGAGGGTGAGGTCCGTGTGCCAGCGCGAGATGACGGTGGCACTGGTCGCAGCACCGATGCCGACGATGGCCATCTGCCCCAACGACACCTGACCGGCCCACCCGGTCAGCACGACCAGCGACATCCCGATGATCGCGAACGCCAACAGGGCCGAGGCCTTGATGACATTGCCCACATCGAGCAGGCGGGGCAGCAACAGCACACCCATCGCGGCTGCCGCGAGCAGCGTGTAGCGCAGCGTGCGCACCCAGTCGTTGGCCGCGAGGTACGCGGGCAGCGGGCGGATCTCCTCCGCGCCGCGCCAGCTGCTGGTGGTATCGGCGTCACGCCGGGAGCTGCTGCCGCGCTGGGCCAGCAGGGCCACGAACATCGCGCCGGCCATGATCGGGTATGCCAGGTACGGCGTGTCGGCGTTGCTCTGCACGCCGAACTCGAGCAGCTTCAACGCCACGGCCGCCGCAGCGATCACACCGAGACGTTCCATGCGACCGATGACCAGCGCGGCCAGCGCGATCAGCAGCGTCGGCACGCCTTCCGCGAACCCGAGCGGTACGCCGGTGATGCCGCTGCGCAGGAACAGCGCGAAGAACGACAGTGCCGCCGCCAGCATCCAGACCACCGTGTTCAGTCGCGCCACCGGGATGCCCAGCATCGCGGCACGGTCGCTGCGCTCGGCCGACGCACGGATCGCCGTGCCCAGCCGGCTGCGGTTGAGGAACCATGCGACCGCCAACAGCGCGAGCGGTGCGGCGACCATCGCGATGATGTCGTTGCCACCGAGGATGAACTTGCTGCTGTCCGGCTTCCACGGCGGCATCGTTGGCGACAGCGTCAGCTTCCAGTCCAGCGGCGACTTCAACCGCTGACTGGCCAGGTTCTTGCCCCACCAGCGCGGCACCAGGATGCCCAGCACCACGAGCAGCTGGGTCACGCCCAACGTTGCGACCGTCATCACCATCCGCGGCGCATTGCGGAAGCGACGGATGATGGCCGCTTCGACCACCAGGCCCAGCAGCAGCGCAACCAGCACGCCGACACCGAGGCCGACGAGATAGGGCCAGTGCCAGAACAGGACCAGCGCGGCGGCGAAGCTGGCCGGGACGGTACCGAGGTCGGCCTGCGCGAAGTTGACGACCCGGTTGGCGCGGTAGATCAACGCCATGCCGATCGCCAGCATCGCGGCCAGCAGCCCCAGCACCAGCCCGCGGGTCCACAGGCCCAAGGGCATGCCGAAGAAGATGAGCTGGATCAGTACCAGCGCACCAACGGTGAAGATCGCCACCAACGTGGCTGCATTGCGCTGAGCCCCCAAGCGTCGCACGAGGGGGGACCGTACATCGTTCGACGAGGGTGCCAGTTACGGAGCCGCCCGCGGGGTGACTTGTCTTGTGGCCTGTCAGTCGGCAGGCTGTACCCATCATGAGCACTCCCCCCGTCGCTCACCGTTCGTTCGCTGCGCGCTGTCTCCTCGTTGCAGCGCTCATCGTGGTGCCCGCCGCCTGCTCCAGCAGTCGCACGCCGTCGTCGGCCGCCACGACCACCAGCACCACGGTGGCGTCGACCACCACGACCGCAGCACCCACCACGTCCACGTCCACCACGTCGACCACCAGCACCACACTGCCGCCGACCACGACGACCGAGCCGATCATCACGGAAGGCGGCATCGTCAAGGTCGCCAACGCCTCAGGCGTCAACGGTGCGGCCAAGCTGCTGGGCAGCGAGCTGGGCGCGCGCGGCTTCGTCGTGCGCGACGCCACCAACGCCGCCGGCATCGACGAGGACCTGCCGACCAGCAAGATCTATGTCCTCTCCGGCAGCGAGGCGGTCGCCAACTCGATCAGCCGTCTGCTGGGTGGCATCCCGGTGGCCCCCATGCCCACGCCGGCGTGGATCACCGGTGGCACGGAGGGCCTGGGCGACGCGACCGTGCTGGTGATGTTGGGGCACGACCTGGCCGGCAAGCACCTCAGCGACATGGGCTGAGGCCATGGCGGTGGCCGTGGCACGCAGGTCGCTCGTAGCCTCGTGGCGATGACGCACGCACCCTGGACCCAGCAGCCAAAGGTGCTGCGCCTGCGCCAACGCTCGGCGACCGCCGATCTGGCGGTGCGCACGGCCGACAACTTCCGCACGCACCGCACCGGGCGCAACGCGACCCTCGTCGCTCACTTCGGCTTCCTCTCCGTGTTCCCGCTGCTGCTGGTGTTCACGACCGTGCTCGGGTTCGTGCTGCAGGGTCGCCCGCACCTGCGCGAGCGGATCATCACGTCGGCGTTCAACCGCATCCCGATCGTCGGGCCGCAGTTGGCCAGCGATCCCAGCAAGTTGAAGGGCGACGCGCTCGTGTTGGCCTTCGGTCTGCTGATGACGATGTGGGCCGGCATGAAGGCGTTCAACATGCTGCAGTCGGCGTTGGACGACATCGCCGATGTACGGCTCGATGCCCGGCCGAACCTGTTCCGCACCCGCCTGCGGTCGCTGCTGGGCATCGCGGTCGTCGGCGGTTCGCAGGTGGCCGCCGCTGTGCTCACCGGGTTCGTCGGCGTGACCGGTGTGCGGTTGTTGCACAAGCTGCTGTTCGCGTTGGCGGCCGTGATCGTCAACACGGTCGTGCTCGCAGCCACCTACCGGCTGCTGAGCGTGCACCCGCAGACATGGCGCCAGGTCGCGCCGGGGGCGATCGTGGGTGGCGTCGCGTTCGCGGTGCTGCAACTGGCCGGCACCGCGGTGGTCGGCCGGGCGATCTCGAAGGCGTCGCCGGTGTACGGCACGTTCGCCTCGGTGATCGGCCTGATCACCTGGCTCGGCCTGCACTCGCTGATCGCACTGTTGGGCGCGGAGTTGAACCACGCACTGCCGGCCCGCCGCTGGGAACCGCCGACACCAGTGATCGGCTGACAGCGTTCACCTTCCTCCGACTTCGACCCGGCGGACCAGCGCTCAACCTGCAGACTCGATCAACCGATGAACGCTGCAATGTCACCGGGTCGAACGAGACTGCGCAAAGCCGTTCGCAGCCAGTGGCGATGGATGGTCGCCGCCATCCCGTTCACGGGCAGCATCGCCTACATCGTGTTCGGCGGGCGGAGAGCCGGCGACCTCAAGTACGCCGCGGCACAGGCCTGTGTGGGTGTCACCGTGGTGATCGCCCTCCAGACCATTGCAATGCGCCGCCAGCGCCCCAAGCCCGTCGCCATCGGCACGATCACTCAGCTGCGGCGGATGGTGCCCGCCGACCTGCCGGCGTTTCGGGCAACGCTCGAGCCGGACGTCATCGCCGAGAACCGGATGAGCGACGACGTCATCGCGGAGATGGAGCACGTCATTCGTTCAAGGGCACCGCACCTGCTGCTCGCGATCTGCCCTCGGCGCACCGGGCGGATCGCCGGGATCATCTCGGTCGGGAGACCTCATGAGGGCGCGGCGCTGCAGATCGGGGTGTGGGTCCGCACCGCCGAACGCGGCAAGGGGTACACCACGGACGCACTCCGGGCGATCACCGCGCTGCTGGGCAGGCTCGACCTCGGCGCCGTCACCGCCACCACGGGCGTGCACAACGCCCCGATGCAGGCCGCGCTGCTGCGCGCCGGCTTCCAGGAACAGGAGCACCTGGTGCACCGGTTCGCGAACGGCGACGAGGTGGATGCCATCCGCTACGCCTACGAACTGCCGACGAAGTCGGAGCAAGGTGAACCGGCGAACAACGACCAGCGGCCGACCGCCGCGCCGTGACCGTCAGGCTTCGACGACGGCAGCGATGCGGTCCAGGGTCTTGGTCATCGCGTCGACGGTCTTCGACCGCAGCGGCCGCACCGTCCACGGCTGGCGCTCCTGGCTGATGTCCCAGCTCTCCCGCACCAGCGTGCCGCCGTCCTGCGGGACCAGCTGGTAGCGCCAGATGCGGCCGCCGATGAACAGACCCAGGAGCGAGATGGACGGCCGTGGCTGCCAGGCGATGCGCCGGTTCTCCTCGAACTCCACGACCGTGTTGACCATCGAATAGCCGATGCCCATCTTCATCGACATGCCGAACTTCGAGCCCAGCGCGAGCCGCTGGGAACCCTCCGGCGTGCCCTGCACGGTGCCCGAACCGTCGATCTCCTGGTGGCGGGCCGGGTCGGCCAGCAGGTCGAAGATCTTCTCCGGCGGGGCGGCGATGAACCGCTCGACCGTGGCGACATTTCGGGTGGAATCGGCTGTTTCGGGCATGTCGGCACCAACCAGCCCTTGACGCGACACATTCCCGATGTGTCAAGATGTGGCGCGGACGGGCCGATACTCAATCGATGCCCAGGGTCACATCCCGACTCTCTGTGCTCTGCGCCACGCTTCTGGTGGCCAGTAGTGCCTTCACCACGGTGCCTCCCGTCAGCACCGTTGGCGCTGCCGACGCGCCCTGGACGCTGCCCACCGTGCCCGTCAAGTGCACCACGGCGCAGGCCAACAGTGGCGATGTCGCCGGCTGCATCATTGCCTCCGCGGTCGGTCTGCCCGAAAGCCGCGGCTGGCCGACCCCACCGTTCCCCGACGCAGGTACCGGCACGACCACCCCCTGGGTCGACGTGGCCAGGGGCGCGTCCGGCGCGACCGTGACCAGGATCCAGCAGGCACTCATCGCCAACGGTGCGTCGATCGTCGCCGACGGCCAATTCGGTCCGGCCACCGAAACTGCCGTCCGGAACTTCCAGACCGCACATGCGCTGGCCGTCACCGGCATTGTCGATGCAGCCACCGCAACCGCGTTGGGCCTGGTCAACACGACCGTGCCGGTCTTCCCGCCCGCCGGCTGGAACTGGCTGGGCTGGGCGTACAACGGCTCGCCGATCCTGCAGGCGTGGGAGAGCCAACTGGTCGCCAACGCCACCCAGATCGGCACGGTCAGGCCGGGCACGGTGAAGGCCTTCCCTGACGCGCTGCCCCTGTTCGAAGGGTTCCTCGCAGAGATCCAGGCCAGGGGCTACGTCGTTCGCGACGAGGGCACCTATGCCTTCCGCTGCACGGCCAGCACCACGAAGGACTGCCACGGCCTCACCCGGGCGGCGCTGTCCAACCACGCCTACGGCCTGGCCAGCGACTTCAACACCGCGCAGAACCCGATGAAGACGTACTACGGCGTCGGCGGCAAGTCGGCCTGCCAGACCCCGATCATCACGGACATCCCGCAGTGGGTCGTCGGTGTGGCGCAGAAGTGGGGCCTGTACTGGGGCGGGTTCGGCTGGAGCGCGGGCTGCACGTCGCCCGCGCAGGTGAAGTCGTCCGCCTCGCGTGACCCGATGCACTTCGAGTTCAACGGCACGGTCGCGCAGGCGAAGGCGATCCTCGCCCACAACGCCAGCGGCGCCTGCTTCGACGTGGTCGACATCGCCGGGGTCATCAGCCACCGCTGCTACGGCGCCGCCGAGGTCCCCGGCGCCGGCACCCGTGTCGTGGTCACCACCGGCGCACCCGCGGGCGCAACCGCCGCGCTGGTCAACATCACCGCGACCGCCGCCAGCACCACCGGCTACTTCACCGCCGAGGGCTGTGGGGCAGCACCCGACGTCGTGCGGGCGTCGTCCAACGGCAACGTCCGTCCCGGTCGCGCCGTGGCCGCCGCGGCGATCGTGCAACTCGATGCTCAGGGCAGGTTCTGCCTCTACCAGTCGACCGCGATGCACACGATCGTCGACGTGCAGGGCTTCTTCTCCCCCGCGGCATCGGCGCCGAACGGCAACCTGTTCGTGCCGGTCACGCCACAACGCAGCACCGATACGCGCACCGAGCCGTACTGCACCCCGGGCGGCCAGTGTCAGCCAGGACCGATCGCTGCCGGCGCCGAGGTGGTCAACACGGCCGACGCCCCAGCCAACGCGGTCGCGACCGTGGCCAACATCACCGCTCGGACACCGTCCACCGGCGGGTACGTGACGGCCGATGCGTGCAGCACGCTCACACCCGGTCCACAGACGCGCAGCAATGTCAACTTCGCCGCCGGCGACACGGTCGCCAACCTTGGGGTGGTGCCCTCGCAACCCACCGCGAACGGCAGCCAGTTCTGCACCTACTCCCCCAGCGGGCTGCACGAGATCATCGATGTGCAGGGCTTCTTCGTACCGGCAGCGACGGCCGCCACCTGGACGAACGTGTCGAGCGGAGCCAGCGGCGCCACCGTCACCGCCATCCAGCAGGCGCTCAACCAGCGCGGCGCCGGCCTGATCGCCGACGGCCAGTTCGGTCCGCTGACGCTCACTGCGGTGAAGGCCTTCCAGACCTCCGTCGGGCTCAGCGCGACCGGCATCGTCGACACCGCCACCGCCACCGCACTCGGCCTGTTCTCGCCGCCGACCGGCCCGCAGGGGTTGGCCTACACGACGCTCGCGCCGTCCCGCCTGGTCGACACCCGCCAGTGCTGGACCGACGCAGCCACGTCGCTGCAACGGTGCGGCCAGTTGAACGATGCCGGCAGCGTCATCCACATGCGGGCACCGACAGGCGCCTCGGTGGTCGTCGTCAACCTGACGGCACTCAGCGCCGCCAGCGGCGGCTACGTCTCTGCCGGCGCATGCTCCACGTTCACCGGTGCGGCGCCCGGCCAGTCGAACCTGAACGCAGTACCCGGCGCGGCGGTGGCCAACCTCGCGGTGGTGCCCGTCGACGCCGACGGCACCTTCTGTGCGTACGTCTCCGCACCGATGCACCTGCTGGTCGACCTCATCGGCAGCTACTCGGCGGCCGGCACCCTGCGGTTCCTCCCGGTCACCCCGGTCCGCGTGCACGACTCGCGGCCGTAACCCGGTCACCGGCCGGCATCCACCGTTCGACCGCCGGCGCCGTCGCCGGTGACGACGCCCCTGCCACGATCCGGCGGATGTGATCGCCCCGTGAACGCCACACCGACGCGTCGATCGCGTAGTGGTGCAGGTTCAGTGCCACGAACAGCAACGTGGCGGCCAAGCCCGGCAACGCGAGACCAGCCGTGGCCCGCCCGAGCAGATTCGGCAGCCACGACGCAACCAGCAGCCCGCCGGCAGTCGCCCCACCGATCACGCACAGCCACCAGTGCACGAGATTGCGTTCGCCGCGCTCGCGACCCCATTCCACCTCGGCGCGGTGCACACAGGCCAGGTACTGCAACGAATGGGTCGCACCGATGACAGCGGCCGCGCTCACATAGTTCGGCGGCAGCACGAACCACAACCCGCCGGCGACGTACGGCGCCCACGCCCCCATCGGCGGCAGTCGCCGCTGACCGGCGGCGAGCGCGAACAGCAGCACCACCACACCGACCACACACGCACCCGCCAGCATCCGGGCGCCCTGTTCGACCCAACGCGGGAGCAGCGAGACGCCGATGTCGTACTTGCGGTAGCTGGCACGGTGGCCCTGCGCCCACACGTCCATCAGGTCCACGAACCAGATCGGATAGAAGCCGTACCGCAGCGCCGTCACGGCTCCGGCCGGCACTCGCACACCGCGCAGCTTCAACGACAGCATGGCGACCCCGTACGCCTGCTTGATGTAGTGCCACCCGGTGGTGGAGAAGACCAGGACGAGCAACGCCCGCACCATCCACCGACCGCTGCCGACCGCACCCGCCTGCACCATCACGACGACCGTCACGCACGCGACCAGCAGCGCGACCGGCGCGACGACCAGCCAGAACGGGTGACGCCGCACGGCCTCGCGACCCTCGCCGTAGGCAAGGTGGTACGACGCGCCGAAGTGGGCGGAGGCGCACGCGAGCAACACCCAGACGACACGCCCGTCGAGTGGGCCCAGCAGCGGCCCGCCCACCAGCGGCAGCTTGCTGACCGCGAGCCATGCGGCGATGCCCAGCCCACCGAGCAACCAGCCATCGACGGAACGCCGCACCAGCGCGCGCTGCACGGGCACCGCTGCGTCCTTGTCACCGTCCACCGGCGGAGCGTAGTACCGTTCCCCCGCACGCCGTCACGGGACGCGGCGACGGGAGGACAGCATGAAGGCACGTACGATCGGCCCCATCCTGATGATGGCGCTCGGCGCCACGCTGATGATCGCTCCGGCCAGTGGGTGGGTCGGCGCAGAGGTTCCGGCCCCCTGCGACACCAGCGCCACGGCGGGCGTGCAGCAACCGTGCACCTGCCCGACCGACATCGTCCTCGGCGCCGTCGTCACGTGCGACACCATCGTGGTCGACACCGTGGTGGAGACCATGCCCGACACGGCCGCGCCGGGTACCACCGCGGTCGGCTCCGGCGGCGGCAACGCCGGCGGGGGTCTGCCCGACACCGGCAGCAGCAGCACTCCGTGGCTGATCTTGATCGGCGGCACCTTGGTGCTCGCCGGCGGCGCACTCCTGGTCACCGGTCGCCACCGACGCCCCGCCGACCAGGCATAGCGCCTCAGGCCGGCGGCGGGACCGATCGGTCGCTGACCCAGTTGCCGTGAAACCCATACGGGATGCGCTGCGGCAGCAGCACGCGTGCGACCGCCGGGCGTGAGAAGTCCTGCGCATCGAGGATCACCAGCTCGGCCGTGCCCTTCGGCACG
>Ga0209023_10005200_pt1 | contig 14356 bp, 17 predicted proteins | sample LakOneMetagenome_FD_187468 | JGI IMG/M metagenome (GOLD analysis project Ga0209023, IMG submission 187468) | Freshwater and sediment microbial communities from Lake Erie, Canada (SPAdes) (version 2) | ecosystem: Environmental > Aquatic > Freshwater > Lentic | place: Lake Erie, Canada...
CTTAGAGGGGGTGCCGGGGAATTCGAGCCGGCGCCACACTCCGAAGCTGGCGACAGGCAATTTCAGACGTCTTGGATGACGGTTTTGCTCAGGTCTCGATACGGGCCTTGGCGCTCATGTTTTCCACTACCGCGCTCATCCCTATGCAGCGAGCAGTCGAGGCTGACACTGCGTATCGCCAACGTATCGTTGCTCCATGTTTTCATCATGGTGGGGATTCGCTGTAAGTCGAGCCCTGGCAGGGCGCAGCGTGCGGACCTGGCCTCGTTAAGCCGGGCTGACCACTGTTGCCGATTGCTGGAAACCGGGTAAGGATTATTGGGTGACCACGTTGTCGATCTCTCTGCTCGGACCGGTTGCGGTCACGCGCGACGGCGCACCGCTAGCGGTGCCGAGCGGTAAGACAACGCAACTGCTGATCCGACTCGCGCTTGAGGCAGGCACGCTAGTGAGCGCGGATCGGCTGATCAACGATTTATGGGGCGAGGCTGTCGCCACCACCGCCCGCAACACGCTGCAGGCTAAGGTCTCGGCCCTTCGTCGAGCATTGGGCGACGCAACGGTTGTAGCCGGTCGCAACGGCGGCTACGTGTTGGATGTCGACCCGCGTGCCGTTGACGCGCTGGAGGTGCTGCGCCTCACCGAATCGGCAACGCCACTCCTCGCTGGCGGGGAGGCGGCGGCCGTCTCGGACGTGTGTCAACGTGCGTTGTCGCTGTTCCGTGGTGAGATCCTTCCGGATGCCGGCGATGGCCGCTGGGCAGTGCCGCATCGGGCCAGGCTGGCGGAAGTCCGCAGCGCTCTGATCGAGAGCAGCCTCGCCGCCCGCCTGGAGTCGGGGAAGTCTTCCGGTGTGATCGGCGAGCTGGAGGCGCAGATATCGCTCGACCCGCTGCGAGAAAGTCTGTGGGTGCTGCTGATCACAGCGCTGTACCGGGACGGGCGGCAGTCGGACGCGCTTGCCGCCTACCGGCGCGCGCGTGACCTGCTGCTTGACGAACTTGGTCTCGATCCCGGGCCTGCACTGCAGGCCGTCGAGCGCGCGGTCCTTGCGGGGGACGAAACCCTGTCCCGTCGGACGCCCGATCGGCTTGCCTCTTCCGCCCCATCAGCGGCGGCTCGCGGCAACCTGCCCGCACTGGCGGCAACTTTGGTGGGCCGCGGTCAGGATGTGGAGGAGCTTGCCGGCCTGCTGCGCGAGCGTCGGCTGGTGAGCATCGTCGGGCCCGCCGGCGTGGGCAAGACCCGGTTGGCGTTGGAGGTCGCCCGCGGTGACCGGTCCGTGGACGGAGCCTGGCTGGTTCGGCTGGAGAACGTCCGCACACCCGACTCTGTCGCTCAGGCCGTCGGCGAATCGTTCGCCATGAGCGGTCCGAACGAGGCCATGGTGATCGACCGACTGCGCACCACCGAAGCGTTGCTCGTGCTCGACAACTGCGAACACCTCGCCGACGCAATCGCCGACCTCGTGCAACGCCTGCTCGCTGCTGCACCCCGCGTGCGAGTGCTCGTCACCAGCCAGGTTCCGCTGGGTGTGGATGGTGAGTTTGATTATCAACTCGAGCCGCTCCCGCTGACGGAGTCGGTCGAGCTTTTCGCTCTCCGCGCCTCACAGCTCCGACGTTCGCTTGTCCTTGACCCGGACGACGCTGACGCGATTGAAGGTCTTTGTCGCTCCCTGGACGGGCTGCCGCTCGCCATCGAACTGGCCGCGGCCCGGACGAAAGCGCTGTCGGTACCGGAAATCGCCCGCCGTTTGGACGACCGCTTCGCGCTGCTCAGCGATCCCACCGGCAGGAGGCCCGAGCGGCACCGCACCTTGGGTGCGGCGATCGCCTGGAGCTACGACCTGTTGTTTCCCGACGATCAGCGTGGTCTGTGGGCCCTGTCCTGTTTCACAGGAGGGGCGCCGCTCGCCGCAGCCGAGGATGTCGCAGTGGCACTGGGTGTGCCGTCGGAATCGGCGATCGACGTAATCGGTAGGCTAACTGACCGCTCGCTCGTAGCAGTCGAGGTTGGGCCAGGTGGAGAGTTCCGGTATCGACTCTTGGACAGCGTGAGGGCATACGCTGCCGCCCGGTTGGCCGAGGCCGGAGCCACCGACGTCGGCAGCGCTGCGCATCTCGCGTGGTTGGTGGCCGCGGCTCGCGAGTCCGTGGCCGAGCAGCGGGGACCACGTCTCGCTCGGCACGTCGCGTTCTTCGTCCAGGAACGGGCGAATATCGACGCGGCACTCGCTTGGGCTGCGGTGCACGATCCGCTACAGGGCCTGCGCGTTGCGAACGATTTCGGCTGGATCTCAGTCATCCTCGGCGAAGGCGCGGTGGCAGCGCAGCGGCTACGCCGCGTCATCGACGCTGCCGGCGACCTGGCCGCCCCTTCGGACGTCGCTCGGGCGTTGTCACTCATCGGCTGGGACGAGGCGGCCGCCGACGTAGAACGCGCCCGAGCCGACGCGGAGCAATCGGGTGTCCTGGCCGATCTTGCCGGTGAGCCGGATGTTGTCGCCGCCAGCCGGTTCTCCCTGGCCTTTGTTCTGCTCCAACAGGGTCTGCCGAAACAATCGATGCACGTGATGGATGACTGGATAGCCACTCGTGGATCGTCGCCCGCTGTCGACACGTGGACCCTCGGTGTCCGTTCGGCGCTGGTGGGCTACGCGGCGCTGGGGCTCGGCGATGTCGCGCGGCTCGCGACCGCAACCGAAGAAGCCGCCCGGCTGGAACCTGATTTGAACGATGGGTGGATGGCCAGCCATTTCGCCGCGAATGCCGGGCGGCTCGCGCAGGCGGAGCACCGCTTCGATGATGCCGTTTACCAGTTCGCGCTGGCAGCGGACCATGCGCACCGGGTTGGCCTGCCTGCCACGGAGGGATTCCACCTGGTCAACGTCGGCCTCGCGCAGCAGCAGACCGGAGACGACCGGGCCGCCATCGCCACCTACGAGCGCGCGATCGAGCTGACGACCTCTGTGGGGCTGATGAGAATGGTCGCAGTCGCCCGGGTGCGTGTGGGCCAGCTACAGCGTCAAGCCGGTGACCGCGAGGCCTCCCGGTCGTCGGTCGAGTCAGCCGATGCCTGGTTCCGAGCCTCGGGTGGTGGCGCGGGAGCGGATCTGGCGCAATGCATCCTGGCCGCGATGGATGCCGAGGACAAGTTGCCGGGAGCCACCCACAGGCTATGGCTGTTGCTCAACACTGCCGCAGACAAGGGGGATGTCGAGGTTGAGGTGCTCGCACTCGATGCGCTGGCTGCGGTCAGAGCAGAGTCCGGAGAGCGCGCGGAGGCTTTCAGCTTCCTGCAACGATCAGATGCCCTGATGGCCTCGTCTGGTGCAAGGCTCCGCGAATCCGCCAGGCTAGATGCCCGCCGTGCCAGATCCTTCCTCAGCCCGGGTGGCCCAAGCCCCCGAGCGTAGCCTCACAGCGTAGCCTCACAGCGGGGCGCGCGTCAGGGGCGCCATCAGCCGAACGTCAGTGGCCCGTCAGCGGCGGATTCCACAGTAGTCCCATGACCGAACACAACGACCACTTGCTCCGTCGGCTTATCGATGGCGACGACAAGGCCACCGCCGAGATCATCGAGCGGGCCACGACCAGCACGTCACCGGAACTGCTCGTCGCCGCAGCACTTCTCGACGGCGAACCCAACGTGTCGCTTGCTCGTGCCGCCAGCATCGCCGTCACGACACGAGACCGCCAGCTTGTGGCGATTGCGATCGCACACCTCGACGGCGACGAGGAATTGCTGGATGCCCTCGTCCGGGATCACCTCGCTGACCATCCTGACAACATACTCGCGGCCTGGATCGCCGCCCATCACACCCGTTCCCGCCGGCCGGCCGGAACTATCGAAAGGATCGAACATGCTTGACCGAACCACAACCCCGATACGCACCCGGAGCGACAAACCCTGGCTCCGCACAGCCCGCTGGGTCGGCAGCTTCATCGGCTTTCCGCTCGGCGGTCTGGCCGCCTCGGTCATCGTCGGCCCGGTCAACAGTGGCCTCACTGCGATAGCCGGTGGCCTACTGACCGGTGCCGTCCTTGGCGCCGCGCAGGCAGTTGGCCTAGGACTATCCGGCACGGCGGCTCTGCGCTGGATCGCTGCCACGTCTGTGGGTCTCGGCACAGGGCTTGGAATAGGTGCCACTGCGGTCGGGTTCGCCACGTCAGTGCAGGATCTGCTCGTCCAGGGCGCAATCAGCGGGCTCCTCGTCGGCATCGCCCAGGCGGTCCTTCTCCGCAAGAGCCTCGGATCTCTCGCGCTTTCCTGGCCCCCCGCAGTGGCCGCGTTCTGGGCCCTCGGCTGGTTCATGACCACGTCGATCGGCGTTCAGGTCGACCAGCAGTGGACAGTGTTCGGCGCTGCCGGTGCGATCACCGTCACCGTTCTCACGGCCATTCTCCCCACGATCATCGCTCGCAAGGCACTGTCCGCCCACGCCACGCCCGCTTCCGCAAGGAGCGCATCATGACCCGCCATGTTGTCTTCGGAACCGGTCAGATCGGTCGCCTCGTCACCGAGAAGCTCGTCGAGCAAGGGCTACAGGTCACAGCGGTGAACCGCAGCGGCCGAGGCAGCATCCCCGGGGCGCAGATCATCGCCGGCGACGCCACTGATCCGAAATTCACCCGCAGGGTGAGCACCGGAGCGCAGGCCGTCTACTTCTGTCTCAACGCCACGAACTACGGCAAGTGGGAACAGGAGTTCCCACCCCTGCAGCACGGTGTACTGGCCGGTGCAGAATCCACCGGCGCCCGCCTGGTGGTCCTCGAAAACCTCTATGCCTACGGCCCCACAGGCGGCGCAGATCTGGTGGAGACCATGCAGCCCCATCCGACATCCAAGAAGTCCGCGACTCGGGCAGCAATGACAGCCGAGCTCCTGGCGGCGCACAGCGCCGGCCGGATCGAGGTCGCCATCGGCCGCGCCTCCGACTACTTCGGCCCCGGCGCCACCCACTCCGCGCTGGGCGAGACCGTCTTCGGCCCTGCCTTGACGGGCAAGACAGCTCAGGTCATGGGCAACCCCGACCAGTTGCACAGCTACTCCTACACCCCGGACGTGGCTGCAGCGCTGATCACCCTGGCCACCGCATCCGGTGCCACCGGCTCGATCTGGCACTTGCCGGTTGGCCAGACCCGCTCCACCCGGCACATCATGGAGACCGTCTACGGCATGGCCGGCACCAAGCCGCGGGTGCTCGCCGCGGGGGCAACCACGCTTCGACTGATCGGACTCGTCAAGCCGGCCATGAGGGAGTACCTCCATACGCTCTATCAGTTCACCGATCGCTGGGTGGTGGACGACAGCAAGTTCCGCGGCGCCTTCGGCGATCAGGCAACCCCACTTGATGACGCGCTGGCCGCCACCCTGCAGTCCTTCCGGAACGCGGCCGATCCGGCAACAGTCCCCTGATGACCAACCCAACCCAACGCAACCCTGAAAGGACAACAACCATGAATCTGCAGACGACCCGCCGAATCGCCGCCGCTGCGATGGCCGGTGCCGCCACCCTGGCGATAGCCGGTTTCACCGCACTCGGTTCGATCTTCGACTACCCACAAATCCTCAAGGAACCGGTCGACGACATCCTCGCCAGCTACCGCGAGAACCAAGCGGCCATCTCCGGGTGGTTTCTCGCGCTGGTCGTGAGCGCTGCGCTCCTGGCCCCCGTCGGCATCCTGCTCGGCCGGATTGCCGGCGGCCGCCTCCGTCCGTGGATCTCCGGTGTGGCCATCGCCGCCGCAATAGTCCAGGTGATCGGTCTGTCCCGATGGGTGCTCTTGGTGCCTGGGATCAGCGCCAATGCCACAGTTCCGGCGCTGACCGCCGACGCCCACCGAACATTCGAGCAAGTGCACTTCTGGCTCGGCACGATCGTTGGTGAAACCATCGGCTACACGCTGACCGCCACCTTCACGGTGCTGGTCGTCGTCGCGCTGTATGGCAGTGTTATCCCAAAAGTTGTCGGTTACCTCGGATTCGGGGCCGCCGTCCTCATCGCCACCGGCGTACTGATCCCCCTTGGCCTGGGCGCGGCCAGCCTGACCAACTTCGTCGGGTATGTGATCTGGTGTGTCTGGCTCATTGCGATGGCCGTGGTGCTCTGGCGGTCCAAAGCCGACGCTCCGACCGCCACCGTCCTCAGCTCCGCTCGGGCCTGAGCACGTCCGCGCTTCGAGGGCCCCCAAATTCCGTCCACGGAATCCGCAACCAGCGAAGGAGATCAGCCATGTTCACCGCCACCGCCCACATCCGTGTCCGCCGCCCCATCACAGACGTGTTCGGCTTCGTCGAGGATGCCCGCAACCGTCCCCAATGGGACGACACCGTGATCAGTGAGGAGATCACTTCCGCACTTCCCATCACTGTAGGGACCACCGTCCGCACCAGGCTTCGCTCGATGGGTCGAGATTACACATACACCTGGGTCGTACTCGATCATCAGGAGCCCGTGCGCATGACAATCGGGAGCGTGACCGGACCACTGCCCACAACGCTGCAGTTCACGTTGTCAGGCGACGAAACTCAGACCCTCGTTGAGTTCACCGTCATCGGCCGCCCGACCGGGATGATGCGCGTGCTGCAACCGATGATCGCCCGCACAACCCAACGCAATCTGGACCGCAACTTCGAGGTCCTCGGCAGGCTGCTGGAAACCGATGGTGCTTCCAGCACGGCCGATTGAGACTACACCTGCCGTTTGCCGGGTGCGAGCGAACTCAGAGTGACGGACTCAATTCCAGAGGTCTCGCCATCTCTCCGCGACGGCTCCGGCGTCTCGGAGGAGTGCCATGGCAAACGCCGTTTGCGCGCAACCGGGGAGCAACTCGGTGCTCTTGTCGAGTTTCAATCGGGAAGGTTGATGCGCAGATTGAGCACGAGCTTCTGGCCCGCACTTCACTCAGCGCATCAAGGGGAATTGTGCGGCGTCAGAGCCCGTTGCAGGATCCTGGCTCACTTGAGGGCCCATCCGCGAACCTGCGGATGGCGCCCGAAGCGCTCTTGATCAGGTGCGTTCTCCCGCAGGAACCCTGGCGAGAGAGGTCATGGACTTTGCCACCGCGGCGGCCTGCGCTGCTGCGATGCCGTCGAGGATGAGCTTCAGTCCGAAGTCGAACTCGTGGCCGTAGGCGTAGCCCGGCTGCAGGATCAGGCTGACCGCCATGTCGGCAAGGTTGGGGAACGCCTGCGCCATCTGCTCCTGCTGTGCCATGATGTCTTCCGTCGCGCCGCCGATGTCGCCCGATGGGTCGAGAGGCAGCGACGCCTCCTGCTGCGCGAAGCCCTGCACATAGCTGTCGAGAATCGACATGGCGTGGCCGGTCAGGGGCATCGAGAATCCAGCCGCGCGCAGGCAGCCGATCACCGAGTCGAGGTGACCGAGGGTCGCCGGCCCCGGAGAGGTTCTGGCCTTGATGCTGATCGCCCAGGGATGCTGCGCCAATACGCTGCGCGTCGACTCCGCTCGATCGCGCATAGCCGAGCGCCACTGGTCACCGGCGCGCGGGGTCGAGAACTCTGAGTACACGACATCGAGCATCCCGTCGAGAATGTCGTCTTTGCTCTTGACATGGTAGTAGAGCGACATCGCCTCGATGCCGAGTTCCGTGGCGAGCTTCCGCATGCTCAGCGACGCGATACCTCCGGCATCGGCGAGTGTCACAGCCGCCCGGATGGCCCGCTCCCGGGTGACCGGTTCTCTGGTTTCTGACTTTGCCATGGACACCACCTTACGTTGTATGGTACCGTCTGGCTATTCTAGCCTTACACCGTATGGTCAGCTCACGATTCGAGACAGGACAACCATGATCAACGCACGCACAATCGCCCGCACCGTCGGCACGCTCATGCTCGCCGCCTTTCTCCTCTACGGCATCGGAAGCTCCATCGCCACGACCGCCTCCCCCGGCGCACTCCTCACCGTCGGCAGTGTGATGATGCTGCTCAACTCGGCGGCCGTCATCGCGATCGGCGCACTCATGCTGCCCGTCGTCCGCCCGCACGCCCCGGCCGTCGCCGTCGGCTACCTCGCCACCCGGATCTTCGAGGGCGGGTTCCTCGCCGTCGGCGCAGTCGCGCTGCTCATGGCATCCGCGGGCACCAACTTCCTCGCCTACAACATCGCGATGGCCGGTCTCGGCATCGGCAGCCTCTTCTTCTGCGTCGCGCTCTACCGCTCGCTCCTCGTGCCACGGTTCCTCGCAGTCTGGGGCTTCGTCGGCTACGCGTCGTTCGCGGCTGGCTGCTTCCTCGAACTCGCCGGAGTCGCGGGCGCCGGCCTGATCTCCACCGTTCCCGGTGGGCTGTTCGAGATCTTCTTCGCGATCTGGCTCATCGCGCGCGGCTTCGGCTCGACCGCGGCCATCAGGGTCACGGCTCGCGCATGACCGCCCCCTGGACGACGGATCGCATGCCGGACCTCGCCGGCACGACGGTCATCATCACCGGCGCGAATAGTGGCATCGGCCTCGAGGCCGCGAGGGTGTTCGCCGCTAAGGGCACGCACGTCGTGTTCGCTGTGCGTGACGAGAAGAAGGGGCAGGCTGCCGCGGCAACCGTCACGGGATCCACCGAGGTCCGCCCGCTCGACCTCGCCGACCTGGGGTCAGTGCGCGAGTTCGCAGAGGACTGGACCGGCGGCATCCACCTGCTCATCAACAACGCGGGCGTTCTCGTTCCGCCGTTCGGTCTCACGAAGGACGGGTTCGAGCTGCAGTTCGGCATCAACCACCTCGGGCACTTCGCGCTCACCAATCTGCTCCTGCCGCACATCACGGGCCGCGTGGTAACGGTGGCGAGCAGTGCCCACCGCTCCGGCACGATCGACTTCGACGACCTGAACTGGGCGACGCGACGCTACGGTGGCGGGTCGGGTGCCTACGAGCAGTCGAAGCTTGCGAACCTGCTGTTCACCCTAGAACTGCAGCGCCGCCTCGAGGCCTCGGGTTCGAGCGTCATCGCGACGGCGGCCCACCCGGGCATGGCCGCGACCAACCTCATGTCGAGCTCGGAGAACCCGGTCATGACCGTCGTCGCGAAGGTCGCCGTGCACCTCTTCGCGCAGGACGCCGCGACCGGAGCCGCCCCCACACTGTTCGCCGCCACCGAGCCTGTGCCCGGCGGCAGTTACGTCGGACCAGGCAACCGTCGGGAGCTAGCCGGACCACCCGTGCTCGTCGGCCGCTCGGATACGGCCGCCGACCCCGCCATCGCCGCCCAGCTGTGGACAGCATCGGAAAAACTCACTGGCGTGCGATACCCCGCCACCCCACTGAAAGGCACTTCATGAAGGCAATCATTCAGCGCGCGTACGGCGACGCCAGCATACTGAAAATCGAAGAGATCGACCGTCCCGTCATCGGCGACGATGACGTCCTTATCCACGTGCGCGCGGCCGGCCTCAACCATGCCGACTGGGTCTACACGTCGGGCACGCCGCTCATCGCGCGCCTGGCCTTCGGCCCTCGCGCACCGAAGGCGATCGTGCGGGGCAAGGATGTCGCGGGCATCGTCGACTCCGTGGGTACCAACGTCACAGCCTTCCTCCCCGGCGACGAGGTCTACGGCGAACTCGAGTCGGGAACGTTCGCCGAGTACGTGAGCGCTCCGACTTCGCTCCTGGCTCGCAAGCCGGCAAACCTGAGCTTCGAGCAGGCTGCCACCGTGCCGCTGTCCGGGATGACGGCGCTACTCGGCCTGCGTGACGCCGGCTCGGTCGAACCCGGCCAACAGGTCCTTATCAACGGGGCATCCGGAGGGGTCGGAACTTTCGCCGTGCAGATCGCAAAGGCGCTCGGGGCAGAGGTCACCGCGGTGTGTAGTGCGCGCAACGGCGACCTCGCCCGCAGTCTCAGCGCCGATCACGTCATCGACTACGGAGACACGGACTTCACCCTGGGCACCGGGCGGTATGACGTCATTCTCGATTCCATCGGCAACCACTCGCTCGGCGCGTTGCGATCCGTGCTCGTGCCGAAGGGCATCCTCGTGCTGTCGAACGGCACCGGCGGACGTGTACTCGGGCCAATGGGCCGCATCCTGCGATCCGTCATGCTCGCACCGTTCGTGAGCCAGAAGCTGGCCCTGATCTCGGCCAAGCGGAACAGCACCACCCTGGATGAGCTGCGCGACCTTATCGAGGCCGGTCACGTCACCCCCGTGATCGATCGCTCCTACCCGCTCGCCGAGGTTCCCGCTGCGATGCGGTACTTCGTCGAAGAGCACGCCCGCGGAAAAATCGCGATCACCCTTTGACTCCGCCTGCCGACCGGCGGCCGGGATGCGCCACCCAAAACAAAGGAACTCGCTCATGTCTACAACCACGCCCGAAACACCAGAAGGATGAGCGCCGTGCACATGCTCACGCTTGTGGTGGGGGTGCTGCACTGTGGGGCCAGTAGAGTCGGGCCGGTGCCAGTGGTCCTGTAGGCAAGCCTCGCCCCGTTCACAGCCAGGAAGTTCACGACACCACCGTAGACCCGAATGACCACGGATAACGGCGTCGACATGTCAGCTTGGTGTCCCGTTGGTGGGACCCCGAGCGCGACGATTATTGACCCGCTCACCGCAAAGCGGAACAGTTTCGCCATGAATGGATTACTAATTGGATACGCACGCGTTTCCACAGATGAACAAGATCTCACCGCCCAACAAAACGCCCTGGAACGACTGGGCGTTAGATCGTCATTGATCTACACCGATCATGGTCTGACCGGAACGAACCGAGCTCGACCCGGCCTTCGCGAAGCATTGGCCGCCTGCCGTGCTGGAGATACCCTCGTCGTCGCCAAACTCGACAGACTCGCACGGTCACTCCGGGATGCGAAAGACATCATTGATGAGCTGACAGCCAAAGACGTGAAGCTGAGTATCGGCGGATCGGTGCATGACCCGAACGACCCCGTCGGGCGCCTCCTCTTCAACGTCCTGGCGATGGTCGCCGAATTCGAGTCGGATCTGATTCGCGCCAGAACGCGCGAAGGAATGCAGGTGGCCAAAGCGAAAGGGCATCTTCGCGGTAAGCAGCCCAAACTGTCGGTACCACAGCAGAAACACTTGATCGAAGTCCACAACGCTGGCCTTCACTCCAGCGCGGAACTTGCGGAACTCTTCAACGTCGCGCGGTCGACCGTTTACCGCACTATCCAGCGTCACTTCGAATCTCGCCTTTGAGAAGGGCACCGATTGAAATCTCGTTGCCGGACTATCTAGTCCGGCAACGAGAACTTCCCGCGGAACAACGGCGGTGCCCCGAGATCGAGGCCGATACCGGTCGCGGCATCGGTTGGCCCTCGGTGCTGCGAGAATGGCGCTATGGAGAGCGTGCGATTGACTGGCCAGCTCTTCTGCGACGGCCTCGGCGAAGCTGCGATCGTTGCGCAATACCTTCCCGTCCACGTGGGGCTGACCCGCGCCGAAAACGGATGCCTTTCGTTCAACGTGACGCCCACCCATGATCCGCTCGTCTGGCAGGTCGATGAGCACTTTCGAGATGTCGTCTCGTTCCGCGCACACCAACAACGAGTCTCATCCAGTGACTGGGGTCGGGAGACCTCCGGTATTGAGCGTCGATACACCATTACGGGGATTTAACTACAGGCGGTTGGGGGCGAACCGGGCCCTCTCAAGGGGTGTCCTTGTGACTCTTGCTCAAGAATGACAGGACTCTTTCGTTGCAGAATGGCGGTGCCGCCCGTCCGCAAGTGGAACGCCCTACGGCATAGGGTCACGAGCCTCGGCCCGTAGAATCACCTCATGACTGACCACGGAGAATTCCCGATTGCTGAGTTCGGTTTTCCGGGCTCGCTGCGGGATCGGCTGGTCGCCTCAATCCTGGCCGGCACAAAGACATCGACAAGCTCGACTCGCGTGGAGTACTCGATAGAGGACGAACCGTTGCCGGTCATCGGGAACAAGCAGACTGTCATTGATTCACACAATTTCGCCGTGGCGACCATTCAGACAGTTGGGGTCAAGATTGTCCGACTCGCTGACGTCGACCTCGAGCATGCGCGCGACGAGGGCGAAGGATTCGTCTCCGTAGCAGCCTGGCGCCGCGGTCACGAGGCCTTCTGGCACAGCACGGAGATGCGGGCCTTCCTCAACAGCCCAACCTTCACAGTCGATGACGACACGCTTGTCGTGCTGGAGCGGTTTCAATTGATTGAGGCGCTCGGCCAAGCAAATCAATAGCGCTCAAGCCGACAGCCCGACGCCGTGCCGGCGATTACTCGTGAACGTTGGCTTCTGGTGTGCTGAGTTTGCTCACGGGTCGGATCAGCGCCACGCGCGGCCAGGCTTCGAGCCCTCGCGCCGCCTCTGAATCCATTCGAGCGCTCATCGCCGGGCCCCAGTCACGTGGCAAGAACGTACGGAAGCCGAGGCGCTCGTAGTATGGCGCGTTCCACGGAACGTCTCGGAATGTGGTCAGCGTCACAGCGGGGAGTCCGCGTTCCCGTGCCCAAGAGTCAGCCGCGACAATCAGTTGCGCTCCGATGCCCTGACGCGCGTGCTCCGGGTGGACCGTGACCTGCTCAACATGGGCAGCTCCGTCCACCTGCTCGAGGAGCACGTAGGCGAGGATCACACCGTCGACCAGCCATACAAAGGCTCCATGGTCCGTGACGAAGCGCTCGAAATCCTGCCTGCGGATCGGTTGATCATCGGCGACTATCGCCATGTTAATGTTGCGGAACATTTCGCCAGCGGCTCGCTCGATCTCGGTGATCCGGAAGTGGTCCTCGAGACGGGAAAGACGTCGCACCCTTCGATCCTCCCACTTCAGCTCAGGACCTACTCGCATGTCGAACCCTCAGTGGGATGGCGCTTCAGGTTTTTGGGCGGCAGCCTGCGCCTCGAGAAGGGCGAGAGTCTTTTCGCTCGCATCACGAATTCGATGAAGTGCGCCGACGATGCTGATGCTCGCGAACACGACGACGAGGATGAGCACAGTGAGCAGCCAGATGGGATCCATGTCCCCATCCTTTCAGCAGCACTGCCTGCGCCTGTAAGCCATGCCTCTATGGGACAGTGGGGACCGGAAGCTGAGTTATTTTGCCGAGTTTCTAACGCTGTGGTCTCGCGCTTACGAGAAGTTCGCCTACGTCACAGTCCAGTGCGTCACAAATCGCTTGGAGTGTAGAGAACCGGATTGCTCGTGCGCGGTCGTTTTTTAGTACCGACAGGTTCACGATGCTGATCCCGACCAATTCGCTTAGCCGCGTGAGAGTCATATCTCGCTCTGCCAACAACTCATCGAGTCGACAGTGGATCCCCGAGCTTGACTCGTCCACCATTCCGTCTAGACCAAGCCATCGGAATCGTGCTCCAACTTGGCGCCGGCGCGGAATACCCCGGCGATGATGCCCAGGGTCAGCCCGATAACAACTGGTGTCCAGTCAAAAGCGGGCTGCGCGATGTAACCGCCATGAAGCGGTGTGTCTGACAACAGTTCCCACCGAGCGAGGCTGACGCCAAAGCTTGCAAGAATTTGATTAGCGCTGCCAACTAGGGCAACGGTGATGGCGGATGTTGCTATGCCCCGGATAACGGGGCCCGCGAAGGGCTGCCCCCGGCGGACGCTTCCAGCGAGCACGAAGGCGGCAAGAGCGACCACTCCCTGCGCGAGAGGCGTGAGGACCCGGGGTGCGTAATAGAGCAGTGAAGCGCCGAGACTCAAGTCCTCGGCCGTGAACTCGACTTGGGTGAAATATCCGTCAGGCTCAGCCGGGTCGAGGACAGAAACCTGCGTTGCCGGGCCCGCCCCTACGGGCAACGTGATCGCAGACCCCCCTCCACCTAGTCCTGAGCTCAGCACCATGAACAGCATGAAGGCAGCGACGGCGAACGATCCGATCGCGTAGAGACCTGCAATGACCTGCACGACAGGCAACGTTTTGGGCTGTCGGTCCGACTTCAGTTTCTGCATATGTGTCCCCCCAATTTGTTAACGATTATCGTTAATGTAGCGAATTCGGCACAGCTTGCCAAGTCCACTTACATTTCAATTGTGATCTCGCTGACCAAAGATGGAGTTGGTCGAATCGGCCGCAGCGTGCCGGCCTCACGGGTGGTATCGGCGCTCGCCCACAAGGGGGACCTCCAGCGCGACAGATCTAGGGCTAAACCACCGACGGCTGAGCGCGCCGATGCCGTGTCACAGGGGAACGGCTTACGGGACGAGGGCAGCGTCGGAGTGGTCGTCGCCTATCGCTCGGACACGCTCTCAGAGGTACGTGCTGAAGAATGTGACCGCTTCTTCTGCGACACCCGGTCGTATACCTGAGGGATCGTCCCGATCGCCAAGAAAGACGTAATGCCCGATATCCCGGCCAAGGCTCTCGCCACG
>Ga0209023_10005201_pt1 | contig 14351 bp, 11 predicted proteins | sample LakOneMetagenome_FD_187468 | JGI IMG/M metagenome (GOLD analysis project Ga0209023, IMG submission 187468) | Freshwater and sediment microbial communities from Lake Erie, Canada (SPAdes) (version 2) | ecosystem: Environmental > Aquatic > Freshwater > Lentic | place: Lake Erie, Canada...
CACCACGCTGGAGGCGGGGTCGTCGCCCATCCGGCAGGTGCCCATGATGTGGTAGCTGGCGGGGGCGATGCCGAGGGGGGTGAGGTCGGCGTCGGCGCCCAGCGGCGGCGACGTCGAGGTGACCGTCCACTCGGCTCCGGCCGCCTTGAGGACCGCCTCGAGGATCGGGGCGACGTGGGCCGTCTCGGCCAGCTCGTGGCGGTGCGACGCATAGGTGACCCGTCCGGCCGGGAAGCCCCAGGCGTCGCGCACGCTCGGGTCGAGGTCGATGCGGTTGCCGGGCTGCGCGAGGTCCTCGCCCTGCATGGTGAAGACCCACAGCCGATCACGGAGCGACGAGTCGCGCATCGAGGCGCCGTGATGGGCGCCGGCTCCGTAGATCAGCGACTCCTGCACGGGCTGGCCGGCGCCCCCGTGCTCGACCAGCCCGCCGCGGAGCCAGGGCAGGCCGGCCTCCCGGGCCGCGGCGGCCTGGGCCGCGTCGCCGACGATGTGGTCGTCGTGCGCGCCGGTGACCGAGCGCCCCCGCATGCCGTGGAGGCGGAAGGGGAAGGCCCCGACGCTGAGGGTCTGGAAGTGGTACATGAGGTTGCGGCCCACGAGGTCCGACGAGTTGCCGACCCCGTTGCGCAGCAGGAGCCGGGGCGTCTCGAACGCCCCGGCGGCCAGCACCACGAAGCGGGCCCGGACCTCGTGAGCCGCACGGTCGCGGTCGAGGTAGCGGACCCCCGTGGCGGTCCGGCCCGACCCGTCGAGCAGCACATCGGTCACGTGGCTCTCGGGTCGCACCTCGCAGCGTCCGGTCCGCAGGGCCCGGCGCAGCATGGCCACCGGGTCGCCCTTCGCCTCGATCGGGCAGCCGTACCAACCGCAGAACCCGCAGTTGTTGCAGGCCGGCCGGCCGTCGTAGGGCTGGGAGTTGGCGCCGGTCGGCGCCCGGTAGGGGTGGAGACCCGCGTCGCTCGCCGCGGCCATCGAGATGACCGCGCCGAACATGTCCGGTCCCGGCGGCATGGGGTAGGGCCCGGACCGCCAGGCCGCGAACGGGTTCGCCTCCTCGCCGGCCACCCCGATGGCCCGCTCGGCCTCGGCGTAGTACGGCTCGAGGTCGTCGTAGGTGATCGGCCAGTCGACCACGTCGGCCCCGTCGACCGGCCCGAGGGCCGAGCGGAGGCGGAAGTCGTCCTCCCGGAACCGGGGGAGCTTGCCGTCGGCGTGGACGCCGCCGCCCCCGACCGTGCAGGGGAGCGCGTTGACGTGGCCGACCATCAGCCGGTCGCCGTCGGCCTCCGAACGGCGGAACGTGCGGGGTTCGATGATCGGGTCGGGGCCGAGGAAGTGGCGTTGGACGCACTTGATCTCGTCGTTGGAGAAGTGGCCGAGCGGGCCGTACGGCGGGGCGAGCTCGAGCAGGTGGTTCTGCCCCTTCTCCAGCACGATCACCGACCAGCCGGCGGCGGTGAGCACCTCGGCCACCGTCGACCCGCCGGGGCCGGAGCCGACGATCACCGCATCGCAGTCGTGCCCTGCCTGGTCGAGGGGGGCGGTCACGGGGTCTGCACCTCGGCGTCGGTCCACCCGCGCGGTTGGACGTCGCCATCGAAGCCGATGGCCCGCCAGCCGGCGCCGTCGCGGTTGCCGCCGTAGACGGGGTCGCCGTAGAGCGACTCGCAGGCGTGGGTGTAGAGGAGATCGCGGAACTCGTCGGGAGCGGCCGCGAGGCGCGCGTCCTGGTCGGTCGGAGGGAGGTCCGCGAAGTCGTCGCCCAGCGCGGCGAGGCCGGTGCGGTAGGTGTCCTGCCAGCCGACCACGGGGCCGTTGAACTCTCGCTCGGCGAGGCCGGCCGTGCCCTCGATGCGGATGCGCCAGGCCAGCTCCTCGACCGGGCTGAGCGCCAGCCACCGGTCGAAGCCGGGCTCGCCACCGTGCCGGCCGCTGAACGGACCACCGGCCCAGATGTGGGGTGGATCGAACCCGAACGCGCCGAGCAGCCCGTCGACGTAGTCGGCGCCGCCCGCCTCGCCCGCGCCCGGCGACACGCCGTCGTTCGGCACCGTCCGGTCGAGCGCCGCCGCCACCGTCCGATGCTCGCCCTCCGTCAGCCAGCCCGTCACGCTGTCTCCTCCTCCAGGTTCCGCGTGCAGATCTGGTCGGCTAGCGACCACCGGTGCACGTGAAAGTCGACCCCTCGGGTTTCGCGTGCAGATCTGGTTGCCGGGCAACCGCTGGTGCACGCGAAACCTCGGGAGGTACGGGCCATCACAGGGTCAGCTCGTAGCTCGTGTGGGCGCCGAGGCGCAGGGTGGCGCCGGGGGGCACGACGACGACCGTGAACGGCTCCTCGACCAGCGCGGGGCCGGTGAGCTCGACACCGGCCCCGAGCCGGGCGCCGTCGATCACCGGGGTGGTGACCCAGCCGTCGCCGAACCACACGTCACGTTCGCCCGTGCGGACCTCGGTCGGGTCGGTGAGGGTGCCGAGCTGGGCCAGTGCGGGGAGCGGCTCGGTGTGGCCGAGGGCGGTGATGCGCACGCCCCGCACGGTGGGTTGCTGGTTGCGGAACGCGAACCCCCGGTCGGCCTGGTGGAGGTCGTGGAACCGCTCGGCGAGGGCCATCAGGTCGTCGGGGCCGGTCAGCGTCTGTGCCGGGACGCTCATGTCGAAGTTCTGCCCGGCGTAGGCCATCTGCACGAACCGGGCCCGCTCCACCGACTCGGCCGGGAGGTCGGCGGGGGCCAGTTCGTCGGACACCTCGAGGTCGAGCGCGTCGAGCAGCGCGGCGAGGTGGCCGATGTCGACCCGGGAGAGCGGGCTGACGTAGGTGCGGGTCAGGTCGACCTTGTAGTCCGACACGAGCAGGCCGAGCGCGCTGAACGCCGGGGCCGCCTTGGGCACGAGCACCTTGTGGACCCCCAGCTCGCGGGCGATGGCCCACGCGTGCACGGGCCCGTTGCCCCCGTACGCGATGAGGGCGAGATCGCGGGGGTCGACCCCGGAACCGGCCAGCACCCGACGGGTGGCGTCGGCCATGTTGGCGTTGACGATGCGCTCGATGCCCCAGGCCGCGTCGACGAGCGCCATCCCGAGCGGCTCGGCGACGTCACGCTCGATGGCCTTGGTGGCCGCGTCGGCGTCGAGCTGCATGCGCCCGCCGGCGAACCGGTCGCCGGGCAGGTAGCCGAGCACCAGGTCGGCGTCGGTCACCGTGGCGTGGTCGCCGCCCCGGCCGTAGCAGGCCGGCCCGGGCGATGCGCCGGCCGACTCGGGGCCGACCAGCAACGAGCCCTGGCGCACCCGGGCCATCGAACCGCCGCCGGCGCCCACGCATTGGACGTCGACCATCGGCATCCCGATGTAGTAGCGGTAGCGCCAGTTCCAGTCGGTGCTGATCTCGGGCTGGCCGCCTCGGACGAGGCAGATGTCGAAGCTCGTGCCGCCCATGTCGACCGCCACGAAGTCGTCGGCCCCCGCGGCACCCGCGGCGGCCGCGGAGCCCATCACCCCGCCGGTCGGGCCCGAGCCCAGCAGGGCGACCGCCCGGCGGCCGACCGCGGCGGGGGGCAGGACACCGCCGGTCGAGGCCATGATCAGCAGCTCGCCCTCGTAGCCCGACTCCCGCAGTCGCTCGCCCAGCCGCCGTACGTAGGTGGACACCCGGGGAGCGACGTAGGCGTTGACGAGCGTGGTCGACACCCGTTCGAACTCGGGTCCCCGGGGCATGATCTCGTGGCTCAGCGAGATGTGCCCGACCTCGGGGTACTCCTCGAGGATCAGCTCCCGAGCCCGGCGCTCGTGGTCGGGGTTCACGAAGCTGAAGAGGAACATGACCGCGATCGAGTCGGCCCCGAGCTGGCGCAGCCGCCGGACACCGGCCCGGACCGCGTCCTCGTCGAGCGCCTTGAGGACCGTGCCCTCGAAGTCGAGCCGCTCGGGGATCGGGATGCGGCTGCGGCGCCGGGCGATGGCGAACGGCGCCGGGAACGACGGGTCCCAGATCTGCTCCTTGTGGACCCGGCGCATCTCGACCTCGTCACGGTGCCCCTCGGTCACCAGCAGGCCGACCGCCGCGCCGTCCTGCTCGATCATCGTGTTGTCGGCGGTGGTGGTGCCGTGGACGACGGCCTCGATCGAGGCGCAGAACCCGGCCAGGTCGGTCCCGAACGTCTCGGCCAGCTGGGCCAACCCGGTCATCACCCCGACCGACTGGTCCTCGAGCGTCGACGGCGTCTTGTCGAGCACCACCCGGCCGTCGGGCGTCACGCACACGAGGTCGGTGAACGTGCCCCCGACGTCGATCCCGATCCGGTGCCCTCGCTGCACGCCGTGCGACCCCTCTTCCCAAACCTGACGCTCGTGTCAGGTCCGACCATATCGCGCCGCCCCGGCGGCCGGTCAGGCCGCGGCGCGGCGGGCGGCTCGGAGGGCGGTGGTGGCGGCCTGGTCGACGGCCAGGGTCAGGTCCTCGGCCGAACCGACCAGCACGACGCCGTAGTCGCGCTCGGCGCCGGCGACCGACACGTACTCGTCGAGCACGTCGTCGAGCACGGCCTGGGGGTCGCGGTCGAGCGGGTCGCCCCAGCCGCCGCCGCCCCCGTAGTCGTAGTTGATGAGCTGGCCGGCCTCGATCGGGATCCAGTCGGCGGTGTGCTTCACCACGAACGGGTCGTCGGACCGGTAGCGGATGGTCATGCGGTTCGGCGCCCCGGCCAGGCCGCCGGCGATGCCGGGCATCGGGTACTTCATGCCCACGACGTACGTGTAGACCTTGGCGTCGGCCCGCACCTCCTTGACGTAGTGGCTGCCGCACAGGCCCCGCCACTGCCCGGGGCCGCCCGAGTCGGTGCGGTAGTCCCGGCTCCACTGGATGTGGGGGAAGAGGCTCTCGTTGATCTCGGCGGTGGCCTTCCACAGGTTGCCGAACGCCGCGGCCTGGCAGCCCCAGGCGTCCATCCCCTTCGCGGCGTTGCACCACCCGGCGTAGACCTCGGCCGAGTGGTCGGTGAAGGAGGCGCCGGTGCGGGGGTCGATGCCGACGATGACCGTCGGCATGCCGGTCTTGTAGACCTGCGGCACCGCCTTCTCGGGCAGCACGTGCTGGAGGGCGAGGGCGATCACCTCGCCGACGTCGGCCCCGGGGTGGTGGGTGCCGGCGGAGACGGGTCGGTTGGGGTGCGGGTTCAGGACGCAGCCCTGGGGGACGACCAGCTCGATCGACTCGAAGAACCCCTCGTTCTTGGGGATCTCCGGGTCCATCATGGCGGCGATCTGGGCGACGGTGTAGCCCCGGGTGTTGCCGAAGGTCGACCACGCCTGGAGCTCGGGGCGGCTGTCGGATCCGGTGAAGTCGATCTTCAGCCGGTCGCCGGCGATGGTGATGGCGACGTGGAGGTGGACGTCGGGGTGGCCGAGCGGGTCGTGGTCGACCCAGCAGTCGGCTTCGTAGGTGCCGTCGGGCCAGGCCTGGACCTCCTCGCGGAAGCGCCGGCTCGCGTACTCGGTCATGTAGTCGACCGATGCCTCGACGGTCTCGACGCCATGGCGGTCGAGGATCTCGCCGAGCCGGCGGGCGCCGAGCTGCGCCGCCCCGATCTGGGCCCGCAGGTCGCCGATGTAGTCGGGCAGGCGGTTGTTGACCTGGAGGGCGTAGAGCACGTCGCGCCGCTCGACGCCCTGGTCGAGCACCTTGACGACCGGCCAGCGCACGCCCTCGCCCCAGATGTCGTTGGCGGTGACGTTGTACCCGCCGGGGACGGCACCGCCCGTGTCGCCGTGGTGGCACTGGATGGAGGCGATCAGGGCCATGCGCCGCTGGCCGGTGGCCGGGTCGTCGGCGAACACCGGGGCGAACACGTTGTAGTCGGGCAGGTGGCCACCGCCGTGGTACGGGTCGTTGGCCACGAACACGTCGCCCTCGCGGAACTCGTCGACCCCGAGGAACTCGAGGGCGAACCGCACCGGCAGGGTGGAGGTGAGCATGAACTGCGGGATGCCGACGCTCAGCGCGGCGAGCCGGCCGGTGGCGTCGAGCACCGTGGCGTTGCGTTCGTTGGACTGGTTGAGGATCGGCGTCGTGGCGGTCCGGCTCACGTAGGTGGCCATCTCGAAGCAGACCGTCTCCATCCCGCCCCGAACCACGCCGGCCGTGACCGGGTCGACCGCGGCCTGCCGGGCCACGGCCTCGGCGTCTCGCGGCCGTGACTTGGCCAGCTCCACCAGATCGATCGCCATCGCGCAACCCCCTTGGTCGGTGCGACTGACGGGCACGTCAGGTCGCGATGCTACCGCCCAGGCCTTCGTCCCGGTCAGGCGCTCGGCATCCAGGTGTGGTGGCGGACGTAGTCGTAGATGTTGGTGAAGTCGGTCCGGGCCTTGTCGGGCAGCGGGACGACGCCGCCGAGCTGAGCGGCACCCCACATGATCTGGGCGTTGTGCTCGGTGACCAGGGCGGTGTGCAGCGCGTCGTCGACGGACTTCCCGATGGCCACCAGCCCGTGGTTGGCCATGAGGCAGGCCGAACGGTTGCCGAGCTTCGAGGCGACCTCGGGGCCGAGGCCCTTGCTGCCGGAGCCGAAGTAGTCGCACACCGGCACGTCGCCCCCGACGTAGATCACGAACTCGTCGATGGCCGAGGGGATGTCGACGTGGGCCACCGCGTACATGGAGGCGTACTTGGCGTGGCAGTGCACGACCGCCGCGACCTCGGGGTGCTCGGCCAGCACCGCGAGGTGGACGGCCTTCTCCGAGGTGGGGGAGCGGTGGCCGGCCACCACCTCGCCGGCGAGGGTGATCTGCACGAGGTCGTCGAGCTGCATCGCCTCGTACGACAGCGACGACGGCGTGAGGATGACGGTGCCGTCGTCGACCCGGCCCGACACGTTGCCGGCCGTGCCCTCGACGATGCCCTTGGCGTACATCGACTTGGCCGCCGCGAGCACCGAGGCCCGTACCTCGTCGAGCGGGCCGCCGTTCAACGGCACCGCGTCGGCGGGGGTGTCGGCCTGCGGTTCGGCGTCGGTCGTCATGGGAGCACCTCGGGGTTGGCGCAGTGGAGGGGGCGTTCGCCGCGCAGGACGCGGGCGACGTCGTCGGCGATGATCCGCGTGTGGTTGACCTCGGTGTCGTAGGTCGCGCCACCGATGTGGGGGGTGAGCACGACCTGGTCCATGGCCAGCAACGGATGCCCGGCGGGGAGCTGTTCTCCCTCGAAGTGGTCGAGGCCGGCGCCGCCGAGGTGGCCTGACGCCAGTGCCGCCACCAGCGCGTCGGTGTCGTGCAGGCCGGCGCGTGCCGCGTTGAGGTAGATCGTCCCCTCCCGCATGGCCGCGAACTGGTCGGCGCCGATCATGCCGAGCGTCTCGGGCGTGGGAGCGGCGTGCATGGACACGACGTCGGCCTCGGCCAGCAGGGTGTCGAGCGAGTCGTGGGTGGCGTCGGACGCGTACGGGTCGAAGGAGATCACCCGCATCCCGAGGCCTTCGAGCCGCCAACGGGTGGCCCGGCCCACCGCGCCGAGGCCGACCAGCCCGCCCGTGCGGCCGTTGAGCTCCCACGCCCGGTAGCGCTGGTAGGGGATCGTGCCGTCGACGAACACCTTGCCCTCCCGCACGTCGCGGTCGGCGGGGAGCAGGTGGCGGCTCACCGCGAAGAGGAGGGCGACCGTGATCTCGGCCACCCCGTCGGCGTTGCGCCCGGGCGTGTGGAGCACGGGGATGCGCTTGGCCGTCGCCGCCGCCACGTCGACGTTGGTGGGGTCGCCCCGGGTGGAGCCGATGACACGGAGCGGACGGTCGAGCACCTCGCCCTGCACGAAGTCGGCCTCGCAGATCAGCACGGTGGCCCCCAGCTCGTCGACCTTCGCCGCCAGCTTCTTGCCGTCCCACAGCCGCAATGGCACCTGGTCGATCCACGGGTCGAGCACCACGTCGCAGCACTCCCGCAGGACCTCGAGCCCCGGCCCCCGCAACCCCGCGGTGACGAGCGCGACCGGCTTGCCCTCCCCCGAACCTGACATGAGCGTCACCTTAGAGGGCGGCTCGGCCCCCCGGGTCGGCCCGGGTGGCGGCTCCCTGGTTCAGGTCGGCGGGCGGAGCATCCGCCAGGCCAGCACGCCATCGGTCACGACGGGTCGACCCTTGATCGTCCGGACGATCGGCATCGCGTTCAGCATCATCACGAGGACCTGCAGCATCACCACGAACGTGCCGACGACCGCGACCGCCTGGCTGGGGTGGAGGAGGGCCAGCAACCCGAGCAGGACGAGCACCAGCTGCCCGGCGAACCCTCCGAGCACGACGGCGAGGTTCCGGCGCCGACCCACCACGTCGTGGGCGTCGTACGCGGTCGCCCCGTGCCATGGGATGAGCCCGACGCTGTACGTCACATCGCCGCGCTGCCATTCGCGGTTCGGGCCCGTCCCGATCCGCACGGCCACGACCCGGCCGCCGCAGAGGCGCACCGCGACGGCATGGCCCAGCTCGTGGAGGATGACGGTGGGCCAGATGGCGATGAAGAAGGTGACGAGGAGCGTGGCGCCGAAGCTGGCCCGGGTGAAGGTCGAGTGTCCGTGGTGGTTGGCGACGTAGGCGAGCAGCGGGGCGAACGCCGCCGCCAGGAGCTCGACGGCCAGGACCCGAAGCACGAGGCCGAGGACCGCCCGGCCTCGCCCTGCGCCGCGCGCCGGGGGGCGCCGCGGAGGTCCCGCCGCGCCCGAAGCCCGCTTCCCACCTTCGACCATCGGGCCGATCGTACCCGCCACCCCGAAGGGGTAGCGTCGAACCTGACGCCGATGTCAGTTACCGCTCAGGGGGCGACGTGTCCGACGCAACGCTGACCGATTCCGATGCCGGGACCAACCCGTTCGAGGAGTTCAACAAGGCGATGGGCGCCGAGGGCGACGCCTCGCCCTACCCGGCCTTCATCGAGGCGCGTGGCGCATCGCCCATCGACGACAGCGCCGCCACGCCGTTCGGGCTCGGTGGCGACGCCGACGGTGACGCGTTCAACCTCTACACCGCGTACACCTACGACGCGGTCCACGAGATCCTCGGCGACGGCGAGCGGTTCACGTCCTCCGGCTACGCACTGGTCATGGGCGAGGTGTTCGGCCGCTCGATCCTCGAGATGGACGAGCCCGACCACCACCACTACCGCTCGATGCTCCAGCAGGCGTTCACCCGCAAGGAGATGGAGCGCTGGGAGGCCGGGCTGGTGCGGGACCTCGTCAACGGCATGATCGACGAGTTCGCGGCCGATGGCCACGCCGAGCTGATGAGCCAGCTCATGTTCCTGTTCCCGGTGAACGTGATCGCCGAGCTGCTCGGGTTGCCGGCCGAGGACCTCCCCGAGTTCCACCGCCTCGCCGTCGAGCTGATCGGGGTCACGGTCGACTGGGACCGCGCCGTGGCGGCGTCGGCCAAGCTCAAGGACTACTTCGCCGGCATCCTCGCGGAGCGGCGGGCCCACCCGGCCGACGACATGATCTCGGTCCTCGCCCACGCCGAGGACGAGGGTCAGCACCTCACCGACGACGACATCTTCGCCTTCCTGCGCCTGCTCCTCCCGGCCGGCGCCGAGACGACCTACCGGTCGTCGTCCAACCTGCTGCTCGGGCTGCTCACCCACACCGACCAGCTCGACGCGCTGCGGGCCGATCGCTCCCTGATGCCCCAGGCCATCGAGGAGGGGATCCGCTGGGAGCCCCCGCTCCTGCTCATCGTCCGCTCGGCGCTGCAGGACACCGAGGTGTGCGGGGTGCCGATCGCCAAGGACGGCTCGATCATGCTCATGCTCGGGTCGGCCAACCACGACGAGACGCGCTGGGAGCGGGCCGAGGAGTTCGACATCTTCCGCAAGCGCATCCCCCACATCGGCTTCGCCAGCGGCACCCACATGTGCCTCGGCATGCACCTGGCCCGGATGGAGACCAAGGTCGTCCTCAACGCCCTGTTCGACCGCCTCCCCAACCTGCGCCTCGACCCGGCTCATCCCGATCCCTACATCGCCGGCATGACGTTCCGCGCCCCGCCCGCCCTCCACGTCGTCTGGGACACCTGACCCCTCCCGCATTCTGCGTGCCGTGCTGCCGGATGTCGTAGAGAAGTGCACGCAGATTCGCGGGTGGGGCGGGGTCAGCGCTCGTCGCGGAGGGCGCGCTTGTCGACCTTCTCCATGGCGGTGAGAGGGAGGGCCTCGACGATGCGAAGGTGCTCGGGGAGCTTGTGGTGGGCCAGGGTGGTGGCCGCGAACGAGCGCAGGTCGTCGAGCGACGGCGGTGCGGCCGGGTCGGCGGGCACGACGACGGCAAGGCCGACCTCGCCCATCGTGTCGTCGGGGCGGGCGACGACCGCGACCTCCCGGACGGCCGGGTGGGCGGCCAGCACCGCCTCGACCTCCATCGGGTAGACGTTGTAGCCGCCGCGCACGTACATCTCCTTGGCCCGGCCGACCAGCACCAGGCGGCCGTGGTCGTCGAGCCGGCCGAGGTCGCCGGTGCGCACGAAGCCGTCCCACCAGAACGCGGCCTCGGTGGCGTCGGGGTCGCGCCAGTAGCCGGACATGACCGCAGGGGAGCGCAGGCACACCTCGCCGACCTCGCCGACCGCTACGGGATCGCCAGACTCGGCGTCGCGCAGCGCGAGCTCGACCCCGGCATGGGGGCGACCGACCGAGACCTCGGCGTCCTCGGGCGGGTCGGCGAACCCGGTGCCGAGCCCGATGCCCGCCTCGGTGCAGGAGTAGCGGGTGGACACCGCGGCGCCGAGCGCCTCGCGGATCTCGCGGATCAGTGCCGGCGACGCGGGGCCACCGCCGATGATCACGGCCCGGACCGCCGAGAGGTCGGTTGCGGCGAAGTCGGGGTGGTGGAGCATGAGGGCGACCTGGGTCGGGATCCCGGCGATGGCCGCCATGCGGTGCTCGGCGGTCAGCCGCAGCGCGTCGGGCGCCCGCCAGCGCTCGACGAGGATCGTGCTGCCGCCCCGCATCAGGTTGCCGGCCAGCTTCGTGGTCGGCCCGAGGTGGGCCAGCGAGGTGGCGCCGAGCCCGGCCCCGCCGCCGCCCCACTGCAAGCCGGTGTCGACCGACGCGATGAAGCGGATCTGGCGGCCGCAGTACACCGCGCCCTTGGGCGTTCCGGTCGTGCCCGAGGTGAAGACGATGGCCACCGGTCGCTCGTCGTCGGGCGGGAGCGGGGGCGGCGCCTGGCCCGGTCGGCGGTAGGGGGCCAGCACCGTCTCGACGGACGTGCCGACCGCGGCCTCGCCGATCACCAGCTTCGGGGCGGCATGATCGAGCACCGCGGCCCGCTCGGCCTCGGTCAGCCGGGGGTTCACGCCGGCGGTGATGGCGCCGAGCTTGGCGCAGGCCGCGTACGCGACGACGTGGTCGACGCTGGTCGGCAGGCACAGGGCCACGACGTCGCCCTCGCCGACCCCCGCCTCGGTCAGCCCGACCGCCACCTCGTCGGACAGGCGGTGGAGGTCGCGGTAGGTGAGCACCCAGCCGGCGGGCGCCACGAGGCAGGTAGCATCGCCCCACCGCTCGGCGGCCTCGGCCACCACCTGGTCGAGCATTCACTCCCTCCAGGTCACGACGTGCCCGCACCCCGAACCCGCAAGCCCGCGACGACCGTGGCGGCCTCCCCGTCGGCGCGGACCAAGGGCCGCACGCTGCGCCGGCAGGGCGAGGAGACCCGGTCGAAGCTGCTGGCGGCGGCCGTGCCGGCCCTCGCCGAGAAGGGCTATCAGGCCACCCGGGTCGACGACGTCGTGCGGTTGGCCGGCGTGTCGCACGGGACGTTCTACCTCTACTTCGCCAACAAGGAGGACCTCTTCCGGGGCCTTGCCACCCAGTGCGCCGACGAGGCCGCGGAGCTCGCCGCCTCGCTCGACGGCGTGCCCCCGGGGGCCGACGGCCGCGTGGCCCTGCGGGCCTGGCTGGCGGACTTCCTCGACTTCTACCGCCGCCACGGCGTGGTCATCCGGGCCTGGGCCGAGAACCAGGTGACCGACCGGCGGCTGGCCAAGCTCGGCACCACGTCGTTCGGTCGCATCGCCCAGACCCTGCGCACTGCGGTCTCGGCCACCCCCGACGAACCGACCCGCCGCGACGAACTGCGGGCCACCGCGCTGCTGGCCATGGTCGAGCGCTTCGCCTACGTCGTCACGTCGCGCGACCTCGGCCTCGACGACGACATGGTCCTCGACAACCTCGCCACCTTCGTCCACCGCGGCTGGTTCGCCGAGACGGCCTGACCGTCGCGTTCTAGGGACTGTTTCCGGACAATGGCCGGGAAATAGTCCCAAGAACGCGTTCGGGGGCATCTACCGGTTCATCTGGAGGCCGCCGGGGCGGAGGCCGAACAGGTCGCGGGCCAGGGCGGGGCCGATGCGGGCCGGGTCCCACTTCTGCTCCTCGCCCTTGACCTTGTTGGTGGAGGTGGGGCCCAGGTGCCACGGCAGGTAGTGGGCGATCTCGCTCCCGACCGCTCGGAAGACCTGGCCCGACACCAGCAGCGATTCGTCCGACGCCAGCCACACGACCATCGGGGCCGAGTTGCCGGGGTTGAGCCGCTCGTACTCGCCGTCGGGGACCTCGTTGGCTTCGCGCACCGGGATGGCCGGCATGGCCTCGTTGACGATGCGGGTCGCGCCTCCGGGGGCGATGGCGTTGGCCCGCACGCCGTAGCGGACGCCCTCCAGCGCGGTGATCGTGGTGAGTGCCGCGATGCCTGCTTTGGCGGCGCCGTAGTTGGCCTGGCCGATGTTGCCCTGGAGGCCGGCGGAGCTGACGGTGTTGACGATGGCGGCCTTGCGCTCCCGGCCCTCCTTCGATTCGTTCTGCCAGTACTCGCAGGCGTGGCGGGTCATGGCGAACGTGCCCTTGAGGTGGACGCCGATCACGCTGTCCCAGTCCTGCTCGGTCATCTTGGTGATCATGGCGTCGCGCAGGATGCCGGCGTTGTTGACCACGACGTCGAGCGCGCCGTAGGCCTCGATCGCCTGCTGCACCGCGCGGGCGGCGCCGTCCCAGGTCGAGATGTCCTCGTAGATGGCGACCGCCTCGCCGCCCTTCTCCTTGATGAACCCGACGGTCTCGTCGGCCGGGCGGTTGTCGGCCCCCTCGCCCTTCGAGCTCCCGCCGGGGTCGCACACCACGACCTTGGCGCCCTGCGCGGCGAGCTCGAGCGCCTCGCCGCGCCCCACCCCGCGACCCGCGCCCGTGACGATGGCGACCTTGCCGTCGACGATTCCCATCGAGACCTCCCCTTCAGATCGTGGTTGAATGACGAACCTGACACCGGCGTCAGGGAACGGGGGCAGACCATATGCCACGAGCGAAGGGTTGTGGGCCGTGACGGAGTTCGACGAGTACATCGGGTTGCCGACGTCCAAGGGCACCCTCGTGGTCGAGCGGGCACCGCTCACCAACTTCGCCAAGGCGGTGACCGACGACAACCCGGTCTACCGCAACGCCGATGCGGCCCGGGCCGCCGGGTTCGCCGACATCCCGGCCCCGCCCACGTTCGGGTTCTCGATCCAGAACTGGGGCAAGTTCGAAGAGCTGCAGCCGCCGGACGGGACGCCGAAGCGCCAGCCGATGATGGAGGTGATCGGCGGGCTGATGGCCAAGGGCGGGATGGTGCTCCACGGCGAGCAGGAGTTCGTCTACCACCAGCCCCTGGTGGTCGGGCAGCGCCTGACCTACGAAGGCGTGGTGAAGGACATCTACGAGAAGGCGACCGGCGACCGGACGATGACGTTCATGGTCATCGAGGACACCTACCGCGACGAGGCCGGCCAGCCCGTCCTCACGTCGCTGATGAACCTGATCCACCGCAGCTGACCGCGCCGGTCCCGATGGTCGTTCGCTGACACGGCCATCATCACCTGCTCACACCTCGGCTCCACAGTGCTCCTCATACCAACCGATCGACCCACCCCGGGTCGACACCCAAGGAGCCTGCAATGAACACCCGCAAGATCGTCGCCTCGGTCGCCGCCGTCCTGACCCTGAGCATGGGGGGCCTGGCCGTGGCCGCCCTGAGCCCCTTCGCCGCCGGCGCGTCGACGTCGACGTCGACCACCACCCCGTCGGCGGCGCCGGCCAAGGGGGGCCACCACCGCCTCCGCCACTTCCTCAGGGCCCACCGCGGCGAGATCGTGACCGTGTCGGCCAAGGCCATCGGCATCCCGAACGCCGAGCTGGTCAAGGATCTCAAGGCCGGCCAGTCCATCGCCGACGTCGCCAAGGCCCATGACGTGCCGGTCACCAACGTGACCTCGGCCCTCAGCACCGCCGCCAAGACCGCCATCGACAAGGCCGTCTCCGCCGGCAAGCTGACCGCCGACCAG
>Ga0209023_10005202_pt1 | contig 14350 bp, 15 predicted proteins | sample LakOneMetagenome_FD_187468 | JGI IMG/M metagenome (GOLD analysis project Ga0209023, IMG submission 187468) | Freshwater and sediment microbial communities from Lake Erie, Canada (SPAdes) (version 2) | ecosystem: Environmental > Aquatic > Freshwater > Lentic | place: Lake Erie, Canada...
CCGCCGACCCAGATCGGCACCCGGGCCTGACGGGCGCACGGGTCGACGATCACGCCGCCGAACGCGAACCGCTCGCCGTCGTAGCGGGGTTCCCGCTGCGAGAGGGCGGCCCGCAGGGCCCGGAGAGCGTCGTCGGCGATCGGGCCCCGCTCGGCGAACGGGGCGCCGAGCAGGTCGAACTCCGCCTCGAGCGAACCGACCCCGACCCCGAGCACGAGGCGCCCACCGCTCACCTGGTCGAGCGTGCCGTAGCGCTTGGCGATGGCCAACGGGTGGTGGTAGCCGAGCACCAGCACGTAGGTCGCGAAGCGGACGGTCGTGGTGCGGGCGGCCAGGTAGCCGAAGGTGGCCAGCGGGTCCCAGTAGCGCCCGCCCCGCACCGCCGCCACGTCGGTGGGGATGGCCACGTGCTCGCTGCATGTCACGTGGTCGTACCCGGCCTGCTCCGCGGCGACGACGATCCGCTCGACCTCGGCGATGCCGGCGGCCTCCTCCCAGCGGGCGTGGGCCCGCGGGAGCAGGGTCAGCACAGGGGTGACGAGGCCCAGCCCCACGTCCGACACGAGGGGCAACGTACTGCGACGGGTGGACGCCTGCCTGGGCGAAGGGTCGCGGTCAGCGGAGGTGGTGGCCGAACGCGGCCGCACCGCGATCGAGCACCTGACGGTGCCCGGACCGGGCCAGGACGGGCACGAGGGCTCCGATGGTGCGAGGCATCGCCGCCACGGGCTCGAGCTGCGAGGCCAGGCGCACCGCGCACGAGCCGCGCCCGGGCCACAGGGTCAGCTGCGCCGCGCCCCGGACGTCACCGTCGATGCGCGCCTCCACCCGCTGGCCCGGCACCACCGCCGTGAACACCACTGTGAAGTCGATCGAGTACGGCAGCGGGGCCCGCAGTCGGCACCGCCACCGCTCGCCCTCGGCCAAGCGGACGCCGTCGAACGCGGTGAGCCACGGCCACCAGGCCGGGAACCGGTCGACGGCGTTCATGGCCGCCCACACCGCCTCCGCGTCGGCCGCGAACCGGTAGTCACGCTCTGACCGGACCCGCACCGATCAGCCCGACGGCGGGAGGGCGCAACCCGGTGCGGTCATGGTCGGGACCGTACCGCCGCCGTGACGGCTATCCCCGCCCGGCGGCCGGCGGTCTGGGCCGTTCGCTCAGGGCTGGACGTAGGGCTTGAGGAAGGCGGTGAGCGCGTCCTTGTCGGGGACCGCGTAGTCGTCGAGGGTGGTCTGGCCCGGGTCGAACGTCTCGAACATCGGGCAGTCGGTGTCGGTCGCGCTGAGCTGGGTGGAGCCGAGTTGCTTGGCCGTCTTCGCGGACCACACCGTGACCTTGTAGTCGGCGGTGAACCACCGGACCTTGTGGCCGGTGTCCTTGCCCTTGTCCTGGTAGCCGGTGCAGGTCTTGACGAACTTCGTGGTCGTGCGCACGCCGCAGGCGACGATGTCGGTCGCGGCGTAGGCGTTCGTGGTCGCACTGAACTGCACGGTCCAGTCGGTCGGGAGCTGGGTGGAGTCGTCCTGCAGCTTGTCGTGGAAGGTCTGGAAGTACAACGCCTTGTGGGTGCCGGTCTTGACGTACTCGCGGGCCCGGGACTGGCTGGCCCCCTGGCACACGGCGCTGAAGTCGTCGGCGAACAACTTGGTGGCGAGGCTGGTCGTCGTGGTCGCGCCGCCGTCGCCGCTGCCGCTGCTGCCGGAGGTGGCGCTGCCGGACGAACTCGACGAGCCGCACGACGCGAGGACCAACGCGGCGGCGAGGAGCAGGACGACGATGGGAGCCCGATGGGCGACCCGAGAGGTGCGCAGGTTGGCCATCGCCGCAGCGTACCCAGGGTCGCCTTTCCCAATCGCGGACGCCCGGGGCCCCGGTCAGCGACGGAGGACGGGCCGGATCCGGGCCAGCGGCCCGCGTCGCTTCGTGGGTGGAGCCCCGGCCACGGGAGCGGGCGGGGGCTCGGGTGCCGGGTGGTGGTCGCGCCAGCGGGCCAGAACCTCGTCGACGTCGAACGGGAACAGGTTGTGGGGCGGTCCCTCGATCGCCTTGCGAGTGCCCTCGAGGATCTGGTGGTTGATCGCCTCGATCACCTCGCGAGCCTCGGCCTCGGTCCGGGCCCGGACGGCGCGGACCAGCGCGTCCTCGGCCTCCTTGCGCAGCAGGAGCGAGGCCGGGAGGACCACCAGGTCCTCCCGGCGCAGCTTCTGCTTGATCCACCAGTCCTCGTCGTGGGGCTCCGCGAGGTCGGCGATCGGTCGCCCCGCGCCGGGCAGGTCGTCGAACTCGCCGCGATCGGTGGCCTCGCGGATCAGCTTCTCGATCCAGGTCTCGAACCGGACACCGGGCGGCTTGCGCTCGGTCACCGAGGGTCCTGGTCCCCCAGCTGGACGACGTGGCCGATGCGGGGAGGCGTCTCGCCGGCGAGCGTCTCGAGCCAGTCGGCCCGCAGCCCCTCGGGGCCGGTGCCGACCACGACGTCGACCCAACCGGCCACCACCGGAGCGAAGCGGGCCCAGGCTTCGGCGTAGCGCTCGTCGACGCCGTGCGGACCCCAGTCGGCGCGCCGCTTGGTCAGCTGGTCGGGGGCGAAGAAGAACGTGGGCGACGCGCCCGGGAGCGGGGCCGCACCGAGGTCGGGGGCGGCGTCGTGGTGCGACGCACCGACCACCGCGGAGTGGACCGGGGCGAGCCGCTCGTGGACGGCCCGGCGCAGCGCGGAGTCCCCGGCCACGTCGACGTAGGCCGCCGTGCTCAGCGGCAGCGACCCGACCTCGTCGTAGGTCAGGACCTGGTCGTAGCAACCGAGGCTCTCGGTGAACCCCCGGTTGGCCTCGCTGGTCAACCCGACCCGACGGACGCCGTCGAGCAGGAAGGCGGTCCCGTAGGAGGTCTTGCTCGACGCGCTGCTGATCACCACCGTGTCGGCACCGAAGCAGCCGTTGTCCTGCAGGAAGTCGGCCAGCACGAAGCTGGTCATGAACAACGGCCGGTAGAGGACCTGGAGGTCCACCTGGTCGGCCCGGTAGGCCGGATCGGTCTCGGTGAAGGTCAGGCCGTTGTACGGCGCCGGCAACGTCCGGCGGTGCTCGCTGGCGTCGCGGAACCCCCGCTCGTCGACCCTGGCCGGCTCGACCAGGAGGTGGCTGCTGGTCGGCAGGTAGCCGTAGACCCGGGTGCCGTCGGCGACCTCCGGGACCCTGCTCCGCTCGACGACCGCGAACCCCCAGAGGGGTACCCGCCCGTAGGCCACGCCTTCGCGGGGCTCGGCCGGGAAGAACTCCCAGTAGCGCATCGCATCGCCGAACACCGCGTAGGTGACGTTGTTCGCGGTCATGCCCACCCGGTCGACCCTGAGCAGGACCTGGCCCGCTCCGGGCTGCAGGGCCGGGACGTCGACCAGTTCCGTGTGGGTGAGGTCGGCGCGGTCGACGAGCAGGTCCCAAGGCATCGGACCAGCCTTGCACCCGCGGCGCAGGCGGAGCGGTCGATCCGGAGCACTGCGGGCCCGACGGCGGCCATGATCTCGGTCCATGAGCGCGGATCCTCCTTCCTCCGAGCACTCGACCGAGGCCGTCGACTACGTCGCGGTCAACCGGGCCAACTGGAACAGCCGGGTGGTCCACCACGAGCAGGCCTACGGGCTCGACGCGTACCGCGCCGATCCGATGCACCTGTCCAACGTGGTGCGCTTCGACGAGCCCCGCCTCGGCCGGCTCGACGGGCTCGACGTGGCGCACCTGCAGTGCCACATCGGCACCGACACGTTGTCGCTCTCGCGGCTCGGGGCACAGACGGTCACGGGTCTCGACTTCTCCGCGCCGGCGCTGGCCGTGGCCGCCCGCCTGGCCGCCGACTGCGGCGCCTCGATCGACTACGTCGAGAGCGAGCTCTACGGCGCCGTCGACGCGCTCGGCGCCACCCGGTTCGACCTCGTCTACACCGGGGTCGGCGCCCTGTGCTGGCTGCCCGACATCCGGCGCTGGGCCGAGGTCGTCGCCGCGCTGCTCCGACCCGGCGGCCGGCTCTTCCTCCGCGAGGGCCACCCCGTCCTGTGGGCGCTCGCCGACCCGCGGCCCGACGGGCTCCTGGTGCTCGAGTACCCGTACTTCGAGACGGCCGGCGTCCACTTCTCCGAACCCACGTCGTACGTCGAGCACGACGACCCGCTCGCCTCGCCCGACATCGTGCACTTCAACCACGGCCTGGCCGAGATCATCACCGCGGTGATGGACGCCGGGATGGTGCTGACGGCGATCGAGGAACACGACAGCGTCCCGTGGAACCCACTCGGCGATGCGATGGTCGACATCGGCGGCGAGGAACACCGCCTGCGCGAGCACCCCGAGCGGCTACCGGCCAGCTACACGCTCCAGGCCGCGAAGCCTCGGTAGCGTGCGGCAATGGCCACCTACGACGATGCGGCGAGGTGGGCCACGGCGTTGCCCGAGGTGACCGAGGGCGTGCGCCACGGCCACCGCACCTGGTTCGTGGCCGCCAAGGCGTTCGCGTGGGAGCGGCCCTTCAGCAAGGCCGACATCAAGCGGTTCGGCGCCGAGACCCCGCCCGCCGGCCCGATCCTCGCCATCAGCACCGGGGACCTGGCCGAGAAGGAGGCCATCCTGGCCGCCCACCCGGCCGAGGTCTTCACCATCTCGCACTTCGACGGCTACCCGGCCGTCCTCGTCCAGCTCGCCGTCGTCGCCGACGACCTGCTCGGCGAGCTCCTGCTCGACGGCTGGCTCACCCACGCCCCAGAGGCCGCCGCCCGCCAGTACCTCGGCGAGCGCGACCAGCGCTGAGCCGGTCGCTCGGTCAGTCGGCCGGTCGGTCGGTGGGACCGAGGGAGTAGGCACCGGTCGTCGGGTGGTGGTACCAGCCGCCGGCGGCGGCGGTGCCGCCGTCGACGTGCAGGGTCTGGCCGGTGACGTAGCTGGCGAGGTCCGACGCCAGGAACACCGCGGCCCCGGCCATCTCGTCGACGTGGCCGGCCCGGCCCAGCGGCACCGTGAACCCGAACCGCTCCTCCGAGCCCGGAGGCGCCACCGCTCGAATGCCCTCGGTCAGGGTGATGTCGGGGGCGAGGGCGTTGACCCGGATGCCGTGGGGCGCCAGTTCGAGGGCAGCGGTCTTCGTGTAGTTGATGACACCGGCCTTGGCGGCGGCGTACGCCGCGTAGCCCGGCGCGGCCCGGACCCCCTCGATCGAGGTCACGCTGATGACGCTGCCACCGGTAGCGGCCGCGATCATCCCCCGGGCGACCCGCTGGGTGCACAGCAGGACGTGGCGCAGGTTGGCCCGGTAGAGGGCGTCCCAGCCGTTCTCGCTGGTGTCGAGGATCGACGACCAGAACACCCCGCCGGCGTTGTTGACGAGGATGGTGGGGGTCCCGAGGTCGGTGGTGGTCCGGGCCAGGGCCGCGTCGACCGCTGCCGAGTCGCGGACATCGGTCGGCACCCCGAACCCGCCGATCTCGTCGGCGGCCGCCGCGCACGTCTCGGGGTTCTGCTCCCAGATCGCCACCGACGCGCCGAACGCGGCCAAGCCGGCCGCGATGCCCCGGCCGATGCCGGAGCCGCCGCCGGTCACGACCGCGACCCGGCCGGTCAGCATGATCTTCGACGGGTCGACGGTCATGCGGCGAACCGCCGCTGCACGGCCCGCCGCCGCCGCCTGATCGTCTCGGCCCGTGCGTCCGGGCTCACCGTCGCCGTCTCCGGAGGAAGGTGATCACGGATCTGGTCGAACGGAACCACCCGGGTGGTCGCCTCGGGTCCGTGGTCGGCGACCACCCAGCGGAACAGCAGCGGTCCCTTCGTGTGGCCGAGCGTGTCGAGCCAGTTCGGCACGCCGGGGTCGCGGTGGGAGACGACCGCACGGAAGGTCCCGTCGTCGTCGAGCACCGCCTGGTGGTGGTTGAGGCTCGTGTGGCGACTCGCATAGTCGAGAGACTCCCACCAGAAGTTGCCGATGTGCAGGCTCCAGTAGCGAGCGTCGGCCGGGAACGCCTCGACGATCATCGCCTCGTCGGGCCCGAGGTCGTAGTGGCCCCAGGCGTTGATGTTCTCCTGGGCCCCACCCATCTCGGACTTCACCGTCGCGTCGTCGAACGCGTTGTGCTTGCCCATCTGCCCGAGGACTTCGATGTCGATCCAGAACTTCACGTTGGCCTCGAGCCAGGTGGCGACGGCGTCGAGCTGGCGGGCCACCCGGTCGGGCGTCGCGGTCTGCAGGTCGGTCGGCGCGTCGGCCGGCACCGGCGACACGAGGTCGATGGCGAAGCTCGCCCGCTCCTCGTGCTCCCAGTCGGCGAAGAACTGGCGGGTGATGATGGCGTCCGCCGCCGGCGAGGTGGGCAGCCAGTTGCCCGGGTGCTCGTCGGGGCCGATCCACAGCTCGAAGTTCCCCTCGCCATCGCACTCGAGCTGGTCGTTGCGGATGTTGCCGTGGTTGGCCAGGCCTTCGCTCACCTGGAAGCTCAGGTAGCAGACGCTGCCGATGTTGCCGGTGACGCGATAGGTGAGGTCGCCGCGGATGGCCGCGCTGCGGTACGTGCAGTCCGGGCAGTCGAGCCCCCACTTGTAGATGTCGGTCCGGGCGACGGCGCCGAAGGTCGGGGCGTACGGGTCGGCCGGGGCGAGCGCTCGGTCGATCCCGTTGCCGACCATGGCCATCAGGTGCCGGTAGCCGGCGGCGACGTCGACCGGGGCCGACGGGACATCGGCTCTGCGCAACTGATCGCCGAGCCGACCGATGGTCGCGGCGAAGGCCTCCCACGTGGCGCCGTCGAGCAGAGCGGGGTTGTCGTACGCGTCGGTGAGCCGCGCCAGGTCGATGTTGCCGATGTACCAGTCGAACGGGACGCTCATGGTGCCTCCTGGCCTTCGAGGGTGATGTCGAACCGCTGGTGGTACGGCGCGAACCGGGTGCGGATGGCCGCCGGATCGAGTCCGTACCGCTCGGGCGGGAACGAGTGCGGGCCGGAGCGGTCCCTGCTGCTCTCGGCCCACCACGCCTCCATGCGAGTGCGGGCCTCGACGGACAGGTCGTCGCCCAGCTGGGCGTAGAGGTGCTCGACGGCGCCGATGGGATCGCCCTGCACGGCCTGGAACGCGAGGTCCACGAAGCGACCCTCGTTGCCTCGGTCGCGGAACGCCAGCAGCCGGTCGATCGCGATGCCCCACAGCGCGGCCTGCTGCGCCCCGAGGGCCAGCGGGTCGACGTGGTCGGTCAGCACGGTCCCCAGCGCGTCCATCAGCGCGCAGACGGACGGCAGCACCTTGGCGACGTCGCGGTGGGTCATCACGAAGCGGGCATCGGGGTACACCGCGTCGAGGGCCTCGATCGAGTGCATGTGGGCCGGTGTCTTGAGCCACCACCGCTCGGGCGGGCAGTGCCACTGGAGCAGCTTGAGGACCCGCCGGTGGTACCGGTAGGCCGGCTCCATGTCGCACTCGAGCAACCAGGCGCTGTACGACGGAACCCGCGACATGCCCTCGAACACCTGGGAGCGGAAGTCGAGCGCCATCACGAGGAGGCACTCCTGCGGGCCCGTCGCCGCGGTGGGCAGCATCCCCACGAACCCGGGGAACATCTCGTTCGTCATGTCGATGCCGGCCTGGGCCTCGGCGATGCGGGGGTCGGTGTGCTCCGTGGCGGCCTCGGGCGGCGGGCAGGGGCGCCCCGCCTCCCACGTGCGCAGCGATCGGCGGCTCGGGTCGGCGGCCAGCAGGAAGCTCAGCGCGGTCGACCCGGTGCGGGGCAGCCCGAGCCCGAACAGGGGGGCCACGATCTCCTGGTCGTCGATCTCGGGGTGACGGCGGTACCACTGCTCGACCTCGAGCCGGTGGGCCAGGTGGCCGACGAGCTGATCGCTGATGACCGCCTCGCCCAGCTCGTTGAGCGCCGACTCCGTGGTCAGTGAGTCGACCAGCACGTCGAGACCCTCCCGCCAGGTGTCACCGCCGAAGTCGTCGGACCCTCCTCGTTCGCAGGCCGCGTTCACCAGCTCGTCGACCTTCACACGAAGTCCGATCCACCGTCGACGTTCACGTTGGCGCCGGTGACGTAGCCGTTGCGCCTCGATGCCAGGTACACGGTGATGCTCGCGATCTCGTCAGGCAGGCCGGCCCGACCGAGGTCGGCCGGTTGGTGGAACGTGGCGCCGATCCACTGCATGACATCGACGGGGTTCGACGAGTCGAGGCCTTCGGCCCGCAGGAACGGGTCGAGCGCCTCGGTGAAGCTGGCCGTGACGATCGTGCCGGGGCTGATCGTGTTCACGAGGATGCCGTCGGGGGCGAGGCTCTTGGCCAGGTTCTTCGACAGGCTGGCGACCGCGGCCTTCGACGCCGTGTACGCGACGAGCCGGGGGTTCTGGCGCTGGATGGAGTGGGCCGCGAAGTTCACGATGCGAGCCCACTCGGCGGCCCGCAGCAGCGGGAGCGCGGCCCGGGTGGCCCGCACGGCGGCCATGAGCCCGAGGTCCAACGCCGCCGCCCACCCGTCGTCGTCGAGCTCCTCGAAGAACCCGTCGGCCGGGCCGATCGTGTTGACCAGCGAGTTGACGGCCCCCCACCTGGCCCCGACCTCGGCGAACGCCGCCGTGATCGCCGCAGGATCGGTCAGGTCGACCCCCAGGCCCACCGCGTCCGGGCTCCCCCGCCGCCTCAGCTCTTCGATCGTCTCGTCGATGGCGGCCTGCCCCCGGGCCAGCACCGCCACCCGCGCTCCGTCGTCGGCGAACGCCTCGGCGATCGCCCGGCCCATGCCCTTCGTCCCGCCGGTCACCACCACCGCCGCGCCGGCCAATCCCAGATCCATTCGGGTCTCCTGGTCGCTTCGCCCTTCCGCGGTGTCGTCCCACGGCTCGTGCGCCCCCGTGTCTAGCCACCCGACGAGGATCGCGGGCGACCAACGGGCGACCAGCACTGGCGCACTGCCCTCCGCGGCCTCGCCCCACCACCCTGGGCGGCTCCTCAGACAGGTGGCGCCGAACCCGGACGCGACACCGGGGTGGCCTCATCGGCCACCCCGGTGCGCTCCTCCTGGGGGGAGATCAGGACACGACGACGGCGGTCACCATGTCGGTGAGGCCCTGGTCGTTCTCGGCGTGGGACACGATGTGGCAGTGCATCGCCCAGGTGCCGAGGTCGTCGGCGTTGACGAGCACGCTGTAGCGCTCGCCCGGCGCCACGGCCAGCGTGTCGATCCGGTAGGGCTCGGCCAGCGGGTAGCCGTCCTTGGCGATGACCAGCTGGGGCAGGTGGTGGAGGTGCATCGGGTGGATCATCAGGCCCTCGTTGTAGAAGTCGAGCCGGATCCACTCGCCCTGCTTCATCCCGATCGGGGCGGTCTCGGGGAAGTGCTTGCCGTTGAGGGTCAGGCCGATCACCCCGGCATCGTTGAGGACCATCGGGACGACCCGGATCTTGGATGCATCGAGGTTCGCGGGGATGGTCATGCCGTTGATCGTCCGGCCGTTGGGCAGGGCGACGTCGCCGATCTCGAACGTGGCGAACAGGCCGTTGACGATGGCCACCTGGCCGTGCATGTGGGCGTGGTACATGCCGAGCTTGGGCTGCATCGAGGCGGTGAACTTGTAGGTGTAGGTCTGGCCGGGCTCGATGTACGGCTGGGTGATCGGCGCCACACCGTCCTGGTCGAACGGGACGTCGACGCCGTGCATGTGGATGTCGGTGCTGATCGGCAGGTCGTTCTTGAGGACGAGCTTCACCTTGTCGCCGGGGTTCACGTGGATGGCGGGGCCGGGGACCGTGCCGTTGTAGGTCCAGGCCTTGACGATCTTGCCGGGAGCGGTCTCCCAGTTGGTGATGGCGGCGGTCAGGTGGAACACCTTGGTGCCGTCGGCCTCGATGGTCGGGACGAGCGGCTGGTTGCCGGACTTGATCTTCCCTTCGCCGTACTTCTTGGCGTAGGCGAGGAAGGTGGTGACCCCGGCGGTCATGTCCTTCTCCATCTGCTTGTTGTCCATCTTGCCCGTGCTCGAGGTGGACATGTCCATGCCGGCCATGGAGGTGGCGGTCGAGCCGCTGCCCTTGCCGTCGCCGACGACCAGCGTGCCGGTCATGCCGCTACTGGCGTGGCCCGGGATCTCGCACTGGACGGGGTAGGTGCCGTTGGCGACCGTGCCGAGGTCGAGCACCGCGGTGGCGCCGGGCACGAGGTCGATGGTCTTCTTGCCGAGGGCCGGAACGGAGAAGTTGTGGGTCTGGGTGCCCTGGTTCGTCACTTCGACGCTCAGTGGGCCGGCGTTGGCCGTCAGGCTCTTCGGCGTGATCGCGAACTCGCTGAGGGCCACCTTGATCGTGGCCGGCAACCCGGCCTGCGAGGCGACGGCATCCACCTTCGTGGACGACGAGTTGTGCACGTTCACCGAGACCGCGGCCAGCGTGGCCACGAGGAATGCGCCGATGGCGATGGCCATCGTGATGCCGCCACTCCCGTTGTCGTTCGTTCTCATCTTGGTCCCTGCTCCTGTCGATTGGACGATGGTGTGATCTTCTGCTGGCGGCGGCCCGGCGGGCAGTGCCGCAGGTCGTCGCGAACCGGGCCGAAGGTCCCTTTGTGGTCCCGGAGCCCGATCCGGGACCTTCGGCCCTGGACGGTCACCGACCCGCTCGCGGCGAGGGCCCGCCCGGGTGGCGTACGGCGTAGACCGCGGCCTCGGTGCGGCGGCTGACGCCCATCTTCATGAGCAGGTTCGAGACGTAGTTCTTGACTGTCTTCTCGGCCAGGAACATCTGCTCCGCGATCTGGCGGTTGGTGAGCCCTTCGGCCACCAGTGCCAGGATCTTGCGCTCCTGGCCGGTGAGCGCGCGCAGGCGTTCGTCGTCGGACCCGTTCCGCAGCCGCTCGGCGACACGGGCCGTCGCGCTCTCGTCGAGGAGGGTCCGGCCCGCGGCGACCGCCCGGATGCTGGCCAGCAGGTCGAGGCCCCGCACCTGCTTGAGGACGTAGCCGTTGGCGCCGGCCATCACGCTGTCCATGAGCGCCTCGTCGTCGGCGAAGGACGTGAGCATGATGCAGCGGATCGAGGGGTCGTGCGAGCGGACCTCCCGGCACACCTCGATGCCGCTGCCGTCGCCCAGTTGGACGTCGAGCACGGCGACGTCGGGCTTGGCCAGCGGGATCCGGACGAGGGCATCGGCACTCGACCCGGCCTCCCCCACCACCTCCAGGTCGGGTTCCCCCTCGATCAGCTCCCGCACCCCGCGGCGAACGATCTCGTGGTCGTCGACGAGGAACACCCGTGTCGGGCCGGCCGTCGAAGGCTGACCGTCGATCGCGCGCCCGTCGAGCGCCGTGTGGTCCATGCCCCCACCCTGGCGATCGGGCAAGGGGCCCAACAGGGCCGAAGGTCCCCGGCACACGGACCCGAGCGACCCATCACCTGCCCGGTGGATCGAGGGTCGGTTCCGCCGGAGCGCAGGCCGCCGCCCTGCACCCCTTCCCGTCAGGAGCTGTGACGGCGCTCCGAGAGGCGTGCGGCGTAGACGGCCGCTTCGGTACGCCGGCTCATGCCCATCTTGGAGAGCAGGTTCGACACGTAGTTCTTGACCGTCTTCTCGGCGAGGAACATCTCGTCGGCGATCTGGCGGTTCGTCATGCCGTCGGCCAACAGCGACAGGATGCGGGCCTCCTGCGGGGTGAGGTCCTTGAGGCGCTCGTCCTCCTCGGGCCCCCGCCGGATGCGCTCGAGCACCCGGGCGGTCATCCGTGGGTCGAGCAGCGATTCGCCCGCGGCCACCCGGCGGACGGCATCGATGAGGTCGGAGCCCTTGATCTGCTTGAGGACGAAGCCCGCGGCGCCGGCCATGATCGCCTCGAACAGCGCCTCGTCGTCGGCGAACGACGTGAGCATGATGCAGGCCAGCTCGGGCCGGGCCGAGCGGACGTCACGGCACACCTCGACGCCCGAACCGTCGCCCAACTGGACGTCGAGGACGGCCACGTCGGGCCCGATGGCGATGATCCGGCCCACCGCCTCCTCCACCGAACCGGCCTCTCCGACGACCTCGATGTCGTCCTCGGCCTCGAGCAGGTCGCGCACGCCGCGGCGGACGACCTCGTGATCGTCCAGCAGGAACACCCGGATCGCCATGGGGCCATCATGCCCCTTGGGCGCGCCGACCAGGCGCGAGGTGAGGAAAGTCAGGCCTCGGGAGGCGGCGACGTGTGGACCGAGACGTCGGTCACGGTCGCGGTGGCCAACCCGGCGGGCGCGGTGGCCCGGAAGCGGTCCCGCACGTGGGTGGCGATCGTCTCGGGCTCGACCGGGCTGTCGTGGGGCACCTCGACGTCGATCTGCACGCGGGTGCCGTCGCGCTCGAAGTCGACCGTCACGGAGCCCGCCGCGTCGGCCAGGCCGCCCGCCTCGAGCATCCGCACGACCTCGGCCCGCAGCGGCGCCACCGTGCGCTCGTGCGCGGCGTCGACCGCCTGCTCGCACGCCTCGGGCGGGTACTCCGAGCCGGCCGAGGTGGCGAACCCCTCGAACGGGTTGGCCCCCATCGGGGCCAGCACCACGACCGGGATGCCGAGCTTGATGGCGCAGCTCACGCCGGCCTCGGCCGCGGTGGGTGCCGCGTCGGTGTGGGCACGGGCGACCACCACGACGTCGGCCGGGGTGGGCCCGGCCAGCGGGCAGGCGAGCGGGTCGGTCAGCGCCGCGCACGGGAAGGATGGTGTGTCGGCTTCGTGGCAGCGCACCACCGAGTGCTCGGCGGCGGCCAACATCGCCGAGGCGGCGGCACCGGCGCCGGGGGTGGACTCGATCAGGAGCGTTCGCATGCGGTGAGCGTCCTCCCCGGCCCGGTGCCCCGACCAGGGCCGAAGGTCCCGATCGCCGACCTCAACTGCCAAGGGTGGCGACCATCACCGCCTTGATCGTGTGCATCCGGTTCTCGGCCTGGTCGAACACGATGGACCGAGGCGATTCGAAGACCTCGTCGGTGACCTCGAGGGCGGCGAGCCCGGTGCGCTCGAACAGCTCCTGGCCGAGGGTCGTCTCGCGGCTGTGCAGCGCCGGGAGGCAGTGCATGAACAGCACCCGGGGGTTCCCGGTCTTGGCCACCAGCGCGGCGTTGACCTGGTAGTCGATCAGCTCGGCGACCCGGGCGTCCCACGTGGCGACCGGCTCGCCCATCGACACCCAGACGTCGGTGTAGAGGTAGTCCACCCCGCGCACGGCGGTGCCGACGTCGGTGGTGACCAGGACGCGGGCGCCGGTGTCCTCGGCGATCTTGTCCACGGTGGCGCGGAGGTCGTCGTCGGGCCAGAGGTCGCGGGGGGCCGCGATGCGGACGTCCATGCCGAGCATTGCGCCCGTCACGAGGAGCGATCGGGCCGTGTTGTTCCGGGCGTCGCCCAGGTAGCAGTACGCGATCTCGTCGAGGTGCTTGTTGCTGTGCTCCCGCATGGTCATCATGTCGGCCAGCATCTGGGTGGGGTGCCATTCGTCGGTGAGGCCGTTCCACACCGGCACACCCGAGTAGCGGGCCAGCGTCTCGACCGTGTCCTGGGCGAAACCCCGGTACTCGATGCCGTCGAACATGCGACCGAGCACGCGGGCGGTGTCCTTCGTCGATTCCTTCCGGCCCATCTGCGACCCGGACGGGTCGAGGTAGGTGACCTGGGCCCCCTGGTCGTGGGCGGCGACCTCGAACGCGCAACGGGTGCGGGTGGAGCTCTTCTCGAAGATCAGGGCGATGTTGCGGCCGGTCAGGCACGGTCGCTCGTAGCCGGCCCGCTTGGCCGCCTTGAGCTGCGCGCTGAGGTCGAGCAGGTAGCGCAGCTCGTCGGGGGTGAAGTCGAGCTCCTTGAGGAAGCTCCGGTGGCGCAGGTTGACGGCCATGTCAGGCCTCTCGCTCGATGGGACAGGTCATGCAGCGGGGACCGCCGCGGCCCCGGCCCAGCTCGCTGCCGTCGATGGTGATGACCTCGATGCCGTTGCGTCGGAGCATGGTGTTGGTGGTGACGTTGCGGTCGTAACCGACCACGACGCCCGGCGCGACCGCCAGGAAGTTGGTGCCGTCGTCCCACTGCTCGCGCTCGGCGGCACGGATGTCCTCGTCGGCCTTCAGGACCCGGACCTTGTCGACCTCGAGGGCCTCGGCGACCGCGGTCCACAGGTCGTCGTTGTTCGCGACCATGAAGGTTCCGGGTTCCTCGGCCGGGCTGAGCGTCCAGGAGCGCAGGTCGGTGTCGAGGTAGGGGTAGGCCACGAACGTGTCGCGGTCGAGCATCGTCATCACCGTGTCGAGGTGCATGAAGGCGTGCGACCGGGGCAGCTCGACGGCGATGACCCTGGTGGCCTGGCCGCTGTGG